>Ga0209960_1000357_pt1 | contig 106549 bp, 104 predicted proteins | sample ThiBiot_500_plan_2_FD_183947 | JGI IMG/M metagenome (GOLD analysis project Ga0209960, IMG submission 183947) | Wastewater bioreactor microbial communities from Cape Town, South Africa - Thiocy_expt_500_plan (SPAdes) | ecosystem: Engineered > Bioreactor > Thiocyanate-remediating >... | reverse complement strand
TTTTTTGTTTTTATGCATTTTCTTTTGCTATTTTATTTCCTGATTATCGAAGAGCGATGATAGTTTATTGTAAAAATTAATTTGCATGAATGATATAGATTGACAGACGGAAACTTAAAATGTATACGCAATGCTCATTTGCATAGTAATCATTCTTAAATGAAGAGAACAAAAAAGGTTGTCGTTTTCTTGTCTTAATTTTCTTTCGAAGCAATTTCAAATAGAGAAAATATCTTGTGTCGTTTGTTTTTTTTTTCGTGGTGAATATCGAGTGACATCCAATCTCAACGTATATCTATATACTCATGATAGATGAAAAACAACATAGGTGTAGATGTGTGTGCGTCTGATCGTAGAACGAATAAACGACCGAAACAATTCAACATTTGCCCAATGCTTAGCAGGGCAAGGGATTAGTGTACGTAATGAAAAAAAGGACCGAGAGACAAACGAGAATGATGCGTTGTTATTATTCTCGTCTGTGATATATTTCCTCTCTCTTCTTTTCCATTATGACACCCACACTAAGTCAATAAAATAAAGTGTAAACCAATGAGAATCGAGTTTGAAAAAAGAAAAAAAAACTCAAATGAACGGTACAAACGGAAATCATTCCGTTTTATCGATGAAGAGAAAATTAAATAAATCAGCAGAAAAAATATTCATTGTGACATATTTCTTTTTATTGAGAAAACGGAAGTGAATTGATTCGTTGTTGTTTTTTCTCACATTTCGATTTGAGTACGTTCGAAATAAGATATTGATCATGAGTTTTCAAGAACAAAAAAAACGTTTTTGTTTTTCTTTATATGCACCAAATAAACGCATGCGCAACACAAAGAGAAACATTAGTCGAAAAAAAAGGCACAACAAAAAAAACGAGAAAGAAACAGACGAAAGAAAAGGAAAATTCAACATACATAAAACAAAACAAAAAACCGAAAACGGAAAAGGAAAAGAAGAGAGAGAGAAGGAGAAGTTTTGTCTTTCGAAAAAGAGAGTTGAATGTATATCACAAAATGTTTTCATTCAATTTGTTTCTGTAAAAAAACCATTTTGATTGGTTGTTAAAGTTTTTGAACTTTCATACAATTGAAAACTCGAACCATTCTGTTTGACTTTATCTTTTAGAACTTGAGTTAATGGATGAGATGTCAATGGTTCACTAAGATTGCTATTATGTGCATAAATATTCGGATTGGCATCCGTCAATGAATAGTACGATGATGACGATGTAATCGTTGCATTTGGTGGTGCAGGTGATGTTGTATCATTATAAATATTCGTTGTCGGTATGGATTGTGTTAGCGAAGTCATTGGAGGAAGTGTCCATGGTGTTGGAGGCATTGTTTGATAGGATGTCGATGGATTGGGATTGGGAGATGATTGAGACGATGATTTTGGACTTGATGGTGATTTCGATGGATGATCCCAGTTAGAATTTGTTGGATAAGTCGACATGAATGCCGGTGGAGGTTGATGATGTGCGTACATATCAAATGGAGGAACTATGTGAGAGAAATTTCGTAGATGGTGATCCATATTTCTCTCGCGTTTACGCCATTTAGCTCGACGATTTTTAAACCCTAAAGTTAAAAAAAAAGAAAAAAAATGTGTTTTGATTTCAGTTGAATTCATCAAAAATGAAAAATAAATTTAATTGAATACTTACAAACACGAACTTTAGCTTCAGTTAGATTTGTCCCTGCTGCAATATCTTCTCGTGTAGCTAAATCAGGATAACGATTCATTGTGAACATTTGCTCTAGTTGAGTTAATTGTTGACTAGAAAAATGTGTTCGTTGTCGACGTTGTCGTCCGTTTGGATTGTTACTTGTTGAATTATTACATTTCGATTTTTTATTTGCAGATTTTTTCTCATCACCATCACAAATATTATCATCATCGTCATCACTTTGTTCACTTAAATGATTGATCAAATCATTATTTGATTCATATTTAATTAAATTCGATTTCGGTTGTTGTGGTTCGAGATTTGTTAAAACCGATGATGGATTATATGTTTCATAGGTTGGTAAATGTGTAAGAAGTGTTGATGATGATGTTGGCTGATATTGTGAATGATAGAGATCAACCGATGGATGATGTTGAATATAATTTGAATTTGTTGTTGGTGATGAATAAAGTTGATGATGATGATCAGTTGTTAATTGCGTTTGTTGAATAGCTGCTGTTGTTGTTGATTGTTGCTGCTGTTGTTGCTGTTGTTGAGTATCGAACTGTTCAGGACTGAAATAGGATGTCGAGGGTGTCTGATACATTCGATTAGCATTGTGAAAATAATGATGATGATGATATTGTAAATGTGATGCATTGAAATAATCAGCGTAATCTATGGGAGCATTTAAAAGAGTCGCAAGTGTTTCATTTGGATTGTCCATTGTTGTGGTTGTTGATGATCACCGGCACTAGAAAAAAAGATTTAAACGAATGTCATAACATATGTGTGCAGATTAATCCAGGATTAATTTTTGTTGATGCTAAAAGATGATGAAGAATTGATTTATTTGTATTTTATTTTATTTCATTTTTTTTTCTATTTTTTCAATCTGGTTTTTGTATCAAAATAGAAGAGAAAAGAAATAAAACTAAATCCGGTCAGATTAATACCTTTTTTCCTTTTTTCTTCTTCTTTCTATGCACTAGTCTAATACTCGTTGTCGTTCGAATCGGTGTTGATTGTAAGATTTATGTTCATTAGTTACGAAAACGATTTTGTGAGAATGTAGAAGTAGAGTTAAGAGAACGAGAGAGAGAGAGAAGGAGGGAGAGGAACAATATTCGTGTTAGGTTTTTTTCTATCTGTATGTATGCAGCAGAAGAAAAAGAAGAGAGCACGTGCCGAGAGAAAGAGAGAAGAGAGAAGAGCAGAGAGAGGAGGAGGGGATTAGCAAAGGTACGTTAATTGAGAAATCGAGAAATGGAGAGAGAATGAGAGAATATGAAACGTCTTTTTTTCTATTGGTTTAACATTCTGCAAACAACCAATAGAAACAATTGAGATATGCTATTTTGCTTGATTTACTTTTTAATAATCAAATAACAAACGGTATAATATCCTCATTTCAAGTATCGCAATTCTTCTATCGAATAATTCACAAGGAGAACAGATGTTTAATAGTAATAATAATAATAAAAGAAAGAAAATATGAACCGAAGACAAAATGAGGAGATGATAATAATTAATTTTTTGTTTTTCTTGTTTCGAGATATTTCACACATAGATTTGAATTAGATCGAAAATGTTGAAATGATAGTCAACGCCCTGATTTGTCTCTTATTCTATTTGTTTGCTTTCTTTGTTGTCCACAGTTTAATGTGAAATAAAAATTTTAAGAGAAGAAGAAGAAGAAGAAGAAGGAAAAAAACGAATAAGAAGAAAAAATAAATTGATCGATGATGAGAAAAAGAGGAGATTAACTCGTTTTTTTTCTTCATCGTCATCGTCATTGTCGTCGCCTTCTCCTTTTCCTTTCCTATGGTATGATGAAAAGGTGTAACATGATGAGACGAAATATACGAAAAGAAAATGATTTGTTGACTAAGAGCGGAGATGCATTTCTATTTGAGCTATATCGAAGAATCTAATGATTAGAAAATGAGATAGATTTCAAGTTCAAATGAATCGTCTATTTGTATGATTAGAATTAATTGACAATGAAAATAACGTCTTAAGATCAAATAGAACTTTTCGTGACTTTATATACTCACATCATTTTTCAATCATAATCTCTTCTATTTTGAATCGCCAGTCTTTCGTTTGTTCGATTAGAATTTGACTGAAGATCTGCTGAATATATCTCATGCACAAGAGTAAAAATAAAACTGTTCTTCTTTTTCTTCTTCTTCTTTTGTCTCTGTTGCTCTTTATTATAAATGTGTGTTTATTTTGTCCTACATCTTTTTTTTTCATAGAACAATCAATTGACAGTCGAACGTGAGAAGACGACACGAAATAAACACGAAACAAAAGAGAAAGAAAATAATGTGTGTCATTTTTAAGAGAAAAACGAAAAAAGAGAGAGAGAGGGGGGAAGAATACACCTCAACGATAGTGATGGTAGCCGTAACAAGACAAACTTAGCATATAATTACATTGTTTCGTTCGACAGACACAGGCAAGCAGAAGAACGAACGAACGACGATCTAAATGTCAATTTGTGTAAAGAGACAAATACGAGAGCATGACCCAATTCGAAATGATAAAGAAGAAACAAATCGATTCTTGTGTTCGAGCACGTCTCGTCCACAAAACACAGAAAAATAAAAAAAAGAAATGACGTTGTTTTTTTTCGTGCAAATCAACTAAACGAAAAACAAACTCGAACGAAATCAAATCTAACCTAACCTTAATTTGTTCGAAAGAAACTAAGAATTATTTGTATAATCATCAGATTTTTCTATTACATAAGAATATATTGTAATCCAGCTTGGTATTCATTAACATGCATATCTAGATCTCTGTTCAAAGGAATATCTTATGATTTACATTTAAAATATGATAAATTGAATTTCACTGAATTCGAATAACATTCATAGACATAGTTCTGTTATTTTTGACTGTAATGAATAATTTATTTAGAATTCTTACGGATAGTTTTCAATCTTTTTTTAAAATCTACAAATTTATTCATGCGTTCACAATCTACTTTGATAAAGTAAGTTTTCTTTTTGTTTTTATACAAAATTTCAAATCAAGGTCTACTGTCTGGTATCGATTTGTAATAATAATAAAAAAAGAAAATAAATGTTTGATCATACAAATGTAATTTTCATTCGTTTTGTTTTTCTTTCTGTCTGTTAAATTTTTTTTTTCATTTGAAATAAAAGACAAAGTCGAATTGAAAGATATTTTCTTTTTTTTTTATTAACACGAATAACTTCTTCGGTAAGTCAAATCAGTCAATATGAGATCTTTTCATGTCTACGGATACTAAACGAAATAGGAAAGAAAACCTTGATATTTAATATCAAAGTAAAAAAAAAGAAGAAAGAATCTGTTGATTAAAAAACATCATCCTTGTTTTTGTTTGGTCAATTAATCATTTTTTTTATTTGTTTCATCTATATTTAATAGTTAATATGTCGAAAAAAATATGTTTAATTTATAGCATACTATGAAATTGATGATGTCTTCATGATAAAAGAGAAAGGAAAAGAAAAAAAGTAGATGATGTTCAATGATTTTGACCATTTCCGTTTTTTTTTCTCTCTTTGAAAGTTACAATACAAATATAGAGATTTCTATATATATATCTAGAATCATAATCAGATTGATTATCCAGAAATCGACTTGGTTTTGTGCCGTTGCCTCTCAAGTCTACAAATAGGTTCAACAGACATGATCCAAATAAGTTGGATACGTTTGTTTCCGATTTTAATTCTTTCATCAATTGAATCCTGTCGAATAGTTGATATTTCACAAGTTAATTATTTGACTGATGTTATTTTTACTGGTCGAATGCTTTCAATTCATCAATGGTCAATTGGTCAACCGTATTCAGCATTTGTTTGGGTTTTTCGTATCTTTCGTGGAGAAGATCTTTTATCGAGACATTATCAAATTGATCGATTACAATATCCATTTTATATTATCGTAGAAAATCTCGATATTTGCGAAGAAACATCTCCAATGAAACTTTCCGATTTTAAAATTTTTGGTATTCGAATTAATAATGCACGATTTTATTCAAGTTTCACTCCATTAACCGAGACAGTTGCCAATCTTGAAGCAATTCAAGGTAAAAAGAAAAGATCGTTTATGTTTTAATTGATTTCAACTAGATTTGTGTCTTTTTTGGTTTTCCATTTTTACTAATGACAATGATTAATGGAAATTTGATCTTCATTTAGTCTTTTCACACGTTCAGTAAATGCCATTGTTAGTAAAAAAATTATTGTTCTGTCAGTTTTGATTTTCCTCTATAAAAAAAAGTAGAGATTGATGAGAGATAATTCGCGATGAAATTAACAATGACGCAATCTTAGTTCGTCCCTCAAATTCAAATAAATAAGTGTACTTTAGTATCCGTTTTTTTTCCTTCGTCTTCTTCCTCTTGCAAAGCACATAATCGAAATACAATCCTAACCAAGAAAAAGAAAGAAACACAGAATAGAGGAAAATAATCCAATCTTCTTCTTTTTTCCGGTTACACTTGTCATCGTTTACATCGAACTAATGATGAACAGTGTCTACGTAATCTGATCGCTATCTCAATTTTTTTCTTCTGGTCTACAACAACGATTGAGATACTCGGAGGAGAAGAAGAAAAAAAAGTTTCGTAGCCTCTGGACAAAAGAACATTGTTGATAGACAGAATAAAAAAAATAATTATATCGAGAATTTTAATTTAATTGGAAAGCAAATCGTAAGAGAGTTCTTTTTTTTTGTTGTTGCTTTCTTTCTTTCTTTTTTCATGGAATAATTAAACATTGTCGAACAAGGAAGACAGAAAAAACTAAATGTGTGAATAGTGTTTTGTCTCGAAATCTCTCAACATATTTACATATATTAAGTTTTTCTTTGCTTTTAATGTATGTGTATGTCTCTCTCACTTATTCGATTTTGTTAAATGAATAAGACAATGGATGTTTAGATATTTCTATTGTCTTTTTCTCTTGATGTTTTTTTAAATTAGTCGAGACTGTCTTAATCTCGATGGTCCGTATCGATTCTCCTATTCCCCCAACTCAACATTCTCGTCGTTATTCATTAAAATTGTGATTGAATTAAGAAGCCGAGATGCTCAACGACGAACGACATATTTCCGGAGTTTCTGTATATACATGATGTCGTTCAATCAAGAGAAAGACGTCAACTACAATTGAAGATCATTTATTTTGAGACACATTATCATTCTTCTTCTTCGTCGTCGTCTTCTCTTTCTTCAAGTCGATGACATGTCAAACCGTTCGTCATCATCAATGTTTGTCGTTCAAAGAACAGAAGGAAAATCGAAGATGATTTCTCTCAATAAAACCACAAATAAAAAAAAGAGAAGCAAAAAAAGAAGAAGAAGGAAGAGATTGATTGAATTCAATGTATTTGATTCGATTCTGTTTTTATCAATCTTTTTTTCTTCCTTCTTCTCTTCTTCGTCTTCGTCTTTTACTTATGTATTTATATAAAATATAGATTTTCTCTTTTTCCTTCTTAGTAGGAAAAAAAATCGGCTGAAAGGATAGAGAAACTAATGACATTAAAGAGTTCCGCAGAGTGAACGAGCGAGCGTGCAAGCACGAACGATCACTTTTGCAGACAAAGAAGGAGGAGAGAGAGAGAACACGATTTTTGTTGTCCACATAACTTTATATATATATGTAAGAAGTATTTCAAAGAGGAACAAAAAAAAGCGACGTCGTCTGATCCAACTCGTTATGCTTGTTATTCTTATTAGTGCTAATGAGCACAGTTACCAATAAATCTTACGTGGTTGCTGTTGATCAGCATAATCACGATAAGAGTCGAAGATTATTGCGTATTATACTTCTGTTTCTTGGTATTATCATATTATTAGCTGCAATATTTCTTGCAATTGTCGTTTATAGAACAGTAAAAACAGGTGCCACATTCTCTTCTCATCTCTTTAAATTCTTAAACTTGATGATTCTTTTTTATTATTTATATATATACGTATATTTTTTTGTAATTGTTAGGTATTCAAAGAAAAAGTTCGACAACAAATAATAATCTTACGGATCTGATATCTAATCAATCACTAGTTGATTTTCAATCTGAACGAAGTAAGAAAAGAAGAAGAATAAAAACATAATACATTGAGTTCTAATTCTTGTAGCATGTTTATACGGACGTGTTGCTTGTGAATTTGGTGCAACATGCACTGATCAAAATCAATGTTTATGCGTATTCAATTGTAATGAAGCTACAGATTTCAATTCATGTCAATACAATGAAGAACAATGTAATTCATATTATCAACAAATTTCATCTGACATAAAAGGTACGATGAAAAAAAAATCACGCTAACCTAAAAATGACGTGTATTTAGTTGAGTCAGCATGTTCCTCGATAACATGTTCCCATGGGTCACACTGTCGAATAGACAACAATGGTTTAGCTCAATGCTATTGTCCGGATGATTGCAATGAATACGGCGAAAGAATCTCATCGGATCGACCTGTTTGCGGTACTGATAATCAAACTTATGAAAATCTTTGTGAATTAAAAAGAAAAGCTTGTCAAATACAAGAGAATCTCACTGTTGCTTATACTGGTGAATGTCGTATGTATCGTTTTTTTCTTGTTGATTCCTTTTGAAAATATTTATTCATCTAGAACAATGTCCTTATTTAAATTGTTCGAAAATTGATCCTTCGATTTGTAATCCATCGATCGAATGTTTATCTGAATCTAATCTATTGTGTGCAAGTAATCTTGAAGAATATTCAAATGAATGTCAGATGAATAAATATGCATGTCAATTAAATATACGTTTAACAAAATTACATGATGGACCGTGTGATGTTCATGAACAACAACAAAAGATGGAAGGTAGATTTTCCGAAGAAATTTTCTTTTTTTTTTCTTTCGTCCCTTCCGCTCTTCCTTATCAACAATCGATCTTCATCATGATTGTATAAAAAATGGATTTTTCTAAACTAATTTGCATTAATCGACAATGATGTCTCTCGACAATCAGTTTTTCTTTTCTTATTGTCCTTCGCATTAACCGTCAAGTGTTCCCATGATGATTTAAGAGTGAATAAGATTTTTATTTCTGCTATTTTTGCCATCGTTTTTTTTCTTCATCTTCTTCTCTTCGTCGTTTCTAGCCTGCAAGGCACTTATCTGTTTTAATGGAAAAATATGTATGATTGAAAATGGAATTGGCGTATGCCGTTGTCTATTTAATTGTTCAACAGAAGAAAATCAAGTAAAGAAAACGAAAAGCACATTTTTTTTAAAATGAATTTTCAAATAAAAAACAAAGGTTTGCGGTTCAAATGGAATTCTCTATCGAAATCTATGTGAATTGGAACGTGATCATTGTCAACGTGAACAATATATTGTACCAGTGGACAGTTCCTATTGTAAGTTACGTCGATGTCTATTGACAAAACAAAACCGACAAATAGTATTTATTCTAACGTCTCTTATTTTCCTTTTGATTAATTGTCAATATTAGACGAACTTTTTTTTGCTTAATATTTGATAGTAAAATAGAGTCTGAGGGAAAGAGAGGAAAAAGAAAAAGTCACTAATTGAGATAATTAATCCTGAGAATTTTTTTTTCTTCGGTATTTAGGTTTATCGACATGTGATACTTTGCAATGTCCGTATGGACAATGTATACGAATATCTTCTGGTCAAGCACAATGTCTATGTCAACAATGTTCACAATCATACACTGATCAAGATACTGTCTGTGGAAATAATGGATTTAGCTATTCGTAAATAATCAAAAAGAAACCTTTTTTTGGCTCTCATTTTCTTTTATTATTGATAATTTCATTTAGATCAATATGTCACATTGAATATGATGCATGCACAAGACATGATGTCAATCTTAAACCCATTCATATGGGACAATGCAATAATTGTCATAATATTACGTGTCCATTCAATGGACAATGTCAATCTCAACAAGGAAATTATACATGCATTTGTCCGACAAGAGACACTTGTCCACCTCTACCAGTATGTTGTCCTTGTTGGTTTCAATTGATCTCAAATAAAATAGATCGAATTTCGACAGTAGACAAACCGAGATAAGATTTCTCATCATAGAAAAAAGACAGAAGATAACGTTACAAGGTTGACTAATGATAATTATATATCATATGACTAAAATTTTATTGTCATCAAATAATTCATTCAGTAATTAATTAATATTAATATTAAAATTTAGACTGATCAATCCTATTCGATTTGTGCAAGTAATCAAGAAATATTTCCTAGTCAATGCGAAATGAATATTCGTTCATGTGAATTACGAACTCATCTCTATGCTATTGCACCAGATCATTGTAAACAAGATAAAGAACAATCTGGTAATATAAACAATCTTTTGAAGGAGAAAAAAAACAACAAATTTATATTTATGTTGTAGCTGACTATACACGTGAATGTGCTTATGACGAACCTCTATTCGATGCAATGATCAATCGAAATATCGAATGTGACACACTTGGACGTTGTCCAATGAATAGTTATTGTAATACAGTAACGAATCGTTGTTGTGTTAAAAGTAAGACAAAATGAATGGAGAGAAAACTTACAATTGTTGATTTCTTATTCTAATAAGTAATTACAGCAATTTTACCCTATCGAATGTGTTCATCGGATGATCAATGTGGAAAGAATATGGTTTGTTTAAGTGGTCTTTGCGAATGTCAACGACAAGATTTTATTCCCGCTCGAAATAAACGCGAATGCAGTAAGAAAATGATCGTTAATTCGATTTCATAAAACACATTTTATTTCTAGTTGCTACATCATCTCTACCAATTGGTTCAAGTTGTTCGGATTCTCCGTATGGATGTTGTCAAGATAATATTACCGTTTCACCTAGTATAAATCGTCGTGGTTGTCCAGGTAGCATCATAAAAAAATCATAAATCAATCGATCAATTGAATGTTTTTCTCTCGAAATACTAGAATATTGTAATTGTCACCCAGCAGGTTCTTTGCAATTATCCTGTGATCCAATGACGAATTCTTGTTATTGTCGACCAGCTGTCGGCGGTACCAGTTGTTCACATTGTGAAAATGAATACTGGGGATTTTCTCGTATATTAACACATAATAATACGGGTTGTACTCGTAAGAATTTCGTTTTTCGTTTTTTGATCTGTTGATTGTTGTTTCTGAAATTCATAGCTTGTGGTTGTCATCCGTATGGTTCAACACGAAAAGATTGTTTGCAAGATACAGGCGAATGCACATGTCATTCATTTGCAACAGGTCGACAATGTGATAAATGTATTGATTCATCTCTAACATTAACCGAACGTGGATGTATCGATTGTTCGTATTGAAAACTCGAAATCATTTTGTAAATTTCATTTTCTTGCTTTCAGTACACAAAGGTCGTCGTCGTCCACGAACATGTCGAGATTTCGTATGTGCATTTGGAGGCATTTGTCAAATGATTAACAGTCATCCACGTTGTACATGTCATCATGTAGCATGCACAGGTGACGAACAACGTCTTATGGATATCTGTGCTTCGGATGGACATACTTATAAATCGAAATGTGCTATTAAACGACAACAATGTATTAAACAATATGAAATCGGTTTGATCTATCCAGGTGTTTGCACAGGTAAAAGATTAGGAAATGAAAGAGTTCTTTTCTGTGATATTTTGTTTAATTTTGAATAGCCACTGATACTTCATCGAAGGAATACGCACAAATTGAAGAAGAATTCATTCCACATGAAGAAGAAATCGCTGTTGATTATCCATTAGAAGTTGTTCAAATTGATTCAAGTAGGAAAAATTCTGCGTTTTTGTCTCTCTCTCTAGTTGAATATAAACTCATGATTTGCGTCTAGAACGATGTTCGAGCAATGCAGATTGCGGTGAAAATATGGTTTGTCTATCCGAATTTTGTGAATGTGCAAAACAAAAATACAAACGTATACCTGGACCACGATGTATCGCTCGTAAGTTAGCTCTCATCTTTTTGTGTTTTTTTTTGAATTAACAACATAAAATATCTTTTTCGTCTGCTGTTGCTTTTCAGCTCATTCAAATGTAGCAGCAGCAAATTTCACTCGTAAGTTCGTTTGATTAATAATTGTAATTCAATGTCATTTGTCTACTTAGTCAATCCTGTTCGTCGAACAACAATCGGTGCATGTCTACGACGAACACCTTGTGAAAATCACGCAACATGTATTGATCGTCCTGATGGGAATTATAAATGTCTTTGTGCATTCGGTTGGCAAGGTCGTCATTGCAATGAGAGTAAACTATTAAGAAAAAGATAAATCTATTCAATTCGTATTCATTTTCTATTTCAAAGAATTTGAAGTTACGATTCCACATTTTAATCGTCATTCGTATTTCGAATTAAAAACTCAAATTTCATCAAAACATAATGATAATCAATTATTACGTATTGATTTAATATTTGCTACAGAAAATCCTCACGGTCTATTGCTCTATGCCGATGATAAATTAACAGAATTTTATTTTATTATTTCACTTCGAAATCAAATTCTTGATATAACGTAACGAAATAAATGCGTTTTTTTTCTCTCTCTCTCGATTAAATGTTCTTTTTTTTATTGTTTGCCTAGCATTCGTCTTGATCATTTTATATCAACTATTCAATTACCCGAACTAATTGAGTTAGATACTTACGCTCGTTTACAAGTGCATATTCTACATAATGAAATACGAGCAAGATTAAACGATGGAAATATTTCTTCAAGTAGAGTTTTTTTTTATCTTTCGAAATTATTTTATTTTCATAATTCAAAAAAGGATTATTGCCATTTGGTAGTTCATTTAAAAGTACATTGTATCTTGGCGGTTTACCTGAATCATTTCAATCGTAGGTCATGTAAATAAATTCGAATATTTACTTTTTTTTCTGTTATTTACCTAGGCTCTATCAACAATTTCATCTTAATGAAGGTTTTCAAGGATGTATTCATGAATTATCGATTAATGAACGACGTATTGTATTTAACAATTCTGAACATCATACAATTTTAAGTGCACAAAATATTGGTAAATAGAAGACAGAAAAAAAACGAAACTGAAAATTGAATTTTGATTCAGATGAATGTATTGCTAATCCATGTCGGTCAGGTATTGGTACATGTCGAAATGGTACTCGTTGTATTCCAATTCGAAATAATGATGCCAATAGTTATAAATGTTTGTGTAATGATCATTTATCATCATTGAATACTGATTGTTTGATCTCATCGATCGATCGTTGTTCGATAAATCCATGTGATTATAGTCAACAATGTATTAATGTCTATCCAAATAATTATACGTGTATCTGCAAAAATTGTTCGACAGGTTAATTTGACTAGTTGTTTTTCACAAAAAAAACAAATTTCATTGTCGATAGATCAGAGATATATCGCAGCATTCGATTCGAATAGTTACATAAAACGGCCACCATTACAACTTATTGAACAAGCAAGAAAACTAACAATTGAAATTTGGTTTCTCAGCGAAAGTCCATCGGGTCTATTGATTTACAGTGATCATGTCAACTCGAAGAAAGGCTATTTTACCATATATCTTCAACGACGAATAATCATATGTAATCTCATGATGGGAAATAAATTAATCTCGTTGAGGTAGATTAGTTTCAAATTCAATAGATTCGTTCGATTGAATTTTATTTTTCTTAGTTCTCGATATCCAATTGAAATGTACAAATGGCATCGATGTATTCTCGAACTTCACGGTCAAAAGCTAGTTCTCATTGTCGATCACGAAGCACCCGTCGTCACATATGAACTGTTCTCGTCACATCTATTTTCACCTCGTTCGTTTACATTTATCGGCAATCTACCAGTTCAATATCGTTCATTCGATATGCTTTCGAATGCGTTCATATTCGAAGGTTTTCGTGGAGCAATTCAAAAAGTACAAAAACAAAAATCTTTCTTTCTCCAAAATATACAATTTCTCGATTTAGATTATTCTAAATAATCAAACATTGGATGACATTCGTCAAGATGCAATTGAATTACATGAACTCAACGAATATCACGGTTATCCTTGCCATCCAAATCCGTGTTCAGTCAATCAAATTTGTCAGCAAAATGATTTGAATAATTATACATGTTCATTTAAATCACCGACCGAATTTCATTACAAAGAAAGTTCGATTGAATTCGATGGGAAAGAAAATCTCATGTATTCGTATTTACCAATGAATCTCAATCGAAATTATTTTAAATTATCATTTAAAACGAAGATTTCACATGGTCTCATATTTTATCTTGGTGAAACAACAACAACGAATGTTTTCTCTCAATATTTATCATTGACAATTGTCAATGGATTCGTTCAATTTACAGCGAAAATCGATCGAAATTCGAGCGAAACTTTCCTTCGGTCGAAAATTCGAGTCGATGATGGACAATGGCATCGAATCGAAATTGGAAGGTACGTACTTATATATCTATTCTTTTTCTTGCCAATTAAAGTAAAATATCTATCTGAAATATAGATATCGTCGTCGAATATCAATGAAACTCGATAATAATTACCCTCGTCAGCAATTATTATCGGGTTTAGTAATTGATTTTCGTCCGTATCCAAGTTATATCTATTTGGGTGGTTATCATCGGCTATGTGGCTACAATGAACAACACTGTCGGACATATCGAGGTTGTCTGAAAAATTTCTTTCTGGATAAATATTTTCTCGATTTAATCAACGATGAAATCAATCAATACTATCCATTAAAAACTTGTCAAAATCCGTAGATAAAACAGAAATTTCAAATGACATATGATTATTTTTCTCTCTCTCGGTCTCTTGCTTTTTTTTTCTTCATTGTTTGTTTGTTTTTTTTTTAAATAAATTAATATATCTCTGTATATCTATCTATATGGTAAGAACTGTGCGAAATTTTTCTTTTATTATTAAAATTTATCAACATTTACAACAAGTTTATCTTGAATCGATTTACATTGAGAACGGCCAAACGGTGTTAGTTCAGGCAATTTATCGATTACAGTTAAAAGAAATGGCGAATCAGCGAGATCACAACGCGAAATTGTAACGATAAAACTAAATGAAATACCTTGAGAATATGTTTCAATATTAACAATGGTTTGTGTTCGAGGTTTAATTGTTTCATTTTCGACTGTTAAATGACCATGGAAAATGCCTGATTCAATTTGAATATCATATGATGATGCATGTTGAATTGTAAATCGGTAATGATCAAGAGTTTTCATTGATGTTAATTCAACTTGTTGAAAAGCATTCGTACGATTGAATGTATCGTCAAATGAACATTGAGTTGGTTTTGAACATTGACGATTTTCTAGAATGAAACCAGTTTTTCGTGAAATTCTATCGAGTGTTGGCGAAAGAATAAGATTATCATGAGATTCTAATGTAATCGTTGATGTTTGAGATGTTTTCGAAAGTATCAACGGAACTTTTTCCATATTTGTCAATGAATAAATTGTTTCTGATTGATGTTGAATGTAAAAAATTTTCGGATGTTCAGATGTAAAATTCGATCGTACACAAGCAATAAGAAGTACAATTAAAAAACTTGCTGTCAAAATAATTAATATTCGACTATAATTCATTAGACGTTGTAAATTCGGAATAAAAATAAGAAAAAATAGAATAGCTGGCAGAACAATTAATAAACAAATAACGATATCATGTGAAAAACCTATTGGATTGATCATTCGTGCCATCATGGGTATAGCTAAACGTAAAAGACGACTTGTCATTTCTAATGTATGTATTAATGGTATCAATGAAATGATGTATGGTGCAAATAGCCAGTACCATTCTTGTTCATGAAAAAGACTGACAATTTGAATTCGATACCAACGTGTGATGAATTTAAAAAGAATTAATATGAAATAAATCGGACAAAGAAATATAGACCAAAGAAGAATGAAATATGTTGAACGATAAGGAAAATAAATGGATACACTCATAAAAAGAACGAAAACTAAAAGTAATGACCAATGTCGTTCGAAATTGAAACATATTCGATCGATATGTTTGATTGTATCGATTTCCATGGGATTCTTTTTCGGATATTTTGATAGAAGAAATTTTCGTAAATAATCCCATAATGTTTCACAAAGTAGAACGCCAATAAGACAAGGTAGACCATAGAGAAAAACTGCTAATGTTGAATTTCCGTACCATGATAACGGACGAAATTTTGATATAATAAACGCAATTACCGTTGCAAAAAAAGGTCCAAATATAAATGAAAACAAATAAGTGAGAAAGAATAGAAAAATGAATATGAAACGAAGAAGAAGTGGATATTTAAAATAGAAATAAATCGATGAGAGATCATTTTCCGATGAATATTTAGTTGACCATCGATGATCGATAAAAATAACACAGCAACCAATAATAACAATCAAAATTATTAGAATTAATTGAATAATATTTCCTGTTGATTTTCGATAGATGATTAGATGCCGACCGAGTATATCGAAATAAATCAAATTTTCTTCAGGATCAAACATTGGATCGGATTGCTGTTGAATTTGTTCGTTTTCTTGAAAAATTCGATGCGTCAGAGAGAGAACATTCTCACCTAGATGTTGCAATGCACCATTTTCGACAATCGATGGTTTATCGAGTATTGTATGATAATTATAACCATCGAGATAATATGCAAAATCATAACCAGACAAGAAGCCATTTGAAGTGAAAGCATTGTAATCAGTTACTGAACTTGTATATTCGAAAATTTCATCGCCAATTACATTGGCATGTGGTCGTGGAACGTAAGCGTAATCTCGAATAAGCTTGAATAAATAGGAAAGCAAAGAGACAGAAAAAAAATTTGTATTCATTTTAGTTTTTCTTTTTTAATTTACTTGAGATGGTTTAACTTGAAATAGAATCGCTTTCTCATGACCGCCAACTGAATCAATATTCATAAATCGTCGGATGTGTTTTTTCCATGGATGAGCAGCTATGAATGCTTCAGCACCGCGAAGGTCCATTTCTTCGCCGGATACGAATAGAATAATTAAATTCAAACGAGCAAACGATACTTGTGTATCATGAATGAGATTCGAAAGAAGTTCGAGAAGAATAACAACGCCTGAACCATCATCACTACCACCAGGACTAAATTCAACTGTTCAGAAGAGAAAAAAAACAAAGCAGTTTTAAAATTAAGAAAATCTTTCATACCGGAATCGTAATGTGCAGTGAGCATGAGACAAGATGTATCATCTGGTGAATTAACATCGGATAGACGAACAGCGATGTTTTGTAGATTCTCGATATGTTTAACTGTAAAATTTTGTAGACTGATTTCGAATCGAATCGTTTTTCGAGTTAGTGAACGCATTCGATGAAGTTCTGAGAGAAGAAATTGTCGTGTTTGATAATCTGCATTTGTATTGATCACTCTCGGACCGTATTGAGTTAAATTTGAATAATAATCTCTTGCACGTTCTTCACTAAATTCATGTAATGGTATTGTACGTGGTTTAATAGCTGGTAAAACATAGGATAAATGAAGAGCAAGTGGACAAACAAGAATAAAAAGACAGCTGAATAGAATGAGCCAAAGAAGAATATTTTTAAATATATTCGTTCGATTTGTTGATCGTTCGAGAAATCTAAATCGAAGATATCGACTTAATGTTTTCATTGGATGTATATTATATCGAGTACTTCAGCAAGAATAAATGACCTTTTTCGATAAGTATCGATGCTAACTAAATTCTATTTGTCGCGATTTTGTAACTGACAGTTAACGAAGAAAAAGAATATTTACGAGTATCTGCTGACAACTCTATTACCATTATGGATATCAGATACGTAGCTATTCTCCCAGAATAATCCACTTAGGATTCATTCTGACTTCGTGTTTCTTATTAGATTCAAATCAAAAGAAAATCTTAATACCTTTTGAGTAACTTTTGATGTCGTCTATCGATTGAATTTTGAGGAGATCGTAATCCAACGTTTTCATTTCGATGTTCTTTGCCGTCGTTTGTTGATAATAAAACGATTTCTTCAGCTTGATTTTGCATTGACTAGATTTGATATGTGGCAGTTAGAAAAATAAATTCTGTTTTCAATTTATCGTCGATTCGATCAATTTAAACCGTAAAAAAAGAAGAAATAAAAGAAATAAAAATTACATATTCACACGAACTGTGTTAATTTTTATCTTCTCTATGAATACAAGAGCAATGAAAGAAGAAAAAAAAACTAATGGATCAAGTAAATATCAGATTCTCCCTCTCTATTCAAATAGTTACTACCAGACAGCCATTCGCTTTTTTTGTCGTTCTGTTACTAATATATATACGATGACTAACAGAAAAGTAAAATGACACGTAGTTCTATCGTGCAATGGCAATCAGGTGTGGACGATAACAGCGCTGTTGTATAACATACAGACGATATGTCGAATGGTCTTGTCAACAATCGAACTAAACTAGATGATAAATACATATGTGTAACTCTACTGAAGTCACTACTTGTAAATTCTTGTCTATTAGTTCGTTAAGAATCTAATTTGTTTTGAATGAATATTCTTTTTTTTTCCTTTGCAAAATTGCCAGCATATTGAAAAAAAACATCATTTTATGTAACCATAAAATGTTCTGTGATAATTATCATTCGTATTAAAAGAAAAAGAAATAGGATAAATCTACCTTTAAAAAAAATAAAAAAACGATCGAACGCATGATGTGCAGTCAATCGTGCACTTTTTTATTTATTCATATAGAAGGTTAAGTACAATAGATACGGTCTTTTTAAATCATTGCATAGACGTTACGTATTTAAGTTGTTTTTTTTCTTCTTCTAATTCTGTGAATAAGTATATTTATTCATTAAATTTACTTAATTATCATGGCGCAACCAATTACAACTACAAATCCGAATTCACACGATGAAATAAAAGGTAAATCGAATTGTTCAGTCGATTGCAAATTTTTGTTCTATGATATTTATTTATCTATCTAGAAAATGTGTTTGGCTGTGGTGATGATATGGTTATATGCTGTTTTGGATGCTGCTGTTTTCCATGTTTATTTGGTGCAAATGCACAAAGAATTGATGGTAAAAATTGTTTTGTTATGTGTGTAGCATATACACTTCTGATTGAGTGTTATCTTTGTTGGGTTCCACATTTTCTTGAGAGACAAAAATTTCGACAAAAGTATAACATAAAATCAGATAATTGCAATGATATTTTACTGACAATGTGTTGTGGTCCATGTGCAATGTGTCAAGAAACTCGAGAGATGAATAGAAGAGGTAAATTACGAGTAATCAATTGTTGATTCAATGAACAAATTTCCATTGTTCATTAATAGAAAATCCGGCTAACATTGCCAATGGTGGACCGATAGTTCACCAGCCTCAGCCACAATCACAATTTCAACCCTATGGATCATATTATCCAGAAGAACAGTATCATCAACCTGTACAATATCAACCTCAGGATTATTACCAGCCATCTCCACAATATCAACCTCAAGAACAATATCAACAACCAGAGTCTTTCGTAAACCAAGAGCAATATGAACCGGAAAAACCGAAAAAACCAAAGATGCCATTCAATTTGCACTTCAATTTTGATCCTCAAAGTGGATCTACGGCACAAGTACACTTTCATTCACATAACCAAAATCCACCACAAGCAGAATATCAATCGTATGATCAATATGCACAAAATCCACCACAACAAGAATATCAATCATATGATCAATATCCTCCACAAAATCCAATGAATCATATGACTTTATAAACAAAAGACGTTTTCTTCTTCTTACTCTTAGTCTTTATCTGCAGTTCATAATATATGCGTACATGTTTAATAAAAATTAATTTCAGGAAGTTTCTTAATGCTATCACATTTTCGAATGACATTCATTGTCTAGTCAATCTCTTTTCATTTTCTCATCATAATTCAAATTAAATCTTTGTATCAATGAATTAACGCATAGTAACAGTAACAAAAGAAGTAAAATCAAACAATGAAAGAAGATCAAAAGTTGCATCTCATTGTAATTTTTGAGCTTGACAGTAGTTATAGAAATGAACAGAGACAAGATTGTCTGAGCGCATCTCGGTTAATAACCCCAAGGTAAACACTCATTTGGAAGCAAATGAAAAAAAATAGGGCGGATACACAATATTGACTATCAATCCAGCACATACCCATATACGTATGTTGTGTGTATGTACAATTCGTTCTCTTTCTTTTTCTATTTCTCGTCTCCTCTTCTTCTTCTTCTTCTCTCTCTTATCTTCTTTCATTTGCATTTATTTCACGTAAATCCTTCACGACTGTATGTGAAAATATATATCATTTATATTGTTTTTGATGAGCATGCACGGAACGACGACATGGTACAATGGTTGTTTGTTCTTGTCTATGATCTTGCAATATTACAAGTTTGTCAAGACAAAGATCTTCATTGGAAATTTGTTTTTTTTTGTCTCTCTTTCCAACTAGTTATCATTAAGCGAAGTAACACTTTCATTACGTTTAATTCATTATAAAAATCGAAATGGTTTAACATATGAAAATCGTCCATGCGATACACGAATTGAACATGATATTAATCGAGATGGTCGATGTGATACAGGCTTTCTATTTTGTCTTGTACGTTTACCATTTCAAAATCCACATAATTGTACATTAGGTGATCATTTTACGGGTTTTGTCGGTGCGGATGATATACATTTTATAAATATCGACCAGAAATTTCAACGATCAACACCAACTAGAGCTGCTAATCGAACTAGACAACGTTCATCATTGGTTTCCCTTTGGTTTCAACCGACTATATATTTTCGTTTTAAATATCCGAAAGTAAAAATTATTTGATTTGCTCAAGAATTTTTATTGATTAATAATGATCTGTAGAATGGAATTGGTATCATTGTTGAAGTATTCGATATTGATGATCCTGTTAATCAAACAAAACATGATTCAATTGATTTCTACGGTCGAACATTACTTGATTTGAAACTCTATCGTTCAGCTGATGTTGCACAACCACAACGACTTTATCTAAGAAGTCTATTCGGATTTTATACGAATCTAACTGCTGATGTTTTAGTTAATATGATTGATTTATTTTCTCGAAAAAATTTTAAATCTTTTTCTTTTTCGTCGCTTAAAGTTTTACTGTTCACCGAATTTCTATGGCGAAGATTGTGAAACACATTGCATCGCCAATGTACAACGTTATGATTGCGATCCAGATACGGGCCAAAAGATTTGTAAACATGGTTATATTGGTCAAGATTGTCTCAGTGGTAAATAGCAGATTTAAAAAAACAACAAGCTAATCGGAATTTTTTTCTCGATTAGATGTTCAAGCATGCGAAGATCAACCGTGTTTGAATAATGGAACGTGTGTTGTATATGTTCGCGGTTATCTATGTCAATGTCCAGTTGGATTTACCGGTCGAAATTGTGAAACGAGTTAGTTTCAATTTGAAGAAGATTTATCAAAGGAAAGCTTTTATTTTAGATTTAATTGTCAAACCATCGATTGATCTATGCAATCGAACGACATGTATACATGGTGATTGTTTGAAAAATGGAACATGTCTTTGTCATAAGTTTTGGTCAGGAGAGAAATGTAATCGAAGTAAGTTCTAATCGGATTGTTGTGTAGTTTTATTCGTCTTGTTTACTCTATGCATAAATTCAAAATACATTTGAAAAGAAAGAAAACATGTTCAGCGGATTTTTATCTAATCTTTTAATATTAAATCTCGATTGTTTTATGTGCATTTAGAAGAAATGAATTGTGCAAATCAACCATGTTTACATAATTCAACATGTGAGAATCTACTGACGCTGTCAGACTATCGTTGTCATTGCAATCGAGGTTATACAGGTCGAAATTGTGAAGTTGGTATGATGACAAGAAACTGTTTTTTTTTGTTCTCAAGTAATAATATTCTTTATTTTTCGTTTTAGAAATTGTAACTTCTTGTGAACGAACACCATGTATTCATGGTCAATGTTTAAAAATTGATTTCTATACCGAAATCTGCATTTGTGAACAACATTGGACTGGAATTGATTGTTCACAATCATTAACAAGTAAAGCATTTCGCTTTCAAACAAATCAAATAACTATTCGTTTCCTGTAGCTTCTACAATATCAACAACAACAACAACAACAACAACAAAGCCTACGACTCGATTATCTACTTCAACAATAACAAAAGACTTAACAAGCTATCTAACTAATACATCATTTACGACAGACTTAAGCGAATATTTTAATTGGCCCAATGTAAAATATCGTACATCCTCATCGACTAATACATATCAAACAAGTACGCCTTATAAAAACAGTGAATATCTTTTGCTGATTAATATCAATTCAAATATTGATTTTCGGTCTATTGTTTTTATTAGCTCATTCGCCTTGTTTAAGTACACCATGTCTACATAATTCAACATGTATTATTCTTTCAAACCATAGTTTTCAATGTCTTTGTTCATCGTCATTCATTGGCATTTATTGTGAAATAGGTATGAGTGTGTATTCTCTTGAGATAATTTCATTCGATTTTCTTATTCTATCTATTCTCAAATACGACAGAAATTCTAAATATCGTACAGTTTCGTAAGTTTAGTTGTTCGATAGACTAGCATGCTAGAAGATGACAAACAAGTGACTTGCAATGATTTTATTTATGTGTTTTTTTTCTTTTCTTCTTCTTCTCATGTAGAAACAAATCCATGTGAAAATTCGCCTTGTCGACATGATAGTATTTGTGTAACAAAATCGAATCATGATGTTCAATGTATTTGTTCATCGAATTACACAGGAAGATACTGTGAAAATACAGGTAGACGAACATAAAAGAAAGGATTTTACCTTTTTGTTTTTTTTTATTAATGTTCTCTAGTAACAATTGCAAAAATTGGGGCAAAATGCACTCGAATATGTCAAAATGGGGGTTCCTGCTCGGTAAAAATAGATTTGATTATACAATAGCAATTGTTTTTCTTTTCTTTTGATCCAGATTAATCATTTGAATGAAGAGTATTGCTTATGCAGATCATCTTATACGGGTTTCTCTTGTGAAATAGTTAAAAATAACTGCACAGGTTTGTATTGATTCAATTACAGAAAAAAAGAAAGTTTTTTCTTTTTATTATTAATGCACTTTGACATTCAAAATCAATTGAGTTTTCAAGTGCCGAAACACAGGGAGAGAGAGAGAGAGGAGAGAAAGAGAGTCCAAAGTAAATTTGAATAAATATAATTTGTACTTTTTTTACAAACAGATTCTTCATGTTCAACGGACCCATGTTTACCGAATCCGTGTTTATTCAATCGAACTTGTCATTCAACAAATAATTCAACGAATTTTACATGTTCATGTCCAGAGAATTCGTCGGGTGAACTATGTGAATATGTTCTTGAGTCGGATTCAATCTATGCCTTATCACAAGATCATCATTTATCGGATGTCGACGAAAATTTATTTTCGAAAACATCACCCGATCTTTGGCCTTTAGCAATCGTATTCGGTTATGTATTTTCATTGATGTTAGTTTTTATAATCATTTGGTTTCTTTGGTACGGTCTAACGAATCGTCCACAATCATATTTTCAGTCGGAAATTCCTCATCATGAACGTGCAAATGATCGTTATGAACCCTATCGTTTAGGTGTTAGTAATCCACTTTTTTTTCTCAATCAAGAATACAATCCGAATTCAATCTTAAAAACTTACTAAAACCAAACACACATTCGTAGTTATAATTCATCGTTTTTTTTTGTTCGTCTTTTTTTTTAATTTAAATTCTAAATTTTATTCGTCGCGAGTCTTTTGTTTTTGCTTAGTACTATGTACACAATAAAATAGGAAAATAAACAACAACAGCAAGAAGAAAATAATAATAATATGAGCGAAAGAAAGAAAAAAGAAAGAGTTTCATCACCATAAATCGTTTGTTTTCAATAAGCTAGGAGTCAAATTTGAGCTTAATTGTGAATGTTCATTCTAAAACCAAAAATGACATCGAAAGTTGTTTGAATTCAACAGACAAAAAAATAGACATTCAATTAACCTTTTCCTTGTCGGAATTTTCATTGATATTATCGATCAATGATAAACCGGGTGAAGCTGATCGTTTTGAATTCGATTGAGTATCAATAAAAAATTCTACACGGTGATTGCTCGTGCCTGGAGATGATGTTCGATTCGTTTTTGTTATTGTTCTTGTTGCTGCTGCTATTGAATCGATATCAGCTGAAATAATATCAAATTCGAAAACATAGAAAAAAAAAGTAAATACGACGAAACAAATTATTACCTGATTGTGTTCGACTAATACGTCGATAACCATCTTGAAATAGCAATGCTGATGATGATGTCGATGACGGAATTGTTTGCATAACAACAGGTGAACTCATATCAGGATGTTCGAGAATAGTCGATTCACATGGCGGATCGATATTTTCAAGGAGATTTTCTTTTGTATTCGATGTTTTCATTGTAACTAAACGTCGTTGAAGTTCATCATCGAGTTCCGATGGTTTGATTGTTACTTCGGGATGTTCGAATATACGTTCATCGCTATGAGATGTAGGCAATAGTCGAGGTGAATTCGATGGAAACGATTGTCTATTGAATTAAATATTTATTATTAAAATAACAAAAAGAGCGAGAGAGAGAGAAAAAATTAAGATTTTACTCGGAATAATTTGTTAAACATTGATCATTTTTATTTTCATTTGTATTCATTTGATTATTCCAAGTAAATTTCTGTGCATGTGAACTAATATCTTGCAATGATGTGGATGTTGGCATGGTATTTGCTGTTGTTCCTTGTGTTTGTCCGCTTAATTTAACAGTTGGCATACGACGAACAGATGAATAATCAATTTCTAAATAAAAAATATTTTTTAGGGACAATTGGAGATTCATTTGCATTTAATCGAATATTTGCTCAAATGGAAACAAATTCGTTGACGGTGATTTACATGTAAAACAGAAAACATATACTCTTATAATTAGTCGAATCCGCCCTGTTATTATCTGGTTTCATCGGAGAACGAAGTTCATTCTGTTTTATGACGCAAAATCGAACTAAGAACTTATTTTTAAGGATTTATTTTATCACAGTTACTTCAGTACTTTTTCTTTCTATTAGCAAATTGTAATTGAATAAAAAAAATGATTATAAAACAGCAGTTGCTTTTCTTTTCCTTTTCTTTCTCTTATTCTCGGGCCTTTTTTTATATACACTTTGCTGTCGAAATAAATTGTCTATTGAAAAAAACAATGAATGTCCTATGAATAAGTAATGTTCGTTAACTAGATATATGTAATATAAATTTTTCTCTTTTCATATGAACTTGTCAAGTTAGCTTTTTGATAATGGTTCTAACAAGGAAGAAAGTGGAGAAAAATTCATGAACTATGAGAATAATTGACTCCAATTGTGTGTCATTTAAAAGTTAGGAAATACCGGCATAAATGTCGAGCGAAGATCTTTTTGTTCTTCGATAATTGAAAATAAGTTAGAATTCTAAACAGATTTCAACTGTCAAAATTGCGATTAATTCGATTGAAATGACAATAGACACCTTTCTTGTGCTGCTGTTTGTATCTGTCAATAATCGAGATAACAAACATACACACCGCATATGAAATCATGAAGAAAAAGAAGAAGTAGAAGACGAAAACAATGCTCGATCGGTGATTAGTTTTAGTTAAATTCTATTCTCATGGAAAATAGGTAAACTGACATTAATTGTAACACTATGCATTGACGGTAAGGAAAAACATTGAATATTACCGAAAATAATGACGATAAGCAAATTGACAAACGAAGAACCATTAACTAACGTTATATCTAGACGATCAAGTACTTAGACATGTTCTATTTTTTTTATTTTCAGCTCTGTTTTACCCTACACTGTGTAGACACACGCAGAAATATTTAAAAAAAAACAAAAGAACGACAACAAGATGTCGAAAAGATGTGGTCGAGGCTCACAGTCAGACCACTTTGTTAGATCAGTGGTATTCTTTCTATTTTTCTTGCTACCCAATCACTGAATGTATGGGTGATGAAGACGATTATTATTATTATTATTATTATTATTTGTTTCCATGTTGGATCGTTCGTTCTTCCTCTTTCTCCGGTTTTTCCTCTTTATTTTCTGCTTGACAAGGTCACAAATAATCGAGACAGCCGAAAGCAACAAGACAAATGCGCGATCTTCTCTCCCTCTCCCTCGTTCTTGCTCTCTCTCTTTCTCTCTTTCTGTGTCGCCTTTAACTCGATCAGATGCCAAATAGATAGACAAATATATAATGAAACTGAGAAAAAAAAACGAGGAAGAAATACGAAGAGCAATGATATAGTTTACTTTGATTAATGCTTCTTAAATTGTGAATATAGAGATGAAAAGAAGAAGAAGAAAACAAGAATTGACATAATAATAAAAAGAAACAACAAAATCAAATATCACTTCGTTCGATTTTGTTCGTTTATTGTTTTTACTTATTTACAATGATTAAATAACTTGAAAGAAAACATACTTCTCGAAAAGCATCCTATCATTTCTGTAATTAAGACTAAATCTACCCATCTGATATAAACATAGGCAACATCGAATAGATTCTTTTTCTGTTTTTTTTGCTGATCGCCTTCGTGTCATATCAGTTAACGATTTTCTTTGGTTCGACGAAAAAAACAAAATGAGAATTTTCCTATGATAGCAATAGCAACCTTCCATGCTTAATCAGATACCTAAAGGCAGGAGAAAATAAGTCTACACATCGATCATCACATACGTTTTGATGACGATGACGACAACAACAACGGATCGATCGTAGGTTTTGTTTCGTCATGTTATTTTTTCCTTGATTTGTTTTTGCCCCCACGATAAATAGATAGATAGATACATACATATAAACTAAATATATACCACTGACGAAACTGTTGATAGACACGAAACAATTACGATTGGAATTTTAGAATTCATGTCACTGAGTAAAAGCGTGATTGGAACGACATTTGTCTGTTTATCGTTTATTTCATTAGTTTCGTATTCTCGATCTCTCTCTTTGAAAATCTGTTTAAGCTTAAATAACGATTTATATCGCGTGCTTGAATCTAAAAGAACTATCAGGCTAACGTCAACGGAAATTTAATTGAGCTATTCAAGCGAAACGATCTAGTTTGAATAAAAAGTTTTCGTTTCGTGTTGTTCAACTTACGTTGATTTGAAAGAAGCATTCTTTGTTGTTGAAGTGAGATAGAATATATATATATATATATAATATATAAGTTGATGTACGAAGAAAAAATCAAGCAGTCATTCACCCGGTAGACAGTGAAAAATGTATATGCAAAATATGCGATTCAGGAAAACGGGTGAGAGAAAGAGAGAATAATAGAAAGGGAGAGAAAGACAGAGACAGAAATCTAGGAGTAAAGTAAAAGAGAAGATTGGTAGATTTTTCTTTTTCCTCCTTTTTTGCTCTCTGCCATACTTTCGACACTCATCGGAAGAAGACAGAAAAAAATCCAAAAAAAAAACTCAAAAAAAAAGAAAAGAAAGGAATACGTATGTATAGGTAGTAGTTGTTGTTGTTGTTGTTTTATTTCTTCGCTTTTTTTTATTAAAAGAAAAGAGAAAGTGTATATGTACACGCTTCAAGCACTCATTCAAAAAAAAAACAGACTGCTTGCCAGACAAGTACATACTCTTTTTCTATTTTCGAACGCTGATGTTTTTCCTCTTTTCTTTCGATTACCAAATTTGTTCTTTTGATTAATTTGAAAAATAAACAGAAAGTACAATTTACATCCAACGACCGATACGTTCTCTGCATGTCCAAATCAATTGTATAAACATGCCTTCCAGAAGACTTACTCAGTTGATACATTTCTATGTACACATAATAAATATGCTGAGTATTCAACAGTATGTAATCTATTTCTTTGATGCAGTGACAAAAAAAGAATGTAATTGAGATGGATGCATGTCTTGTTTGTATGGTTGCAAATAGATTGTCAATATATAAACTGCTGACAAGTGCAGATTTTGACAAGGAAAATCAAAATAAATGAAAAAAATTCAAACGCAGAAGCCTTTGATTTGAGAGAGAGAGAGAGAGAGTTGCGACATTTGACGTCATTGTGATAATTATCTCGATAGTTTCTGTCTTTTTGTGGAAAACAAAACTTAACAACCGAACAAAATTGTTTCTTTTTGAGTTTGTCGCGATAATCTATTAATAACCGAGACTTTTTTTGTTTTTGAAGTATTTGAAGAAGAAAAAAAGTGACAAAAACACTTTTGGCAAAATTGTGTCGTGTTTACTAGGTTACATTGATACAATAAGAGAAAAAAATGATGGCGTATATTTCTAATGACCTGATTCTTTAATTACTACTATTATAAACATGAATTCATATGAATATTCTCGTTATTAATATCAAGTAGTCGAAAAAGTTGACTAGAAAATTTTCTAATGAAATACTTGACAAGGATTCAATGTAATTATTCGATAGCGGAAGTTTATCACATCCTCCTGTATTATATTTGAGAAATATGCTCATGAGTTCCGCTAAATTTATCGTTGAAAAGAAGAATTATTACGATATGATAATTATAGAGCAGAAAAAAATCTGTTCGATGAGAAAACAATTGAATCTACGAACAGGTGGTCTTGTTGATTTAGATTTTGATGTTTTTTCCTCCGCATTATACTAGGCAATTATTTTTCTCTTCAGGAATTTTGATAAATAATCCTTAATAGTAATGTGTTCAAGCTATTTTTATAGTACTATTGTAATGAATTTTTATGAGTCGTATATTGTGTTGTTTTATTTATATTTTCTTTCGCTGAAAAGTTCAACACAATTCTCGAAGTTCAACATAAAATGTCAATGCCATTTTGATATTTAACTCGAATAAAAACAAGGATCATAGTATACTTCTATTTTATGAGAAAAACAATATAATTACAGACGAACTATAGTCGCCATAGGAAAATCTATAGATAAAATTACATCGGATTAAAAACATCTACGCGTATGGACTCAAATGTTATTTCATATAAATTTTTCATAAGAAGAAAATAACATGTATTCATAGAGTCAAATCTGGTGCTAATTTGACTTCATCTTTAGTAATTATTTTCTTTTTTTTTCGATAATTACTTAAATATCTCTAGATAAATATATTATCGACGTCGTATTAGAATACCTCTATCGAATACCGTTGAGTAGTTTTTCATATTTCATTATTGGCTCGTCTCAAGCCAATAATTGTTTTGCGGCAGGGGTAAAAGTACAACATGATGCGATCGACTGATGCTTCTTATTTATTATTAAAATGGCGAGTACATCATAAAACAGAAGACTGTCTTATACATTCAATAGTATACATTCACTAGAATCTCGAACATAGAAAATGTTATTTCAGTCAGTAATCATACACATATACATGACCTTGTCGTTTCTTTTTCTTCCTTCTTTTTTTTCTAATTCTGTTATTATTATTCTCTTGTCGATTTGTTTGTTTGTTTTCGTAGTCGTTGCCAGTGTTGAATAAAGACAGAAAGAAAGCATGGCAACTTCTCGAATACCTCTTTACCACGTGTCAGGTACACATTACGACTGTGCATATACACTGGGCACATTGACACATGAAGCTATCCGACATCGTATTGGTGATGATATTGGTAATCTTGCCGAATTATTTGAATTTGTTCAAACTGAACAGGGTCTTCGTTTACAACGAGAATTTATCGATGCAGTTCGTTTATTTTTTCCGTGGTATTGGGATGAAATCTGTGGTCTTGCCGACGGTTCCGGTGTTCCATTAGAACAAATTGTTGTTCTAAATTTTTTAAATGAAACTAAAACAGCATGTAGATCATTAAAAGAAAAAGAAAATTTAATACAAATCAATGAAACCGGTGAAAAAGGTTGTACGACTGTTTCACTCAATCGACAAGATACAGATACATTTGCAATTTTACATAACGAAGATAATGATTCATCGTTATATCTCAGTGGATATTTGGTTGAAGCTGATATTCAATCAAGCGAATATGACGATGGAAAACGTAGAAGTCCAAGCGAAAAATTCATTGCCTATTGCTATGCTGGTACAATTCCAGGTTAGAACATCTTCGAGTCTTAATGTTGTAATAATGAATGTACTTACGTATATTTTGCTCTGTTTTTTTCAGGCAATGGTTTTGGAGCAAATAAACACGGTTTTGCATTTGCGTTGAATGGTCTCTATCCAAATTCTGTTGCACATGGTCGTTTACCACGACAGATAATCAATCGAGCACTTTTAAATATTGAAAATGAAGAACATTTAGATAATTTGATCCGTGTATCTCCGGTAGCATTCGGTTTCTGTATAAATGGCGCATTCTTTCGACAAGACAATTATATTTTAAACTATGAAATTGGAGCAAATTTTAAAATTGATAATGAAAATTACATCAGCAAATGTTTGCTTATCAATGACGGACAAAAAGAAAATAAAAAAGACGGTAGCGTTAAAACTTTAAAAAAATTAATTCTCTTTCTCTCTTTCATATTATATAGGTGAATGTAGCGTTGTTTCAAATTATCTTGTACATTATAATCATTATGAACGGTTAAATAAATTAATTATTCAACAAGAGTCTCTTGATTCGACATATAGTCGAGAAAAACGTGGCCAAGAAATTGGCGAATTATTTACAATTAATGATGCGTTGAATCTATTAGGTGATGATGAAAATAAAGCTTTTCCAATATTTCGTGTACCGAATCAAACCGATGTCAATTCGCTTACACTTTGTACGGCATATTTTAATTTTCGTACATTACAATTACTGATTTATCAACATAACCCCAAACATAATAATCAACCGTCAATGATCTACGATCTAACAAATATATTGGCTTAGAAGAGCGAGAGAGAGAAAAAATATACAGAGATATTTTTTTTCAAAATAACAATTTATTATAAAATACTGATTGCTTTTTTTTTCTATGAAGAGAACAAATAAATAAATAAATCTATTCACTACATATATACGTATTCATATATGAATGAGAAAATGCAATGAAAGATCATCTTACAAAGCAATAAAATACGGAGATGCAAAAGGCAAACAGATAATCATTACTTAGATATCTCATCTGGTCGCCAGATTTAGTTGACTTTTTGTTCTGAACAACAGACCAACAAGATCTCGAGCTCAATAGCGCCGTGAGTACAAAATAAGGACAATTACAGAAATTACTTGAACTTTTTTCATGTGAAAAAATAAGCTTATAAGAATTGATGATATACATCGCCGAATGAATATAATCTTTCCATAGATATTTAATCATGAAAAAAATAAATATTCTACGTCCTTTTCTTCGTTTCTAAGCTAATAACAAAAATATTAAGAACAAAAATTAAACTATTATTGTGTGTGGTGGTGGTGGTGGTGGTGGTAATAAGAAGACGAAGAAAAAAATTTTAAATTTGATGACATTCTACTCCCTGGAGTGGCTGTCGGACGACTTATGCTAAAGACATGCCTAAAGAAAGGACTACATATATGTTCCAGTCGCACACTCTCAAACTTCTTCTTTCTCTTCATCATGACGTACGAATATGGCCGTAATAATAATAGTGATGACGATGATGATGTTCATATTGCCATCTTTATTCGTATATTCTTTTTTAAAAGAACTTTATTACATTTTCTATTTTATTAAAAAAGAAACGTCATTCCAACGAAAATATATCCTTGTTTCTCTTCTTTTATTAATATACGGTTGGATACATAATTAATAGAAAAATATAATAGGAAAAATAAACCTAGTTGACTTTCTTCTTTTTATTCAGTTGTCCTACGGAATAGATTTGATTAATATTGACATCAACGTTTTTTTTTCTCTCTCTCACACTTTTTCTTTTTTAGAAAAACACAAAGAAGAAGAAGAGAGGAGGAGGAGGAAGAACTAACTTTATTCGAATCAAACATGTCATTTTGTTTTGTTGATTCTATTAACACTTATTTCTTGTTTTAACATAAGATAATGAACGAACACATATGGCATAATGCCATACGTTTTAGTTTGATGAAAATTTTCTATCCATGTTTAATGCTCTTCGGTACAATCGGCAATATTTTATGTTTAAAAATTCTCTTACGACGTCGTTTTCGTCGTCAATCGACATGTCAATATTTATGTATACTTGCTGTCATTGATATTTTATTTATTTATATGAAATCAATAAGAAATCTTTATCGAGATATTTATGATGTTGATATACGTAATACATCATTGTGGTCATGTCGAACATTTATCTATTTTTCATCGACACTCTCGCATTTAGCATCATGGATACTTGTTATTGTTAGTTTCGATCGATATTTTATCGTAAAAAATTTATTTCTTCGTCGACATGCCGGCTATCGTGTTATCAAATCGACAATCATTCTTATTTGCGTTATTTCTTTTGTAAATTTATATTATCTAAAAATTGTTGGTATGTTTCGACAAACAAACCAAGTCGAACAATTCATTTTTCTCTCTCTCTCTCTCTAAATTTCTATTTCTTCTAGGTACAAGTATACCAATGGAATCGATTGATACTTTAAATGAAACCGATTATGAAACAGCATATTTCGTTTGCATTGCATCTGAACCTTACGAAGATTTCTTTCGTTTATACGTGCCGATATCCGATCTACTTCTAGTTGCTATCATACCATTTTGTTTAATGATCTTTACGAATCTTGGTATTATTCGTACGACCATGCATTCCGATATGTTACATCGAACATCTCGAAAACAACGACGAAATCATCGTTTAACCATCATGTTACTTTCAGTAACACTTGCTTTTATGTTATTAACATGTCCGTCAGTAATTTATATTTGTATCAATCGTTTACGATCATCAAGAATCTATTCCAATCGACATTTACTGGTCTTAGATCTACTTGAATCATTATGGTATACGAAACATGCGCTTAATTTTCTTTTATATACATTAAGTGGACAAGATTTTCGTCGTGAATTTATCAAATTAATTTCATGTAAAAAAAAGAAAACATCGAAATTGAATCATCATTATTATCATCATCATCATCAAACAAGTCATATCGATCATAATCGAAGTTTATTTTCGGATAAATCGATGTTAACAACTCGACAAACGACTGAATACGATGGTAAACACAAGCGAAACTCGGATTTAACGCCAAATATCGTATCGAAATCGTCACAAACACATGAACCATTTCATATAACTGACAAACATTCAACGAAAGCATTGTCACCAACAAATCGAACATCTTTACTTTGAATGTCTTTATGAAAGTATAACAAAACAAAACTGAGAGAGAAAGAATATATTGTTTCTATCTTTTAAATTGTATCTTGAAATTCTTCGAAAATTGGATAGATCGAGTGTGAACCAGGTCCATAAGCTCGATACCAAGCATCGAGATCAATTTGAGAATTATGCGTATGTAAAACTCGAACGTAATCGTCGAGCATTTTATTAAAAGGCGCTTGTTGTTGTAAAGTTTTGATATATTCAGTAAAGATTTCTTTCAAAAATTCTAAACGTTTATTTTCGAATGCTTGCGTACGTTGAAAGATTTCGATCATATTTGCTTCATAACGTTGTCGACATTCGGAACTTGATGCTACATCTTGTAATAGATGTTCATATTTCGTTTGTGCACTATCGAGATCAAGTTTAATTTGAATATATTCATCGACAATTTGTTTTTGTAGTTCACCTGGTGTTTCAGCTGTAATCGACATTTTCTGTTGTTCGGATTGTTTTAATTGTTTAGCAAGTTTGTGATAATTCTGTTTGGCATCATTGATCGATGCGAGTAATTTATTCCAAGGTTTTTGAATTTGTTCGAATTCTTTTTCGAATTCTTTCGATTTCTTATAATTAATTATCGATTTTTCATAGTTATCTTTTTTCCATTGTTTTAATTTCGGTTGAATATTATCATGAAAATTCGATTCTATCGTTTGATGAACATCCGCCATTTGTTCGCCTGTTGAAACAATTTGATCCCAAATTTTTTTATTCGAAGGATATTCGGATAGTTTTGTCAATTCACCATGCCATTTTCTCGACCAAGAACGTAGAGCATTTACATAATTATGTTCTAAATTAGCTCGTTCATCGAACATAGTCGATAATTGTCCGAGTAATTCATGACCTAATTCATATCGTTGAATACATCGTTCGTATTGTAATGGTTCGAAAAATCCACGATTTGATGAGCCAGTAACACAAGGAGAAACTATACTATTTGCCATTTGAAATCTTTCTTTTTTGTTTCAATAAAAAAAACAAAAAACTATAGAAACATGTCACGAAACGAAGGTTATGAGTTGTATAGAGGATGATATTTAATAAAATAAAATAAAAAAAAAGAAAGAAAGAGGAAAGAAAATGAGTCAATAAACGAAATAAAAAGAAACGATTCATATCTGCTATTGACTTATACAATATGTTTGGAGTGCATTTGAAGAGGAGTATATTTGCATATGTGGCTGGTCCATCTCGATGTAAATATCTATTGCATGACTAATTTCACTTGTTCGAGTATTGAAATATTTTTGTCTTTTAGAGAGAAAATTAAATATTTTCTTAGTCAATGATTCATCGAAATGTGTCATCCGAAATAAATTAGAAAATCTATGAAATTTTCTAGAATATATTGTGAAATTCATATTGAGATTTTTAACATACTCATATGACTCATTATTAGTATAGGTACTCAAACAAAATTATTCATCTCATCACCAGGGAAATCAAACCAATTTTTCTTCTTTTTTTGTCATCGTTTTTCATATATCATTAAAGCATTTCATAATAACTATGGAATAATTATATATTACACTTAGTTTGAACTATTTTATTTTTTGTCATGGTGTTAATCAGTCATTTTTCTTTTTTTTCTAAAATAAAAAAGAGAGCAAGTCCTGACTTCAACAGTTCTGTTTTCTTCTCCCTTGTTGCTAATGTCAAAAATATATGTGATATCGAAGGTTTGCCTTCCAACGAACATGTCAATTGATAGCTAGAAGTATTTTTTTTTCATAGTTCGTCTTCTCTCTGTTTCTTTGATTGATATATAGACATTTCAGACGTGAATGCAAGTAAAAAGGAAACAGAAAAAAAGACATTTTCATTTTGTTAATGAGAGAAGAATAAAAGAACAAAACGAGAAAATTATTTTTCTTTATTTCATTTTTTAAGAAAATAATGTTCTTCTTGACAGAACAATGAGGAAGTGACGTGTACTTTTCTTATGCTGATGACCGTTTAGAAATAAAACATACGAAACAATTAATTTTTTACTTTTTTCCTTTAGAATAAGAATGGATGGTGATACACAAGCTATTGCTATCGGACTAGGCGCTGGCCTTGGCGGTTTTGCTTTACTGGTATGAATTCGAATTTTTCTTTGAAATAAAAACAAAATTCTTTGTTTTGTAATTTAGCTGATTGTTTGTTGTGTTTGCTGGAATATATTCTGTGGCTCGTAAGTTCGATTTAGTACGTGACTTATTTTTCTTTTCCGTTTGTTTTTTTAAACTTTAGGTGTATTGAAAAAAGAACTGATCAATTAGCACCGATGCCTATCCACCACCAAAATCATCGGCGTCCTGCACCCTCAGCTAAAATACAACCGAGAGTTTCGACTATTACAACGACGAAAACGACAAGCATCTATTCGGATATGAAGCCAAGTTCGTCAATGGATCTAGCTAGTCGAATGAAAGCAGCACGTCATTGAAACAAAAAAAAACTCAATTCGACATTATTTATCTATACTGATTTGTGAATTACGAAATTGAAAATATCTTTTTTGTTAGGCGCGATTGATACGAGATGGATAAACGAACATTTTTTTTCTTCTTTTTTTGACTGTTTTTTTTTTCGTTTGAATTTCTAAAAATGAATTTTTTTCTTCTCGTCTTCTTCGACATATTCTTGTTAATAAACGCATCACATTTTCTCGGTGGTTCATTTACCTATCGACAAAATCCAAATGAAAACGTTCACGATAATTACCAATCGATTCTTGTTGAAATACGTTTTCATATCAGTCATCATTATTTTCAATGTACAGACCAACATGTTAATCAACATATGGAAGCATATCTTGTTGGCGATACTATTCCATACGATCAAACAACAAACACATTTCAATGGTTTCAAGTTCAAGCTTATTTAAAAAATCCATCGTATTATAATATTTATTGTCGGTCTACTGGTACAGAACAAATATGTGATAAGTTTCGAGAATTGATATGGGGTTATTGTGAAAGTGCAAATGAGAAACTGCAATATTCGATTTTACGACGACAATTTGCACTTAACATTTCCAGATTTCAGACCATTGAAATTCATTATGTATGTTGAATAACAAAATTTCCATACGGAAAATAATCACGATTTTATTTTAAGGAATCTTGTTGTTGGGCTACTTCTTTCGACAAACCTTTTTTCTTCACTTTAATTATCAATTCAATTGACAATTCGAATAATTCATCACCCTATCCGTATATTCCAGCTTCATACTATGTCAATTATCATCATAAAAGTGACATTAAAATACTCATCTATGATGCCGATGGTAACTATTTTCTATTCTACAAATTGAATTCAAACGTCTACTATTCTAATCAGGTGATGACATTCACTGTGAAACACATGCGAATAATTTAGATGGATTTTTAACTGTAACTATTAGTCATGATTGTCGATTATCTTATCAAGATCGTCGGCTAGGAAAACAATTCGGACAATTTTGGTTAAGAGATACACGAAATAATGAAATACTTTCGAGTTCATTAATTAGTGTTCAAGTACATGTTCTTGAAAATATTACGTGTGATGAACAACCGGAATTAATTGTTAAAAATAAAAGAGATAGCTCGAAAATGATAACGATTGAAATCAATCAACCCGTTTACATATCTGTTAGTCTCAATCCAAATTGTCAAAATATTCCAATAGAAGTTCAAACAATTATTGAATTAACAACATTCTGTGCTAATGAAAGACCAACAGTGACAGCTAATGGCGGAATTGAAATTGAATTTCAATGTACTCCAATTCTATGTCAAATGCATTATATTTGTTTTATTGGCGAATTTAATATGACATTACCATCGACGGATGTTGTCTGTTTTCAAATCAATGCTATTGGCAATAGTGAGTTGTTTTACGGAAGAGAAAAATAAAAAGCGAAATGATTCATATTTTTAAGGTGAACAATGTGCAAATGCTGCAAAAGAATATAAATATCTTGAACCACACGATCGAAATTTTAAAATTTGGGAACCAATTGACAAAACCACACTATTCCCATCGGCATTACCTCCACCAAAACCAGTTGCACTTGATAAACGATCGAGATCTCGAACATGGCTCTGGCTTACGATAGCTTCTGTTTGTGTTTTAGCTATTGGTTCGATAGGATATTTTTGTTTTAAACATATCGCAAATGTATATCATGAATATTTAATTCGTCATAATCAACAGCAACGTCTTTCCGATACAGACACTAGTCTTGATACGATTGATTCAGATATTTTCATACCGAAATTACCAACAAAAGATAATGATGCGTCTCTCTCTCTCGGAACACATTCGGATACAATATCGATATCATCGACAAAATCAAAAACGAGATCACAACATCTAAGATTAGATCTACTCGATGAATATACGTGAGAACATAGTATGAATCGAATTTTTTCTTCGTGTTTTTTTTACTAACTATAGAAAGATTTTTATATCTCAATAAATTGGAAATACAGATTTAAAAAAAAACAAGAAAAATAGCGTATTGGTAATGATTCGAATAAATAAAGCTTATTGCTGGATTATTTCGTTGATTTTTTGGACAATATCGTCGACAGAAAGATTATCACAGTTAATAACATAAGTACGCGGTTCATCCTGACGATTTATCGGTAATTCAAGTGTTGCAAGTTGCGATTCTAATAATGCCGGATTCATAAAATGTACTTTCTGTCGTTGAATTAAACGTTCATGTAAATCATCTTTTGATAGCGTTAACATAATTAAATAGAAATCTTCCGTCGGTATTTGGGCTTTTATATCAGAGTCAATTGACCCGGTTAATAAAATTTGTCGATAGATTTTTTTCAAAGCTGAACATGTTATAACACAACTTTGATTCATTGAAGAATATTTTTCTAATTGTTCATGAAGTCGTTGCAACCATGGAAGACGATCATCATCTGTCAATGCAATTCCTGCTTGCATTTTTTCGATGCTCGATTTCGAATGATATTCATCAGCTTCGACATATTCCCAATTATGAATTTCTTTTAATCGTTTAGCAGTCGTTGTTTTACCTGCTGCAGTCACGCCACCGATTACAACAATAGGCATCTAAAATAAAATAAAATATGAGAGCACGATTATTTATTCATTTCGATCTGACAATCTTTTATTTTTTACAAAAGAAAAGAACTAATTTGAAAGCCATTGTTTAAAATACTCATTCATTTTTGCACGAACATTTGCTCGTCCGACATTGACTCTAAATACGGATAGAGAATATAATCAATTGAGAATTTTATTTATTTCAGAGAGAAATATTTTACGTAGGAATAATTTTTCTTGGTTTGAGATATTGAATAAATTCTCTTAATTCATCAAAAGAACTATGTTCACTATATGGAAAACCTGAAATAGTTGCTAATAATACATCAAACTTGATTCAATAGACAAAAACAAACCATAAACTGTAATATTCGAAGTTTTCGATTCCATCGAATAATGTTTCGATCCACCTGTTGATTTTGGTGTTGTCCAGCCAGTTGGTTTAATTCCAATGATTTTATTATATTTCAATGAATATTTATCCAAATGTGTTTGTAACATCTGCATAAATATTTCAAAATTTCAAAGTTTCTATCTTTCGAATTACTTGTGGAGTCATAGAACCCATTCCAACAATATGAATATTCGTCTCATTTGGATTTGTTGTTAAACGTTGCGTTAAATCACCGATTTCAAGTTGACTAAGTATTCGATATTTACGTGTTTCGACAAAGACTTTACAATTGAGTGTTTTTGCAATTGCTAAATCAAATTTCGAATAATCAAATCATTTCAACTTTTCACTTTGATCTACCGTGAAATATTCGTTCTTTACCAACGAGATACGATCCAATCGCTATCAATGTTCGTGGAGTTTCTTTTAATATTTCTTGAACTAATTCGAGTGCACTATCGATAACATCATTTTGCGATGGAAAACGATAATGACAATCACAATAACTAAAATAGTTTGGTTTTCAGAGAATAATATCGAATCTCAGAGAAAATCAAATGAACTAACGTTGTATCGAGATAGATCGTATCGATTTGATTCGGTTGAAGTAGTGGATGTGCGAGTAGTTGTGGTGTTCCTCGAAAATCACCTGTATGTAGGATTAATTTACCATTCGGAAATCGAAATAGAAACATATTCGAGCCAGGACAACTAAAATTTCTTTTTTCAACAACAAAATCAATTGACTTGTTTTTTTTACTGATTTGCGTCGATAAGAGCAACATCAATACCATGAACTTTTGTAAATACATCCATTGGAAGAATAGTCATGTGCTCTGAACGTACACCCAATTGACTTTGACATAAATTACAAGTTATCTACGAATGACCGTGTTATTGTTTGAAAAATAGTAATTAGAAATAATAATTTTAACCTGATTGGAATAGAGCATATTCGAAAATTTCTTATTCAAACCACCGTAATGATCCGAATGAAAATGCGAGAGAAAATAAGCTTGAATACCTTCGATATTACCAAAATTAAATGCATCAACAGCAAACGACGTGCCTAAAAATCATAATAGTAAATTTTACGAATTCAAAATTTGATTTACCAGGAATTTTTTTATAAAATGGACACGTTCGAGTGGAGTTTGATGTCGATGATTCTGTTGTCCATTGATCTTCAACTTCATCTTGAGCAGATTTCGATTTAATTGGTTTACTAAATATCTGTTTCCATATTGATTTACTATCGATATTTGTCGGCGATGTTTCAGTACTATTTGAGTCATTGTTCCATTGAGAAAATAACTCGTCTGCATCAATATCAATTCCTTCGAGAGATAATGTTCGTTTTCGATTCGTTGATATTTCAGTTTTGATTACTGATGGCGATGAAACTGTTCGAATAAGTGGACTAGAAGAATTTTGTGATTTTGAAGTAAATGAAAGTTTCTAGAAGAGTTTATATCGAATGATAGCAAAAAAAAGAAACGAATTACTGTTTGAGTTAGTTTCTTTTTCTGTGTTTTCGATGTTGATATTGGATCGACGAGTTTTAAATTCCATTTTTTATCTTCAGTTGTTTTATCATCACTAATCGTTCGAACGATTGATAACGATGTCTGTCGAGTTTGACGTATAATCGGTTGCTGATTTGCTATTTGCAATGTTTTAGTTTTTGTTAATAATGATGATGAACGTTGACGTTTACTATTCGAATTCAATTCTTTATCATCATCATCGGATGGAATGGTTAGAAAACGTTTCATCGTTTTCGGTTTCTCTTCTTCTTTGTTAATACTTAAACAATGATTTTCATTATTATCCAACATTCGAGTAAAATTAATCTAAAAAAAACCAACAACAATTCTTTTTATTCTTCTTTTCGGTTTTTAAGAAAACAATTTATCAATCAATTTTTAATTTATCTAAATCAAGATAACATGCACTGAATTCATAGAATGTTTCGTTGACTTGTCGATGATTGATATATTTCGTAAATGTGAGAACGTTATCATCTTCTCGATAGATTAAATTTAAACTATTATCTTCGGGAATAACGCGTAACAACTAAAGAAAAATAATTCAATTAGCTATTTTAAAAAAACTTTGAGAAATCATACAGTTTCATCTTCGTTTTTTATTGTGTAAATCACATCACCACCACCGACTGTTTCATCAGCTTCATCTAAAATTTAAAAAAAGCGTCAGATCATCAATGAGAATGATTTAAATTATTATTTTCTCTTTGTTTTACCAGAATGATAATTAAAGAAAATCATCACATCTAAACTTCCATCTTTCTCTTCATCTTCGTCATCAACATTATCATTATCCGTATCGAATGATAAACTATAATACGTATGTTTCCATCGTCGTATTTCAAAATGCCATCGAGGTGTATTTGTTGACGATGCTGCTGTTCCATCTAAATACATCGAAAATAACTTTTTAAAGAAATGCATTTTCAAATTTAAACTTTTTACTATTGGATGCTGATTTTTGTTTTTTTGTTGATGGTTCATAGGCTGTTTCTTCCTCGTCATCATCATTTTCTGATGTTAAACCCGTCAATGATCCGAGAATAGTAAACATCGGTTCCGAACCGAATAATTCAACAAGATTTTTCAAAGCCGATGGCAACGTACTCACATCAGCAACATCATAATTTCTGCAAACAATAAAAATCTATTTGTCAACTTGTTAACATTTATTTATCTACCGTTTATTATAAGGTCCACGTCGTATCCATTTGATTTCATCACCTTTTAATTCATTGACTAGTGCTTGAAAATAGTCTTTCTTTGAAAATAAAATCGAGTAAATAAAAGAAATTCAATCCTTGTTCTCATTTACTTGAAAGAATTCGGCTAATTTCGCTTCGGAATTGTCTTGAAAAGCTGTTTGAACATCGTATTGATTTTCTACTGTTAAATACGTCGGTGTGATCGTCTGATTAACACGATCTAACTGAAAAAAATTGATCTTATTTAAAAAAAGAAAAATAATCGTAAAATATTTACGTCATTCGATTGAAATTTATTCGCTGGCTTAGCAATTGGCAATGGTTCGATGATCGGTGGTGATCGATGATTAACTGGACCGTGAAGCCAACCGTTGATCGATAGACGAGTATCTTGTTTGGGATTGAGGACTTCAGCAACTTGATGATACGATTTATCGGTTACTTCGAAAAATACCAAACGATTTCGTTTTGGAAATAATGATTTTACAATTCGCCATGGTTGATTTTCATCTAGAAAATTGAAAAAGAAGATTTTTTCTAAGATAATGATGATAATTATTTTCTACTATCAGTATCGAATAGATCCAAAGCTCCACCATCTGTTTCCTGCCAGTTCTCAGGCACAAGATAGTAAATAAAAGCGATTCGACGACCTTCAACAGTTCCATGAATATCATCGTCATGACATAACAGATAATCTTTACAAAGAATAAAATATGATGATTTTTTTTGGTTTGAGGAAAAACACAAAGGAATCTACCAGTATAATCGTATTTCGATGATGTTAAATCGACTTTATCTGTTAGTTGAATGTCAGTTGCTTGAACAAGCCAATCTTTGAAATCAACGTAGAGAAATTGCCTGATTCGGAAGAGAAATAGACTATCATTCCATTTATTGAATCAACCCACTTGATTTGTTCAATAGCTGGTAGAGTAACATTCGCCAAATCATCAGTCTTTTAAATAGAAAAAAAAACAAAATAGTCCAATTCTAGATTTATCTTTATCTTTTTTTTCTGAACCTGTTGAAATTTGTAAAGATCATTATTTTTTTGATTATATTTCATATTTCTTAGTTCATTTGTTAATTGTTTACAAAATTGATCAACATTTCGATCCAAAAGAAAATCATCGATGACACAATATGAAAATGGTTCGTGATTTAATTTCACAACTTAAATAAACAAAAGAACGAATAATATAGATTATTATTTCTTAATAAATAAATTTATTTTCTAATCTCAATGTTTTTCAGCAAACCTTCTTCATCAATCGATAATCGACTTGTATAAGCTTCTCGAAAACGTTTAATAATATCTTTATCAGATAGCACCGGATTGACAGTAACTAGACGTGGTTTTTTTTCTGTTGATGACATTTTTCTCTTTTTTCTTTCTAAACAGAAATAAAGGGACTTTCAATTTCGAAGTTTTTCATTTTTATTTTTTATGTATGGATATATGTTTGGTTTTGATTTCGATTGGACTATTTTTATCTAATTTTCAGCCTTTACGAAATCGTTTTTATTGACATAGATAGTAGCGTTTCAGCATCAGTTTTACCAATCATATAAAAGGAAGAAGAAGAGAGAATGATTTAGTGTAATGGTATAATGGTATCATCATCATTTGTCTTGTCTTTCGTTTTTTTTTGTTTTATAGACATGTATCGTGAATAACGAATTGCTAGTGTTTTTATGATTCAAGGAGAAGAAATGAATCGATGTTTTGTTTCATATATAAGATTTTTTAATTAGGTAAGATCATTGTAGATGTAGAAAAGTCTAATGATAGAGAAGAGAAGAAAAAAAAGAACGAAACTCAATAGACAATAGTGGCTTATTACCTCGTGATCCGATGTTACCGACGAGGCAACAAAGAGGTCAACTGAACAAAAACGAGAAGAAAAAAAAAGAAAAGAAAGAGGGACAATGTGGTAAAGAGACGACGTTCGGTCACGTAGATGTATATACATATAATATACATACTCCTTCGAACATTTTCATATTGTTGTCGACAAAATCACAACAGTTTCATTTATTAGAATTCTTCTCATTCGAAAAGAAAGGGCAAAAGGATTAGATGCAATGAAGTAGTGATATATGTACATCTTCCTTTAAATCTTGTTAAATCTTAACAATCATTGTAGATTATTATTACTTTGCTATTGGCATAGACATACAACAACACAAAAAAGAGAGAAAATAGTAACACCGATATTTATTGTCTTTTCTTTCCTCGTCCTCTCTTTCTTTTTTTAATTTGGTTCTACTTGGCTTCGTTTACTAGTAATCAAAAAAAATTTATACATTAATGATGATTTCTACTTCTTTTTTCGGTTCTCTGACATACGTCTAATGACGTATCGAATTGCAACCTGCGTAGCCCTTCGTATTCGTCAATGTTCTCTGATGTATGTGTTTTTTCAAGGCAAATTATTACAGGCATTCTTTATATATATATATATATTTTTTTTCTTTAGTCCATGTCTTTTCATTTCAGTTCTATTCTTTTCTTTTCTCTTTTATTTTGTTGTGTCAATATAGACGTAAAAGACAAAAAAAAGAAACATCCGAGGATAAGAATATTTTGGTTAAGATAAAACAAGAAAGAATATTTGTGGTTGATATTTTGGATTTTAGATATAGGAACGTAATGAGTGGAGAAGAAACATCATTTGTTATTGATGAAGTTTCAAATATAATTAAAGAAACAATCGAACGAATTATCGGAGGAAATTCTTATCAACATAATAAAGTTAATCGTTGGACGGCAGATATTGTTGATAATGTTCTCACTGATTTGACGAAATTAGGTAAACCATTTAAATATATTGTACAAGCGGTGATCATGCAAAAGAATGGAGCTGGTTTACATACAGCTAGTTCTTGTTATTGGGATAATACAACTGATGGTAGCTGTACAGTTCGGTAAATGAATTTATTGAGTTTTTTTTCTTTCGAATCAATTATTTTTCTAGTTGGGAAAACAAACATCTATACGCAATTGTCTCAGTCTTTGGTTTATCTATTTAAAAGAAAAGCAACAACAACAACAACAACAATAACGATTCTTATAAATATAATTTGTTAATTTTAAATGTATTTAGAGAAAATATAATATAACTGCTTTGTTCTCTCTCTGTCTCATTCATTATTCTTTTTCTTTTCTGTCTTTATCTTCGTTTCGCAATAAAAAAACAAACAAAATTTTCTTATCTGTTAGTCTGAACAGCAATAACCGCCTTTTTATTCTTGAAAAATAAATATACGTATATAAAATTTAAAAAAAAACGAATTTTTTAGAAAGATATGTGTGGACGTTTTGCGTGTGGTTTATCACCTGATGTTGTACGTCGTTTATCGACTTATATGAATAGTCAAACACATGAATTAACTTTACCACCATTTATTGATCTCATGTCATCAACACGACCTTTTCGTTCGAGTTGGAATATTTCTCCAACAAATACTTGGTAAATTCTTGAGGGTCAACTTTTATTTGATTTCAAATACATATAAATGATTTATTTAGTCTTTGTCTCATTTCGGGTAAACATCTCGATGAAACCGAAGATTCAGCGACGCGTGTTCTCTGTTCAATGCGTTGGGCACTTGTGCCACATTATCATAAAGGCAGTTTAGCTGAATATAAGCCTATTCTAAACAATTGTCGAGTCGAAACAATTGAAGAAAAAACAACATTTAAAGTACCACTTCGAAATGGTAAACGATGTGTTATACTTGCCGAAGGGTATGTTCTTCTTCTCTTTTACCTCTCATTGACATTTACTTTTATATTTATTCAAGATTTTTTGAATGGAAAAAAAATGTTCCTAAGACACCGTATTTCATTTATCAAAATCAAACATTTACTCAGGAAAAACATTATCCAAATGTTAATACTGATAAAATTCTCGATGGCATCGATAAAAATAAATTTCCATTATTAGCAATGGCTGGAATTTTCGATATTAATCGAAATTGTGATGTACGAATTAGCATTTATATAAATCTGTATTATTATTATTATTATTATTATTATTATTTAGACTGATCCGTTGTATTCTTGTACAATTTGTACAGTCGAAGCTAGTAAAACAATGCTAGATGTACATAGTCGAATGCCAGTATGAACAAAAGACAATTGATTTTGTTTTTGTTTTGATATCTTAAATAAATCGTTCTAGGCTATTTTAACAACTCAAGCCGAAATCGATCAATGGCTTGATTTCGGTCGATATGATACCGATAAAGTAAATTCAGTCTTTTTTCGTTCTTTCTTTTCTATTCGAAAGAAAAATATTGATTCTATCGATTGTTGTCAGGTTCTACCATTACTTGTTTCACATAATGATATTAAAATGTATCGAGTATCACCAAGTATTGGCTCGACAAAAACAAATGTTATGAATAATATTCGACCGATGAATGAAAATCCACTAGCAGTCAATACATCGAAACAAAATACATTGGATTCGTTTGTTATTAAACAAGAACCAAGTCGATATTTTGATGAACCGGTTTTAAAAACAAATGAACCAAAACAAAATCCACTATTGGTACAACGACCAAATACAAACAAACGTACGCAAACTAAAATCGATGATTATATGTTTCCCGAATTGAAAGCATCAGGAAAACGATTGAAAAAATCGTAAATCTTTCTCTCATTCTCAGATAAAAATGTATTTTATTATTTTTTTGATATTCGATGTTTATTTATCTAGTCGTGTTGAAATGTTTGTTATTTGTTTTTATTTATTCTTTCGAAATTCAGATACTTGCGTTTTTAATGAAAGAAATTGTTATATATATATATATACTTTCGATTTCGAATAAACTCGATTAAACATTACAATCTTCCGAAAACTCAGGACCGATTGTACATTGAACTTCTTCGACAATACGAACTGGACATGATGTCGAATAGATATCACCGAGAAGTTGACCACGTGCACCAGTAGATGCTCGTGTAAGACGATCGCCAGCATCATTTTCGATTCCATGAAATGCCCATTGATTGCCGGGTTGTGTTAATAGATTATTTAATTGATTTCGATCGATATCAGTTGTACAATTAGCTGGATTGATCGTCACATGAATCACAGTATCGAAATCCGGTTGAACACGTATTTGATGAAGAAAATAAAAATGAATAACTTCTTCGCTTGTTAAAGTTGAATTTGTTAGAAGATAACTTGTATATCGTAAGATTTCATAGGGTTCAATTTCAGATTGATTCAATTGAACAACAGTTAATAATGGATGAATAATATTGATTGTAACATTACCTAAGAATGTGCCAGATTGTTCGAAATCACCAACGTATAATTCTGATCGGAATGATGTTAAATTTCCGTTGAGTAAATTATTTAATGACATTGATTCCGATGCAAGTGTCCATTTATTATATAATCGTGTGAAATTTGTTGGAAATGGTAGTGGATCAATAGTTGAATTCGTAATATAGGCAAGAAATACGAGTTGATAATCATGTGGAGAGTGAAATGATGGTTTATGTGTTATCCAAACATGACCTGATGGATCTACTGGAAGAATAAAAAATCCGTGGCCAGAATATCGACCATTAGGAGGTAGTAATGGTAATTGCGATGGTTTAGGATCGACAATAAATGCATCATAATAGGCTCGATGTCGATGTTCGAAACCAGCTTTGGATTGTGCTTGTAATTCTGAATTTAATTGTTGTAAATGTTCGAGAGACATGTTTAATTGTCGTTCATTGGGTTGATAGGTTGCACCGTACGGATAATCAACTTGATTTCGTTTTGTCATTTCAATATGTGCACCAAGTATTGATGTAATATTCAATCGATTTGTTTCAATAAAGTTAACTAAACGAGATATTGATTGAACATTTGCAGAAAAATCCGAAATATATAAACGACCAGGTGTTAATGTATCACCAGTCATTAATAAACCCGTAGCGCAATCATAGAAAGCAATTGCTGATGCTTCATGACCGGGTATTGGTATAATAGCTAAATGTCGTTGACTATCGAGTTCATAACGAGCGATTTTATTAGGCCAATCTTCTAATTTAAAAAATTGACTAACATCTTCGACAGTTTTATTAACAACAGTTGTATAAAGTTTAAATTGAAATTGACTATCACCAGCTGTATGATCATCATGGCTATGCGTATGTGCAACAACTAAATCGATATCTTCACGTTTTTTTTGTTGACTAATACACCAATGTAAGATAAGTGTTTCAACATGTTGTTGAATTGGTAATGAAACAAGTGATACTGTTGCTCCACTATCGATTAATAAAGCTGTTCGATTACTAAATAGTAAATACATAAATGGAGCTTCGTAATTAATGCATTTATTTTCACGTAAAATATAAGTATCGTTATTTATTGGAAAAATATCTAGAGCTGGTCGTGTTGCATTCGTATTGAAACAGTCAAGCGATCCATGAATCCAATCTGATGGAAAATCTATCGGAAGATAGGGTGAACCACCATTTGGACAAGTAAATTCATCAGCTAAACAAGATGATATACTCAGAATACTTATAAAGAATATTAAAAACATTTTTTTTTCTCTATTATCAAGCAATCAAAAGAAAGTATAATGCATAGTCTGTGAAAAATCGAGAGTAATATTCTTAGTGATTTCAAACATCTGAAAATATTCACATCGGAATAGATAAAGCAAAACCAGTATGACTTTTCTTTTTTTTGTGATTGATCATCGACACGTACGCATAATATTTTAACTCGATTTTGCTTATCAATATTCATCATAAAATAAATGATCACTCGTACGTTTCGGTGGTTTTTCTTTCTCTATTACAAAGAATATCCTATTTACTAGTAGTTAAGAAAATACATTTATTTACAGAAGAAAAAAAAAGAAAGAAAATGCAATTTGAAATCAAGTCATTTAGCATTGATAATAATCACGAACTTCAGCAATATCAATGGCAGAAAGTTCTTGTCGTTGACCAAGTACGGTATTCGATCGTCTTGGTACGATTGTTGGTCGATTATTAGCACTGAAATCATAAGCACCATAGTGCATAATACTGCCGGTATCATAAGGTGTATTTTGATTTTGAACAGTACGTCCCCATGCAAACTTATCGAAATTATATGCCTACAATCACAAAAAGATATGTTGTTATTTTTGTTTAAAATCAATACTAAATTTACCATGCCACGTTGAATATTAGCATAGTTAACTGTAACATATGAATCTCGATCAGGTCGTGATTGTTCATGATAGAAACCTAGATTTTAAATAATTTTAATTCAAATTTTGTAAAAGAATTTTATATGAATACATACCAAGAGAATGTAATAATTCATGTTGAATTATACCCGAATAGAAACAACCAGGATTGTTCAATGTCATGACTGTAAGCATATTTGAATAGTATCCAACCTTTAGTAATAGAAAATAATCGTTATTTCATAGAATATCGAAAGATTCGAATTACTGTTGAACTACAACCAGATCCATATACAATTCGAAGATAGATTCTATCCGAACTTTGTCGTGGTCGAAAGCTAATACAAGCTCTACGTGATGATTGTCCTGAAATAGGTTTAGCAACAGCATACATCAATGTATTCATTGCTTGTACAATCAAATTTCGATGTTGTGAATCTTGAAAATAATAGTTCTTAAATTTCTATTTGCTCTTTACCTCCGTATACTTACTAGTAATTGCAGACATATCATATGGAACGATATTGTTAGGCCAAGTACGTGGTCCAATAATAGCTACACCTTTGCTTGAATGTGATTTTGGATCTTTTGGATCGAATCCTGGAGGAAATATCATATCACCTTCAAAACCTCCTCCTACAAACAACAATATTTTGTATAATAAAAAAAAATAAAAGAATTGTTCATAAGATTTGAATTCTTACCAAGTGTTTCGTATTTGGTTATATGACTGGCATTATTAGTAGCTTCTTTGAATTCTGGAAGGAGATCCTTTTGTGGAGCTGATTTTTCAACCAACGGTTGTTTTTCAATAGGTGCATTGAAAACAAATCCAAACAGACAAAGCCATAGAATCGTTCGAGTATACATTATCTTTCACGTGTGTGCAATATCACTTTGTAGAAGAAATGAAATACAACAAGGTTAATTTCTATATGACTTTATATACGATTCGAATGCCGAGGGATTGATTAAGAAATATATCCGTAGACGATGCATGATTATTGTTGCTATTTTTTTGTTTTACTATTTTTTGAAAAATAGAAATACAAAAAATGATTCTATTCCTACGCATATGAATCGACCGTTTCGAAGGAGAAATCATCGTAAATAGAAAAACAATCGAGATGACACCCGATTCGAACAATAATCAGAAATGATGAAACGTAAGTGTATTTGTACCGATCGTAGTATTTCACAAGGACATCGTCTTTTTTTCCCTCTATTCATTAAAATATAACAACAACAAAAAAGAGGATTGGTCATAGTGTGAAATTGATGTCACATGGAAATGAAACGTGGATACAAGCCGTAGTACTGCCATATATAATTCGCCTACGCTTTGTTTTTTCTTTTGCTTTTTCGTTCACAACTAGAAAACATTTATGTCCTTGTACTCATGATTGATTATGATAAGCGAAGGTTATGCTAGATACTTCGATTTATTCATACACGTAAATAAAAAAAAAAGATGATTAGAGATACACACTAATACAAACATTTCGTTCAAGGTTATGAAACGAAAGTGCATTCTAATAGTATGATTTTTATACGTTAACCAACGACAGGTGTTTGTATAACAATACTTCGAGTAGGATCGACAATAATACGAACACGATCCATACATAAATCTTTAGTTGTAGGATCATTACGTCTTAATATATCTACTTTAAAACCTAATCATAAAACAATACTTAATGTAATTATTATCAGATTTTTTTTTAAAAGTGATGATACCTAACGTAGTAATATAAGCAGCTGCTTGTTCTACATTTCGACCGACTAATTCAGGAAATGAACGTCGTTGTTTATAGATTGTTGAAAACATAATTCACTTGTCGAATATCTTCTGATACCGTTATAGTTTTCTATGCTGTCTCGACTGTTCTTATTTATATTTCAATGATGAATGAAACAAAGATGTACGTGAGAAGATTTATGATTGATAATTGACTAGAGATACCTCGGAGAATATAACTGAAGAAGAAGAAGAAAAGAAACAAGAGATGCATCAATCAGCTCACATAGACATAAACATGATATCTACCGACCAAATAACAATAACTTTAGACGATTCTTATCGTTAGTTTATTGAAAAAGAGAAAAAAATGAGAGAGATTCGTTAGCTTAGCCAACTGTAGGTACTTGGGCAACCACACGTCCTGAAGGATCTGTTACAAGACGAACACGATCTTGTCGAAAATCCATGGTCACCGGTTGATTAGGTTTCACAGGAACTGGAGTAAAACCTTCAATAAAAATGAGAAAAAAAAAGTTATTTAATTTATATTCTATAAACGAAAACGAAAATATTCATTACCACGAGCGGATAGAAAAGCCGAAGCTTGTTGAACACTGGTACCGACCAGTTCAGGAAATGAAGTTTGTCGTGGTGGAACTGGTGAACGCGGTCGATTTGGACGAAACATTTTATTACTTCTAATGTATGAATTCGATACTTTAAGCTAATATTTTTTGTATATGCACGTATTTACCGATGATTAACCAGACGTCACAGTTGACTGATTACCATTCACGAAAATCATGTCTCTAAGAAAGTATTTGAGTGTAGCGTTCTTTTAGTTCATTTATTTTATTTGAATAGAATAGATCGTCATTTACCGGCATCTATAATGTCTCGTAAATTCTCTCGATAGTTGCTAACCTATTTTTCTTAACAACCTTCTTGTTCATGGTTGAGATTGACATTAATCAAATAATCTACATCGAACAGACGTAGATTAAAATGGAAGAAAATCTCTCAGAAAAACTCGAACATACCGAAACAAAGTCTGATTATGAAATTTTGAAAGCTATTGTGAGATGTTCATATATTCTAATGAAAATAAAAACACTTCAAATTTTTCTATCTATTTAGCAATCATTACAAGAATCTCATTCATCCGAAAGTCTTCTTATTCTTCAAGCATTTCTTCATTTAACTAATCCATTTCTCATTCAACAAGAATTTTCCAATGATTTTCTTCACTATCAATTGAAAATACTCAAACAAACAACAATGCCAATACTTTTCGAATTACTCAAACAGATGATTCCTAGATCCGATGTCATTCTTTCATTTAATACAATTCGACAATCTATCGTCGAATCCTCGATTCAACAATTTCGAAAAGATACACATAAATTAAAATGGGGTGGTAATGGAGAGAAAATCTCGTTATTAGCTAATATATTAAAACGTTCGTTGAAACTCTATTCAAGTAATGAAAATCTCATTCAAGATACCACGAATATATGGTATTCAAGTGTTCTTCAACAGTTCGAACCATTAATCGATGAATTAAACGAATATATAAAAAGTAAAATAGACAAACAATCAAATTATATATCACTGAATCATTTACTTAAACCATTGAGTGAACTTTGTGAACAACTGAATCAAATCGATGAAAATAAAGTAGAATTATTCGTAGTTAAAAATAAAGATTCTATTTCTTTGATGAAAATAAAAAACTATTAGGATTGTATGATAATTCAAGAATATTTCTCCGAAATGCTTCTTGCAACTGTTCAACAAAAAATCGGTAGAATTTATATTTTTCATTTCAATTGATATTCGATGTTGAATTATTTTTCTAGAAATAATAATAAATAAAAAAATCTTCGATCATTTTGATTCATACGATAAATTAGAAGAATACAAATGTCCAAATCGACAGTCAATTTTTACTATTTATCCCGTATGAACCGATCACAAACGTATATCTATTGAAAAATATTCGATGTTTTTTCTTTGTTTGTTTAGGATATTCATAAATTATTAATAATCTTAGATGGCAGTCGAGTAACAACAAATTCCAAGAATCTAATTGAAAAATGTAATGAAAAATTCGAACAATTACTTTCCAAAGCTTGTCAAGTAACGAAAAACAAAGAATCTCAATCGTATTTTATTTTTCTTTCTCTCTCTCTTTCTCTCGATTAGATCTATCATAATTATCCAACGAAAATCTCACTTGAACATTGCATTTGTTTACTATCATCATTATCAAGCATTGAAATTCTCTTTCATCATGAACAATTTCAATATTTTCTCTCGAATTTCTGTCAATTTTTACTAACCTATTGGCAAATTAATCTTCTACATGATTGTGATGCCGACGATTGGTTAAATACGAAATCCTACTATGAAAATACACGTTATTCGGTTTATATCGATACATTATTCTATAATATCAATCGTTTACATTCGTTAATCAAACGATATTGTTCATATTTATTATTTATTATCATCCCATACATGTTAATTGAATTAATGAAATTTTTCTATCATCGTTATGCGTCAATAAAAATATCCTATGCAAGACAAAATCAATATAAATCCGATCTTCTCGCATTTCTTATCTATGTCAGCGAATATTCACATTATTTTATCAATCAAACATCAGCAAATAAACAATTTTTGTTCAAAAATCAAACTATTGAGTAGGAGATTGTTTTTTCCTTTAATTCAACTTAATTTTAATTTGTTATAAATTAGATCGAAATTTTTCGAATATGGAAATCAAATTCTTGCAGCTGCTGTTCTTGTTACATGTCCTTGTGAATTACTTTACGAACAATTGCAAGATCTTGTTCATCATTCTTCTGATCGATTATCAAATAAAATCAATTGGTTAAATATTATTCGACCAGATTGGTTTGATACGGATTCATCTGAACTTCGTTCATCGGTTCAAGTCTATTTAATAATGAAAAGTATCATTGAAACACGACATAATCATTTCGAAAACAATCAACTAATCGAATTAGTTATGAATAATTCCGAATTAGATTCCTATCGAACTGTTCTTATTCATTCGATTATGAAAAATGAACAATGGAAATTAATCTATTCATTTGCTGAATATGAACATGATTGGTTATTTTTAAGTAATCATTCGGCACGAGTAAACACACATATCTTCTCGAATTAATTTCATTTTTCGACTCCATTCTGTTTAGATACCTGAATGGTTAAGTATTATGATGGAATATTGGAAAGAATATTTTGCTAAGTATGTGTGTGTTTATTTGACTTCGAAATATTAAAATCGTTCGATTAGATGCTGTTCGATTTGTGTAAATGAACGTGAAATTGAATGGCAAAATAAACTTCGTGATATTATTCAACAAGAAATAATCGACGAAGAAACTGTGTATTTAAAAATTCTTCGACATTATCTAGCAAATCTTCCTCTTTCACTTCATCATTTACTTTGTGCAATTAATGAATATCAACCTCAATTTTCCAAACGAATGGTAAGATAAAAACTGCGAGTGAAATTTCATTTTTCTTTTTTTTTTAAAATCTTTCAGATCTTCGCATATTTAATTTACAAATATCTGCTCGATCTGAAATTCGATCGTGCATCAATTTATTATTCATATTTAATAGGTAAAAGTCAATTTATGCTTTTTTTCGTTTTCGTCTCATAACAAATCAGTCGGCCTCGGCACACGATTTTCTTTTTTCCCTGTTGGTGAGGCTAATTGACGTTCCTCAGCCGATCGAATATTTTCCCATATAGCAATTGATGTATCATTTTGTCCTGAGCCACTCACAACATACGTATCAAACAATGAACATAACGACCGAACACAATCACGATGACCCGTAAATGTTTTATATAATTCATAATTATCCATACGAAAAACATAAACACTACCATTGTATGAACCAGCCCATAGAAAACCATCGAAACCTAACATTGTTATAACACAATCACCTTCGACAGGTCGTTTAACAATTAAATTATAACCATTATCATCATCTTCGGATGTTGTTTGTTTCTGATGTTGTTCGTTATTATTTTTAACATTATAAACTGAAACAATACAACCAGTTGATATCCATAATTGTTCATTGTAGACAAGAAATGCATCGATTACAATTGATTCACCAGTTTTATATTTAACTGATATTGCATGTTCATATTTGTAGATATTCGAATCATTCATACGTAAAATAACAATATAATCTTCGTGATAACAGGCAAATAAAAGATCATTGTAGACTTGAATACGGTCAAGTCGATCATTTGCTGTGAGATTAACTGTAGGTTTACTATTGTTCAAAAGAGACATATCTAAATAATTCAATATTTAAACAACAATTCTAATAAAATCAAATCCAAACATTACCTGAAATATCTTTCGAATTTGTAAAAAATGCTGGTTTTCGATTAAGAACTCTTTTCGCTGTTGATACTGCCGATGGTTGAATATTATTTGCTTTTTGATATAATTCCAATAGATTGATATTTGTTAAATATTGCCAATTGGATGCATTCCATAATTGTAATACACCCATTCGACTGGCAGTTACAATTTGATTTCGAATAGGATCATAGGTGATCGATTCACAACTATTTCCTCCATTGTGTGTTTCCAATCGTGCTTCATCTAAACGTGTTGTTGTATCGACAATGAATAATTCACCTTTAGCACATTGTATCCAGAGTTTATTTCGACCATCGAGACACATACATGTGATCATCGATGGAAATATAAGATCATGTGGATCACAAATCCATGTTAGAACATTGAAAACTTTCAATTTCGAACCGTATGCACACCAAAGTGACGAACGACCTGTTTCAAGATTTTCAGTAAACACAAGACATTGTACAGTATGACGTTCATTTTCGTTGACCGATGGTGATAAACGACGAATAAGTACACGTCGAGTTTCTTTCGACAATGGTACTAATGTACCGTTTTGACGTAGTCGAGTAAATATAGATAATTCTTTCAATGCTAGTTCGAGGTTAGCCTAGAAGTTCAAAACAAAAAAAAAACAGGATTAATTCGATTTATTTTTGTTTCGCAAAAAGGAAAGTGACTTGATTTCGTAGTTGTTTCGATTTCATTCGAGGATTTGTCGATGATTTGTCTTTTAACGACATTGTTTCTTCATCATAATCAATATTTGCCAATGTATCCATTAGTGCAATATGTCTCGAAGCTCGATTCAATATTGCCGTATCACATTGTTCATGTGCAATGGTTAAACCAGACCATAATTCTACGATGAGTGTATGCCATAGTTCTTGTTCTTGATTCGTTTTAAAAAAGAGACTGATCGATGTTTGTTGTTTGCCGTCTCTTTCTAATGATAGTGTTTTGACTTTCGATGGTAGACTATCGCTTCGTGACAGAGATGAACTTGGTGATGATGATGACGATGATGACGATGATATTGTGTGGATTTTAAGACCTGGTTTTGATGATGAAAATACTGTTTGATGTTGATATTTGACAACGGCAGAAATGCTGATGAGTTCGGTGAGAGGACGAACTGCTGAACGTGTTTCCGGTAAGAAATAGAGACGTTTTTGCGTGAGAATTATTTGACCAGGACCGTCACGTTTTGAAACAATACCTTGCGATGATATCTAAATCAAAATGAATTGTTTGTTTAAAAATATTCGTTAGTTTTTACTTTCAAAATTGATTCTTGTTTTTGTCGATCGTCGGGTAGAAGACGATTCATAGGAATTTTCTCTGTATTTAATTGTTGCCAGACATCAAAGAATGTTTCAAATAATATGCCGGGTATCGTCGGTTCAGCTTGTTGTTTTGGCGATGGTGTAGCTGCAGTTTGATTGCCACTTTTTCGATAATCATTCAGCATTGCAACTGTCTCATGAAATGTAAATGTTGATGGACCAGCTGTAAATTTGTTCGCTGATTTCAATGGTTCCGCTGTTTTATTCGGTGTATTATTATTACTTGAGGGTTTTTCATTTTTCAAAGTTTTCGATGTTTCCGTCCAATTTAAAAGTGCTTTAAATAGAGCTTCAGTTGTTTCTTCATTTAAAATAATATTTAATCGATGGACATGTTCACGAAACTGTTGATATGTAAGTGCCGTTGGTATAATACCCCATTCATCGAAAAGAATATCAGGTGATGGTTGAACAGCAGCTGCTGCATCCGTTAAACTATCGTCATCAGTTAAATTAACATCTAACATCGAATGTGATGTTTGACGAACACGAACTTTTTTCCATTCAGGACTATTTATATAGAATGATTCGTGAAGAAATAAATCTAATAAACATTGATCAATAAGACGTGGTATGATTGTTGTTTCGATATATTTCTGTGGAAATAAATTAGCATTTTCAATTAAATAAAGATCACGTAAACCTTCGAGATATTCACCACGTGCTAAACGTGCACAACCACGAAGATAAGCATAAGTTGATAATACAGCTGATGAACGTTCTTGTTGAACACTATCAAGTTCAACTGTAAATACTTCGATACAATCATCGAGATAATGTGTTGATAAATCTAGTGACCAATCGGGTAATGGTAAAATCATATTTGTAGCTGATGTATCACTTAATGCTGAATCAGACACAAGCTAAATGTAAATGAAAGCAAAATTTTTGATTGATCTAAAGAAAAAACAAAAGAATATTTATTTACTGGATTCGAATCTAAATCTTCTCCTGGTGTATCGACATCGAAAAGTTTATCTTGAGCTGATAATGTTCGTAATTGGCACATTTGTTTGAAAGTGTTCGATGTTGTTGAAGTCATTTGTTCTTGAAGAAAATTTTTAAAAGCTACTGTTTCAACAAATTGACTATAGAATTCTAAATCAATTCCTTCCGTTTTTGGTAGAAGATATCGTTCTTTATTGAAGGCCGAGATTTTCATTGTTGCTAATGATGCTGTTTTCGATAGATTCGAATTTTGACGTTTATTCTGATCTAGACTTTTTTCTATTGTATTCGATGGACTCGCTTGTTGATGATTAACTTTCCAATAGATCGGTTCTAATGTATCACCACATAGATCAATCATAAGATCGAGAAAAATGGCGATGATTTTTTGATTGGTTTCATAACGTTGTTGACGATCTAGTTCACGTTGTTGTTCGGGAGATGGACGAGCAACTGATGGAGCATTTTTGAATGCTCGTGCAACTTTGATTTCTTCGATGAGTTGAGTTATTGGATTGAGAAAATTCGAAAGTTTAGTCGGTGGTAAACTATGAAAATCAACATTTGGTGGTACGTAAACATTCTTATCACTTTCTAAATTACATATTAAACTTGTATTTAATTGTTGAACGATCGATTGATGACGTGGATGTGCACCTTTGATATAATGGCCTGGTGCACCATCTAAATAAACATCTCGTCGACCATCAGGCACAAGTGGAATGTACAAATGTGTCCATTTCAATGGATAAATTAAATACAAGAGACATTCAAGTGTTGTTACTAATGTTGAATAATTTGAACAGAAAAATATGATCGGTTGTTCGGTAAATACAGCTGCTAGAACGTCAAGTAAACGACCGATATTAAGTGTTATCAATAGAACGGACAAATCAAGATCTAATATAGAACGATTAGCATTTATCGGTGGATCGAATGTTAACACGAATTGATCAGTTGTAACATGAAATGAAAGAGAAAATCGTTCCCATGGTATTGGTGGTATAGGCGTATTGCAAGCTAGGAACGCATATTTTTGTAGTAATTTCTTATATTCTCGTGAATGAGGTTCGACATGTGATCGAACGATTTCATCGTATAGAATCGATAATGTTTCTTGCATTGCTGTCCAATATGGTTCAGTTGACATGAGAACAATACAATGTGGTAAAAAGAATGGTTTCGATGATTCAGTTGGTTGCTGTTTAGGAGTTGTTGGCGAGGTGATTGATGTAGTTGATGATGATGAGAATGTATTTTTGAGTTGTAATGGTTGAGGTGCATTCGAGCCAGTACGTCCACGCATTCCACTGCCAGAAGAAATTGCACTTGTCGTTGTGTTTGTGTCTGTGTTTTTGCTTGAACCACTGCCTGATACGACAGGTTTCGTTCTATTTGCTGTTGACGTAGGTGCTGATACATTATCTTGACTTTTGGCACGTGAAACACGTGTTGGTGGAGGTGTTGCTTTAGTTGATTTACTAGAAAAATTAAACAGATTCATTATGAAAAACTATCCAACATATACGTAGAAACATACCTTTTAAGATAACTATTAATTGTTGGCGTTTCATAATGTCGTGTCGATGGTTTGGAAAGATTTTCAGTACTCGTTGATCGTGTAGTTGCAGGAGCTGCATTGATATTATGATATGATGAAGGCATTTTCGAACGAGTCTTCGTTACAGATACTGGTTGTGCAGCAATAGGTGTTGGTGATGGTGAAGCAATCCGTTTTTTAACAATTGCAACAGGAATTTTCGAACCTGTTACTCGTCCTCGTTGCTGAGGCGATAGAGAAATATCATCAATTTGATATGTACCATCGTCATCAGGTTTTTCTGTTCTAAGCGCAAATGATTGTTGAAATGTTAAAGCAACAGCATATGTTCGTTTGCCATCTTGTGTAAGAACGAAATGATGAATTTTTTCTTTTTCTTGTTGATATATCGCTTGAACACCATCGGGAAAACAATAATAAGGAAGATCCTCATAACTAACAGGAATAATATGTTGTTTTTGTATTTTTATACTCGATGTTAAAGAAGATGATGCTGTCGAACGATCAGAATTAAACGATTGCAATAGACTTGATCGTGCAGTTGAATGAGTCATCGGTGGATATGATGCATCAATACATTCATTTCCTCGTTGTACAGGATAGATAGCACGATCATTGGTTATAATAGCTAAGATAGATGATTTTAAATTGGCTGTAAATGGAGTGGCTTCAGATTTCGAATCGGAATCAAGTGTAAGACCACGTTCCGAACTAAATCCAACACTAATCAATGCATCAACAAATGAATTTAACAACGGCATAGTTTATGTTAAAGAGAAAAAAGAAAGATTATAATAAACAAACACGATGTAAAAAGTGCGTAATATAATAACATTAGTAAGAGCTTTTGTTATCAATTTTAACATATCTGTTTGCTCTAACGATACTAAACTTCGACATTCTTATCTTTGTTTCTTCTTATCGCAGGACGTGACAATGAAAACTATCATGCAATTGAAAAACTTCTTGAACGCAAGTAGGAAAAAAAATATTTTCCCACAATATTAAATACGTAAATTCAATTCGATTCATGTTTTAGATCGTCATTATTTCGTTTTCGACATGATCAATTAAACAATGAACAGACAAGTTTTTCGGATGGACAACATTCGAATACAATCGTAGAAATTCTAAGTGAAAATTTCGATAAAATCTTTCAACGTCTCGATGTCAAAACATTGGACGAATACTCTCTGACTGCTGATGCATGCGCTGCTCAACTCTATTCACAACAACGACAATTCGGTCATTCAACAGAAAATCTCGATATAACACCAGTTGATAAATCATTCGGATTTACTGATCTTAATCGTCATATATCGAAAAAACTCTATCAAACAATACCATCAACGTTTAAGATTGATTTCGTATGTTTTCATATTGAAAATTATTCAGTATTCTTTCATTCGATCGAATTATTCTAGATGTTAGTTAACCGTATCGAACTCGATTGGCCACTGTTGTTCAATCATCTTATTGTACGATTAAAACCGAGTCTTATCTATCATTTTATTACGTTAAGATTTGAATTTCAAGGAAGTATCTCTACACAATTAGTTGATACTGAACGTTTATATGTTGGCAAATTAATCGAATTATTACCTCTATTTTTAAATGAAAAGAAATGAAGAGAAGAGCCTTTTAAAATCCTCGAATACATCTAGTAGAGAAAATCTGAATTTGTTTTCTTCTTCTTTTTGTGAACAATTAAATTAAGTTTATCTTTATATTAACAAATCGGTAATTTGAATTTCGTTATATATTTTTTGTATATGTGTTTGCTGAAAAAAAAATAATAAACAAAAACAAAAAAAAACTTTGTTTTGTTTGTTTTTTTCGGGAAAAGAAACAACAAAGTCAAAAAAAGAACAAGCAAATCGGATATTTTCTAGTCCGATGATCATCACTTAACACATTGACCTAATAGAACTCGTTGAAGAAAAAGACACATACGATCACACTGTTAACAGGTTAATGTGTTAAACTAAAAAAAGAAACTGAATCTACCAAACAGACTAGACAAAAAGAAAAGAAACACTTGAACATACAAACGAACAAACAAACAGAATAAATGAAGATAAATTGGCCTAGAAACTACAAGAGAAAGTATCAGACTATCAGGCAAAAACAGAAAGAAATGATAACAGATAGAAAATTTCTTCGTAGTCTGTACCGTTTTTAATCAACTTCGTTATTCATTAATGCTGCTGCTTGTTCGGCTGCTTCGGATATTTTCGTAACCGGTGGTGTAGCTGGTTGTTGGTCATTCGTCGATTGTTTAGCAAATTCTTCACGTAATAAATCCAGATCTTTTTCACGTATTTGAATGAATAGAATACCATTGACAACATTAAGCATTTCCAAAACATTTTGAAAACTTGGCTGTTGAATCTAAATAAATAATTCGATTGAATTATTTTTGTTTTCAGAAGAAAAAAAACAACAACAACGAAATCGTACAGTTATGCTTGGGATCATGAGTAATTGACCTTTGACAACATCATTCATTCGTTTTTGTAGAACAACAGCTTGTTCAGTTAAATGTTTTAATACTTGAGCACTTTCACGTGTTCGATCGTGTTCATCACCAAGCTATTCAAATCGAACATATTAATTTCGGCAATTTTTTTTCGGTTTTATTTACTTGTAATTTATAGATTTGATAAGCTTCTCGTTCACTATTCAATGCTGATCGGAAATCACCACGACACGATTGAATACGTGCACAGAGATGATGAGAAAGAGCAACTTTCAAACTCTTCAAACCATAGAATCTATTCAGAAAAAACATTTCATTGATATTTATATTCATAAAATAAATTTACTTCTTATTTAATTCTAAAGATTTCTCCATAAATTTCAATGCATTTTCATAATCACCATGTGATTGGAGAATTAAACCGAGATTACTCTAGAAAATACGAATAATTAATTAAATCTATATTTATATTGATTTGTTTGATTTCTCTCTCACGTCGATTAAACTTATTTGTGGATGATTTTCTCCGCAACAAGTTAAAATAATATATCTTGCTCGGCAAAGTAATTTCGATGCATTTATCGCTTGACCATTGGCAAATGAATACAAAGCCATATGAATCTACAACACAAAATCGAACAATTCAATTTCTTTTTCGAGATGAACTTTTATTTCTTACATATTCAGTTGCTGTTTGTGGATGATCAATACCGAGAACTCGTTCGGACATCATAACAGCTTTATGTTGGGTGTAGAGTGCTTCTTGATAATCACCCATAATATAATTTAATCGTGCTAATAATCGTAAGCACATGCTGATTTCAGGATGCATTGGTCCGTAGACATTATTCAATAGATTATGTGCTTCAGAGATCAATTCGAAACCTTCACGGAGTAGACCTTGTTGAATCTTTTGTTGGCCAGTTGTGAAGAATTGATATGCATCTGTCGGCTATTTAAAATGATTTTCAAAAGTTTTTTTTTTCTATTGAATTAAAAGAATTTACTTTTGGTGGAACTTGTTTAATAACTGGGTAGATATTAACAATATCATCTTCATTGAAACATTCATTATTTGTTCGTGTTGATTTATTTGATGATTCGAATTGATATTCACGTATTGATAGTTGTAAACCAACTTTCAAACAGAATGAACGTAGAATACATGTTCGACGAATAGAGAATTTTTCTAAGAAACTGTCAATATCATCGCTAAAATAATCGAATATTTAATAAATCTAAGACATAAAAATCAATTTAATTAACCTATTCAAATCGAAACTATATCGAGATTTAGCTTCAGTTGATAATTGTGACCAGAGAATTTTCGATGTGATTGCTGAGAATTCTAATGATTCTATATATGAGAAAATAACATAAGTAAAAACGATCAGATAATGAAGAGAAAAGCTAACTACCATTTCGTTTCAATGGATTTTGTTTTCGTTGTTGTTGTTGTTGTTGTTTTTTATTTTTCTTTTTATTATTCGAATTCGTATTAGCTGATCCTGATGTTGAATTTACTGATGATAATTCATCGGCAAGAAAATCTGTCGATGCTGATGAAACATTTGTTAGGAAACAATTCAAAAAATGACTAATCGAATAAGCTAATAAATGTGTTGGAACTGATTGAATATAACTACGAAATAAATGTTTAGCACTTCGACAGAGAAGTTCATTGACAGCAATTTCCTAGATCGATAAATCAATGAATCATATTTTCATTTTTGATTCTTACATAAAGATAGATAAGTGACGATTGTTGACTGAGAAGTTGAGCAACACGACCGAGATAACGGATGTTAATTCCTCTAGAATGCATTGCTTCCGATAGACTTTCGCCATCGACAGGTACAGCTGAATGATCTTGAAAATCTTGAATCATCAATGGAATTTGTTTTAAAACTAAATATTCAGCTGCTTCTTTTAATAATTTAATATCAGCTGTTGTTTCTGTTGACTAAATTTACACGAGACAATGATTCAAAAATTCAAAATAAACTCTTTTGTATCCTACTGATTGATTAAGTGTCACATGTGGTTGAAAGAGATCTGGATTAAATCGAACATCGAATTCATTGTCTTTCACTGAACCAATTGATCGACAAGCTGATTGAATAATTTCTCGACTGTTATCTTCGACTAAATCAAAAGATTTTCTTATTTTGAAACACTAATATTTCGTTTTTTACCACTGATTTCATTAACAATACGTTTAGCTTCTTCGACATTGGTTTGTTCATTTGAATCATTTGTATTTGCAGACTAAAAAAACGTTTATTTTATCGATCTATTTTTTTTTAAATGAAAATCTACTTCAGTCGATCGTAATTTCGATAGATTGAGAGCAATTGAACGATAGAAATCAACATATTTTTGTCTGAATAAAAAGAATATTTTATAATTTCGATCAATCTCAAAATCTACAATCAATCATACTCAATAAACGCATCGATTAATTCTTGTCTCAAACAACACAATCGATGTTTATACGTTTTAGGATAATCTAATTGTTTCATTGCTGGTGATTGATGTTCAATATCAACTGAAAAAAAAACAATTGTTTAGTTTGATTTTCAAAGAATTTCTTTTCTTCTTCACTACCTGGTAAATAGTTCACATCAGGTGGCATCATACGTAAAAGATCTAATAGATAATGTCGACCATCATTACCAATAATGCCTTTGCATTCAACAGCAGTTAACAATTCGACAACATCGCCTTTTTCAGTTTGAATTGAATGTGGTTTGATTTTGAGTAATGTTGCAACTTTTTCTAATAATTCTTTATATTTATCATTGCTTGCACAAGTTTTGCCGAAATCTGTCGAACCATAGACAACACTTTGTTCTTGTTCTTTTTCGAGAATACCAGGAACAATTGTCTGTGCTGTAACACGCATTCCACGATAATCAACAACAACTGTGCCTAATGTATGTAAACCATCTAAATCAATTGTATTTATAGCACGAACACCTTGTAAATCATTGGTTGGTGCAGCATGAGCAGCAGCATCACCACCGAAATCTTTATAATGTTCTTTTACATCGAAACCAAGACTGAAGAACATATTATTCCAAATATACATATGAACTCTAAATATAGCAAAAAGATCGATTTCGAGAGAAATGTTGAATTGATTCGGTTTTATTTGCTTACTTTGATTCTTCACCAGGATTAATTGCCATTATATTACCATCGACAACAGCTTGACAACCGCGGATAGCAGCTGAAACGAAATCACTATGTACTTTGAACATGGCACGTTCTCGAATAAGTCGTTCAGGTAAAGATTTCTTTGGTAATTCTTTTGTGATTTGTAATTCTTCATTCCAATCACGTACTTGACCAGGTATATGATCTTCATGTCCGAGTTTATTTATATTAGCTAGTAGAAAAATGGAAAATAAAAACAGTTTAATTTAAATCAATTCATTTTCTACCATCTTCAGCTCGAAAAAAGTCTGTTGAATGTTCGAAACGTGGTGATAACCATGGATGAATTTGACTTGGTACTTGAATACGTTCGAATGGATGTTTACTACAACGTTTACGTTGAATTAAAGCAAAATTCTTTTTAAATATTGGACTAATCTAAATTCATAAATTCAAACTTAGAAAACAAAAAAAATCAATGTTCTATTCTTACATTATTCAATAAATCAACAAGTGAATGAAAAATAGCTTTGGGTTGCACCGGTTTAGGACTAAATTTTTCATCTGTTGATCTACAATTGAATTGAATTCAATTAATGTTTATTTTTTCTGCCAAAAAAAAAAGATCGAGTATACTTACTGACTGACATAAAAGCCTTTTGTACAAGCTGTTATATGAAATGATTTTTCTTCGCATGTTGTTACTTGTAAATACATCAGATCACCTGAAATACGAACAAGAAGAAAACTTTCGTAGTTATCTTTGAATTCAATTCTAACCATGCAATTTTCGAGAACCATTTGGTGGATTCCAACCGCTGTATGATAAAATTTTGAGACATTGTAAAGGCTGAAAACGAAAAAATCAAATATTTCAAATTAATTTTGCCATTTAACATACTCGATTTTTGCTATTTGTTGAAAATAAAGGTGTAAGAAGAACATCTTTTTGATTTGGTAAAAGATATTCAGGTACATTGAAATCAACTCCATTTGTTTCTGCACCTTTTTTTCGTTCTAAAAGACAACACATCAACTAATCAACTCTTTCATTTCGATGTCATTTTCTACCAGTATTCGTTGCAAGATCTCCATTAGTAATTTCATTAACAATCGATAATGAATAACCATTATTTCCATTGTATAAATCAATTAAATCACACGAATGAATTAATTCATTCACATGTCGTACATGAATACGTACTTCACGTACAGTATATTGTTCTATTATTAATTAAGAATTATATCTTATAATGAAATTTAAAGGAAAAAACGAACCTTCAATAACTTTTAATAGACTTCCATCTTTTAAATTTTCGATATTTTTTAATTCAGTAAAATTATCTAGAATATTTCCCTCGAGTTGTAATGAAAAACATGTTCGATGACATGTTTCTTCTTTATCCATAAGAACTTGATGAATTTCTTGAACAAGTTCGCTTGATGTGACTGGCAAATCAAATATATCTAAGCCAGATGATTGAATTCGAATGGTAAACGATGATTCTGGTAGAACAACTAATTCATTAGCATTTCCGTCTGTTGATACGACGGCTGCTGCTGGTGATGAAGGTACTTCATGTGTATTTAAGTTCGATGATGATAATGACGATGATGTTGGACTATTGCCACATGATTCATCGTTATCTGAATCTTTTCGAGTTGAATTCGATTCATTTTGATGACCATTGCAATTGGTATACTCAGATGTTAATTGATTGTCAACTGTTTGTTTCATGTTTTGTTTTTAAATTTTAAATAAATACACGAGACAAAGAAATGAAGACGGAGAAGAAAAATACTAAAAATTAAAAACAAAAAATCAAAGAAACGATAAGAAAAGGTGTGTCGAATAGGCATTCGGTTCTCTTTTTTTTTCTTCGTTTCTGTAAAGAAGAAGAAGCAAAAACACGAGAGACCTTCTGTGGTAACAACAAAACAAAATAAGACCTTTTTAACTGTAAGATATCAATCAGTAAAGAGGAAAGAAAAGCATATGTAGATAGAAAACGCAAAATAACAAGTGAGGACATGACGAATATCGAAGAGAATACGAGAGAGAGAGAGAGAGAAAAAATCGCGAGAAGAAACAGAAATACGACGACGGTTAATAGAATGTATAACGTGGAGTGAGGAGTAAAACGTACTACAGGAACGACGAACAAAACAGTGGAGGAGGCAAAGAGGGCAATGTACTAGCATTTAAATAGAAATAAACAACGACTTCATCTCGTCGAGAAAAAGAGAAGAGAAAAAGTCGAAAGTTCGTCCATTTTCTTTTTTTCGTTTCTTTCTTTCTCTGTCTCTCGTTTGCTTTCTCTCAATCTATTATTTTCACTGTAATATTCAAAAAAAAAACTTACATAAAATGACGTAGAATCAACAAATAGATTATTTTTTTCGTTTTTACAAGTTCGACAAAAAAAAACGAAACGAAGATACTGATAAATGATTGCGCTCGAAATCTATTAATTTACTAGAGAAAATTATCTATTGGAAGACACGTTAAGGATGGACTCGATGTATATGCAATACATCGATAGAATAATATGAAAAAGGAAAGGAGATAGATAACAGTGAGAACGAGTTAATCGATTGCTGCTCTTATGTAATCGTTAGAATATATATATATAAAAGACACCCGTGGAAGGAAAGGCAAAGAAAAGATAAACTGACAGAAACTCAGTGCAGATCTTTCGTTTTTCTCCTTTCTCTTTTCTTCTTTTTCTCTTGGCCTGAATTGACCTACATGTAAATACATCGTTTGCAACGAATATCTGTCTATCGAGTCAACAAGAAATTATTGACTAGTTCAAAGTCGTTTTGTCAAGACTATCGAATCAAAAAAAAGTATACACATATATCCATATCAAACGATTGATTATTCTCTTGTCTACAGATGTTTTGTCTTGTCTCAACAATATTATCACCGGGTGGTGGTGTATATTTTTTTCTCTCGCGGTAGTTAGCCGCCTATCATTTTCTCTTCTTCTTTCTCTCGCAAGATCGTTCCGACAACCATCATAAACAAGCAAAAAAATGCCTACATCACTCCAGGTGATATATCAAGTCGATGATCCCCAAATGATAGACAACATTCATACATAGACTTGATCAAAGGTTAATGGTAATTACTGAAGCACAACATACGAACAAATTTTTCCTATTATTTCTACTAATCAAAATAATTCAAACAACTATTTTCTAAGTTGGTTTGATCGGAAATCAATCTATTCGATATCTAATTGATACAAAATGCCTACGCATACACGCACGTGTTGTATACGAACCTTATTTTATCAGTCAAGTGTAAATTATCGCTGCAATACGAAGCGAAAGAGAGAGAGAGAGAAGGAGCGATAGTAAATCGACAAAGTCAAATCGAAAGAGAGAAAAATGAAATTCGATAGGAAATGTACTTTTCGTGTGTCCTTATTGATCGATCGGTTTGATACAAACTAGATTTTTTTCTTGTTTATGGCGTTGTGCGATTGTACATCTGATTTATGCTTAACAAAAAAGAAAAGAAAAATTGAAATAACATTTCGATTTTTTTTCGTCTTACTCTCAAGGTCGATTCAATTGACTACTGGAGAAAATTTCTCTTTCTCTCCCTCGACTCATATCACAAATCCACTCTAGACACTTGAAAAAAAAGGCACATGTAGTAATGACAATTTCATTTTTACTGGCTCGACAATTTCACTCGATAAAACAATTGTATTTAAAATGGAGATTTTTGCCCGTGGATATATACGTCGTTATATATACGAAAGAAAATAACAGCGATTAGAACTCCTTTGTTTTGAACACTACCTGCAGATATGAACTCTCACTCGAACAGTATTTGGAGGTAAAGTTGTTCGTTTCGTTGTGATGCTTATTTATTCTATGAGTCGAAACATCTGGTCATAAAAAAAAACTAGAGGATCTCTATTGATAATTTCTGTCTATATGTCTCTTGCTTTTTTTCTTACGAGTAAACAACGCTTTCGAACGAGTGTATGGGCTTTATTTACGAGAAAGAAGGAAAAATTACATTAGATACTCGTTGGTTCGGTCGTTTTTCTCTGTTCTCCTACGAAAACAACAGAACACAAATCATTTTTTTTCTTCTCTTTTCTCTCTCTCTATTGATTTGCCAACATACACCACTCCTCCACGAGAAAAAGCGGGTTTTCTTCATGCGTGTTTGTTAAGAAAGTCAAAAATCTAAGCCTTTTGTTTTCTGTTCTTGGTAAGAACAAAATGAAACGTGATTATTTATTTCTTAAATAAAAGAAAAAAAAAACATAAATAATTAAATGAGATTTTGTTCGATTAAATTTTTCTAATTGTTAACGCTGAATTGGTTAATTTAGCTTCTTCGAGTGTTTTACATTCATCATTGAGTTGAATTTTTGTTGCTGGTGGTTCGAAAAATTCGAATGGTGTCTCGTCAAACATCGGTATTGTCTCGCAAATCAAATGTCGAACATCGTTCAATGTTTGATTGACACTCAAACGAATAGTAATCGGAATTGCTAGGTCAGGCAGACGAAGACGAAGTGCTGTCAATTTTTCTCCATCCTCCACATTACTAAAACGTTCTCGAGCTGCTTTCTCAAGACGATCACGATCGGATTCGACAATCGGTACTGTTGTCGATGTACTTTCTGCGTTTGTTTCCAACATCGAATGACCTTCGCCCGAAAATGCACTTGTCTCTTTCGCATATTTGTTCAATGCTGTTTCAATAGCATCAATATTCGCACCACGAATACGTTCAAGTTCTTTTGAACTACGAATAAAAACAAACGTTGGCATAGCACTGATTTCGTACTCTTGACTTTCAGTCTACGAAACATGAATATTAATTAACAAAAACAATTGAACTATTGTTTTCATTTACTTGACATTTGTCGACATCGATTTTTAAAAAAATGACATTTGAATATGAACTACTGAGTTTCTCGATTTTCGGTGCAATCATTTTACATGGACCACACCTAAAAATGAACTTAAGTTTAAATATTCTCAACAAAAACAGAAAAAAAACTATTCATACCATGTTGCATAGAAATCAATCATTACTAATTTATCACCAGCTTGTTGCAATTCTTTGTTCAAATTACCATTGGATACTTCTTTTACAGGCATTGTTTTCTGTCTGAAATAATCAGTGTTTATCTAGAAAACATCATTCATATATTCTTTTAGTTTTTTTTATTGAGAAATCTATAAAAAAAAAAGAAGATTTATGTTCGTCGCTGATAACCTAAACCTTCACATTCAATAATAAACGACGCATTCGGTACATTGGAAGCGGCAGCTGACGGATTTCTTCCGTTTGAAGGTGGTGAAACTTCTGTTACAGTAAATTTAACCTAAACGAATGGCATATCATCAAGATCAACGCATATACGTATGTCATTCAAACAAACTTTTGTCAGAAGTTCAGCAACAGCAATTGCTGTTTTCGTATGATCAGTTAATGGACCAGCTCGAATTCTTGAATGACCTTTCGCCAATGCCATTAAAATGATTAACTAAAAATCGAACGAAGATTCATAAAGAAATATTTCGAATTCAAATAAAAGAGCAAACACACTTGATCTTGTAAATGTCGATCAACACATGGTTGACAAGTTAAATCGCATAGTAAGTCTTCTGCAACTTGTTTACCAACATCCTCCGCTGCTAAGCCTCGTCTACCTAATGCACTTGCTGCAAGTAAACAACCGGTTGTTGTTTCTACTCCAATTCTATACAGATTTATTTAATAAAGATATCAAATGAGATCCATGTGCAAGTGTATTTACATGATTCCAGTTGCCGTTCCAACAGCTTGATTATCTGGTTCTTTAACAACTTCGATTTCAACAGGAATGTCTTGAGGATACTGTTTATGTATTAATTTTTCTGCTGTCTCTGCCATTTGATGTGCAATCTAAAGATTTATAGTTCTCAAAAGAAAAACATAATCATTGAATTTCTTTTCTTCTTACACGTTTCGATAGATTTCCTGCTACGAAAGATCGACCAAAAAATCTTTTTATCTGTCCAAATTCGGTTAAATCTACAGCGTTTAATTGATCAATTGGATTGACAACGATACGAACTTCGCCACCACCTTTGGGATAATACCCTCTACAAATTATTCATAGAACAAAATCATTTTCATCACTTCTTAAACTAACCGTCGAACGATTTCCATATCGAAACTAAAATTAAATCGTCTAGCAATTGGTTGAAAAATCTAAATTTTAAAATCGAATCTCTTTCCATCTCGCACTAGTTTTCATTCTTACTAATGAATAATAATCAATTTCAGGTGCAAACTCTGCATTTGTTCCTCCGAGTAATCTCAATTGAGATGAAGTATTACCAAATAATAAACAAGGAATAGCCGTTTGCATCATCAAACAAACACTTCTATTATCACGTACACACAAAAGAAAACAACGTTTTTTTAATCATTTCATTTTCATTTTACCCAGCCGTTTTCGTGTCAGCTAGATAATTTCCCCCATTGATTGTTTTCGGTGTAAAATTGATTTCTGTTGCACCAACATTTCCATTAGACAATTTCGCTTCAGATAAGCGTGTTAGCAGTTGTATGCCTGTCAAATGTTGCGGTCGTAATCCGCCTTGTGCTCGACCAGCACGAATTTTTTCTACTCGAATAGGTATGCCAAGTAGAACACTGAATGCAGTCGAATTACGAAGTATTTGCCCGCCCTTTTAACATAAACAATACGAGTCTGTCAAATGAGAATTCTACCTACGCCTTCGAGGTATGATCCATCGATAGTGATGATGTTTGTTAACGCATCAGTTTGTTCTGCCATGCTTTTCAATCTAGAAAAACTATTTCGATTAAACAAATTCGATCTTTCTTTACTCTCTCGATTGAAATCTATTTGTTAGAACCTTTGTATTTAGTAAAAGCAATCGCGATACAAGTATATTTAAGCAATGCATGTCGTCATCGTGAATCTGAAAGTATTGCACAACTATGATTCATGTTTTTTCCTATAGTATGTCTTGTTTTTTTTGTGTTTTTATTCATAAGAAAAGAAAATAAAAAGAAAAAAGAAAGAAAATCGAATGCTTAATTAAAGAGAAATATCGAACATCAGATGATCGTTTCTCTCTCACCCTCTCTCTCTCTCTGTTTTTTATTTGGGTTTATACATGCATAAATTATAGATTAAGAGCTCGAACAACAAGTGCAGCATTGGTTAGTTTAGCATCACCGATTGTTTTATTTTCATCTTCACGTTTGATTTTCGTCGACGGTGGTTCGATGAATTCAAATTGATTCGATTGAAGTGATGGAATATTCGTACTAAGAAACTTTCGTACATCAGCTAACGTACGACCAAGATCAATAACAACACGTAATGGCGTTGAAATATTCGGTAGACGAAGCCGCATCGTTGTTGACGATGACGACGATTTCAATTGTTGTTCAGCAAGTTTTTCTAATTGACTGACATCAGTCGACGTTGACGACGCACTGCTACCTGTTGCCATTGCCGATCTGATCGGAGCTTGTGTCGTTGTTGACGGTGTGACATTCGGTGCAGGCGAGCCAAGCATATGGCCAGCACCGCCAAAAGCTTTGAATTGAGGTGCAACAGCTTTGTATTCTTCGCCACGATGGTCTTCGAGACGAACCTAGAGAAAAGTGAGTTGATCGTCGAGGTTCTCATTCGATTGGGTTTACGTACTTCGACTTGTCGACCACCGGCTGAGAGACTTCGAAGTTCAGGTGGTACTTCGCCACGTTTGATGTATTCCATGAATTCTTGATTATCTTCGAATTTACGTAGTTCACCATCGCCAACAGTAAATCCGTTCGAAAAGAATCGAAGTGGAACTTGTTCAGGTCGATTGCTGGCTGCAGCTGCTGCTTGTGCACTTGCTGATTCACCAAACGATCGAGATGGTGTACGATCATCGCCTAAACTATATCCAACACCACCGAATGCTTTGTTTTGAGTTGAACGATCGTTAGCATCTTCATCTAATTCCATAGCACCTTGTTTACGAGCGGCTTCGAAGATTTTCGTTACTTTTTTGTCAGTATCTTTGCCTTTTGGTGGTCCAATTATTTGCTGACCACTACGTTCCGATCCACCGGCATAAAACGCTTGACCTGAATGCAAATAAATGTTTTTTTTTAAACCCTAAAAATTGCAATTACCTTCTTCATCGGAACTGTCTTGTTCTTCATCTTTTTGTAAATTACCAATTGTACCAAATTTCGATGATGTGACAGGTTTTTTTTCCGTTTCCTTTTTCGACACTGCTGCTGCAGATGCTGTTGATCGAAGACTCTCTTCGATTGCATTTTGCAGAGGACTTTCATCATCAGATTCATATCCACCCGTTCCACCGGATGTTTGCGGCCCTAGAAATCCAACACAAGATTGTCTCTTCTCTTCAACTCAAACAAATGCCTACGAACCACCAATATTTGTGCCAGATGATGCTGGATTCGTTGGATGAATGGGTTCACCGGCTTGAGGTCCACCGTTATCGAAGAAAATCTCCATAGCTGTTTGTGCATTCCATTGTGCTGCTTCTAAGTAACGTGTGGCTTCATCATTTGAACATTGAGTTATAGCAATGAAATTGCTCAAAATTTCGTCTTTATTTTCTGTTGTCATTTCAAAATCGAATTCGAAATTATCTTGCACACAACAAGCTGTTTAAATAAAAACTCAATATGATTAGTAACAAAGGAACGAGAATATTCTTCCTTGGAAGACGTATTCACCGTTTGATGACTCATTCGTATTGGTTATTGGTGAGATTGAACAGCCAATCGAAAAAAATCGAAGTATAATTCAACAATCATAAACTATTATTATTTTTATTCAATAAATCGAAAATAAAACTGTTTGAATTCGGAAAATAAATTTTTTTTCGACTGCTAATTTTTGATTGGTAGATATCGTTGAGATCAACAACGATTATTGGTAAACAGTAAAGAAAGATAGACGGATCAGATTTATGTTCTAGTTTCCGCTCATTGTTTTTTCTTCTTCTCATCGACACCAAAAAAAAACAGACTTCCATTCGTTCGTTCGATTTTTGTTGTCCGATTAATTCAGTTCGGACGAGTACAGAAATATCCACCAATACAAGTGGAAACATTTCAAAACGTTCAATCCAACATCCAATTACGAGCTAACAGACTTGTGTTTGCGTCTGTGCTCGAATAATGTAACGTTAACTTCTTTTTCTCGTGTTATTTATTCATTTGTTTGCGTTTTTAGATCAATATGAAGGTAGAAACTCGACGAAATCTCGGAATAAATACGTCGTTTTTGTTGTTTTAGCGCACATTTTCAGGCGATGAATTTGATTCAAGTGTTGACGGTCATGGCAATGGTACTTCTCAAATGATGGATATTGCAAAAAAAGTATGACGAAATCGATTGTTTGTGTTATGTTTGCTATTAAAACATAAAAAATAGAGTCGATCGGAGCCGGCTTTGCCTTCTCGTGTTGTTCATTTACGAAATATCGAAGCAAATGAAGTTGAAGTCGTTCAACTTGGTCTTCCATTCGGTCGAGTAACGAACTTTTTAAATTTACGAAAAAAAGCACAAGTAGAAAACGAAAATTTTGTTTGGATTTTGATTTCAATTTTGAATTCAAAGGCGTTTCTCGAATTCGATGCAACTGAATCAGCTAAACAAATGGTTGATTACTTTAATTCAGCACCAGCAATGCTAAATGGTCGACAAATCTTTGCACAATTTTCTAATCACGGCGAACTTCGTACCGATCCATCCAATCGAACAAATCAACAAGCACATGTGGCATTAGCACAAGCCACTGATCTCTATGAAACTGCACAGAAAGGCGGACTCAATTGTGTTCTACGTCTTAGTGTTATGAATATGTTGTATCCCGTTACGATTGATGTTCTCTATCAAGTAATTGAATTCGAAAAGACGAGAAAATTGAATTCGAGATTGATGGTTTTAGATTTTCAATAAATTTGGCTCAGTTCTTAAAATCATAACGTTCACTAAAAACGGTACGATGAGATGACTGAATTGATTTTTCAATTCTTCAAAATGATTTGTTTAGATAAATTTCAAGCATTAATTCAAATGAAAGACGCCAATTCAGCTGCACAAGCTAAACTAGTAAATCCACCATTGATAACTCGATTTCGATTTGATTTCCTTTCGTGTTTTTAGCAATTACACGGACAAAATATCTACAATGGTTGTTGTACAGTAAGTCAAAACTGATCATTTATTTTGTTCCCGAGAAAAACTTTTTTTTTCAAAAATTCTCGTGTTTTTCTCTTAGCTTCATATCGAATACTCGAAATTGCTCTCACTCGCGGTTAAATACAACAATGACAAAAGTCGAGACTACACCAATCCGACTTTGCCGACCGGCGAAGGACATCAATCGCAAGGCCAAGATTACGGTACGACTGCCAACTCGAATCATTCGTCTGTTTTTCAATAGTTTCATTTTCAGAACGAATGCATTCAAACGGAAATCTCCTTCCATTACAACGATCGGGCTCGAATGAAGATTATCACTACGGTAGGATTCTCCTTCAATCGAAAGCACAAAAAACTCGACAATTCATCTCGTATTTCAGATTACTACGGGGCTGCAGCTCGTGGCCGACCGCAATCATCAGCCGGTCCGCCAAACTACGACATGCCCGGCGGTAGTAGTCACATGATGAGTCCGTTACAACCGGCATCGGGTGCGTACAATCCGATGGTAGGTGCGGCTGCTCCTCCTCCTCAATACGGACATCCGTATGGTCCCGTTCACCCTCAAGCATCGACGATGCACGGCCTACCGCCGAATCATGTCGCAGCTGCACATATGCACGCCGTTCATCCGCAAGCGCAACAACAACAATCGAATCCGCACATGATGTCGGTTCAAAACGGGCCGGTTATTCTTGTTTCGAATCTCAATGAAGATGTGAGTAGAGCCAAAAAGGGAATAACAAAAAAACGAGAACAATCCTTTTGGTGGTTGTTTTGTTTTTCTTTTGACTTTAATTTTAGTTGTCTTCAATAAGATAATCTTTCTATTTCATTTTCTTTTCTTTATTTTCTCTTTTTTTTTCTTTATTTTTCTCGTCCGGACGATTAGATGACCACTCCAGAGTCTTTATTCACACTATTCGGTATGTTTTTTTATCTTCTCTTTCTTTTCACACTTTATATTGAATCAAATGTTTTTTTTTGTTTTCAATCAAAATGCTCGTGTTTGTTTGTCTCTTATTTTATCATTAAGAGAAAACAACCGGCAGACCGAACTTTTCATTCTTTTATATTTTCTCAACTATTTCATAATCTCTGAAAGATGAAAGGAGAATATAGAAGGTGTACCAGCAAACTTCAATGTCAAAACGAAAAAATCTAACCTTCTAGAGTTTTCTCTTTGTGACTGAAAAAAGAAATTGTTATGAAATTGAAATCATCATTTGAAACTGTTCGCTTAGGTGTCTATGGTGACGTGCATCGGGTAAAAATCCTATTCAACAAGAAAGATTCAGCTTTGATACAATTCGCAACGCCACAACAGGCAACTGTCGGTATGTGTAGTCGATCGAGAAATGAGTTTTTTATGATTTTGCTGATCTATTTTTTGTTTAGCTTATCAAAATCTTGATCATATCACCATGTTTGGCAAACAAATCAAAGTCTCATTTTCGAAACATCAATTCGTGCAAATGCCGAAAGATGGTTCTTCGGTACGAGCTGAAATCTATAGAGAATAATGAAGATTATCGTTTTTTTTTGTTGTAGGATATGGGTTTAACGAAAGATTTTACGAATTCGCCGTTACATCGTTTCAAAAAACCGGGCTCGAAAAATTATAATAACATTTTCCCACCGGGAAATATTCTTCATTTGTCAAATATACCGTATGTTTTATGTTCTATGGGATGATATTGAATTTTAGTTTGTTTTGTTTTTCTAAGGAATGAAACATCCGAAGACGAATTGAAAAAGATTTTTTCTCAATATGGTACAATCAAACGTTTTAAATACTTTGAAAAAGATCATAAAATGGCACTCGTCGAAATGGAAACGATTGAAGACGCAATTGCAGCTTTAATTGTAATAGAATTTCGACATTTTTTGCTTTAATTTTATATTTACTCTCTTTTAGAATACACATAATTATCGTTTGGCTGATTCGATGCATCTTCGCGTATCATTCTCTAAGAGCAAGATGTAAATAAACTAATCAACCAATCTTGATTCTTACATTATACACAAAAAAAAACGAATAAAATCAAGTCAATGTCGTTCACTTTGATTTCATTGACAATATTTGTTTCGTTTGTTCGTTGTCCGTCAATTTGTTTTTTTTAAATGCGAACCAACTTGTATTGTTTTTTCTTCTTCTTCTTCTTTCGTTCTTTACTTCTATATCATTCAAGTTCATTTTTCTCTCTCTATTTGATAAAAAACAACAAAGATTTTCATAGCGTTGATGTGGATCACAAAAAATAAACTTCATAGAAGTGATCATGTCTTTGGTTTTGACATAGTATCGAAAGAACTCTTGTTAATCGATCGATTCTAATTGATAAAACAAAAGATTGAGAAACTGACAAATTCTGTCTGCTAGAACGTACTAAACGAATGTTTTTTACGACCACGAGATTGTATTGACATAGAACACGATAAACTTAACTATGTCATATTTGTCAACTTTCTGTCATTATATTTTGACACAACATTTAACGAACAAATGACCGTTGACATTCTCGTAGAATTATTCGTAATCTTGAACGTATGCATATCTGATTTTCACTAGATCGAGTCTGACTGATTTCTTAGATAAACTTTAATGTATACATCATATAAACGATTTTCTTATTCATGTTGCCATTCGACAAACAACAGCATTAACACAGATGTTGTATATATCGAAGTTATTCGCTTCCTTTCCTCTATCTTTCCATTCTCCTTTGCAAATTCATCCATACTCAATCATCGTCTAATAACGGTCGAACATTATCGCAGAGAAAAGTGGTTGATTTATTATTTCTTGTTTGTTTTGCTTGTCTTATAAACGACATGCTCGTCCAAATGTTTGCTTCCATAAGAATCAAACGATATTTTCAGCAATATGCTTCAATGCAGTAACAACTATTAACAATTATTTATTGGAAAAACAGACGAAAAAACAAAGAAACTAAATGAAACATATCAAAATAATTCTAATAGGTTTTCTTTTTCAATTAGCAAAAGCTTGTCAATTTACATTCAATGATTCGACATCACTTATTTGTTCAAATACAAGTTTTATTTCTCAACTATCGTCTTACACTAATCTTACACAATTATCACTAATCAACACAGATCTAATTGATTTGCCTGATTTATCTGCCAATCATCATTTAACTATTCTACATTTGGATAATAATAAAATACAGTTATTAACTCGAAATTATTCATCAGTTGAATATCTTTATTTAACATCGAATCATATCTATGTATTACATTTATTAAATCTTTCGTATCCTAATTTAAAACTGCTCGATCTTAGTCATAATCCAATTGAACATATAGTCGAAGATTTCTTTTCGAATCAACGATTTCCTCGATTAGAAATTCTTAAATTAACTAATTCATTGAAACATATCAATCCGTATTTAATCGACAATCGATTCATATCATTTTCAACATTAAACTATTTACAAGAAATTCATTTCGATGAAAATGATTTCGATGAATTTTCTTGTTCGAAAAATATCACGTACATTCAATGGAATCTATCGGCAAATTTAAAAAAGATTATTTTCAGTAAAAATCGTCTCGATTCATTTGATGAACATTGTTTCGCACAAATTCGTAATATAACTGAATTGAATCTCGAACATAATCTTCTGAAATCAATGCCTAATCTCAATTTTACACTTCCATATTTATCTAAACTTCGACTTGATTATAATTCATTTGATAGAATTCCATCGAATCTCTTCGATTTAACTCCACAATTAAATGAACTCAATCTTTCGGTAAATCCGTTCAATTTAAAATCAAAAAAACAAAATCATTTGCCGAATTCTTTGAAAATTCTTCATCTCAATTCGATATCAACAACGAATTTTCCATGTTCATTATTCAACAATTTAAATCAACTCGAAGAATTACATTTAGTTAATTTATCATCTCAACAAATTGACAATTGTATTTGGAAAAAATTAACACGATTGAGAATAGTAAGTTTTCCGTGTCATTTACTTGATAAATACCAGACTGTCAATGAAATAAAACAGAAAAAAAACCTTATTTTATGAATTAGTTTGATTTACGCAATCATCGATTGACAACATTTGATGAAGATATCTTTCGTCCGTTATTAACAATGAATAAATTCGATAAATTAGATATTTCAAGTCATACACTTCCTTGTGATTCATGTGCTCTTCGTTGGTTAATTGATTTTACTAAAACTCAAAACAAAACTGAAATAACGTAGTTCTTTTCTTTTTTCTTAAATCATTCTCTTCGAAAATATAAATTCAACAATCATTTAGATGTCTCGATCGATACGGACAAGAATCGCTTATTAATACATTAAATCTTTCGCCATGCTTAGCCGGACATAGTTTTTCCGTATTGATACTAAGCATTTCAATGTCAATTTCAATTCTTTTTTCAATTATGTTATGTGTTTATACATATCAACATCGAAAATTTCCATTTTTAAAGTAACAAATCAATCATATTTTCTAGCGTATTTTTATTTTCTTTATTGAAGATCTTCAACTACTTACCGCATGATACCATTACAAAATTATGATCGTATCTATCAGGATACAACTGAAGACATAACAAATGATAATGTTATGCTTGTGACCTAAGAATACACTTTGCTTCTGTCTTCTATTTTGTTTATTTGAATCTATTGAAAAACGAAAGTCAGAAATCTCATCTCAACAAACTAAAAACAGTAGATTCTTCTTCATTTATGTTTATCATATGATATCATTTCAAAATGATGACTGTGTATGCGTCAGGATGCAAGTGAATCTATAACAAATGATCATGAAAAAAAATTTCTTTTTTCTTCTGTTTTGTTTATTTATACATCAGCACGTGATCTATCTTTTCAAGAAAAAGATTTACTGACGTCGTAGTATTTTCTTTTCTGTTTACGTCATGTATGTACATTTAAAATACAATCGAAAAGAAGGAGAAGGAGAAGAACAATTTTCATCTTGCCTATACTATCATCCATTTACCATCTTAGTCAGTTCGATAGTAACATCTCGTCAGTAAAGAAGAAGAAGAAGAAGAAAAAAACCTTATGGATGAACATAAATTATTCGTTGGTAATATGGCAGCACGTATAACACAACGGGATCTTTGGCGATTTTTTTCACCGTACGGTCTTATTGATGAATGTGCAAAATTCCATGAATCTTACGCATTCGTACGTTTTGTTCATGCTGATGATGCGCAACGAGCGCGTCAACAAACACATGGAGCTATTTTAAAAGGACGAAAGCTCAAAGTCGAATTTGCTGCAACAGCTAATAAAACTGATCCATCATCGTCGAATCCACAGAGTAATGATGAAATGACAAAACATATTGAATTTATTGTTTCTGCTTCTTCTTTTCTAAAAGGATACGTGTATATTCAACCACTTCGACGAAATGTAAATATGCCGACATACAGTCCGAAACCGATTTCAACTCCGAAAATATCCGATAATAAATTCAATACTAACGAAAATCTTCCATTTGAATTATCGAAAACACACGATGAGTTTTTCACGCCTGATCTACTTCGTCTAGCCGGAATACCATTTTCATCGCCCGATGATGGTTATGAAACGATTTTATCGCCATTTTTAAATACAAGTTCGGATTCACGTTTTTTCCCGTTATCAACAACTTCTCGACAGAATACATTTACTAATCATGTTCGTTGAACGAATGTTTTTTGAAAATCTATTCTTAATTTTCATTCATTTAGATTGATCAGTCCAACGATGATAATCCTTTGTTATCATGGGATTTTACTCGTATACGTTTATTTTCCGATGGATCATCAAATTTCGGTGATGATTCTAATTTGTACATTGAATAAATCCAAAAATAAAAACAATCTGTAACGCTATGTGATAAATCTCTCTTCAAGTCTTAATTCAACATTATCTGTCTTTCTTTTTTTCTTTCTCTCTTTTTCGTTGTATTTTATTTGTAAATAATTCAAGTACTTTTCCTTTGAGTATCTCTATCTGAACTTAGTACATACACTAAATATTCTCGTTTGTTTTTCTTCGCTTGTGTATATGTTTCTAGAATATATTGTGAAGTTTCTCTTTTTCGTTTATTCGTTTCTTTCTTTTTTTTGTGCTCTTGTTCGTATGATTATTATTTACTCTTTTCTCATTTTATATTTTTGTATATTCTTCTTGAACATTCTACGTTTAATAAATACATCTAATCATTATGGCAAAAACGTACTCTCTTTATTTTTAGTTGTTTTTCCGGTTTCGCACGATCTACAGCAAGAAAATGAAGAAAACATACGACGTATGATGATAGACAAATAATGTAATGTAAATGAAATAGCGGATAGAGTTAAACATAAGTAAATGGAATAAAGAATTTCAAAGACAACGAAAAGAAAAAACGATGATGATGATGATGATGCGCAACAGTGATAACCTGAGCAAAAGCGTTACGATATAGGCGAAAGAAAGGATGTGCTTGTGTGTAATGTTCATTGGGCTAGAAGAAAATACTGAATATGTGTTATGTGTGTGTGTGTGTTTTTGTTGTCTCTACGTATGGAAAAAGCCAAAAAAAAGAAAGAGAGAACGCTTACATAAGTATTTATATACAGAAGAAGAAAAAAGATTGAATGACAACAAAAGAAAAGTAAGGAAAAAAAGGAACAAAGATTTTCTTTTTCTTTTGTCGTTCACCCAAAAAAATGTTCTAGAAATGAAAAAAAAAACTCGACTTAAACGCATAATGAAATAAACAAATAGGAGGCTATGTATAGGAAATAATAGTAATAATGATCGAAAGAAGAAAAAAGAAAACAAGTTTTATATATATATACTGCAAAAGAAAAATAATTCGAAAGAAGAAAAAAAAGAATAATCATAGATGATTTATTCTAAATCCATATTGGCAGTTTCATCTTCACTAAAATCACTCAATACTTCATCGTCCGATTCATTTTTATTTGTTTGATTCGAATTATTTGTGCCATTCGTTTGATTTGAATTCGTATTTGATGATGAATTATTTGACGATTGACCATTGATCGATGATGAAAAACTTTCAGCCATATCAGCTGTGGCAAAACGTTGAACATATTCTTTTCAAATAAAAACAAAAAAATAATAAATAATCGAACTCAAACTAATGTGTCAATTGATAACCAACCTCTGACTTTTTTCTTGTAATCTTCGGGTTTGTGAAGATAAAGTGCAGCAGCATCACCATTTAACGGATCCACCGGATTCGGATAGGCAAGTAATTGTGGAAGAAATGATTCGAATATATTAGCGAGATCTAAATGATTGTTTTCATTATCCAAGAAAGAAAACAAAATTTTCATCGACATACCATACATCGGTGTCCAAGTTTGATTAATAACATCGAGACAAACAGTACCGGACCTGTGAAATCATAAAAATCGATGAAAAAGAAACCGAATCGATTCGTCGTATGCTTACATTTCGTCAATATTTGGATGAAAAATTCGATTCATAAAACCTTGTCGAAAAGAAAAATTATAAAAGTACATATGATTGTGTAATCAAATTTGAGATAAGCGGACATGTGCGACCTAATTTGTCATTGACGGGTAAAATCTACTTACCGATCGATGGAGATTTGAATGGATATTTTTCAGGAAGATCAACTCGAATATTCCAGACTCCGCCTTCATATGGAGCTAAAGAAAAATTGTTGTTGTTGTTGTCATTCAATGAAATCGTTTCGATTTACTTTCACGCGGTCCTGCGAATTTAACCATGAATTCATTGAGACCCGACATTAATGTTACTTGATGTTTCGATTCGATACTAAAAAAAAACAGTTCAAAATATGATTTCGTTTCTCGACTTTTTGTTCGAAAGAAAACTTACAGTTTAATAACATCAGTGTCTATTCGACGTTTTCCAGGTGACGGTGAGCACATTGTTCAATAAAAAATCGCGTAAAAGAAAAGACTCTTGTTAACGAGAAATAAATCTGTAAAAGAAAAGAAGAAAAAAGTTCTAACGACCTTGAAAAAGTACTAGAGTATAGTATATATATATATCAATGTTATGATTGTTCTTCGATGTTGATTTGTTCTTTTTTTTTTGTGTTCGAAGAGAAAAAAAATGTTTTTTTTTCCTTAATTGTCGATATGATGATCAAAGAGAGAAAAAAAATCAGCTGACCATTGTCGATGCAAAAAGTAGAAAAAAAAATTCTTCGATGAAAGGAAGAAATCAAAACATGTGATCATTCGCGAGAGCATATATAGACATCGTGTCGTCGACCGAACGAATGACTGCTGCGTAGATATTTGTTTGCGTGTTATTATGTTGTTGTTGTTCAAAATGAATAATAACGAAAAGATTGTTTGAGTTTAGAAATAAAATAATCAAAAAAAGTAGAAAGAAAAAATCAATTTTACTAAATCAACATAGATTTTCAATAGAAAAACATGGCAAAATTTTTTCTGGGTGTCGCTTATATCAAGTAAAACAGCGACGGATGTCGCACTTTGATGGGTTCAAATGATAATCAGGATAGTTAGGTGGCGTCATCGATAATCAAGAGAAATATTTGTCTATTGAACGTAGAAATTCATTTTTAACAAAAAAAATCTATCGAAAAATAAATTCTGTCTCTTATGAACGATTCAAGTCAAACATAGATGTTTCGATTAGTTCTGTTTTTATCTAACAAAGATTCTACTTGTCATCAATCGAAGTTTTTTTTTATTATTCTGGATAATGTCAATTTGTAATTTCTCGAAAATATTTAAAATTCAACTGTGTTTTGTCATATCATATACGTATATAAAACAAAAACTAAATCAAATGTGAAGAAATGGTTCATTGATTAAAGTTCGAATGAAAAGCAAATTTATGTTAAAGTCATTTGTCATGTGAATATTGTACTGTCGACGAGTTGTCACCGTAAATTTTTTTCCTATTGACAGAAAACAAAACCATTATTATCTCTTTTGACAATTCGATTCGTTCGATGATCGAGTAGAACTTCATTTCATTCATCTTCATTAGTAGTTCTAATTAAAAAACTGTCTTCATTTTTAAACGAACGTTAGAATATCATCAATGATAAGATTCTCTTTGGAGAGCGAGAGAGAAAAACAAAAATATATATATAGAATGTAAAATGATACATTTAATATTGATTTTTGATAGGAAGTAACTTGTCTATTTTCTCACTTTTCTAATCTGATGAAAAGCTCGATTTACATTGGCTTAATGCTAATAAATTATCAAGAGAATCATCTAATCTTTTTCTATATCTCGAATTCGAGCAACATCTAGTGTCATCTGTCAAGATTTATTTTTTCTTTTTCAAATCATTGGAGATCTTTATAATAAAAAACCTCCCGTTGTCGTTTACATATTGACATGAAAGTGTACGTTGATTGTGATAGATGAGCAGACTTTTTTGACATCAAAACTTCGTTGACAATACATGAATAAATAATATCTATATCGTACGTAGCCGAAGCCAAATACATTTGTTAGTAAGATCAATCATTTGTTCTGTTTTTTTCTTGTGTTTGTTTATATTTTTTTCTTTCCATCTCAGTGTAAGTTCTCATTCTCTCTCTCCTCCCCTCTCTCTCTCTCTTTCTTTTTCGGTCTAGCTATCGAATTTTTTCCTTCTTCTTCTTCTTCTTCTTCTCCTCTTCGAGTCAGTTAAAGCTAATTGTTGTTGCTGCATCTGCTTGTACGAACTCGACATGTTAGCTATGATGGAAAATGCAATCAAATTAGCTTGATTAGCCTTTTTTTCCTAAATATAACTAGCATGTCATTTTTGTCGCATTGAATTCATCATTCATTCATTCAGTTACTTATTTATTTTGAACAAAAGATACAATCTCGACATCATCTTTTCGTTCAATGAACATTTTCTTTTGATTTTAGCTTGGTAAAACTAAATAAGCAACCATTGATGTTGTTTGATCTTCTATCAAGATGCATTTAGATCCCACTACAACAAAACTCGATAACAATGAACAGAGATCGACATCTTTTTCTGATCTCTATAATCTCTGTGAAATCATTGGAAAGTCTGTTGTTGTCTATGTTGTGAATACGAATCCTGATCTTTAACTTGTATTTTATTTCTAGAGGACCATTTAGCATTGTTCGTCGTTGCACAAGCAAAGCAACTGATAAACAATACGCTGTTAAAATCATTGATATTGAACAATTTACTTCCACGCCAGGTTTTACAATCGATGGTTGGGAAAAACAAACCTTTCGTTTGTGATTCAATTTTTATTTTTGAAAACAAAATTGTTTTAGATTTACGACGTGAAGCAAGCATTTGTTCAATTCTAAAACATCCACATATTGTCGAATTATTTGAAACATTCGAATCCGATGGATGTCTATTTATGGTTTTTGAATAGTACGATTTGTGTTTATTATTTTAATTTTAAATAAGAAAAAAACAAAACTTTGAATTTATTTAGTATGGATGGTATCGATCTATGTTTTGAAATCGAAAAACGAGCTCTCGCTGGCTTTGTTTACAGTGAAGCAGTCGCGAGGTATTTACGAAGAACACTTTTTTTTAATAATAAAACAAAAAAAGGAACAAGACCGTTTCCCATTAATTTCCTGCAGTCATTATATGCGTCAAATATTCGAAGCTGTACGTTATATTCATGACCGAGGAATAATACATCGTGATCTAAAACCTCATTGTGTTTTATTATCATCAAAAGAAAATGCTGCACCAGTTAAACTCGGTGGTTTCGGTGTTGCATTGAAATTGCCCGAAACAGATTTGATTCAAGCTGGTCGAATTGGTACGCCAGCATTTATGGCACCTGAAGTTATCAACCGAGAATCACCTGGTTTTGGTCGACCAGTTGATATGTGGTCATTGGGTGTTATTTTATATGTTCTTCTTGTTGGTAATCTACCATTTACTGGTACAAGAAATCGTGTTTTTGATATGATTACTACCGGTGTTTATAGTGTAACGAAGCAGATTTTGTTTGGCTTTTTCTAAGAATTAATAATGAAATTTATCAATCGATTGTTTAGATAAAATCAAAACAATGGGAGCAAATATCTGAATCAGCAAAAGATCTTGTCAATAGTTTATTATGTTTCGATCAAAATGAACGCATAACAATTAAAGATGCACTTGCACATCCATGGATTCGTGTATGTTTATTTGCTTTTAATAGAAATTCATTCATTAATATAGTCATACGCGAAAGAAAAAAGCCATATATTATATTTTGATAATCAATAGTCTATTATTGAATTTTCTCTTCATTTAAATTCGGTTAAGTCGTTGTGTTATTGAAGATGCCATTTATAAATATTTGTCTAGTTCTTTCAAGAATTTATTTCCGTCAATCTAGTTTGATTCAATAATATTATTCGAATAAATAACATTGATGAGAAATACTTATCTACTCACTAAATTGATTTACATGAAATATATGACATTACTTTCTTTTGGAATTAAAACTAAAAGAACTAACTATTAATAAGAGATTATCATTTTTCTAATGAATTACGTAAAAAGAAAAGAACGATAGAAGAGAGTGTGCGTATACGTATGATATTTACTAATTAAAATAGTTTTTTGCTCTTTATAAAGAACGTGCGTTAGATAGAACAGAAAGTTGCAATGGGAATATATGAAAGTCAAATAGGATATTTCAGCATTATTGACTTTAAGTGCTTTTTATCTCCAGGAAGAAATAACATGAAGAAAAAACGAGAGTCTCACATGTCGACATGATATTTCAATTGTAGAGAATATACATGAGAAAGAATCAAGGAGGAGGAGAAGGAGAAGGAAAAGAAGAAGAATAATAGTAATAATGAAAAGACATGAGCCTATCTGGATGGGTGAATATACACATTGGCTGAGTGTTTAAAATTCTAACGAGAAACAGTGGAATCTGTTATGAAGGAAAAAAACGAGACGGAGTAAGAGAAGTGTTTCATTATGAAATATAAGTCTATTCTTTTTATTTCTCCAGAAATTTCATCACTCGTCATATCTGCTTGCCAAACCTTTCTTTTCTTTCTTTCTTTCTCTCTTCCGTATTTCGTTGATATTTTTCTTTTGATTATTTATGGTCAATAAACAAGATATTGAGTTAATCAGTATGAAAGACAAGACACAAACAAAAAAAAAGACGGAAGAACTAACCATTTGGTTTTTGTTAAATGCTGCAGAAGAAATAAATAACCATTTATGTCGTCGAACTAGACAGAAACACGTAAAGACGACTAAGCCATCGTTGTTAGTTAATCATATTTTGTAATCCCCACGGATATCATACTATTATCATAAACTAAAAAGAAAGAGTCTAGTTTCTTTTTTTTATTATTTTGAACAGAAAAAAGAAAGAGAAAACAAGATGAATCAATTGAGAAAGATAATTTCCTGTGCACTTTTTCGTTTATTTTTAGGAACGTGAAAAATTTGCATCAAGAAAACATTTACCGGATACAGTTGAAGAATTAAGCAAATTTAACGCTCGTCGAAAATTAAAGGTAAATTTGCCATATTTTTATTCTTTCTCGGAAATAAAAACCTTTATTTAATTAAAATCTATCTCAAAGAAGAAGTAGTAGTAGCAGAAGAAAATTGATGTCTTCAGCATACGTAATCTAATTGAAACCTTCTCATAGATATGTGCATTGAGTTTTGTTTTTGTTTGTACTTCTTTGATTATTAATAAAAGAAGCAAGAAAAAAAAATTCTAAGAATGTTTATTCATTAGGGTACTGTCTTGGCAGCTGTTTCTAGTCCACATTGGCCACAAATATCAATTCATTCACCAATGACAACAAAAAATTCTTCACAAGAATTGACAAAGATATTATCTCCATCAACAACTAATTCCAAGGAACTCGATGACATGGCATCATCAGGTAATTGAAAGAGATTTAGAATAGGATGGAAAAGAAAGAAAGACAAGCAAAACTAAAAAGAATATTTCGATCTGACTAAGAGCATGTATGCACTCATCATTTAATCATCAGCACAAATGAACACATAAAAGAAAGAAATGAAGCTTCTCGTTTTTTTCTCTCTTCTCTCATGTTTTCTCTATCCGTCTCTCCATCATCATCATCATCTTCTTCTTCTTTTTGTGTCAGTTGTTAGCAAAAGAAACTTACGAAAGAAGACAAACATACATAGGAGATTAATTGCTTCGAGACACATATGCATGCTCTCTCATCGTCATCATCAAGTTCATCAACAATATTGCAATAAGAATCATTCACATTCGGAAAACATTATTCATAACGGTAAGATTGTAAACATATGGAAATATTGTTTATTCAATTCACGAACTTATACTATTACAATCGATCAAATACTCAGACTATCTCTTGACTTAATTCACGCGATATATATATACACAGAGATCAGATCGATCGATTCCTATTACTTTCAAGATTATTTGGCTACAATAAGATGTCAGAATCGGTCGTTTCGAAGCTAAAATAATTATCTTGTTTATTAACCCTAAAGCTTCTTTATTTTTCTTCGATAAGACGATATAGACATAGAGAATATTAAAAACAACAAGTCAAATTAGTTCTTTTAATCGTAATTTAAATATTTATATTATTACAGTTACTAATCTTTTTTTTCGTTGTTGTTTACTATTAATATTTAATAGATTCTCATGAAAAATCAAGCAGGTATTATAAAAAAAATTCTTCTATTTTTCATTTATTTTTATAATTAAAACTTCGAAATAAAAGAAAAAAAAACTAATTATGTTTATGTTTTTTTTTAATCTCTAGCTGTAACTCAAATACTCGATTCATTAGAGGATACGCAATGGTTAACAATAGGCGATCGAGTTGAAGTTAATTTTCTACAAAAACTCTTCGAAGATAAACAATTACGAACATTACTCGATGTAAATTATATGTTATTCACTTTCATTTTCTTCTATTTGCTTGTTTTTATTAGTTATACGATCGAATTAATTTCGAAGAATCCCGTCCATATAATTCTTCTCGATCACATGCTGTACAAATTGTTTCGGAAATCGTTACATTTATTGACAAAAATTCATCTCGGAATCAATCAAAAGACATTCACGATCTACTCGATATATTACTTGAACCACATGTACAGGTACGAAACATTGATTCTCTGGTCTTTTGGAAGAAAAAAAAATCGAGAATAGTTAATTGTTTGTATCTCTCTCTCTGTCTCTCTCTCTATATATATATATATTATTGTATTAGTCTAATCTGAATAAGAATGCGTTGATAATAGAGAAAAGAAAAAGAGGATTGAAATCTGATCGCCTATCTCTTTGGATTTTCTTCTCATCGGTCTGTTTCTTTTTCTCTCGATTTTTTTTTGTTAGAGGAAATTCTTATTTTTCTTCTCGTTTCCTTTCTGACAATGCCTTTTCTTGTTATTACTATTTGAAAATCGTTGAGACTGTCATGAAGATGATGATGATGATCACAATCGTTAGCATCGGACTTCTTTTTCATCTCGTTCATCAAACAACAAAAGAAACTTCTCAATAATGCATTTTCTTTTCTAATTTTCAATCTTATATATTGTCATTGAACAATTTTGTCCATCATATTTGGACATTGTGTTTATTTGACAAGAAGTATGCTTGTTATTATTCTTGTCAGAACTCGTACCATCATTGTCATATCTATTATCTTTACAATGGATGCGCACAGTTTACGTATCTATTGTGCACTCGAACATATGAAACAAGTAAGTTGAAATCTCAAAAACGAACGAAAATTATACTTGAGTTATTTTTGATCTTTTCGGATTGAGATATAAGAAAAAAAAGAATAGATAGTTATGGTACCATCGAAACAAAATTGAGAAAGAGAGAGAGAGAGAGAGAAAGAAAATGAACGAATTGATTGAATTAAACATTTTACAATCCTATAGCCGATAGGAAAACTCGAACGGAACGATCAATCCATCGATGCCTAGCATCTATCTATTCTTATTTCATCATTCTCCGATCAATTCAATGCGTACACATATATATATGTTCTTGATAACAAAAATTTGCCCAACAGAAACGATTAACAAGCAGGCACTCTCTTGTATGTTTAGACCAAACAAAAGAAAATGACGTACGACAAACAGAAAACATTGAAAGAACTATCGAGAGGGAGAGAGAGAGAGTACATGAAGAGGAAGAAAAAAAATGAGAAATAAGAGATCGGAAAAGAATAGAAAATACATAGAAATAATATTATTCTTGTAAGAATCTATCGTTTGTCTTATCTTACTTACAACGATAGATCAATAAATTTTTCATCATTGCTTTTGATCACATTATTATTAACAAGAATGTCAATGAAAAGATAACTCGACGCCTTTCGACTGTTCATTTTGTTTTTATTTCTACTTTATGGTACGTAAGTTTGATTATTTACACATAATCTAGTATGTCGTGATAATTTATCATGAAAGAAACAGTAATTTAATATATTATCACATTTTAAAAAAGGAAAAGGCACTCTGTTAAAATAGTTTTTCGAATATAGGAAGTGACATAAAGATAAATTAATATTGTATACATGTCGTTTTAATTTACACTAAGTTGAGTTAGAAAGACAAAAAGAGAGAGAGAAACGGAGAAGTTGAGAATGAAAAGAAGAAGAAAAAAAACTATTAACTCAGTCGAAACTTTATCATTTTTGTTTAATGAAACTATATTATTAAAAAAAATAGAATAAAAATTTTTATGGCAAGAAAGGTAATGTTAGTTATCTGAGAAAAACAACAGATCTTAGCAAGAAAATTAAACAGAAAACAATAAACTATTGTTTCTTATTTTCCTTACGTCTGGATAATTGAGTGACAGGAGTAACAATAAATATTGGCAACGTCAATTCTTATATCTTATCTATATTTTGTATCTACTTGTAATATTCTTCCTATTTTCCATGTATTTAGCACGTTAAATATATATAGAAATCAAGATAGAAGAAGAAGAAAAAAAAACGATGTATCTTTCGATGGTTCCAGATCTCTCATCATAGAAACACATTCGACGGTTTACTAGGATTCATTCTCTTCTTATTTTTCTTCTCATTCTCCTCCTCTTCCTTCATATTCTTCGATTCCTATTTCTTCTTGTCCAATGTATTATTCTACTTATCAACAAGAAAGGCACATTTAGTCAGACAATAACATGTGTATTACAGTATATTCGCTTTTGTTCGACGGAATAAATCGAGTACTTTCACAGGAAAAAACTAATGTTCATAAAAACTATTTTCTGTTGGCTATATAACAAAAGGAAAATCGACTACATTATATACGATTAATCGATCGATGAAATACGAGAAGATAAACGAACAATGACGACAGACAACACGAGAGAACGTTGTATTTTATTAGAACTTGGCCTTCTGGTTTCGATCTTGAATTATTTAATAAATTATTTATTTTTTCTTCTCGTAGGCTCTTTTACAAGCACATGATGTTGTTGCTCAAGAAGTATACGGTGACGAAACTATACGTGTTACGCCACCATATCAGGGAAATAGCACATTAACAGCAGATGTGGCTCTTGAAAATGATTACAACGATCAGAATAATGTAAGCTCGAATGAAATAGCTACAACGCCGACTGCCGAGAGATTAAGTGATCCAATGTATGATGTAACACGTATAAGACTTGTTCAATTTCAACGGAATACAGATGAGCCATTGGTAAGAAATTAGTGTCGTTTTTTTTTGTGTGTCAGAGAAAAATAAATAAACAAACGAGATAATTTTCTTTGCAGGGCATTACTCTTCGGATGACAGATAATAAACGATGTATTGTTTCACGTATATTAAATGGTGGTATGATTCATCGACAAGGTACTTTACATGTCGGTGATGAAATCAAAGAAATCAATGGACAAACAGTTTCCAATCATCCTATTCAATATTTACAACAGATGCTTGTACATCGAAATTCTATTCAAATAAAACAAATTGTTTTTTTTTTCGTGTTTTATAGAAAGATGCTCGTGGTAGTATCACATTTAAAATCGTGCCCACTTATCGAAGTCAACCTCCACCTTGTGATGTAAGAGAAAAAAACGCACTTCTGATTTTGGTTAAATACCGTTTTTCTTTTTCTAATAGATTTATGTCAAAACATTATTTAATTACGATCCCAAAGAAGATGAACTAATCCCGAGTGCTCAAGCAGGAATAAAATTTTCCGTCGGAGATATTCTACAGATCATATCCAAAGATGATCATAATTGGTGGCAAGCAAAGAAAATCATGTCACATTTAAATCAAGGCGAACAAACATTTAATCGTCATTATGGCGATTATAATAATTCGCCAGCTGGCTTAATACCATCGCCTGAATTACAAGAATGGCGAATAGCAACTAATGCGATTGAAAAAGCAAAAGATGGAACTGGTATGAGAGAAGAAAAACTACGCTCTTGTTGTTGTTGTTGTTTCTTCGTCTTACTGATTTTTTGCTATTCAATGAACGACAAGTGTATATCTAATAGACATGTGTACTCAACGGGAAAAGAAATTGTTTCTCATGAGAATAGTCGTGTTGATGACGATGTCTGCGAGATTGGTATCGAAAAAAAATGAACAACGAGAGAAAAGATCGTCGTTTTTTTTTGTTGTGTTCATGTTTAGAATACGTTATAACTTCAAAAATCTATCGTTCATTAATTCGACGAAAGAAAACAGTTTCTCTTCTCTTTTTCGTAATTTAATTATTCAAATTGTCTTCCGATTCTTCTTCAACCGAATAGTTCAAATCTATTTATATTAACTTTTTGACTTTACTCAAAAAATCGATTCTACTTTTCCTCTTTCTCTCTCAGATTTAGAATATTGTCTACATAAATAACCTTGTTGTCTCAAGAGATCGAATTCAGATTGATTAATTCCAATTTTGTTGTTCTTTCTTTATTTAGCTAATTGTGGTGTTTTCAGTCGAAAACGTAAAGTTATGAAAGATAAATATCTTGCCAAACACAATGCTGTTTTTGATCAACTCGATTTGGTTACCTATGAAGAAGTCGTTCGATTGCCAGAATATCATCGAAAAACTTTAGTTTTACTTGGTAAAATCAGAATTTCAAAAGAACAAAAATAAAACTTTATTTTTTTTAGGTGCACATGGTGTCGGTCGTCGTCATATAAAAAACACACTAATCACCAGTCAGCCCAAGCATTTCGCTTATCCGATACCACGTAATTTTCATTTCAAAACCAAATTCTTACAGAATTCATTCATTTCTTTCACACAGACACAACTCGATTACCGAAAAAAGAGGAAGAAAATGGCAAAAATTATTATTTTGTCACACATGAAGAAATGATGCGTGATATAGCAAATAATGAATATCTAGAATATGGTACACATGAAGATGCAATGTACGGTACTAAACTTGAGACGATCAGAAATATTAATCGACAAGGTCTCATGGCTATACTCGATGTTGAACCACAAGCTTTGAAAGTTTTACGTACAGCTGAATTTGCGCCCTATATTGTTTTCATTGCTGCACCCGATCTCTCACAAATCAAAGGAATAAATGTAAGAAAATTTAAATAAATATTTCGTCTATTATTATGAATTTTATTTAGGATGAAAGTCTCGAACGGTTAGTTAAAGAAAGTGAATTACTTCAGCAAGCCTATGGACATTATTTCGATTATATTATTGTCAATAATGACATTGAAGAAACCATACGAACGGTAACTGATCAAATTTTTCAATTGGTTACAACAAAATCGATTTTAAATATTTTGTTTTTTTTTCATCTTTAGCTTCAACATGCCATCGATCGTGTCAATACACAATCTCAATGGGTCCCAGTTAGTTGGGTGTATTGATAGAACAACAAAATTACCTGTCATATCTCTTTCTCCTTTTCATTAAATGCAATACATGTGAATAGGAAACAGACTAGTCGACAATATTTTCCTATCGTGTTTTCATTTGTTTTTTGTAATTGTACTTTATTTTCTAACGATCTGATGTTGTTCTTCCGAAACAATTGATTTCTTTTCTTTTGTATATAGACGAGAAAAAAAAAGCGCAAACAAACGTTCATTCATACCTGATCTTAATCTTTATATCGAAAAACACTGATCGAAAACAAAAAATTCATGTTCGATGTATTTTAGAAATCTCTTATTATTGTTGTTTTTTGTTGTTGTTGTTTCTCTCTCTTCTTCAAATTGAACAGAATACTAGGATCAATCAGAAAACAAAATAAACAAGTCAACATTTTCAAATAATTCCTTTCGTTTTTCTTGTTCGTAGTGTTACAATATATTTATTTTATTTTTATTTTTGCGCTGTTTTTTCTTCTTCTTCTTTTTCATAAATGGCTTCACTTGTTATTTGTACACTTAATCTCGATCAGAACAAAAAAAAAGAAATCATACATTTTCATGATCAGATTGAATTCACTGTTCGTTCGTTTTTTTTTATCATCCTATGCATTTCATTTCAAGTGTAGAATATTAAACCTTGTCCGTGCGTGTGTGTTTATAACACTAATAAATCAATGATAATAACAATAAAAATCTGCTTACCATTTAGTATACGTATACGTGTATGTTTTCTAGATGCCACCGATACCTCCGGTATTAATCATCGGTATTAATCCGATTGTTAAAGTAGTTGTACCACTTTTACGTGCGTTCAGTTTTCAAATCGTACATCTATGGTCGCCATGTCGATTGACAACGAATCTCATATCACTTTGTCAAAATCTGTTGAATATCGATTCATTTTCATGTTCGCTTCCAACATTAGATCAATTATTAAATGCAACGACACAACCGTACCTTATTTTTATTTGTACAGATATTGATCAACATCAACCATTAATTAAACGTATTTTGAATATTTCAATAGCAAAATCATGTTTTCATCATATTGTTTGTATGCCACCATTTAATGTCGATCCGAAATCATTAATATCAACTCAACAACAACAATTATGTTGTTATTGTTATCCGATTGGATTTTTGCCAACATTTATTAAATTAAAACGTTATCTCAATGAAGAACAAATGAATATCGATGAAATTCAATCAATCGAATTTCGTATACGTTGTTGTTCGTTAAAATCTTGTTCGAACGATCGTATCAATAGTAGTCTTCTCAATCGATTTGGTTCCTATGCTTTGTTCATACTTTACTATTTATTTGGTATACAAGATCTATCAACAATAAGTCATGCTTATATTCAAACACCTAATGAAACCACATGTTCATTTCATATAAATTATACTCGACAAGCACGTTTACCACCGATATGTGTCAATGTTATTTCGAATTCGAATATTTCCTCGACATATAATCAAGAATTAATTATAATTGCATCGAAATGTGCATTAATTGTGAATGATTATCGTTTAATTCTACGACGATATCATTGCGATGATCAAATTCTTATTGATTCATTTCATTCGGATACAAATGAGAAATTTTTAGAATATTCTATTGAAAATCCTGAAATACCTTTGTTATTTATTCAATCATTTTATTATTTTATTGGACATTTAAAAGAATCTCTAATTAATCAAATACCTCGTTCGACATTTACAGAATTGACAGCATTCGAGATTATTTCCAAAGTGCAAGAAACTATTGTTGCTGTACGTGAAGCAGCACGGACCGGTGAAATCGTACCGATTGTCAGATAATAAACAACTTAGTTTTTTTTTCTCATTTTCTTTTTATCTTAATAAAAAAAAGAGGAATTGATAAGCAAGATTATTTTTACGTAGATCTTTCTTTTTTTTATCAATTAAAAGTTATTTTAGACAATCAACTAAAATACAAAAAGAAAATGTTGTGTGAAGTCTGTCATGAAAACAAATCTGTGCCGTATAAATGTCCGAAATGTCGAATTAAATAGTAAGTTAAATTGAAATATTATTCAATATGAACTAATCAAAATTATTGACGTAGTTGTTCAGTTGATTGCTATAAAAAACATAGATCATCAGGTAGATAACTTTTCCTAAAGAACTTTAAACATTTTTTTCTTTCGTACAGAAATCTGTGCAGAACAATCTATTCAAACAGAAGCAACTGAACCAAGTAAAGAAATAATGAATGTATTCATTTGTAGGAAATGTATTTAGAACTAGTCAATCAAACTCAATTACCAATTGAACTCGGAGATGATGAAGAAAGTGATCGTATTCCAATTCATGTACTTGATCGAATTGGTTTGTTCATTGAAAAGACTTTTTTCTGAGAAGAAAAACAAACGAAGAGCGTTACATATGAATTCTGTTCTAGGTCAATCGAAGGAAGTTCTTGATCTATTAACAAATCCTCATTTACGAACAATGATTAAAGCATTAGATCGATCATTGACACCAGCCGATGATATGCAAAAAGCTATGATGGAGCCAATTTTTGTACAATTTGTTGATCAATTATTATTGATTGTTGAAAATAAAGATGATACTCTCGAATTTCATTGAAATTATCTACGCACATATGTTCTAAATATAGTTTCTGTTTTTCTTCGAACAAGACCAATATTTAATCCAATCGATAAAAATAATAAAAAGCTTAATAATAAAGAAGTCTTTTCCGTCGAGACAGAAAGAGAGAGAAAGTACTTTTTTTCCTGCTTTTTATATGAACTCGATGAGAAATCATTTCAAATGTTCAATTACTAGGCAATGAAAGTAAGAACAAAAATCATCTCCTAGCGTTGTTTGACCGACTATTCAATCACTGAATGTATTGTTAATATTTCTATTTTTATCAAAAGTTCATCAAGAACAAAACATCACCATCACCATCATCATCATCATCGAAAAAAAAAGAAAGAAACGCCCCGGGAAAAGAGAAAAATAGTTTCCTTTCTTATATTCAACAGTGTTGCGATAAAATCAACAGATGGAAAGGTAATTGAATACGACAAGACTGAGTAACTTTTTTTAAAGCTAATAACAAAACAAAAGAGATACGAAACATCATGCTGAGTCAATAATTCAATCTTTCATTTCTATATCAAAAACACAAAAATGTTACCACTAACCGATAATTCAACTATGCCAATAGCTATGGAATTATGTAAAAATCATCCATATTATCTACTTGGTGAAACAATTTGGCGATTCGGTGCATTGATATGTGTTATATTAGGCATGCCTAGCCATCTTATTGTCGTAACAATCATGCTCAATCCAAGAAATCGAAAACAACCGATTTGTTTATATTTTACTACGATTGCATTTTTTGAATTTATCTATTTGACAAGTAAATTTAATGTTTAATATAAAAATCAATGATTGTTCGATTCTAGTTGTTTTATGGCTTTGGTGTTCATCATTATCATTTCTTCCTGATCCACGTGCTATTCTCACATGTGGAATATACTATAGTTTAACAATTGGTTCATCCAATGTATCCACTCTTTTACTTATGGCAGCGTCAATCGACCGTGTTCTCATTGTTATTTATCCAATTCGTTCACAAACATTTATTACACGTACAAATGCATTGATTAAAATCTTCTTCATCATAATAATTATTTTTCTTCTCATCATTCAATATCATTTTGCAGTCTATTTTTCTTATTCATATAATAGTTGTGATTATTATTCCTATGTACCATTATGGCATGGCAAAGTCTGGCCATTTCTTCGTTTAAGTTGTCTAGCTTTTCTACCATGTATAATAACATGTATATGTTCGATAGTTATACTTAAAAATCGTTATTATCGTCGACCATCGACAACAAGTGAAACAACAGGCACGAGACATATGCGTACGGCATCACTTATTCTCGTTATCTATTCAATTTATTACACATTAAGCGTTATGCCATTGAATATTTTACAATTTTTTCATTCATTTTTTTTCGATAATGATGACGATGATCATAATGAAACAAATGAATTCATCAATACAGTAAATATCAATTGTTTGAAATTTGCACAATGGAAAATGTTAATGAAATTTTGTATGCTCTTAATGGCGATTAATTATTCGAATAAATTTCTTGTACATTATCTTATATCAATGCAATTTCGTCGAGATGTTCATAATTTATTTACCAAATGTTTATTTACTCCGCCGAGATATCGTCTACGACGAAGTTTAGATACTGCTACTTAATAGCGTTATAACGATTTCTTTTTCTCTCTCTCTGTCTTGACTTTATAATTTATGTCAACAATAAAATATTGAGAGTTCAAATTCACCGGAAATCACTATGTACACGTCTTTGTTTTCTTACTTATTTAAATCGAATCTATTGTTCATAAATACTTTTCAATTCTAATTAAACAGATATCATTGTTGATAAACGACTTGTACATACAAATATTTGTTAAATTTCTTTTGAGATATCATATTGTATGTCTCTATCACGGTCAAGAACAAAAAGAAAGAAAGAAAAGAAGAAGGTCTAAATGTAAAGTGAACGATTTATATGTTCAATGACAGAATATAATATCTAGTATGAATGAATGATCGTGTGAGTATTACATTAGGACGGATAGTTTATAGATAAAAATGTGCGTAACCATTATGTTGCGCTCAAACGAAGCGCAACCAAATATTTTATCGTTCAGTTTGATGTATTGAGTGTAACTTAAAATTGAGTTTATATATGTACGTATGTATATTCATTTTAGTAATTTGACAACGTAAAGAAACATGCAAAAAAGATATTTGATCGTATTATTGATATCGTTTGAAATAAATCAAATTCTATGTCAAAATCATTTCGGTAAATTTTCAAAAAAAAAGTTTTACTATGTTTGGACTAATTTTGATTTGAACTTAGGAAGCATATTTCCGATTTCATTAGCAATCGAAAATGACGATCCTAAATTTGACAAATGTCCTAATGAAAATGGAGCTTATGCACATTCGACAAATTGTTCAGTTTTTCATATGTGTACATTTGGTATTCATGCACTCTATTCATGTATCGATGGATTCTATTTCAATTCATACAGTGGCAAATGTCAATATTTTCCAATGGTAAACGAAACTCGAATGAAATGTGAAGATATCATTCGACAACTGACCAGTAATCATGTTTTACCATTACCAAAATTAGGTCAAAGTAAAATAATCGAAAAATTTGATCGTATTTCAATTTCTATTCATAGTCGATCCGAATCAACGTCGAAAATCTGACACTTCAAAATGTACACAAACAGGAATCTATCCCGATGTTCTCGATTGTTCAATATTTCATTATTGTCATTCAAATGGTCTACATGAAGTATTTCATTGCCCCAATGAACTTCATTTTGATCCGAAATTTTTCTTATGTTCACCACCACAATTAGTAAATAATTTTATAACATAAATGAGTTGATATTATTTATATTTTGTTGATCTTAGGTAAATTGTCAATACGAACACCTCCAAGAAGATGAAATATTTGATTATGACGAAACAATTGAGAGCATAAATGCCGATCCAATCTGTCGAGATTATGCACCTGGTACATATCTACCTGTCGCAAATAAATACGATGAATATATTATTTGTAAAACATCTGATCAAAGTATAAAAAAGAAATGTCAATCTGGTTTTATCTATAATGCATTGAAGAAGACTTGTGAAATAAGTACGATGATAATTCGTATTGATTTCTTCATTTGTTTGTTTAATCAGAACCGTGTCGAACCAATTCGGAGTTATGTCAAAATCATGGTCAATGTGTAGATGATTTGACGAATAGCAAAGGTTTTCAATGTATTTGTTCGTTGGAATATCGTGGAGAATTTTGTGAAACAGGTAAATTAATTTTATTTGAATAAAAAAAACAAGAAAACGAAAGAAAAAATTTAGATATTCAATTACCAGCTACAACAACAACAACAACACAAAGTTTACAAAACTTTACTGATAGACCTTAGTGAGTTCAGTAATTTCTTGGATTGAATTTTTATCTTTCTTTATAGTCAAAATGAAAAAACAGCAGGGCCTGGAAATGATCCTTAGTAATAACTATTAATTTATCAAATTGAATCTTTGTTTTTATATTTTTACTGTAGTCTTCTCTCAAAAATTGGTGATACAATAAATCTCGCCGAGAAAAATTCACCATCATCACGATTGTTTCATCGTTTTAATTATCACAATTATAATCAAACTCAACTCGATGAATTCATTAAAACGATATTAGTTATTTTTCTAATACTCATTAGTCTTGTTCTTCTTGCTTCAAGTCTATGCGGTATGATTGTTTGTCTACGTTTTTATATGAATTCATCTGTTGAAACAGTTGGTACTTGGAAAGTATTACCTGAAGAATCGAAAGTTTAAATTCACAATTATTTAGATTTTCTAGAATAGAAATTTCTGTTAGTGTTTAGTTAGTTTTAATATATTGTCTTTCTTTTAAAATAAATATCGAATAGAATCAAATAGTTTTGTTTCTCGTTCTCGTCGACATCTCGAATGTCATCTATCGATTTGTCCGTCGGACAGTTCGAAAGGATAATTCGCGGATTTATTCAAATTTGTGTGATTTTGTCGTTAAGAATTTGTTTTGATTTTCGTGTGTTCATGGAGTTTGAAAATATAATCTATGCTGTCGATGAATATGGTTGAACAAAAAAAGAAAACATTTTCTTATTTCGAACTTGACTATATTTAGGAATTTGTTATCCAATTCAAAAATCATTAATACCATTTCTTATCAAAGAACAAAAGGATGTTTCTCAATCGATTATGATCATTTCTGAACATATTGATAATTCTACTCAAAGTAAATATCATATTAAAAAAAAACAGTCAATCGTTTATTCATTTCACTAGATCCATCTGCCGATTATTTATTTTCAACTCAACCATTTTCAATATTTGATTTCAGCGAAACGAATCGTCCATGTTTACATGACGATATTCTCACACCGATTCTTTCGCCTCCTCTACAATCAAGTGGTCAAATAGCTACACAATACAAGAATTTAACATTGATTCAAACGAATAATGAAATTAATTTGAAAGTTAAATCAAAGAAAAAGAAAATCAAACGACTGCATTTACCTTTGAATCGATTCGATCGATTGAAAAAACAATTGAAAATTTATTTAAAAAAGAAAAAGAAAACACAACAACAACACCAACCAACTGTTTCGAATATTTCAATTTCATCATCATCATCATCGACATTAATTGATCATTCAAATCTAATCGATCTACCTTTGTCACCGGATCTTTCCAAACGGAAATATATCTACAAAGAGATCAGTCTATCGAATAATTCTAATCAACTTAATTTAGTTTGTTTTCAAAAAAAGCAAGAATCTATTTTTATCCTTTTCTTTTCTCTTTCCCTAGAAAATCTTTCAATGTACGCAGCAAATACCTTCAACACTAGCATCTATCGATCAAACGACAGCAAACATGTGTAATTATACAACTAAATTCATCTCATCGCCTGATATACGCATTGGCCTATCAAAATATTACAATACAAAACACTTGCATAAAGCAATCGATTAGAAAATATAGTTTTGTTTGCTAGAATTAGATAATTATATACATACATAGAGTATTTTATTTCAATAAATAATTTATCGAGAGAATAAAAAGAGCTAATTTATTAAATAGAGCTATATTAAAGAAAACAAAAAAGAATAAGATGCTAGACTGGATATGAATGTCAAAATACAGATTACTAGTGATGTTATTTGGAATAATCTCGATGATGAGGATGTTATTAGAACTCCTTCGAATCGATTGCATTTATTCGTATAACAACAATGATACGTTATGGTACAAGTTGAGAGATATTGAAGTGTTTGACCACAACTTAATAGAGAATAATTTGTATGTAAACGATTGCCAATAAGATCGATCATATTGATATCAGCTGCCACACAATTTACTTGAACACGCTAGAGAATAGTAAAGAAAAAAAACAAGTGTTAGAGAAAAAAAATGATCAATTCAAAAATCATACAAAACAAATCTCATTGCCGGTTGTTGTAAAATTTGGTGTTGACGAACAACTGGCACATTCGTAACAAGTTAAATTCCTATTCGCATGAACTTGATCTGAATAGGGGGAAAAAAAACGAAAATCAAATTCATTGAATTCGACATACAAATTTGCCTACTTGCTATTAGAAAAGCACCGAGAATAAACAAAGATAACATAATCTTTTGATTGCCGAATATTGTCGAGTAATGTTGATCAACAGTAAAACAACTTATCAATAGCGAGTCCTTCGTATTTGTCTTCAATCTCGATTTTTCTCGCCCTATGTTCTCGTCTTTTTTCCATCTATTTTTCTCATTTCTTTTTTTCTTCATATTAGCGATCAAAATCGAATTAACAAGATAATTAATATCGTGTCAGTTTTTTTCATCTAGTAAAATTAGTCACGAATATCTTTTCTTATTGAACGATGTTTTTTATCCTGAGGCTTGACACTACAGCAGATAACTAAATTCAATTGCTAACGGAAATCGCAATTTGATTTCGTTAATAGAATCGTAAATTTGATAAGATATGAGAAGGGAGAGAAGAAAACAAACAGGACATTTATTTAGAAACAAAATACGTCATGGTCGAATAAATATATTATGAATTGATAGAATCGAAATTTAAACGAAAACAAGAACAAATATTGATATGAGTTTAACACAAAAAAGACAAAGATTTTGTTCTTGACCTTGATTTAAAGAAAGAACGATGAAAGCATGTCGAAATAGCGGATCGGGACGAGTCAATGATCTCTTATAGTCATAATCAATACGCTTCTCCCTCGTTTCTATCAACTGACAGACGATCCATAGTACATCGAACTCTCGTGTTCATATGATAATCAATTCTAAAAGAATTGCCGTTGTTATTTTTATGTTTGAAGGAAGACGATGACAAGTCTCTTTGCTGGCAAAAAAAAGTAAATTCGATGCAATCGAAAACTACTGCCATCTACATGTTCTTCAGAATACTAATAACCAACGAGAAATCGTATTGTTGAATTGTTTTTTGGTTTGGCTTGCTTACTTAACATCAACACGAGCAGCAAGAGCTTATTTATTTTGTAAAAGACGAAATTGAAAAATTGTCTATCAATCTGTTTTAGTTTAAACTAAAAATGCTTCGTAATCTCAGTCGACTTGCGACTAATGTTTGCCGCCAACAGCGTCTTACTTTTGAAGCAATTCGAACTCTTGGTAAATTGATTTTGCTTTTTTTATTTTGTTTGTCATCGATTTTTGGACTAATTTAGCAACAACACCTTTAAAAATGCCTTCGCTTTCACCGACAATGAGTGAAGGTACAATTGTTAGATGGCTTAAGAAAGAAGGTTCGAATAACAAGACAAGTTTGTTGAATGAATTTCGTTTGATTATAGGCGAAGAAATTAATCCTGGTGATGCTTTATGCGAAATTCAAACCGATAAAGCAACAATGACTCTCGATACAGAAGACGAAGGCGTTCTTGCTAAAATTCTTGTAAAGATTTTCTCATTTTTTCACATTGAAAAATCGAAATCGAAATATCGTTTTTTCAAGATGCCCGATAATTCGACAGATGTCAAAGTTGGAAAATTAATAGCACTTATCGTTGAAAAAGGTGATGATTGGAAAAGTGTCGAAGTACCGAAAGGTGAAGAGAAAACGGCAACTCCTAGTCAAAAGTCAGCCGAAACAAAACCGAAAGAAGAAAAGCCAAAAAGCGATCAACAACAAACGCCTGAACATTCTCAGTATAAATAATTTACAAACAAATTATTCATCAAACTGTTTTTTTTTGTTTTAGTCATGCGATTGGTCCAGCTGCTCGTACTCTTCTAGAACAATACGGTGTTTCACCGTCAAAAATTCAAGGCACTGGTCCTCATGGAGTTGTCATGAAAAGGTTCGAATTGACTTTCTCGAATAAAATTTTTCCTTTTTATCTTCGATTTCTAGCGATGTACAAAAATATATTGAGACTAATCAATTAAAAGCTAAATCTCATAGTCAGCCAAGTCAACCAACTACTAAACCATCAGCAGCAGCAACAGCATCAGCAAAACAAACCTCGGAATCTGCTAACGGTCGCCGTTATCATGACATCGAAATATCATCAATTCGACGAGCTATTGCTAAACGTTTAACATATTCGAAAACGAATATCCCACATCAATATATTAGCGTGACCTCGAATGTCGATCAAGTGATTAAGCTACGTAAACAAATGATCAGTGATCCGAAAGCAACCGTCAAAGTATCAGTCAATGATTTTATTATCAAAGCTGTGGCTAATGCACTTCGTGTAAGAGAACAAAATGCATAAATCATTTCTTAGTTTCAGTTTTTTATAGCAAGTTCCGCAAATGAATGGCATTTATGAAGATAAGAAAGGTCTTAATCTTCAATCGACAGTTGACATCAGTGTTGCCGTTGCAACTGACAACGGTCTTATAACACCGATTGTTTTCAATGCTGATCGTTTATCGATTCAAGAAATCAATGGACAAGTTCGGCAATTAGCTACCAAAGCTAAAGATGGAAAATTAAAACCAAATGAATTTCAAGGTGGTTCATTTACGATATCGAATCTTGGCATGTTCGGTATTAAATCATTTTCAGCTGTTATCAATCCACCACAAATAGGCATCTTAGCCATTGGACAAAATCTTCTTCGTGCCAAGGGTGATGATCTTAAAAATGAAAATGAATTAGTCGTTACATTATCTTATGATGCACGTGCATGTGATCCTCAATCAAGTGCATTATTTCTTCAAGCATTTCAATCCTATATGGAAAATCCTCAAATGCTGGTTTCAAATAACAAATCCGAATCAATTCTTAACTTTTAATCAATAGAAAAGACAAAACATTGATATAGTCCTAGACCTAAAAAAGAGACACAGAGATTAGATCTATTTGTTCTTTTTCTTCTTCTTCTCAACTTTCGTTTTTGATGTAACATGTTCATTTTTGTCTCCGTCTTCTATCCTTGCCTTCACTATATTTTAGATCTGTCTTTTATTCTATCGACCGAAGGACCGATCATGCAATTCGATATTCGACGGTAAATTCATCTTGATATAATCGAACGATACAAAAACTAAATCAATCATTTTCAGATTTGATATCTACCGAAAAATTCCTAAAGATCTCACACAGCCAACGAATACAGGTGCTGCTATCTCATTGATTTGCATATCATTTATTTCGACATTATTACTTATTGAACTTTATTATTTCATTACGCCTGATGTGTAAATAAATATGATTGTGTTTTTTTTGTTGTTGTTTCTATTTTATTCGTTTCTTTTTATTTAGTATTAGTGAATTGTATGTTGACATTCCTGAAAGTGGTACAGCTGAACGTATCCCAGTTAATATTGACATAAGTGTTTTAGAAATAAGTTGTCAATGTAAAAATGAAATCTCAAAAATTTGAATAACAAAAAAAAATTTAAATGAAAACTTTCTTTTACAGTTCTTGGTATTGATATTCAAGATGATCTCGGTCGACATGAAGTTGGCTTTCTTGATAATACAAAACGCATTCCTGAAAATAATGGTGCTGGTTGCCGAATTAATGCAACATTTACTATTGCTCGTGTGCCCGGTAACTTTCATATATCAACACATTCCTCACCACAACAACCAGTCAATGCTAACATGAAACATGTCATTCATGAATTAACATTTGGTGACAGTATCAAAGTTAGTTGTTCGATAGAAATTATCTTAATCCTCAGAAAATGTTCATATTAAATAAAAAGGGTTTTCGTCAAATTCCAAATCGAAGAGCATTCCGTCCATTACGACGATTTAATAACACGAATCGTCCTAATCCTGCTTCACATGATTATTTACTGAAAATCGTACCAACAATCTACGAAGATCTTAGTGCAAACCGTCGATATCCGTATCAATTTACATTTTTCTATCGAGTTCGTACTCCTCCAATGCCTAGAAATGTATTACAAGTACAGATCGACAATGAGATTAAATATTTCAAATAAGGAAAGCCGACTAAAGCCTTTCTAATAAAAAAAACTACCTAAAGTCTCATTAAGTAGTTAAATTTCCGTCTGATAGGCTTGCAAAAAAACTATTCTTAGTTTAATAACAAGAGCAAAACGGCGTTAATTCGAGATTAATTTTACTTTGAAAATAAACTACTTTCTTTTTTTTTTGTTCGACTAAATTAAAATTCATTAGAGAAGAAATGACTTTTGTAATTAGATTTTTATTGTATTGTGAAGATTGATTTCATATCCGACTGAAAAAGAACTCACTGAATTTCTACAACATATTTTTAATCTTAGCTTTTAATGAGATTTGCCAGTCATCTCCCAAGGAGTGTTCTGTTTTTTTTCGAATAGGTCTTAATAAACTTGGAATATACCTCGAAGTAGGTTAATGTTTTTTGCTTTTAGGAATTTACTGCACATCAACCTGGCGCTGTCCCTGCCATATGGTTTCGTTACGATATTATGGTAAAATTATACAAATTCAACTCGTTGAACATTATTTTTCTTTTGTTACTTTTGATGATTTTAGCCGATTACAGTTAAATATAGTGAACGTCGACAAAAATTCTACACGTTCATAACATCGATTTGTGCTGTAGTGGGTGGATCGTTTACTGTTGCTAGTATACTCGATTCGCTTATATTTACAGCTAGTGAAATATTTAAAAAATTTGAATTAAATAAATTAACATAAAACAATCAAATAATTGACACGAAGAAAAACAAACCAACGACATGCGACAAGAAACCGTTATCATTTTTTTTCTTTGCTTTTTAACATTGAATTTATTTATTTCTCGTAGTGAATCTCATGCTGTTTTTTGTTGAATCTCGTGATAAATAGAAATAAAAGAAATCCTTTTTGTTTTTCGAGTTTGATTAATTTATATTGCATGATCTTTACATGTCAAATATCAATGAAGTTTTTATGAGGAAAGAGGAGAAGACGAAGAAGATAATGAAGATGACAGAACATGAGATTTGCTTGATTCAATTGTAAAATTGAGATATTTAATGAGAGTCAATTGACAATGACATATTGAATGTGGATGATTAATTTTTCGTCAAATATGATTTATTTTATATTCATCAAACATCCTATCATAGCATATCTTAGATTCAAAATCATTGTTTTACAGCTCATGCAGAGTTAATTGACTTGTTTTTT
>Ga0209960_1000353_pt1 | contig 107268 bp, 73 predicted proteins | sample ThiBiot_500_plan_2_FD_183947 | JGI IMG/M metagenome (GOLD analysis project Ga0209960, IMG submission 183947) | Wastewater bioreactor microbial communities from Cape Town, South Africa - Thiocy_expt_500_plan (SPAdes) | ecosystem: Engineered > Bioreactor > Thiocyanate-remediating >... | reverse complement strand
TATACTTTAATAGAGTATAATCAATATACTTTAATAGAGTATAATCAATATACTTTAATAGAGTATAATCAATATACTTTAATAGAGTATAATCAATATACTTTAATAGAGTATAATCAATATACTTAAAGAGATAATTATTCTTTTACATCTTGATAATACAATTTATACTTTAAGAGATAATCCTTCTTTTACACCTTTGATATAATTAAGATACTTTAAAGATAATCCTTCTTTATATCTTGATAATAAAATGTATATGCTTGAAGAGATAACTCTTACTTTATATCTCGAAAATACAATCCATACACTTGGGATAGTTATTTTATTTACATTTTAAGAATTCAACTAATGTACTCTAAAATATAATTCCCCCTTCTATATTTTTATAATTTAACTAATACTTGAAAATATAACTCTTCTTTACATCTTAACAATAAAATATACTTGAAAAGATAATTTTTCTTTACATCCTTAAAATAAAATATATACTTGATAATTAAATATTTCTTTACTTTCCTAAATATACTAAGTATATCTTGACTTATTTAATAGTTAGTATATTTTTACTTATTTTACTTTTATGTGGTTATAAGATGTTCTTGCTGTTATACATTATCTTTTACTTTCTGGAATACAATTAATATACTCTAATTTATATAATATATCCATATTATAGAGATATATTATATTTTTACATCTATATAATACTAATTACCTAATTAATGTGCCGTTTGGTGTTAATTATCTTTTACATCTAATGATATAATTAATATCCTATATAATACTAATTACCTAATTAATGTGCCGTTTGGTGTTAATTATCTTTTACATCTAATGATATAATTAATATCCTATATAATACTAATTACCTAATTAATGTGCCGTTTGGTGTTAATTATCTTTTACATCTAATGATATAATTAACATACTATATGATATAATTAACATCCTATATGATATTAAATCTCTACAATTCTACTATAATATTAGTAGAATATTAAATCTTTACAATTCTACTAATATTAAATCTTTACAATTCTACTAATATTAAATCTTTACAATTCTACTATATTAATAGAATATTAAATCTTTACATATCCTGAATTTGTACGCTTGAAAATCCAATTACTGAACACTACAGAAAATAAAAAATAAGTGGAGATATAAATCTACACAAAATAAAATAATTATTCTTTAACTTTATGAAAATATGTTTTAGATACTTGAATATATGAACTTGTGAGTAATAATTATGTTATTTAAAAATATTAAAATTGATTTTTTTATATTTTTAAAGTTCGTTTTTCAAAGGGAGGAGATGTACTTCCTTTACCTATTTTAAGGTAAAGGAACTCTAAGAATATAAAATATACAAGTATTTTACATTGTATTATAAAATATACAAGTATTTTACATTGTATTATAACATATAATCACCTTTTTATACCGAAGAATATGAATAGATTATTGTACTATTTTTAAAGATAAATATGGTTCAAATACCGAGAATATACAATAGGTAATTACTATATTCTTAACATATCAAGAATATGAATGAAATAAATAATTACAATATCCATAACATATTAAGAATATGGATTATATAATAATTGTTTAACTCACTAAGTTATATAATTATTATATATTTATAACTGCAAAGATATTTAATTATTTGGTTAAAATTCATGAATATAATAGTATTACTTAAAACTGTATTATAAATAATAAATAATAAATAATAAATAATAAATAATACTTACAGCAATTTATAAATAATAAATAATACTTACAGCAATTTATAACTAATAAACAACTTACAAATTGTAAATAATTTAAGAATGTAACTTTATTATAATGTTAAAACGATATATATAATATTAAAACGATGTATATAATGTTAAAACTATGTATATAATATTATATAATTAGTATTCTGTAATAAATAAGATTTAACCCACATAAATATATAGAAATAATATATTAAGTGAAAACCCGAAATTATTAATAGGAAATAGCAAAAAAATATGGAGCAATAGAAATAAAATAAATAAAAAATTAAGATTGATGAAAATACATTTAAATAGAAACGATTAGGAAGAATAAAGATAGGACAAAAAAAAAAAAGATAAAGATAAAAGGAATGTGGAATTTATCTTTATCCATATGGTCGGTAATAATAATAATTTTAGTAATAATAGTAATTAAAGTATTGTCAAAAAATTCTATTGAAGAAATAAGAGGAATTATAGAAAATTGTAATGATGAATTAAATGTCGACAGTAAAAATGCGAACATAGAAGTAAATGAAGGATTTGACGGAATAAATAATATATTGGTAGGAAAGTCAAGAATAATGAGTGAATCAGAAAGATACGCAAAAAATAAAAAGATACTAAATAAAGGAATAAGAAAGAAAAAAAAATACAGAAACACTATATTGAGAGATAATTATAGTGATATTAGTGATAAGAATATTAGTGATAAGAATATTAGTGATAAGAATATTAGTGATAAGAATATTAGTGATAATGATATTAGTGATAAGAATATTAGTGATAAGAATATTAGTGATAATGATATTAGTGATAATGATAATGACGATAATTATATCAAACAGGAATTTATGGCAAGAAGAAAAAAAAAATTAACAACACCAATACCTATGTATCAAAAAAAAGAATCTGATGGAGAAAAATATTGTAGAGATATATTGGAAGAAATTTTTTCATTACCTTTTCCTTCCGTACGTCCCAAATTTTTAAAAAATCCACTTACTAATAGATCTCTAGAATTTGATTGTTATAATCATAAATTACGCTTAGCGTTGGAATATAATGGGTATCAACATTACACTTTCCCTAACGTATATCATAAATCTGAAACAGCTTTTCGTGCCCAATTAAACCGTGATGAAATTAAAAAAGATATTTGTGATAAATTAGGTATTACTCTTATTATTGTTCCATATACTGTTCAAATGTCAGATATTAAGTCTTATATTATCAATAAATTAACAATGGCTGGTTATATCCAAAAATCTTAATTCATATGAATATCCATATTTAATACTATTTTTTGTATGTTTATCTCCTTTCTCATAATCCATATTTAATACTATTTTTTGTATGTTTGTCCCCTTTCTCATAATCCATAATTAACTCTATTACAAACCTTTAAAATTAACTTAAACTGTTTTGTGCATAACAATCTAACTATTTCATATTATATTTTTATACCTGATATTTATATTTCTCATTATATATATCCTCTTTATAGATATATATCCTCTTTATAGATATTTAGATTTTCCTTTTATATTATATATGTTATCAGCTGGATATTATTTATTTTTGTTCCTATATTTACTTAATACCACATATTTATCGGCTTATATTATCTACATAATATTACTAAATTGAATATTTAATTTACTATAAAAAAATCCTATGTTTACAATATATATTCACTAAATAATGTATTTAATTAATATAAACATATTATAAACCAATATTTATAATATGTTTGTTACTATATAATCAATATGTTTGTTACTATATAATCAATATATTTGTTACTATATAATCAATATATTTATATTATAAACTTGATAGTCATGTTATATTTTGTACTAGATGTTTAATTTATTTAAATTAAGCACTTGGTATTTGTAATTTATTTAGAGTTTATAATTGATTAATATAAGTAAAATATAAGCCTAATATTTTTTTAACTTGTATACTTATTCAATTATTTATCTTCTTCTTCCAAAACCGGATTGTCTACCTGGAGATCTACCAAAAGATCTTTGAGGTGATACCACAGATCTTTGGGGTGATACAACGGATCTTTGAGGTGATACAATGGATCTTTGGGGTGATACAACGGATCTTTGAGGTGATACAATGGATCTTTGAGGTGATACAACTGATCTTTGAGGTGATCTATAAATATTATTTGGATAGCGATAAGGTGATCTTGTAACAGTGTTAGGATAGCGATAAGGTGATCGGTATAAATTATTTGGATAACGATAGGGTGATCTATATAAATTATTTGGATAACGATAAGGTGATCTATATAAATTATTTGCGTAACGATATCTAGGATATCCTACTCCATAACCAGGATAACCATAAACACGATATCTATTATTATAATATCCTAATATACTACCAACTAATAAAGATCCCCATAAGACACCCGTTAAAGGATCTACGAATGATTGATTATTAGATAATTCTGTATATAATGTTGGTAAATAATAATACTCATTATTTACAATAACATAATCATTTGGATCAGAATTTGGATCTATTATAGATCCTGTCAAAGCATCAACAGTATTTGGAGGTATTGATTGAGCAACTGTATATTCCATTTTAATATATCAAAATTTATTTTAACAAATTTATTTCAGTAACTTTATCGCAATTAAATAAGTTTATTCCAAAATATTTATCATCTTAAATTATTATAAATTGCCTATTATTATAAATAATCAAGTTTTTATGTTACATCACTTGATTATTATAAATAATCAAGCCTTTATGTTACATCACTTGATTATTTATTTAATACTTAATATAATTTTATTGTTCTTTGTTTACATAATTATTCTAAATATCTATTTATATAACAAATTATTTTATTTTCAGTGTAAACACATCTATATTATAATTAAAACATTGTACTATTTAGTTGAAGATTTAACAGATTGAACTTTAAGTGTTCTCACAGATGGAGATTGTGTTTTGGGTGAAGATTGTGTTTTAGATGAAGATTGTGTTTTGGGTGAAGATTGTGTTTTAGTTGGAGATCGTGTTTTAGTTGGAGATCGTGTTTTGGATGGAGATCGTGTTCTTGATGGAGATTGTGTTTTAGTCGGAGATCGTGTTCTTGATGGAGATTGTGTTTTAGTTGGAGATTGTGTTTTAGTTGGAGATTTTGTTTTAGATGGAGATTTTGTTCTCGATGGAGATGATGCTATCGATGGAGATTTTGTTGTTACGGGTGGAGATGATGCTCTCGATAGAGATGATGCTCTCGATAGAGATTTAGGAGAAGAATCTGAAATGATATTTTGAAGAAAAGAAGAACCATGTTGGGTTTCAGATATAATTTGATCAAGAAGAACGGGATGAAAAGTAGAAAGAGGATGTTTTTGACGAACATCAATATGAAAAGAAGAGAGATGATCGCAGAAAAGTTTAGACCAGGTTAAAAACATAGGAGAAGAAGTATCTAATTGGGAAAAATTATAGCCAATATTTTGAAGACGATTAATCCAGGAATCTTGAGAGGGATCAAATAAATGTGGATTTAAGGTAGTATAATCAATATTATGTTGATTCCAGAAATTAAGATGATCATTAACTGTATGAAGTTTATTATTGATCAAATTGTAAAAGTAATGATATTTAAGCAAGGTATGTTGTATATAATCAAGATATAAATAACCAATATTTTCGTTATTTTGTAATTTATTGAGTATATCAGTTTCTAGTATATACGTTGCATTTAAGATATCGTCCAGATTTATATCATCACCATTTAGGTAATTTTCCCATATATTTTGCATATTTTTTGCTCTATTTTTTAATTCACTGTCTGTTAATCCTATAGTAAACATAAAACAATCCTGTTTTATTTTTTCAGACCAAAAATTGGTTTCTTTTTTTAGATCTATTTGTTTATCGACAATTGTTTCCATTTTTCTTACAATAATTATTTTTTTATTAAATAAGTCTAATTAATTCGTTTTACTTTGATTTTTCTTTTTGCTATATTTTTCTATAAGCTTTCCTCTTTATTTTCTATTTTTCGTTTTTATCTTATATTTATATAATATTGATATGATAATTTATATAATTTTATATTCACATACTATCTCCTTATTCATATACAAATCTAAATCTATTATATGTTTTCTAATATAATTAAATATTAATATTATATAATAGTATTGTTCTTCATATTTATAAATTCGTTATATATTATATTATATAAAATATTAATATTATATAATAGTATTGTTCTTCATGTTTATATATAAATCTAAATCCATTATATGTTTTCTGATATAATGTCAAATTTTTAATATAATGGTATTATTCTCCATATTTATATATAAATATGAATCCATTGTATGTTTGGCAATATTATCAAATTTCTAATATTATATAAATATGAATCCATTATATGTTTAGCAATATTATCAAATTTCTAATATAATATAATGATGTTCTTAATATAATATAATGATGTTCTTAATATAATATTAGCTAACAGTGTATATTTAAAAATAAAAAAAATCAAAATATGTGGAATTAATGTATTAATTTTAGATCAACAGAAAAATATAATGTTAAAAAATAAGATATGGAATAACCAACTTAATTGAAAAAATTAAGAAAATAATTTAGAGAAATATTTTTGTTCTTAAAAATGAAGTTCACGTTTTACAAAATTAACGGATGCAAACCTTGTAATGCATTTTACGAAAATGCATGGGATGATCTAATAAATGATGGTGAATTAGATTATGAATTTTCTATTTATGAATTTGGCAACATTGATGGAAAATATGTTGTTCCTGATAGATCTTTTGTTGATGTAGCTCCTTATTTTGTTATAGAATTAGATAATGGGAAATTAATTAGATTACAACCTATAAATAGAGAATATAATACTGTAAAACAAATATTGAAACAGATACAAGATAATATAAAACGCATAAGTGTAGGTGGAAATTTAAAAAGTAATTATGGTGTTGCAAATCATATAATTACTCAACAATCTGATCAAAATATACAAACCACACCTATTGAAGTTCATTCTAATAAAAAATCATCCAATACATCATCTAATTCAACTTCTTCTAAAAATACAAAACAATCCAATAAATTACCTATATCTACACCATCCTCATCCAATATTCCCGACAAATCTCATCAGTATAATAAATCTAATTTATATAATTCATACAATTCATCAGAACAATATAATCAACCTAACTTTTCACAACCTATTACTTCCTCAAATATTAATTTTTCTCAATTGGTGTTACCAACAAATACAAAAGGACCCAAAGTAACATATGTAAAAAATAGATAATATAAATTTGCCAGATTGATTATAACTAATGAAAATAACTAATGAAAATAACTAATATTCAAAATATTAGTTATTGAAAGTAAAATAGCGGATTAAATTAAAAAGGAGAAAAGTAGAATTTATTCCATATTAAAAGAAGAAATGTGAGTGAGGTGTAAACGGAAATATAAGGATAAAAAGCAGAAAAAGCAGAAATAAATATTTACAGAATTGTAAAATACTAATTCTCTTTATAAATGTAAAAGGAGTATGTTATCATTTTTGCCGGAGTCATTGGGAAAAGTTTTTTATTATCACACATCACTTTATGGTCATATATTAAAGAATTATTGGAATCCAGATATATATAAATGGTGGAATAATATAATGCCAAATTTATGGTTGGGGGCTATACCATTGTATGATCATGATCCAAGAGAAGAAATAGATATAAAAACTGTTATAAGTTTAATAGAAGAATTTGAATATGATCAGAGTATTTCGTCCAATCCTATACCAAAGTTAGATTGGTTAGAAAGAGGTATAAATTACCATAATATGCCCACCCCTGATGGCCATTGTCCATCTATCTCTGACTTAAATAATTGTGTTAAAATTATTCATTCTGAACTCAAGAAGAATAATGCTATTTATGTTCACTGTAAAGCAGGCAAAGGTAGAAGTGCTTGTGTCATTGTCGCTTATTTAATGACCTATCACAATTACCATCTTGATGATGCTATAAATTTTGTTAAACATAACCGTTGGCAAGTTGATCTTAATGACATACAAACTTCCATTTTAAAGCAATATCAAGAGTCTTATATCAATCAACTATCATTCCTTTAATTATTTTTTTATTTTCTATCTCATTTTATTTCCGCATTTATTATTCTTATATAATATTTATGATATACAAATATAATATTTATGATATACTTATATAATATTTATGATATACTTATATAATATTTATGATATACTTATATAATATTTATGATATACAAATATTATACTTATATAATATTTATGATATACAAATATAATATTTACGATATACAAATATAATATTTACGATATACAAATATTATACTTATATAATATTTATGATATACTTATATAATATTTATGATATACTTATATAATACAAATATTATATAAATAATATTTATGATATACAAATATTATACACACAAATCGGATAAGTAAAAATAACATAATATTGTATACCCTTAAAATAAAATTTAACGTTAAATTTTATTTAAGAAATGATATTTTTATTAATTAGGTAGATTGATATTTTGGTGAGGATTTATACCATTGAAAGTATTATGTGTAAAACCATTAGGTTGAACATAATTTGTATTGTTTTGTACAGGTACAGTTTGGTTATTGTTAGAAGGTAAAAAAGGATAATTTATATTTTGTTGTTGGTTTATTGGTACTTCATTTTTTGTTTGATTTGTATTTACTTTATTAGTGGCACTATTTTGTGAATTTATTTGGATTTGTTGATTATTAGATATAAAAGGTGAAGGTTGATTAAATTGATTATTTTGTTGTCCGTTTTGTTGAATATGATTGTTGTAAGTAGAATTTTGTGGTTGGTTTTGTTGGGAATTAAAAGTGGTAGTTGATTGCTGATTAAATTGTGGATTTGTTTGACCACCAAATTGGGCAGTGAATTGTGGATTTATTTGCGAGCCTGTCTGATTATTAAATTGTAAATTAGTCTGATTATTAAATTGTGGGTTTGATTGATTATTAAATTGTGAAATGCTTTGTGGATTACCTTGTGGATTACCTTGTGGATTACCTTGTGGATTACTTTGTGGATTACTTTGTAGATTAGCTTGTGGATTAGCTTGTGGATTAGCTTGTGGATTACCTTGTAGATTACCTTGTGGGTTAACTTGTAGATTGCCTTGTGGGTTAACTTGTGGATTACCTTGTGGATTACCTTGTGGATTACCTTGTGGATTACCTTGTAGATTACCTTGTGGATTACCTTGTAGATTACCCTGTGGATTGGGAGAAGGGATATATTGAGAATTATTTGTAGGTGTAGTCGTTTGTATATTTGTTTGACCACTAAATTGAGAATTATATTGGGGATTATATTGAGGGTTATATTGAGAATTTACTTGATTTATTTGAGAATTTGTTGTTAATTGTTGAGAATTAAATGGTTGATTTGTTTGATTGTGGGTATGAGACTGTAAATTATCAGTAAATATAGGGGTTGTTTGAAGAGGATAAGATGATTGATTATTTGGATTAATATAAGACTGAGAATTGGGTTGAGAATTTATTTGAATATTAGGTTGAGAATTTGTTTGAGGATTTTGTTGAGTATTTATTTGATTATTAAAACTCGAATCGTATTGGTTATTATAATTAGATTGACTTTGAGAAGGGTTAGCAACAAAATCATCGAATATATCAAAACTTAGTAATGAGTTATCTTTTGTTGGTGTATATTGTACTTGAGGTTGTAATTGAGGTTGAGAGGGTTGTAAATGAGGGTTAACTTGGTTTTGTTGGGAAAAAGATTGGGGTTGAGAGGGTTGTAAGGGTTGTAAGATTTTATCAGTATTTTTTGAATCGTTTTTGTTTAAATCGAAGGATTGTTTGGAAGGGAGAGCTGGTATTTTAGATATATTATCATTCAAATCACGAACACGAGATTCAACAGTAAAAATACGTGTAGATAAAGATGATGTAGTTGTTTGATGTTGAGAGAGAGATGCTTCTAATTGTTGCAATTTTTTGGAAAGAATAGCAATAACATCTTTTACATCGGAGGTCGTTATTTCATTATCTTTATTTTGCATTTGTGATAATTTGTGATTTTCATATGCACTATCTAGTGATGTCCATACTAAATTTCCATTTCCATCATTCACAAGAATAGTACCTTTTTTACCTTGTTGTGTTGGAAATATTATATCATATGATGCTGTATTTTTGTGTGGTTTTAATGTTACTGCTTCATTTGCTGTATATAATTTCACTAGTTTTCTTGTTGTGTCAATATTAACCCATTCTAATCTACCTGTTTTTGTGCATTGTAACACATCTCCCACCTTAGGATTTCCATTTATATTCTCAAAAATATTTCTAATCGTGTTCATTTTTTACTCTTTCTCTTTTTTTTAACTTGATTCCTACTTTCTTTTCTCCTTACACTTTTCATCTTATTTTAGCTTCTTTTTTTCTCTTCTCTTTTTCTTTTATCTCAGATTCCTCTTCTCTTTTTTCTCTTTCTTACCTTATTTTAATTTGCTTTTCTCTTTTCTATTACATTATTTCTTATATTCTCATTTATATACCTTTCCCTTTTATTTTCTTGTTTTAATATTTTTGCATTTAGATATTATTTATTCACATATTATTTATTCATATATTATTTATTCATATATTATTTATTCACATATTATTTATTCATATATTATTTATTCACATATTATTTAGATACATATTATTTAGATACATATTATTTAGATACATATTATTTAGATACATATTATTTAGATACATATTATTTAGATACATATTATTTAGATACATGTTATTTATTCATATATTATTTGGATACTATTTGGATGCTATTTATATATTAGTTAACTGATTTATTTAGATAATGATTGGATAGTAGTTGTATAACTAGTTTAATATAAAATAATTCAAGTTGAATCATAATTAGTAATATATAATATGAGTTATATTATATAACTAAACACATAGAGTATAATTATGTATTCAAGTTATTAATATTGTATAGTAATATTGATTAATTATATAAACAAAATTTAGCAGTTTCTCCGTTTATTACAACGCTTGGTTCCAGTTTTTTTGAACCCTTGAAAGGTTGTACAAAAAAGCTAGTATTTTCAATATCTATATCATTAGGTACTTTAAAATAATTTTTGTCAATAAAATCGGATTTTCTACCATTACTATACAATATTTTATATTTATCTGCTTTAGGATATTTGGGCCACTTTAGATATAAATTACCTGTTCTTTTACTTAATATATATTCCATCAATTTTTTTCCATGTATATCACATATCCATTCAGGATATATTTGCAAATTTACGTAATCTGAATATGAGTCTAAATATTTAAATTGGTTTATTTTATCCTCGATACTCGTATTATTAATTTCCGACATATTTTATTTCTTAAATCTTTTCTTAAAATAAAATATTTTGTTCAACTTTATTTTTCCTCAAAATCCTGATAAATTCTAATAAATTCTAATAAATCCTGATAAATTCTAATAAATCCTAATTTAATTATACTTCATTATTACCTTTAATTATACTTCATTATTACCTTTATTTATGTTTTTTTGGTAAACACTATAATTAAATGATAAACTTATATTTAAATCTAAACAAAATAACTATCTCCCATTGTATTAAAACCAAATACTGTTGCATGTTATTAAAATATCTTTAATGCAATCAAAAACAATATTTATATTATAAAAATGATATTCAATGTAATTTAATAATATTTTGTCTATTTGTTAATTTCTTGATTACTATAGTAATATTATATGTATCAGAATATTTTTAACTATTTAAATATATGATGCAATATAGTTGTATAATTCATAATAACAAAATATTAGCTATATGGAAATAAATATTTATCAGCAATACGAAAATATTTATCATCGATAAAGAAATATTTATTAGCGACAAAGAAATATTTATCGACAAAGAAATATTTATTAGCGACAAAGAAATATTTATTAGCGATAAGTAAATATTTATTAGCGATAAGTAAATATTTATTAGCGATAAGTAAATATTTATTAGCGATAATAAATATTTATAGAAGACGTGAAATATTTATATAAGATGAGTCAATAAATATATTTGTTGATAAAAATGTATAATATAGTGAATTGTATATTAATATATTAATATATATTAATATGTAGATAACTATACAATGAATAGTGTAATAGTTGAGAAGTTAAAATTTAGGGGAATTATTAATCCAAGAGGAACAACCTTTACAAGCCCAAGAGAAGAAATAATCGATTAGGGGAATAAGAGAAGTGAAGGGAAGAGAAGAAGAGGAGAATTGAAGAATTTTAGGTTGATAATAAGAGAAGCGGGAAGGAGAGGAAATAAGACATTTCCATTGACGAGGAAGATAGGCTTTAGAATTAGGATTATGAGATTTAAGTTTAGTATCAAAACCATCATGGAGAATGATCATTCTTTTTTGAGATAAATCTTCGGAAGGAGGAGAATAAGCATAATCGATACAATAGCTGCCCCAAATATATTTAATAAGATTAATCAAATGTGTACGAGTTTGAGGAGAACCAAGTATTTGATAACAATTTTTATCATAGTTATAACCGGTAAGGTAATAAGCCAAAAAACTTTGAAGTTGTTGAACAATAAGAGGTTTATTATGACAAATATCAAGAATCCAATTATCGAACAACTCGTTTTTATGGGGGGTAAAATTTACATTTAGCTCGAAAGTAAAAAGATCATATTTACATCTTTGGCGAATTTGTAGTGTACGTAAATCTAATAATTTACCTTTTTTGATAGGTAGACAGTATTTTTTTCCATTCATTTTGTATTCTATTTTATTGTCTGTTAATTTGAGTATCAGTTTTTTTATCATAATATCTGTAATATTACACTTTATATTATATTTTTCACAATATTTTTGTATTATTGTTCTTATTCTCTTATTTGCATCTTCTTGCATGTCTATCCATAACATTTTATCATAATCCCAATAATATGCCCTTTCTTTTGTTATTATTATTTCCCATTCCAATAAATTTGTCGCCATCTCCTCCATTTCCTTATCGTTCATTTCCTTATCTTGATATATTAACGCTAATATTTCACTTCCTATTATTCCCTCATCTTCTTCTTTCTCTATTATTTCTCCTTCCTGTTCTTCCTCTTCTATTTCCATTTTTTCTACCTCCTCCTCCTCATTTCTTCTTTCTCTGTTTTCGCTTATTTTTTCTTCCGTCATTACTTCTCTTTTTAATTCCTTCTCTTCCTTATTTTCCTTATTATTCTCTTTTCCCTTATATTCCACAATACTTATCTCTTTTTCTCTATTAAATTCATCTATTTTCATTGGCTTTGTTTTGTATCTATCCACTATTATCCTTTTTTCTTTTACCCTCTCTGTCTTTTTGCTTTCCTCTTGTGTATTCTTCCCTTTTATTTCTTCTCTGTATTTATTTTTTCTTTTTTTCTCTCTAAACAATTCGTATTCTTTTTTCATTCCATTTTTTTCTCTAATATTATTGTTATGTAAACACATCATGATTATAATTATGTCTCTAGACTTTTTTTTTCTTTATCAACTTAATCTTTCTTTCATTTTTATTTTTTTTTCTCTATTATATTTTACTTATTTTTGATTTTCCTTTTTTATATTCTTTTTTACAACTGTTTATGATCATTATATTACTTTTGTTATATTACTATTATTTCTTATAACACTTCCTTCATCATCCATAATATTACTTTTATTATTATTCTTGTGTGGTTGTAATTAATCTTATAATATTACTCTTATAATATTACTCTTACTATTATTGTATTACTCTTACTATTATTGTATTACTCTTACTATTATTGTATTACTGTGATTAATCCCATAATATTATTGTTATTTTATAATTTTGTTATTACTATATGTACAATAATACTATATGTACAATAATACTATATGTACAATAATACTATATGTACAATAATACTATATATATATAATCTTATTATTCTTATATGTATAAGAATACTATATGTACACGAATACTATATGTATAGCAATGTAAATTTATTATTTTCATCTTGTTCGAAATAATAATTGACGAGATAGTAGAGAGTAAAATAAGTAATATTATATAGTTTGAATGAGATAATATTACGGTTAAATACAAAAATTAAAAAAGATGGAGGAGGGAACGTATTATATTTAGTTTTCATCATCTAATTCAGCATCTTCCAAATCATTTTCGAAATTGAGGGCATTTGTAGGTTGGAAAAAAGATGAGGAAAAATCAGGACCAGAAACATTACAGTCGGAAGTTTCTGGGAAAAGATAAACAAGAAGTAGATCGTGAAGATCAGTAACTGTTCTTTTAAAACGATTACAATAATCTTGATCATTAGAGATTGATGAATTAGTAGGGAAGTCAACATTATTAAAAAATATATTAATGGACATAATAATTAAGTTCCATCTTGACTCAATTTCGTTTTGATCTAGAGATTTGTTAACGACACTCTGGCTAAATTTATTCAACATTAATGATTTTTCCTGACTATTTGAAAATCCATATTCCAGTTGAAATACCAAAGCTAAAGGATATGAAGATTGTAAAAGTGCTATATATTTTACTATATCATTACAACTCTTTAATTTTTCTACAAGTTGCTGATTAGCTGATATAGTTGGTGCATTAAATACATCCAAAATTGTATTTTCTTGTCTATTTGTATTTGTATTTTCTTGCGTATTTACATTTTCTTGTGTATTTGTATTATTTACTGTTTGATTATTTGTATTTTCTTGCATATTCATATTTGCTAATCTTGTCGACATATTTTGGGGTACAATATTTGAAGTATTTCCTCTTGTATGTGTTATATGATGTCTATTATGATAATTCATCATAAGTGCTAAATTAGATGAATCATTATTGTTATTAGTATTCTGATGATTTCCCACTAATTTCGGTATATTAACATTATTTATGTTTGATTGTATATTTTGTTTTTGAATATTATTTGTATTTTGTTGTGATCCTACCATTTTTTGTACATTTGTATTGTTATTTATATTTCTTTGTGATCCAACTATTTTTGGTATATTTCTATTGTATATATTATTATTATTCAATAATTGTTTGTTATTTTGTTCGGTTATTGAAGACGATCCAGAACTTAAAAAAGTACGATTATTAGACAACATTTTTAACTTTACAGAAAACTTTTTCTGCAAAAAATCGATATTTATTTTTATTCCTTTAGCATTATTACCATCATTTTCATTATTAGTATTATTTTTCTCCATCTTTACAACATATTTTTTAATTACTCCTTTCTCCATTATGTTTTTTCTTCCACTCTCCTCTTCCTTCTTATTTTGATTTTTTTTTCTTATTTCTTGTCTTTCTTATTTCTTGTATTTTCTTTTTATCTACATTTTTTATAATTTTTCTACATTACTTCTCTTCTACATTACTTCTCTTCTATTCTCCATTACTTCCCTTCTATTCTCCATTACTTCCCTTCTATTCTCCATTACTTATTTCTTGTATTTTCTTTTCTAACCACATTTTTATGATTATTCTTAATTTGATTTATTCTCTTTTTTCTCGTATTTCCTTTTCTATCTTCATTTTTTGTGATTGTTCCTAATTTCATTATAATTTATTCTTATCTCAATAATATATTAATATTTTAGCTTAAAATTGAATAATTGTGTTGATTTATTATTCAATCAAATCAACTATTTTTGCAATATGAATTTAATTTCTAATAATAATAATAATAGTAATTATAATACTAATAATTATAATACTAATAATACTAATACTAATAATTATAATACTAATAATACTAATAATTATAATACTAATAATACTAATAATCATAATTATAATACTAATAATACTAATAATTATAATACTAATAATACTAATAATCATAATTATAATACTAATTATAATACTAATAATATTATCTATACTAATAATCATAATACTAATGTAAATATAGAGTATGAAAGTAATAATATAAAACAAATAGAAGAGAACAATAGAAATATTCCAAACAACACTAAAGAAACTTTTCACGAACCAATAATTTGTTGTTTACCTATCTGTTACAATGATAATTTGTTAGATATACCTATATCTTATTGTTGTTTGCTTTCTAATTCAGATTGTGGAAGTTGTGATTGTGGAAGTTGTGATTGTGATTGTAGAGGATGTGATTGTAGAGGATGTGATTGTGGGGGTTGTGATTGTAGGGATTGTGACATAACAGGAATAGGTATTTTATTAGCAATTCTAATTATTGTTATATCTTTTATTTTAATATTTTCAAACATTATTATCTCTATAATAGGAATAATATTAGTATATTACATACCTAATAAATATAGTAGAATAAAATCAATAAACCCAAATAAATACTCGCTATATTTATCTTTAAAATCTTGTTTAATTTCAATAATCGTATGTTTTTTATTATTAAGTTCAACTATTATTATTTCAATTAATCTATATTATTTTAATAATATTAATGTGAAATATCTTTTTACTTGTTGGGTTAAAAATTTTTCTTTTATGAACAATATATCTCATGAATTCGCATTTTATTTGGGATTATTTTTGCTCTTTCTTTTTTCTTGTATTATATTATGTATTATATGTTTTCTGTTAACTTTTTCTTTAACACGTATAATTCTTTACTATCATGGAAATTCGCCCTATCAAGCTGACTTCAGTTCTTCAAACCATTTTCATATTTCATCACAACCAATTAGAATAAATTATTCTCAATTAATATGATTTCATATATTAACTATCTATCTGGGACTATATTAATAAACTATAATTACTTTACTCAATATCGAAATGTATGTATAAATCGTTAGTTTTTAGTGTTAATTAAAATGTCTTACACTATTTTATGTTCATAGTGTAATTTATACATATCCTATATTTCACTCCATAGTTCAATATAATTAAAATTGATTATTTTTGACGGTACATTAGTTCACAAATTTGATTTAATTTTAATTTATGCCAACCTACAAAACAAATGCAATCCATTAAAAATTTTTGTGTAAAGGAAGAATTGTCTGAATTAAAAGATGTCTTAAACGATTTATGTATAGATTTCGACTTTGATGAAGAAAATATAAATTTACGTGGTAATTTCAGCGAAAAACTTAATGATCACCTTGTAAATCTATTTTCTACAAGAGATAAAATATTCAAATCCGACAATTTACTATCTGAATCTGATTATTGTGCTGATTTAGCTGGCACTTATCAGATGATTTATATTATTGAAAAAATATTGAGAAATACTAATTTTTTATAATTATATAAATAACTATATTTGGATCTTTATCTAAACATTTAAATAGTAAAAATATTTAAATATATGTAATTTAAATATTTAAATATATGTAATTTAAATATTTAAATATATGTAATTTAAATAGTTAAATAGATGTAATTTAAATATATGTAATTTAAATAGTTAAATAGATGTAATTTAAATATATGTAATTTAAATAGTTAAATAGATGTAATTTAAATAGTAAAAATAGTAAAAATAGTTAAATAGTTAAATAGTTAAATAGATGTAATTTAAATAGTAAAAATAGTTAAATAGATGTAATTTAAATATTTTTAAATAGTAAAATATTTAAAGGAATGGAAATATAACATAAGTGGACGGAATTTATATATCTAAAATCGAAAAATAATGTCAATAAATGATAAAATTATTAATAAAAAGTAAATTTTTTGCTAACTAAAATGTCAAATTTTAGCACCAATCCTTATTCCAGATATTCACAATTTTCTCAAGGCGGACAACAACCTTTCCAATACCAAAGACAAGCTTCCCAATATGTTGCTCAACCTTCTCAATATGGTGGTCAAAATTTTCAAAATTCTCAATTCTCTCAATCTAATAGAAATAATAACGCTAATCAACTATTTGCTCCTATTCAATTTCAACATATTGGACATAAACCCGCAGGATGTGCTTGCAATAAACGCTAAATATATTAAATTCCCTTTTAAAATTATCGTTTAAAAAATTATTGGATATTTATTACTTTATTTATTACACTCATATAATAAATAAAATCTCAAATTGAACTATAAAAATCATCAATAAAGTTTTTTTTATAATAAAAATGAGATATAGACAAAATAGATTCGATGCACGATGTGCTAATTTAACTATTAAATGCAATGAGATATTACCTGACAAATCCGACAATATTAAATTATATACGCAAGATGATCTAGATAAATTTGCACAAGGTAAATCCGAATGTTACATTACCATGTATGCTGATTGGTGTTCCCATTGTCTTCAAATGAAATCTTCCCTTGGTGGTTCTTTCCCTAATACTCCTTCTGTATGGTTTATCGAAAGTTCTAATTTACATGATAGTTTGAAAATATACTATCCCCGTGTCCTTCACTATAAAAATGGTGTTTCTTCTCAATCCAATACTGATGATGTTTTAGCTTTCTTAAAATCACAACCTAAATAATTTCCTTATATTCTTATTCTTTCCCACAACAATGAATAAAAATACAATTGTATCGTCTAAAATAAGATTTTCACCAACGTATCTTCTTCAAGGTTTCTTTGAAACCGAACTAGGTTTTCGTAGAAAACCATGAACTTCTTCTCAAAACTTACTAAGCTCTTAAATAAAATTTTTTGTATACGACATTATAAAATTTTATTATACTTTTAAGGAAGTCGTTAAATTAAAGTCAATGTAATATGAGTAATCGTATATTACTGGTATTACTTAGATGTAAAAAGGATTTACTAATATTTTTATTCTAATATTGCTAATTTTTTATATAATATTTACTTTAACCATATAACTATTTTTCAATACAATATTTGTTCATCAAAGTATTATATTTTGTTCATTAATATTCATTAATTTGTTTAGATATAATATTTGTTCACCAATATTCATTGATTTGTTTAGATATAATATTTGTTCATTAATATTCATTAATTTGTTTAGATATAATATTTGTTCATTAATATTGATATACATTAGTCACAAATAGAAAAAGCAAAGTTAATAGATATTTTAAAAAGGTTGATAAAAAGTTAAACGTTTAATTTTTTATGTTTGTGGGTAAATTGTTGATATATAATATTTATTTAAGTGAATATTATAATTGATCAATTTGCCAAAATTCAATATTTGTTTATTAACATATTATATCTAAGTTGTATAAAATATTGTATTTTTTTATTATATAATATAAAATAAAATGAGTATTAAATTTGAACCTACAGTGTTTCAAGGTTATTGTGTAACTGGTAATAGTTTTCAATACAAGGACAAAATAAAAGAATTGGGAGGTATATGGTTAGCAGATAAAAAAATGTGGTTTGTTTATGAAGAAGTTAAAGAAGCACTTGAAAAGCAAATAAAAACGCAAGAAAAGAGTAATGAAAAGAGTAATGAAAAGAATAATGAAAGAGTGAAACAAATACAGAGCAATACTTCATCAGAAATAAAAATAGAAGAATACAAAAAGGCATTGTTGGTGAGTGGAGATACATCTAATTGTAGAGAACATCTAAAAAATATGGGAGGATTATGGAATAATTCATTGTCGGGATGGATTTTCAAAAGGGATTCACGTAGCGATTTAGAATCTTTTTTTAATGTTAGTGAAGATAAAAAATCTACTAAAGTTCCTAAAAAGATATTATCTAATTCTTTGGATGATAATTCACCTGATGTTCAGCCTCCCGAGTTCTAATTAATCATAAACTAGATTGAAAATATCATTTATCCATTTAAATTAATACTTTGTTCTTCTTTATTTTATCATTCAGACAATAATTTAAATAATAATTTTATTGTAAAAAAATTATTATTATGAGAAAAAATCATGAGGACTAAGCTTTATAACAGAAAAGAAGTCGATAATTTGTATGATAAATCCCGCAAAAAAACTGAAGAAAACTGGGAGGAAATTCTCAGATATCACACTACTATTTTTGCTCAACTTTCCCAGCATAATATTCATCATCATCGCGTTCATTTAAAAGATTACTCTCTTACTTGTCAAGAATATATTAAAAATCGTCTCATCTCCCTCGGTTATAATTTATCTAATATTACCTATGACTATTGTGATGTTATCTGGGGTACTTCTATGGGTGGTATTATTGAACCTTATCAACCTCAACAACTTCCAGAATATCACTTAATTACTAAGGGAGATCAATAATCTCTCCTCTTTACTAATATTCCTTCTTAATCATATTTATCTTATATCCCTTTTTTATTATATTCTTATATTCACATTGAATTATATTTTATTAGTCTAATTATATTTATTTGTTAACTTTATTATTTTTTGCACTAATATTTATTTCTTCAATATATTTATTTCTCAAATATTTCTTAATTTGTTATTTCTACTTGTTATATCATTTCTATATAAGTTCGCATATTATTTAACTGAAAATATGTATATTTTCATATTTACATATTTACATATTTACATATTTACATATTTACATAATAATCTTTTTATATTTGAAAACATTATTATATTATTTAACTGAAAATATGTATATTTGCATATTTAACTGAAAATATGTATATTTGCATATTTTCATATTTACATAATAATCTTTTTATATTTGAAAACATTATTATATTATTTAACTTGACAATTTGCATATTAATCTTTTATACTTGAAAAGATTAATATTTAATTAGCAAATTAAATTGTTATTAAGATATTTTTGGCTCGAAAATTATACTTTATTACACAAAATATAATTCTGTTACTATATGATCAATAAGGGAACAAAATCTCTATTTTATATAAAGATTTTTGCGACTTTCACAACCGATAAATTTTTTAACTAGCAAATTTAATTCTTTATTATCAAAATATTATTGGCTTAACAATTCCAATTTATTTAACTTGATGATTAATATTCTTTTTACCCGAAAACACAATTATTTTATATAACTATTAATAATATGTCCATAACTATTATATATTATTTTACTATTAATAATATGTCCATAACTATTCATATATTATTTTACTTAAGGATTATATTTTCATGCCAATATTAGGATTTAATTTGGCTGATATATTGTACAACTTTAGTGTTATTAATAAACTGAATTTAAAAATTTTGCAAGACTTGTAAACTACTGTTTATCAACATATTATCTTGTTCAATCATTAACGATTTATGGAGTTTTCTCCATATCTTTCGCCGTTATTTGCTAAAAATACAAATATAAATACATATTTTTAGTGGATAGATTTTTTGCATTAAAATTATCTAATTTACAGCTTCCCGTTCATATATTATTTTATCTGTTGATATAAATATACCATCTATTTACCAATCATATACCATCTATATCCCTATCAGTATCAGTATATTATTCAACTTTATTATTTTATATTAAATAATATACATTAAAATTAAGATATCCCTATCAGTATCAGTATATTATTCAGCTTTATTATTTAATATAAAATAATATACATTAAAATTAAGATATTGTTATACTATATAATCCAATTATCTTATCTGTAGATTGAAATATTTTTATTAATTTATTTGCAATATAATTATTTTCTAAAGTTATTTCATATATTATTCCATAAAAAATAATTGTACTACAAAGCTATTCCAGATATTATTTTACTCAACCGAGTATTATTTTACTCAACGGAGTATTATTTACTCATTTAGAAATCAAATATTCTGAATATTCGTCACTTGATGTATTAATTAGCTATTCAACCAATAATACATCAAATCAGTCGAGAATTTAATATATTCATTCGCTTGTGAATTAAATTTTTTTACTGACTATCAATATATATTTTAACTTGTAGACTAAATTATATTACTCGTAGATTGAGATATTTTGTTAAGATTTAAATAGAATATTAATAGAGTTAATCAACATGTTATAATAGTGATTAAAATAATAAAATTGAATTAAAAATTTTTATAAGAGTTGTAAACTAGTGTTTGTCAACATATCTCCTTCTTCAGCTATATAATATTTCCTGGAATTTCCATCCATATGTTTCTCGAGCGGGGATGTAAGTTCATATTTTTAGCAAATAAATTTTTGTACAGTAAAATTGTCCACTTTCATTCCGTTAATTATATTATTTGCTATTAATATTCAACTTGTCATTCTATATAATATATATAAATATTATATATAAATAATATTGTAACAATCTTGATGTTATTTTTCAGCTCATAATTAACATATTGCTTTACACAAAATAATGTTATTCTTTACTTATTGATTCATATAGTTTACATAAAAATTCAATAATCTTACTTATCTATTAAGATATTATTCTACATAATAATACAACATTTACATAATATTATTATATATTAATATTATTTTATTACACAACTCTTAATATATTGTTCCGTATACAAGTATTATTCTGTAACTCAATATTTAATATTGTTCTGTAACTCAATATTTAATATTATTCTGTAACTCTATATTTAATATTGTTCTGTAACTCTATATTTAATATTGTTATGTAACTCTATATTTAATATTATTCTGCAATGAATGGATTTTAATATTGTTCTGCAATGAATGGATTTTAATATTGTTCTGCTACTTATGATTATTATATTACTTGGAATTATAATTGTGCGACTTGTTGATTTTAATTTTATTCTGTTATGGATTTGTAAATTATATATTGAAATACAATTCTCTTAACACAAATATTAATAGAGCTGTTAATATTTTATGGTGATAAAATATTAAAATTGAATTAAAAAATTTTATACTAGTTGTAAACTAGTGTTTGTCAACATATCTCGCTATTTTATCATGTAATATTCAAAAACTTAAGTGCAATTTCCATTCATATTTTTATTTCAAAAAAATACAAGTTTATATTTTAACTATATAATTTTATATAGTTATTTAGTTAATAATAACATATTTTGTTACTTATTAGTATGATATATATTTTGTTAATGTTGAAATACAATAATATAATTGTTCAACATTTTATAATAATGATAATAAAATTGAATTAAAAATTTTTATAAGATTGTAAACTAGTGTTTGTCAACATATCTCTTTCTTCAACCTTATATTATTTTCCTTGAGATTTAAGAGTTATTACTTCTTTACCGGACTTTCGATCCATATTTTCTCAAACAAATATAAGTAGATAATTTTAGTAAACAAACTCTTGTACGGTAAAATTATCTACTTATATCCCGTTAATTATTTTATTTAAGAATCAACCCAAAAACCACAATAACGTTAATCACTATTTTACAAACTATTGACGTTATTTTTTAGTGTTAATAAAACGTTCAACGCTATTTTAGATTTATCAGATCATAAAACAATATAGTAAATAATGTTTTTTATTTTTGATAATATTAATATTAGTTTTGATTTTCTATATTGTATAAATGATAACAGTATTTATATAATAATAGTATTTATATAATAATAGTATTTATAAGTATAAGATTATATTACACAACAATCTTATACTTATTATTGTATTATTTCACATAAGAATCTTATTTTATTACTTATCTATTACTATATTATTTTACTGAAAAAATCTTATTCTGTTACTTGTGGATTATTATATTCTTTTATAAACCGATAAACTTATTCTGTTACTTATCGATTAATATATTATTTTACACAAGAACATTATTCTGTTACTTATCTATTAATATATAATTTTATACAAGAATGTTATTCTGTTACTTGTTGATTAATATATAATTTTACACAAGAATATTATTCTTGTACTTATTGATATTATTATTTACATAAGAATAATATTCTTTTGTTTACAGATTAATATATATTTAAATAAAGGACTGATAAATATTAATATTATTTAGGAATACATTGTTTTAGATATCAATTTAATCTTATCTTATGCAAATATCATATATAATATTTTACATAAGAACATAGTATTTTACAAGTGTATCTAAATTGTTTTTTCACACGGTAAATATAGTATTAATCCTTTAATTCAAGATGTTATAATAATGTTACATTTTATAAAATTGAATTGAAAAATTTTATAAGAGTTGTAAACTAGTGTTTGTCAACATGTCTCTTTCTTCAACCATATAATATTTTCCCAAAATATAAATATGGTTGCATATATAATATTTTCCCAAAATATAAATATGGTTGCATATATTTAATAAATGAATTTCTGTTCAGTAAAATATTTACTTTAATGGTGTTAATTATAATATTAATTTGATAATCAATATTATAATCGTTGTATTATAATCGTTGTATTATAAATAATGTCTCAATCATTACATATTGCTTTGCATGATGATAAAATTTAAAAAAATTATAAGAGTTGTAAGATATGTTTGTCAACATATCTCTTTCTTCAACCATAGAATATTTCACAACATTTACATAAATATTTTTCCCAAAATATAAATATTAATCAATATTTTTAGTAAATAGATTTTTTTCGCTAAATTAACTACTTTCTATCCGTTAATTATTTTATACAAAGACATAATTCTATTACTTAATAATTATGATGTTATTTTCCCTATTAAATATTATTTTGATATTAAGATATAATTCTACACATAAACATATTTTTCTCATCCCATCACTTAGATGTTATTTTCCCTATTAAATATTATTTTGATATTAAGATATAATTCTACACATAAACATATTTTTCTCATCTAATCACTTAGATATTATTTTATTTGTTATTTTTTAAATATATATTTGTGCAATACAATTAAAATATTATGTAACTTAAATATTATGTCTCACATAACGATTAAGATATTATTTGTTACATAACGATTAAGATATTATTTGTTACATAACGATTAAAATCTTATTTGTGTTAAAGGATTTATTATTATTTTATCATGAATATTATTTGTGTTACTTATTGCTTAACGTAGTATCTTAAATATCAATATAATACTGTAATTGTGATATAATTCCAATTATAAAATTGAATAAAAAATTTTATAAGAGTTGTAAACTAGTGTTTGTCAACATATCTCTTTACCAAACCATACATATAATTTCGATCAAGATATTATTTTACAGAAAAATATAATTGTATAAGTTAACGATTAAGATATTATTTTGTTACTTTAATAATAGGAATGTTTTATTACTTTACGTGATAATATTGTTTTGTAATTATGTAATTAATATATTAATTACACAACTATACCAATCTTAATCTTAACATATTATTTTATGATTAATATATTATTTATAAAATAACGATTAATATATTATTTTATAAAATAACGATTAAAATATAACTTATACGATTAAAACATAACTTATACGATTAAAACATAACTTATACGATTAAAATATAACTTATACGATTAAAATATAACTTATACGATTAAAATATAACTTATGCGATTAAAATATAACTTATACGATTAAGATATTACTCGTACTATTAATATCTTATTTTAGAGAATATAATTGTGTTATTTTGCAACACATATTATTTGTGTAAGAATATTATTCTCATAATTTAACGATTAAGATATTATTTTACATAGAAGATTATTTTGTTACAAAACGATTAAGATATTATTTATATAATAATTAAAAATTATGAATTATGAATGAACAATATCAGAACTATCGATAAATTCAGTTACATAAAATAATATATTAATAGTTATATAACAGAATTATATCTTACCCATTAAGTCACATGACTATATTCTTTTATAAAAGAATATCTTATTCGTTTTGTTATGGAATAATATTTTTATATAAATAATATGCTAATCGTTAAATTACACAATTATGTTCTTCTGTTAAATAATATCTTAATTGTTTTGTCAAATAATATCTTAATCGAAATTACATAATTGTATTTTTCTTTAAAATAATATCTTAATCGTTAAATTATACAATTATATTTTTCTTTAAAATAATATCTTAATCGTTAAATTATACAATTATATTTTTCTTTAAAATAATATCTTAATCGTTAAATTACACAATTATACAATTATATTTTTCCGTAAAATAATACATTAATGGTTTTGTTAAAGAATTATATTTCTATGTAAAATAATATCTTAATCTTTCAAATAAGAGAATAATATTCTTGTATAAATAATATCTTGATCGTTAAGTAACAGAATTATATTCTTATATAAAATAATATCTTAATCTTTCAAATAAGAGAATAATATTCTTGTATAAATAATATCTTGATCGTTAAGTAACAGAATTATATTCTTATATAAAATAATATCTGAATCGATATGTAAAATATTATCTTAATTGTTGTGCAAAATATTATCTTAATTGTTGTGCAAAATAATATCTTAATCGATATATAAAATATTATCTTAATTGTTGTGCAAAATAATATCTTAATCGGTATGTAAAATATTATTTTAATCGGTATGTAAAATAATATCTCAATTGTCATGCAAATATTATCTTAATCGTTATGTAAAATATTATGTTAATCGTTAAGATATCTGAATTATATTCTCATGTAAATAATATCTTGATCGAGATACAAAATAATATCTTGATTGTTCTGTAAAATATTATCTTAATTGTTCTGTAAAATATTATCTTAATCGTTAAGATACCAAAATTATATTCTTATGTTAAATAATATCTTAATCGTTCTGTAAAATATTATCTTAATCGTTTTGTAAAATATTATCTTAATGTTAATGATATTATTTGTATAAAATATTATTAACCAAAATTTTAATTATGGTTTTTATATAGTTTCATATTTAATAATATGACATGCAAACATTAATACTTTATAAAACTATCCAATTATTGTTTGTCATATTATTTGTATAAAATAATTAATATTTATTATGTTGTTTATATGCTATGATTATTTTATTACCATGGAATTTAATTATTTCTAAAAACAAAAAATGTGGTCATTTACTATCCTTAAGTATAATGTAAAATTTTAATATTCATTAATATATCTAGTATAACTTCTATAGACCAAATAACAAATATCTCAACACCAAATTATCAAAGTATAAATACACTATTGTCAAATTTTTTTGACTTAAGAGAAATGTCCGATACTGATGATACTATACTTTTATTTTATTACACCTATCTACTAAATTTAACCTCTTTCTTTTGTTATAAACATGGTAAGGATAAAGCATTAAACCTTTTACAGCATTATATTTCGAAATTTATGCGTGGTAGTACTGGTAAGAAACCTAAGCTTTCACTGAGTTTGGCAATTGAATTTACTGGTGCTTATATTATCAATAATTTTAAAATGTTAATATTAATTTTTTGCATAATCTATTGAATAATAAATTATGTTGCTCAAATAATATTTTATCTATACTACGATACTAATAATTACTAATCATATTTTATCATTATATGTTTCTATTTTTCTCATTATAATTTATTATACAAAATATATTGTAACTATAATAAGTTAAGTTATACAAAAACTTAAAGCTGAGATATATACTTAAATATTATACTGTTATTTAAGTATAATATTTATATCGATACATATAGCTAATATTGAACTTATTATCCGACTTTATATTCAATTATTCATAAATCCTCCGACATGATAATACAAAATTTCACTCTATAATTTTGCTTTAATTATTATTACACTAAGTAACTATGATGTTTATTCGATAACCATATTAATCGGATATATTATCGGATATTTGAACAAGTGGAAATAAATTTTATTATTTATATAATTAAACATTAACTATTCTTCTAATTGAATGATTAATAAATAGTTAACTTGAAATTAACCATTTATTTTTAAATCAGCCAATGATTTACTTAACAATAAAATTTATTGTTTGGATTAAATTTAATTTTGAAAGTTGATTATAAAATAACTATTTGCTTTGAGTAACAATATTATTTATGTTAAATAATACCGAAATGTTACCTTAATGATATTCTTATAATATTAAGAATTAGTTTTATTTCTCAATAAATATTAACTATTAAACTGATGATATTAATTTGTTGTTCAAAAATTAATATATGATTTTACATTACAATAGAATTATATTATTATATCCTTATGGTATAATAAACTGTAAATAAGGCTGATTACACAAACATCATTATAACATTATTACTCTAATATTATCATTATTATAAATAACGATATAAAATTATAAACAAAATGGTAAAATTTGGTAAATCTAGGTTTAATAATTGCATAACTCCCCTTAACTATAATTATTTTCTTCATTATCTTCATCTACATCACTATCTCTATCTTCATTATCGCTATCTTCATTTTCACTATCATCGCTATCTTCATTTTCACTATCATCGTTATCTTCATTTTCACTATCACTATTTTCATTATTATCTTCGTTGTCTTCACTATTGTCACTATTTTCATCATGACTATTTCCATCATCACTATTTGCATAATCACTATTTGCATAATCACTATTTCCATCACTATTTTCATCATCATCACTATTATCATCATCACTATTATCATCACTATTTTCATCATCTTGATGTTTAGATTTATTTAGAAAAGAAGATCTTGGAAGGGTTTGAGATATTAAATCATGAATTAGAGTGTCTCCTTTTATTCTCCAATTTTCTTCCAATAATGTGTCAAGATTAGCATTTTCTTTATGTGTGTAAGGGTATAATATATACATTAATATAGTATTTAACGAGGCTATATCATAACTATTAAAATAGGGATATTTATGATACATTTGTGTTGAAGGTTTCTTTAGATTCATATAAAATAGTATATCTAAGATATCATTATCGCCAAGATATCTGGAATCAATATCATTGCCTTTAAAAATAATATTTAATTTAACTGTATTACGATTGTAACGTATTTTTATATGGGAAATATATACTAATAAATAATATAATAAATGAGGATATGGAAGTAATTTATCAATATTAAATTCCTGTCTAGTGGAGTTATTAATTAATTCATTGTAATCTATATGGTAAACAAATAATAGATTTCTATTATTTTTAGAAAAATATATTGAATTGGGATCAATAACAGATAAAATATCTTCATAAAGACCGTATGAATCAAGATCTTTACCTTCAGAAATATTGCTCAAATTATTATTAAAGAATTTATTAAATAGATAATCGGATATTATACGAACTATTTTAGTAGCAATTATCTTATCTGCAAATATTATTAAATCTAATAAATTATAAGTGTCTACTGTGTCTAAATTTAAAGTTTCTACATCTATATTAGTAATATACTGTAGAAACTTTTTTATATATGAACTGTATACAAAATTAAGAAACAATTCCCATGTTTCAGTGCTTACGTCTTCAATTTCTTTGATTTGGTTTGTTGACTCAATAAATCTATTACCTCTGAATATTTCTTTCAATATTTCAGATACAAGAAAAATATCAGAATTAAGTTCATATTTTTTATTGTTTACTATTGCAAATATATTTTTGCTGTCAGAAAAAATATCTAAATTCCAGAGTTCCATTTTGTTTTGACAAAAAAATAATATTTAAATATATTACCAAAACTTCAAATAAAGTTAATAGTTATTTTTAAAACGATCCAGACTATATTAAGTGTTAATAAAAAGGATTAATGTTATTTTATGTTTGTAGTAATTATTAACTACAAACAATAAAATACAAATATGTAGTGATGAAATATTGACTGAAATAAAAATGAATAAAATATTATTGCAAATCTTTTTAAAAATGTTCAAACTGAATAATATTCAATTAGACATAATAAAAGATAATTTTAATTTCGATTTTAAAAAATTAAATATAGCTGAAACTGTTAATTCAGATGAAATAGAGAGAATAACACGCGAAATATGGGCAACTTTAAGAAAAATCACAAATGATACAAAATTGGAAAAAGAATTAGACCAAGTAATAAAAGAAGAATATGCAAAATATCAAAATTGGTATAATAATGTGGCAACTGAAATTGAAATTGATAATATATCTATGTTTGATGATCATTGGGAAATAAATATATATCCAGTACAAATAAAAGGACAATGTGAGGATATAACATCAATTAGTATATCGAATTTTTATAACGAAAAAGAATTTAATAATTTATCCGAACATATAGAGTATATTGTGAATAATATAAAAAAAATTGAAGACGAGAGTAGTAAATATCAAGATTGGCATGCGTCATTAATATGTGGATCAATTTTTTGTTATTATGACTACAATAATAAAGACACCAGATACGAATATCAAACTTCAAAAGAAGAAGATTATATGGAAGATAATATAAAAGAGTATATACTCAGTAAAATAACGTTCAATAAAAGAGAAAATAGTATAAAAATAATAAATAGACCTTTTAAATATGACCAAGATTTACTATTGCATCAAGATAAAATGGGAGAAAATTATAAATGGAAGTATCCATCTAAAAATCTGGAAGATAATTTTGTAGTAGTACATAAAATAAAATTAAGAAAAGAAGATTACAATGAGGGATATGTTATGAATATAATAGATGATGAAGGAAATATTTTTGAGTACAAAAAAGATCCCGAAAAACAGGAGCCTTATGTAAGAGACGAGGAATTTGATATGTATTTATATTCAGAAAAATCGAAAATAAGTAACATAAATTGTAATATATTGGAAGTTATAAAAAATATTAATGATATTGCTTTTATAGTACCATATTTGATAAATTCAGATAATATATTCAATTATGATTTTAATATTTCACCCCACAAGTTCGTAATTGATAAACTTATAAAGTTAAATATATACGATAAAAGTATTGATAAATATAACAATCTTCACGATGAAAATCAATTTGAATATTCTGATGATGATTACACATTTGATGGTTGGTATAGTAATGACAAAAAAAAGATTTTTAATTTTACTGGTACCATAGATGGTATAGTATATAAATATCATTTATGTAAATTATATGCAGAATATTATGATAATATTAATGATATTACTATACATACTAATTATTTTAAACGTATGTTGACGGATAAATTAACAATTAAAAAAAATAATGTTAAAGTTAATATACACAATCGGGATGATGGAGATGTAACTATCAATTATTTTATTGATAATATATGGAACGATTTATATATAACCAAAAATGCATTAGTATATACTAATTGGGATGATTGGAATAATAATACAAACGATAATTCATCATACTGATATAATTAATGAAAAATAACAGTTAATGTTTATATTTCTCTGTTAATAATTATAATATTTTTTACAGGGGTAAAAAATATTATAATTATTTAAATCTTTATTGGTATTCCAAAGGTAATTTATAACATATAAATTATCTTTAAAGTAATATAAATATATTACTTATAAATATTTATAACCAAAGAAATATTATTTGCCATCATACCGCAAGTAATACAATTTTATGGATTTTTTATAAATTATATCAGAAAAATATTAATCTCTTACCAAATAAAATATTTTCGGTAAAAAAAAGAATGTACCTTTTTATTTTTGGAAAAATATGGATTAAATCCTCGACCTTGTCGTATGATTGAAGAAAGAGATATGTTGACAAACACTAGTTTATAACTCTCATAAAATTTTTTTATTCAATTTTATAAAATGTGACATTATTACAACATATTGAATTAAAGGATTAATATTATATTTACCGTGTGAAAAACAATTTAGATACACTTGTAAAATACTATGTTCTTATGTAAAATATTATATATGATATTTGCATATCATAATTATATTCTTCTGTAAAATATTATCTTAATCGTTAAGATACCAAAATTATATTCTTCTGTAAAATATTATCTTCATTGTTCTGTAAAATATTATCTATCTCAAATCCAATTATATTTTCTAATAATTATGTGATTATGTAATATGTAACTATTTTACTATTTTATCATGTTAAATTATTTTATCACCTGCTGATTATTCAATTATGAATTATTATAAGTTTATAATCTGACTTATTAATATAATATTAAAAATGATTTAATGTTTTTATTAGAGTTGTAAACCATAGTTTATAAATATATTTACGTCTTCAATCATATGATATGCTGTATATTATCCATATTTTTCTTAAAGTAAAATACAGATAACTATTTTAACTGTATAGAGGTAATTCCCTTATTTATCTAGTAATATTATTTAATATAAATTTTATGTTACAATATAATAGTATCTTATATAAAAAATTATTTAGTTATATAACTATTGTATTCCACCGAAAATATTATAATAACCAACACAATGTGAAATATTCCTTTATAAGAATATTATTTTACATGGAATATTAACTGTTTTTAATATGGTAAATCTAATATTAAAACTGTCCTTAACGATATTGTTATAAAATTGAATTTAAAATTTTAATAAGAGTTATAAACTAGTGTTTGTCAACATATCTTCTTCTATAACCATATAATAGTTTACCACTTTTCTCGATTTTTTAATCCATAATTTTCTCAAAATAGAAATAAAATAGATATTTTTACTGGATAAGTTTTAATGCACTAAAATTATGATATTTTTCGCATGATTTTAATTTATCAATAAGCTATTTTTTAATTATATTACATATTGATATAATCATTCTATTTATACTAAATAACTAATATACTTAATGTATTAATTACAATATTTAAGTATTAGTATATTGTATAATATACTAATACGAAATTATATTAATTGTTTTTAATAATATAATTCCATATGTACCAAACATTTAGGTGTTTATAAAATTATCATCAATGTTTTAGGTTTCTTGGTACTTGTTAGTTAAATTAGTTAAATTATTTGATGACTTATTATCAAAAATTTAGCTTGGTAAGTAAGTGCTATTGTTCAATCAAATAATATTTTTAATATTTAGCGCTCTAATAACTTTTAAAATAGGTAAGTTTTAATATATTAAAAACTATAAAGATATAAACTAGTATTGTAAACATATTACTGTATTAATAATTTATTATATGGACAATAAATGCTCCAAAAAGAGAAATTCTTAGGGAAAAATATTCTTTCATGCTTAGAAAGAATATTTTATCGTAAATAAAATATTTATCCTTATAGTAAACCAAAAATAACCTTTAAAGTTTTTATTAATACGATAAATTATGTTGCTAATTTATAAAATACCTGTTAAGATTTTTGTTGTTTTTAATAACACTTAAGGGATAAAATAATATCAAGTAAACGGTATCTTTTAACGTTGTTAATATAATACTTATGTAATTTTGAAACAATATAATTATGTAATATAATTATGCAATATAATTATGCAATATAATTATGTTGTTTTTATGTAGTAATTTACCTAACTGAATTATATGTTGTTGTATGTTGTTGTATGTTGTTGTATGTTTAATTGTTATCAAACATTTATATATCAATTAACATAATGACAATTCCAGTCGTCCCATGTTGTATAAACTTTTGCATCTTTTGTTATATAAATTAAACCACTTATTATTTAGTAGATGATTAATTATTAAATCACCATCAACGAGATTGTTTATGTTAACTTTAACATTATTTTTTTTAATTGTTAATTTGTTGGTAAGCATGTATTTAAAGTAATTAGTATGTATAATAACATCATTATTATCATAATATTTGACATATAATTTACATATATCATATTTATACTCTATTCCATTTATTGTACCAGAAAAATTGGAAACCTTTTTTTGTTATTTTTATGCCAACCATGAAATTCATAATTATTGTCAGAATAATAAAATAGATAATCTCCATGGTAATCGTCATATTTGTCAATACTTTTATCATATATATTTAACTTCATCAGTTGATCAATCAAGAATTTGTGTGGTGAAATATCACTATTATAATTAAATATAATATCGGATTTTATCAAATATGGTAGTATAAAAGCAATATCATTATTTTTTATAACTTGCAAAATATCACTATTTATATTGCTTATTTTTGATTTTTCTGAATATAAATTCATATCTATTTTATTATCCCCTACACAAGGTTCTTGTTTTATCGGATCTTTTGTATATTCATAAATATTCCCTGTACTATCTATTATGTTAATTATATATCCATCATTACAGTCCTCCAATTTTGTTTTATGTATCACTACAAAATTGTCTTCAGACTCTTTGCATGGATAGCTATATTTATTATTTTATCTTGATGTAATATCAAATCTTCGTCATATTTAAAGGGTCTATTAATTATTTTTATCTCTTCCTTTCTTTCATTAAATGAAACTTTACTTAGTATAAATTCTTTTATGTTATCTATGATAACATCTTCTTTTGATGTTTCGTATTCTTTTATATTATCTATAATAATATCTTCTTTTAATGTTTCGTATTCTTTTGATGTTTCATATTCTTTTGATGTTTTGTATTCTTTTGATGTTTCATATTCTCTTATATTATCTATATTATTGTAATCTTTTGATGTTTCGTATTCATAACATATAGATTTATTGTTATAATCATCATAACAGAAAATAGAACCACATATCATTGAAGCACTCAAACTTTGATATATTTCTGTTTCATCTTTAATTTCAGTTATATTATTAATAATATACTCTATATGTTCGTATAAATTACTGAATTTTTTTCCGTTATAAAAATTCGATATACTAATTGATGTTATTATTTCGTATTGTCATAGTATTTCGATGGGATATATTTTTATTTTCCAGTGATCATCAAACATATCAATATTATCAATATTATCAATTTCAATTTCAGTTGCTATATTATTATACCAATTTTGATATTTCTCATTTTCTTCTTTTGTTATTTCATCTAATTATTTTAATGTTGTGTTATTTATTTGTCTTAAAATGTACCATATTTCGCGTGAAATTCTCTCTATTTCATCCGATTTAATCTCTTCGGCCGCATTTAATTTTCTAAAATCGAAACCATAATTATCTTTTAAAATGTTCAATTGAATATTGTTCAGTTTGAACATTTTTATTTAAATATTTTTAAATATTTAATTCATTTTCCCTTAAATTCGATATAACCTTAACATTATTAACCATAAGGTACTCTTTTTATCTAATAATATTATAAGTAAAGTATTTAACTTTGGAAATCCTTTTTACATCTAAGTAATACCAGTAATATACGATTACTCATATTAAATTGACTTTAATTTATCGACTTCCTTAAAAGTATAATAAAATTTTAAAATGTCGTATACACAAAATTTTATTTAAGAGCTTATGAAGTTTTGAGAAGTTCATGGTTTTCGTAGAAAACCTAGCTCGGTTTCAAAGAAACCTTGAAGAAGATACGTTGGTGAAAATCTTATATTAGACGATACAATTATATTTTTATACATTATTATAGGATAAGAATATAAGGAAAATTTATTGAAACTAATTATTAAATAAATTTTGTCTATCATTATAAAATGGAATTATGGAATTTAGATTTTTTTTCGCTCACCAAGGATATTGTTGTAATGGTAAACAACAAAAAATATGAACTTAATTCATATATATTAATTATATCTGAAGTATTGAAAGAAATATTGATAGGAAATAGATTTATTGAATCTAGAAATGAAATTAAAGAAATAGAGGATATCAGCAATAAAACATGGGAATTATTTCTTAATTTTATATATGGTACATATATTAAAAATTATTTACTGTATATATCTGATATAAATATACCAACATTAAATTTAGACGAAGTAGATACATATGATTTATTGGATCTTATAATTTTTGCGGATAAAATAATTGCTTTAAAAATAGTCCGTATAATATCTGATTATCTATTTAATAAATTTTTCGCTAATAATTTATCTAGTATTTATTATGGTACAAAAATTGATTCTTATGGTCTTTATGAAGATATATTATCTGTTATTGATCCTAATTCAATATATTATACCAAAAATGATAGATATTTATTATTTGTTTATGATTATTATCGTGATAAATTAGTTGATTCGTACGGACATAATTTTAATATAAGAAAATTATTACCTTATCCTCATTTACTATATTATTTATTAGTATATATTAGCTATGCAAAACAAAAATCAAATGGCTATATAAAGTCAAATATCGTATTTCTACACAACGCTACATTAGATCTTAGAAATATTAGATATCTTAACAATAAAAATAAATATGTCACTCACGACCGTATTAATGATGTATTATATTTTATGAATATAAAATATTCAACCCACAAAATGTATCAAAAATACCCCCACCATAACGTAACTTTGTATAATATATACAAATACATATTATATGATTATATCCATAATAAAAAAGCCAATTTTAATTCACTATTAGAAGAAAATTGGAGAATTAGGGATGATAATCTAGTCCATTATATGATATCCAAGCACTACACAAAGTCTTCTATTTTACAAAAATCACCGTGTCTTGGGGATCACGAAAGTAGTGAAGATGATAACGATGATAGCGATAATGATGAAGATAATGATGAAGATAACGATAATGAAGATAACGATAATGAAGATAACGATAATGAAGATAACGATGAAGATAACGATAATGACGATAAAGAAAATAATAAAGATGATCGAGATGAAGATAATGATGATGATCACTTCAATAAAATTAATGAATATGATGAAGATAGTAATAAAGATGAAGATAGTAATGAAGATGATTATGATGAAGATGATTATGATGAAGATGATGTAGATAGTAATGATGAAGATGTTGAAAATGTAGATAGTAATAAAGAAGATGAAGACAGTAATGAAGAAGATGAAGAAGATGTAGATAGTAATGAAGAAGATGATGAAGATGTAGATAGTAATGAAGAAGAAGATGATGATGAAGACAGTAATGAAGAAGATGATGAAGATGTAGATAGTAATGAAGAAGATGATGATGATATATACAGTAATGAAGAAGAAGATGAAGAAGATGAAGATATAGACAGTAATGAAGAAGATGATGATATATACAGTAATGAAGAAGAAGATGAAGATATAGACAGTAATGAAGATGTAGATAGTAATGAAGATAATGACGAATATAGTGAAGAATAAAATGAATACAATGATGAAATTAGTGATGATAAGGATGAAAATTATGATAATGAATAATGGGATTTACTTTGAATAAAATATCCAATCTCATATAAAACTATACTAAAACATATCATCTTGTATAAATGATATATGGATTGTTAATAAAAACGAGAACGATTAGCTAACTTTAAATAAATAGTTATCTAGGTTAAATAGTTATTAGTTATATACTTTCAGAGTAAACACAAAATTTATTAGTTAAATTTTGTGGCAAGTAATTCTCATGTTATTTAACGTGCTAATATTAAGAAATAAAACAAATTTTGTAACTGGAAAATTTTACTGGTTATTAATCAAAACCAAAAGTGACTTCAGATATATTAATGAATATTAAAATTTTACATTATACTTAAGGATAGTAAATGACCACATTTTTTGTTTTCAGAAATAATTAAATTCCATGGTAATAAAATAATCATAGCATATAAACAACACAATAAATATTGATTATGTTGTGCAAATAATATGTCAAACAATAATTGAATAGTTTTATAAAGTATTAATGTTTACATATCATATTATTAAATATGAAACTATATAATAACCATAATTAAAATTTTGGTTAATAATATTTTATACAAATAATATCATTAACATTAATTATATAGTTTTATATCTTAGTAATAGTCACATTCTTTCATTAGAAAATATCAATCTATATAACAAATTACAAAATTAACATCTTTATTTGGAATGGTTACAAAATTCAATTATTACATGAATATTGAATTAATTTAGGATATAAGTATTATATTATTAAGCAATAACATTCTATTGCTTAATAAATTATTATAGTTAAAAATGATCAGTTCTTATGTTAAACAATTTAATTCTCTAATAGACAGCGTGTATATAATTATAACAGTATTTGTTCTCAAATAAAATACTTTATAAAAATGATAGCTATTAAATCTAAAGTAAAACACTTTATAAATTGATAGAAAACAAAATTTTGTCCTCTGGTAAATATTATGAACGCCTAGTTTGATTATGAACACCTAGTTTGATTATGACCATGTATAAAGTAAAATTCTACATCATAATGCTCAATTATCCACCATAATGCTCAATTATTCACTAATAATCAAGTGAAATATTAAATTATTTATGAATCATTGAGTACAAAAATAAATATTATGTTTATCATTCTATATTATTCAAATTAAATAATTAGTTAGAATAAATAATTATTAAATTAAGGGTAATAATTATGGTTTTAAATAAATGTTCTATAAATTATGAAGGGTTATTTACATATTATACACCTAAATTATTAAGTTATTAAGTTATTAAGTTATTAAATTATTAAATTATCAAATTATTAAATTAGTCATCAATAACTCAATATTTAACATCTAAGAATACTTTAAATATAAAAAATTACCGAACGTAAGTATTATGTATGGTTTAAGAGTTCTATCATTACTTCTAACCTTATATGTAGAAATATAATATTGCAAAGTGTCAAATACTTCAGTATTATCATATTTCTTAGAAAAAAAGGCTGTTAAATATAATAAATAATAATAATAAAATTTAAGTTCATCGTTATTATCTACTTCATCTAAGTTAAAATATCTTGACATTAATTCATAAAAATTATGGATAAACGGCTCAAAAAAATCTTTTAATTCATATATGGAAGTTATACCACCCATATCAATTGCCAGTCTATCTTTTATGTTAGCAACCAATTTTTGTTCTTGTTCTATATTTATATTTTCATAAGGGACAGATAAATAAAAAACAAACATAAATATAACAAATCTATCAGCTGCTTTTTGTAGGAATAATTCTGCATTTGGTAAATTATTAAAGTAATTAACTATAAATAACTCAAAATTATAATTTATATTTTTATGGTCGGCATTTCTGTGATCACTCAAAACATCATGATATATTTGTTCTAATCTAAAATATAGTACATTTCTTGCTTCATTCACTAACTCATCTATTATTAAATAATCACTTGCATAATATATTTCCCATATGTTATCTAGATTAGATAGTTTAGATATATCAATAAGTGGATATAATACATTATGTTTTACCGAATTATAGTATTTGATATATAAATAATTTAAACAATATTGCCATCCTAGATCCGTTATTTCGTCCGTATCTAAAATTATTTCTTCTTGATTACTTTCCATAAACCCACCATATACAAGATTCTTTAACACAATTGACTCAGATATTATTTTTTTATTCAAATAATAATAAACGTTATTGAATATTATAACAATATCTGATTCATCATAAAAATATTTCAAATTCCAAATATTATATTGATAATATATTTCTCCACCTGTCAACATTAATTTAATATTTTTGTGGGAATTATTTGCTCTTTCCAATTCATTTTTATCATGTAAAGATCTTGTTGTTGTATAAAAAAAGGGTCCTTCTTTAAAATTTTTTGAATCTCTATCTTGATTTCCTATGCTGTCCGTTAGTTTTTTGTTAAAAAGATCTTGGTATTCAGATATTATATTAGATATTTGTTTCTCACCTATCGATCTATAATACTCTTTACTGTAAGTTTTTTTTTTATTGATAGATTTCCTTTTTTTGGTAGTTTTCATTTATTTATTTTTTATATTGAGAAAATTATAAATATTTAAGTTTATTAAATATTTATAAACTTAAATATAATTAAATGCATATATTTATCTCATCTACTGAAGGTTAATTCTATAACGATTTATATTTGAGACTATTCGATTATCTTTTACAGCCTTTTTGAATTAAAATATAATTGAATAGTCTCAAATAAGATTTTCACAAACGTATCTTCTTAACTTGTACTTAAAACTTCCTAAGCTCTTAAATAAAATTGTGTATGCGACATTATAAAATTTTATAATACGTTTAAGGAATTGGATAAATTAAAGTAAATGTAATATGAGTAATCGTATATTACTAGTATTACTTGGAGACAAAAAGGATTCATAATAATTCATGTTAGTTTATATTTTAGTTTATAGCATGTGTTCAAAATTACAAAAATTGATCAAGTTGTAAAGAAGAATATACTAATATTAATATTAAGTAACTATAAATATATATCAAATAAATAATTTCAATATAAAAATTTATTGCTGAACTATTTAATGATTTGTATCAATTTTGCTTGAAACTAAGTAATTTAAGCAATTTAATTACAAAATCGTTTTTTATAATATTGTAACAAAAATACATATTATTTTATATATAAATCTATTAAAAATTACATTAAATATGTTTAATTTCCATAATTGATAATGTTCTTTAGTAAATCTAGTTGTTAAGGTGTTTCCAAATTATTCAGCATTATACTAATTAACTTTAAACCATTGAAAAATATGAAAGTGAAAATAATCACCCCAACGTCTAACCTATATTTCAACATTGTTAGTAGCTGTAGTTATTGTTTCTAGTCACTAAATAAAAATATTCTAAAAAAATTATTGTAATTGATATTTATTAATATTTCGTTTTACTATATCCTAATTATTGTGTTGAATTATTGTGTTGAATTATTATGTTGAATTATTAATACATTATATTGCTAAATTATATGGTGATGTTTAATTAAATTTATAATATATCAAATTGATAAATTGTAATATTTATACGGTTTATTGTTATAAAATCTTGTATAAATAATGTTATATGATATTATATACAATATATACAATATATACAATATATACAAGATTTTATAAAATCTCTATATGTAGTATTATATTATGATTCAGTTAAAAATAAACGAAATAGTAAGTATATATATATATATATATATACAAGATTTTATAAAATCTCTATATGTAGTATTATGTTATGAATCAAAATTTATATTAAAGGAAATATAAGATAATTTTACATTAAGATTATTTGTGTATGGCAATTATGATTAAAATTTGTATTTTCCCATTTCATCACTATCAATAATATTTTTAGCACGATTAATATTTATTAAAAATCTGGGGTCTTCTTTCCTTAATTTTTGTTCTAGATCGAACTGATTTATTTCTTCTTGAGTTTGTTGAAACATACTTATTCGAGGTCGTCTAGATGAATGACCGGATGACGCCATCCTACCGTTAATTTCTGTAATAATGGAAATTATTTTCTTAGCGGTAAAATCAGGATATTGAAGTATAAAATAATTGAGTAATAAATTTTCAGTTTCTAAATTGTCAAATTTAAACATATCAGAGAGAGATATTGATAAATCTATTTTTCTTGGTTTTAAATATTCCGTTAATTCATATAGATTATCTATATAATTTGGTATTGTAAAAGTCCGTTTTATGATTTTAAACAATAGTTCATTACAAAAAATTCCATTATTATCGGTACATAAATTCATTAAATTCATCAATTCTGTATATTTCAATACAGATAATTGTTTTACTATCAAGTTAATAAAAACTGGATAATCTGCCAATTCAGATATACCATTTATATTCTCTTCAGATATTAATTTTTTTACTATATTTGATATTTCATTACTTAGTCCTTGAGTTAAAGTTTGTATGTCAAAATAATCGCTTGCAATATACAATTCAATAATATCATTGGGCATTAGTTCTGTAATCTCAAATGATTGATCTGTAATGTCAATATTAAAAAATTTTTTATAAAATTTTATATGTCCGTCGTAAATATAATTTAACATTAATTCCCACCCTTCCATACTTATTTCATCTATATCTATATCTATTTCGTTCTTATATGACTCTTCATATCCTCCTTGCATTAAATTTCTTAATGTTGTTGATACAAATAATGCTTGTTTGTTCAGTTCATATTTAATACTATTAAAATTAATGACTATATCTGATGATTCCATAAAATAATTACTTGTCCATAATTTAACGTGTGCCATTTATTTTTAGTTTTGTAGAATTTTATTTATATTGTAAATTTATTTTCCTATGCTTATCCCAAAAAACCAAAAATTACGCCTATTGTTATTTAAAAACGGTTTTCGTTTAATTTTAGCACAATTAAAATTTTCAAGGCTATTTTATGTTTATGGGTTATTGTTATCTTTCTATTTCTTTTATTCTTATTTCAAAATATCTTATTAATATAAAGTGTGTTTAGTAAGATATTTTATGTTCTACTAATATTATCATAATTATTAATATTTAACATAATCTAATTTATCCAATTTAACTTTATTATTTGGATGAAATTACTATCATATACTTTATCCAAATTATTTACTTAACATTTAAATTAATGTATCTAATATTCTAATCATCTAAATATTCTAATTATCTAAATATTCTAATTATCCACCTACCCATAAACATAAAAATAACGACAGACTTTATTAATACCTAAGTTAACTTAAAGCATTTCTAAAATAATAGTAGACTTTTTTATTAACAATTAAGTTAACAAGCCATTTTTAAAATAACAATAGACTTTAGTAACACTTAAACCAACGCAAGTAGTTTTAAAATAACTGTCGTCATTTTGGTTTTGAGTAAAAAAGTAAAATTTTATTATGTGAATATTTAACAATTATATATCGGTAATTAAATTCTATTATGTGAATATTTAACAATTATCTCTCGGTAATTAAATTCTATTATGTGAATATTTAACAATTATCTCTCGGTAATAAAATTTAATTATCCCGAGCAGAGTGAATTATTTATTCGAAATTTTAATTCTGTTATCCTAATATTTAACGATTATTTACTCAAGAATTAAAATTCATTATTCCAATGTCGACGAATTATGTATTAAAAATTAAAATTCATTGTCCTATATTAACGAATTATTTACTTGAGAATTTAATAATATTATGTTAATCTTTGTAGATTTATTAACTTGGAAATTTAATTTATTATTAGTAAATTCATACACTATTTAGTAAATAATTTATTCTATTTTATAGTTCGTAAACTGTTCTTCAAAATATTAATTCACCCACAAATGTTGATATATTTACATAATAATTTACTATTGTCAGGGTATTAGTAAATTATTTACTTAAATTTACTTCCGCTATAAATAGAACTAAATTATTATCTTAAAGTTGTTAATTAACTCTCGAATTATGCATAATTTTAATATGTATAAATTATTTAACATATTTTATTAAAGTTTATTATAAGTGCTATATTGGTTTAATTTATTATAAGTTTGTTGATAATAATTCTTTTAACTGGAAATACAATTCGGTTGACTTAAGTTTTATTGAGAAATTTTTAAATAAAAATATTACCCAAAGACTAGAATTAACTGGTAGCAATAACTGATAGTAATAACTGATAGATGAACGGTTAACGTAGTTATAAAATTACTTTATAAACCCGCATTAATTGAAACAAAAATTTGGTAAATTGTACAAAAACAAGAACAACGTTGTTCTTATTCTTGATTTGGGAAAGAATAAGGTTGTTCTTGTTCTTGATTTTGGGGAAGAATAATGTTAATCTTTATTTTAGGGAAGGATAATTTTAATCTTGATTTTGGGGAAGAATAATGTTAATTTATATTTTTGAAGTAGGGGGAATAATGTTAAAGTTAATGTTTATTAATTTTAATTTTGAACAAGAATGACGAAAAACTTTTTGATGTGGGAGGATGTAAAATGATGAAAATATATTAATAATATAGAAAATAAGTGTAAAAAGCAAGGGGGATGAAAATATATTAATAATATAGAAAATAAGTGTAAAAAGCAAGGGGATGAAAATATATTATTAATATAGAAAATAAGTGTAAAAAGCAAGGAGGGTGGATATATATTAATAATATAGAAAATAAGTGTAAAAAGCAAGGAGGATGGAAGAAGAAAAAATAAAGGAAACTAAATATAAAGAAAATTAAAAGAAAATGAGAACAAAGTAATAGATGGAAAAGAAAAATAAAGTTGAAAAGAAGGAAAAGAAGATAAGTGATGAATATTTCGAAATATTTGATAAATATAGAGAAAAATTTGGGGAAAAGACAGTATTATTTATGCAAGTGGGATCATTTTATGAATTATATGGAATAGAAACAGAGACAGAGAAAATAGGATGTGTAAGTGAGATATCAGAATTATTGAATATACAGAAAACAAGAAAGAATAAAAAAGAATTAATTGTGAGCAGAGATAATCCTATGTTGTGTGGAATACCTTGTGTAGCGTTGAAGAAATATTTGGATGTAATGAGAGCGAATTATTATACAGTAGTAATAATGGATCAGACAAATACTGTAAATAGCAAAAAAATAGAGAGAAAAGTGGTAGAAATTATAAGTCCAGGAACTTATATGGAAGAGAAAGTGGAAAATGAAAGCAGTGGAAGAGGTAATAAATTAGTATCAATATTATGTATGAACGAAAATAGTAAAGTAACAAAAGGATATACTGGTCAAAATCAACTGAAATCTTTATTAACAATAGGTATTAGTATGATAGATATTATTACGGGTCAAAGCTTAGTTTATGAAATTTATGGATCTGAGAAAGATAAAATGAAACCTCTAGAAGAAGCATATAGATTTCTGATTAGCCATAATCCTACTGAAGCTATTATTAATTATCATCTCATAGATAAACAAACTCAATCATATATAGAAAATTATTTAGAATTAACTAAATATAATTATCATTCAGGAACTTTTTGCACTACTAAAAAGGATAAGGAAAATAATCAAGAAAAAGTATTGGACTCTACTGTTCTAAAGATCGATTATCAAAATCAATTTTTGAAGAAAGTCTATCCCGATACCGGTCTTTTATCTTCTATTGAATTTTTAGATCTTGAAACAAAACAAGTGGCTGTTGCAAGTTTTGTTCTTCTTTTGCAATTTGCTTATGAACATAATGATTCAATTATTGATTCTTTACCTAAACCAAGTTTAAAATGGAATGATAAAAATAAACATATGATTATTGCTTATAATGCTATTAATCAATTAAACATTACTCCTCAAGATTTTAGAGTTGAACGCGTAAATAAAGGTGATCGTATTAAATTTAAGTCTCTTTATTCAGTTGTTAATAACTGTTCCACTTCTCTTGGTAAAAGACTCTTGCTTAAACGTATTGTTGCACCAAGCACCAATGTCGATAAAATTAAATTTAGATATCAATGTATAGAAGAAATGTCAAAGCCTGTTAGCAAAAATTCCAACTCTTCAGATCCAAAAATTCATGAACTTATAGGCAAAATTCTTATCATGATTTCTGATTTAGATCAATATCATAGACGTATTAGTCTTGCTATGTTATCTCCTCTTGATTTTGTTGCTATGAACGAATCTTATAATAATGTCCTAAATCTATTCAAAATAATTAATGAATTACCTGATGATCTCGCTTCCAATATTAAAAAATTACTACCTAAACAATCTGATTTTGAAAAATTCAAAGAATTCATTTCTGAATACCACAATAGTTTTGATATGAAAGAGATGGCTAAATGTGTTATGTCTCTTAAACGTACCAATAGACAAACTCTTGAACAACAACAAATTCATTCTTTCTTTTTACCTAAAATTAATGCTAATATAGATTCTCTTCAACTTAAGATTAATCAATGTACAAAATATATGAATACTTTTGCTAGTAAATTATCTATTTATATTCAAAATAAACAAGGTAGAGTTTCTACTGAAGATTCTGGTTTCATTAAGATAGATTGTTCTGATAAAGATGGTTTCTATCTTTCTGGTACTGCCGTGAGATGTAAAGTTCTCAAACAATTAAAACAAGAATTTATTTCACGCAACAAACAACTTAGTGATGAACAACTTACTCAATCTTATTTCTCTGGATTAGAGAAACATGCCGATTTTTATATCAAGAATATTGATACATTGGAATTCAGCGATTTAACCAGTGTTACTCGTATTTCCTCTGATAAATTCCGTACTGTTTCGAAAAATCTGATATCATTTAAATTAGATATGTGTGCGTTAACAAAACGCGAATATCAATCCTTCCTTCTCAAATTTTCGGATAAATATTTGCCCCATCTTCACGCTATTTCTAAATCTGTCGCTGAACTTGATGTTGTTTTTAGTTTAACTAAAACTGCTCTCATGTATGGTTACTGTAAACCTGTAATTAAACAATCTGAAGTATCTTATTTAAAAGCAAAAGATATCCGTCATCCTATAATAGAAAGATTAATAGATCACGAATATGTTACCAACGATTTATCATTGGGTAGAGAAGAGGAAAACAATACTAATGGTATTCTATTGTTCGGACCAAATAGTGCAGGAAAGTCTTCTCTTATGAAAGCTATACCATGTTGTCAAATATTAGCTCAAATTGGGTCCTATGTACCCGCGTCGTCATACGAATATTGTCCATTCAACAGAATATTCACAAGAATAAGTGGAGATGATAATATGTTTCAAGGAAGAAGTTCTTTTGTTGTTGAAATGCAAGAATTAAGAACTGTGTTAAATGATTCTGATGAATTTAGTCTTATTTGCACAGACGAAATTTCCAAGGGCTCAGAATCAACGAGTGCTTTGGGTATAGTAGCATCAGCTGTATGTCATCTTGCAAAAAAGAAAACCAATTTTATATTTGCTACTCATTTGCATGATCTTCCCAAGTTTGAAGAAATAAAATGTTTAGCAAATATTAAATCATATCATTTGGAAATGTTTTATGATAATGAAACAGACAGAGTGAGATTTGGTAGAAAGATTAAAGAAGGATCTGGTAGTTGTTTGTATGGTATTGAAGTCGCAAAAAGTTTAGACCTGGATAAAGATTTTATCGAAAATGCATTCAAATTTAGAGAGAAAATATTAAACAAAACGGATGATCAATTTATGTCTGATGTACTTACGTCTAAAAAATCGAGGTATAATTCAAAAGTATTTGTAGATAAATGTAAAATATGTGGAAAAAATTCCAATGCAAACCTCGAAGTTCATCATATCAACGAACAAAAAGATGCTAATGAATATGGTTTGATACAGCAAGATGGAAGAGCGCCTTTCCATAAAAATAAATTATTTAATTTAATAGTGTTATGTAGAAAATGTCATGATGATATTCATGAGGGAACAATTGATATTAAAAGTTTAGTATAAAAATGAATCATTACTTTTCATCAACGAAAAAAATAATGAAGACTAGTGTATTTAACACACATCCCCATATTATAAAAATATGGGATAATAATCTAAATCAACATTTAGATGCTAGTAAATTATCTTATAGATCATGTATTAAAGTCAATTGGGTATGCTCAATAAATAAAACTCACAAATGGGTGGATGAAATTAGAAATATATGCAAAAAAAATGCCTCCGATTGTCCATTATGTGATGATGTATGTATAGACAAAAATAATCTTTATAATACTAATAAACAATTAATAGATAATGAATGGAACTGGGGAAAAAATAATATAGATCCCCATTTAATAAGTTCAAATTCCAAGAAACCTGCTTTTTGGAATTGTAAAAATAATAAAAGACATACTTGGTCATATTGTATCTCAGATAGAGCAATTGGAAAAGGAAGCTGTCCATATTGTTCTTCTAAAGTACCCCCTAAGCAAAAAAGTTTACAATATTTATATCCAGATTTAGTGGACGACGAATGGGATTGGATTAAAAATTCTTATTTAGGTGTTTATCCTGATAAAATATTCTCTCGTTCACATATTAGAGCCCAATGGATTTGCAAAACAAACAATACACACCAATGGGAAACTATGGTTTCTCATAGAACTTCGCAAAATCCTAGAGGATGTCCATATTGCTCTGGACTTAAAATATCATATGATAAGAGTATTCATTTTCTTTGCAATGAATTAATACTATCGGAATGGGATTGGGAGACAAACGAATCACTTGGACTTGATCCTTCACATATTGGAATGGGTGACACTACTAAAGCTTTCTGGATATGTAAATATAATAATAATCATAAATGGGAAACTGCCATTAGTGGACGTGTTTCTGATAGAAAACACGGATGTCCATATTGTTCGGGAAGATCAGCAACAACTGAAAAAACTTTATATACTTTGTTCAAAACAATGGTGGATCAGGAATGGGATTGGGAAAATAATAATAAAATTTATATTGACCCAAAAATAATAGGCGCTCATTCAGGCAAAAAAGCCTTTTGGATATGTAAAAATAATTCTTCTCACAAATGGAATGCTACTATTGATGGCAGAACTCGTACAGGAGGAGGACGGTCTTGTCCTATATGTAATCAATCTATAGGTGAAAGAATTATAACCGACTTGTTGACCAATCTGAATATAAATTTTATCAGCGAAAAAAAATTTCCAGAATGTAAGTATATTAAAATGCTACCATTTGATTTTTATTTACTCGATCTTAATGTATGTATAGAATTTGATGGTATTCAACATTTTGATAGAAATACATATTATTCTACAAAGACAGATTTCGATAAAACAGTAAAAAAAGATTTAATTAAAACAAAGTTTTGCTATGAAAATGGTATCTCATTAATCAGAATTTCATATCTAGAAATAACCCAAATAGAAGACATATTAAAAGATATTCTCAAAAGAAGTCAAAAAAATTATATCTTCGTATCTAACGATCTCTTATATAAAGATCATCTTAAAGTTTTTCAGAATTATGATTTTTCTTATGTATAAACCATTTATATTCCGTATATTAATTACAATTCTAAAAAATTATACTCAATACAAAATATCTAACAAAATAATTTAAAGTTAGATATTTCTTATAATTGGATTAAATATCTAAAAAATAATTTACAGTTAGATATTTTTTCAAAGTTATTTTATAATATTTGTAAAACAATCCATATTATTTACCATTAACTTTATATTAATATTATAAATTAAGCGAAACATTCACAGAATAAAATAGCCCATATTTCATCGAATTGTATAACAATTTTCACTAATTATATTTTTTTTTGTATTCGAATTGTAAGATGAGGATTACTTATTTGATAAAATAGCTAATTGTTTATTCAATTTTTCTACATATAGTATACCAAATAGTATATTATATTGTAAGTTACTGTTATTTTATCCAATGTTATTTTTTTAAGTATTAGAAAAAATATCTTTTTAACTATAGTATAAATATACCTTCAAGTATTTGTATATTTATCTTTTAAGTATATAAATATCATCCAAATATTATATAAATATATCATCAAAATAACATACAAATACTATCCAAATATAACAATTAATATACTTCACATAATTCTTAATATTGATCTTATAAATATTTAAATATCAGATTGTTTGTTAGCAATGTATATTATCTTCGACTTAGTTTTTTAGCATCATCTCTTATAATAATATTATGTGCGGTAAATTTGCTAATTTTTCTGGTATCATATTTAACAAAATTATTTCTATAATTTATAATAATGTCTCTTATTTGATCAATATCCAGATCATAATATTTAAGTATAAAATAATTATATAACATATCTTGACTAATTGTATCACTGAAACTATATAAATCTGAAAGTGAATCAGACAATTCAATTTTTCTTGTTTGCAAATATAAATTCAATTCATATAGATTAGTTAGATTATCGGGTATTTTATATGATTGTTGCAATTTTTCAAATACTATATTGTTGCAAAAATAGTTATTAATATCTTTACAATAACTCATTATTCTAAAAAACTCATCTATTCTCAAGTTATCAAGTATTTTTAAAATTAATAAATCAGAAGGCATATTTTCTATCAAAGAAGAAATATAATCAAAATCTATATCGATATTATCGTTACTAAAAATATTTATTTGTAGTAAAGGACGAATTCTGTTAATTATATTCAATTCTAAATCTTCAATATAGCCAGATATATCAAAATATGCGCATGTTGCATATAATTTAATGATATCATATGTTGTCAGCGTTGAAATCTCTGGTAATCTTTGGTTTGTTATTTTAAGTCTAAAAGCATTATTATAAAAATCTATATATTTGCTGTAAATATAATTCAACAATAATTCCCATGAATCTATACTTATTTCTTCTATATCTAAATTTATTTCATCCTTAAATGACTCTTCGTATCCTCCCCAAAATAAATTTCTCAAAGTTGACGATACACTTAGTATTTGTTTATTTAGTTCATATTTATTACCACTAAAATTAATAATAATATCCGTTGAATTTTGAAAAAAATTATTCTCCCATAAACGCAATTTATCCATTTTATATTCCATTTTAATATTGAAAATTGAAAATTTATATTTATGATTAAACAATATTTATTACGAAATAGTCGATAAAAAACTGAAAATAAAACACACTTTACACCATGATGTATAATATATCTTATTAATCTTTACTCAAGTCAGTAATAGATATTATATTCTATAAAACTGTATATAATAGTATTATAATTTACTAGTACGATAAATAGTATTATAATTTATTTGTACAATAAACTATAATAAATAGTAGTGATATAGATGATTATTTATTGTAGCGTTATAAATAATAGCTATATGGATGATTATTTATTGAACTTCAAACACAATATTGGTCATAAACAAATATAATTATACATAGTACTATAAAATATTATTATATTTAACAATTATATTAGTAGTGTGTTATTGTTTAAAAACCATATCGTCAAATTAAAAACACAATATATCTATTTCTAAATTTTGAAAAATCGGGTATAAAAATATTTGTTATTAACCAATAAAATAAACTACACTAACAAAAATAGGGTTTTTAATATGAGATATAATGGATATTATATCTCATATTCTTAAATATAATGCAAATAATTTACAAATAATGGATATAAATATAGTTTATATTATTAAGTAATGGATTCGATGATATGCAGCAATTTAAGCTAATAGAAAAATATTATTTATTATCTCTAAATATAGCAGATTTTACAATCCTTATTGTTATAAGTCGTCTTGGATCTATAAGTTTCAATCGTTGACTTAATTAGAATTCTTTTTCTTGTTTTGTAGAATATCTTGATAATTTTAAACTAATTCCAATTTTATCAACATTACCAATTATATTTTCAATAATATTTCTTATTTGGCTAATATTAAGATTTGGATATTTAAGTATAAAATAATCAAGTAAGATATTTTCACTTTCGATATCTCTAAATTTATATACATTAGAAAGTGAGTTTGATAATATAATTTTCTTTTAGATATTATTTTAATTCATATAAATTGTTTACACTATCGGGTATTTTAAATATTTTTGCTAACCTTTCAAATACTAAATTATTACAAAAATAATCTTTGTTGACGGCGCATAAACTCATCCATTCAATCATATCTCCATATGATGATTTGTCTAATTTACTAATAATTGCATTTGCTATCGATGTATGTTCTATAAGAGCGATTATACTATCTATATTGTTACTAGTTACATAGTTAAGTAATATTAGAGATAAAGCATTCATTAATTTATCAGTCAATGGAACAACGTCAAAATAATCGCTTACCACGTATAAATTTAAAAGATCTTGGGATTATAACACCGTTAAATCTAAATATTTATTTGTAATAGTTATGTAAAAATTTTGCCTATAAAATCTCACATGCATATCATAAATATAATTCAATAATAATTCCCAAGAATCCACACTTATTTCTTCAATATCCAAATTTATTTCATCCTTGAACTATTCTGCATATCCACCTTGCAATAAATTTCTTAATGTTGTTTTATTGATATCTTGTGAATGTTTAATTTTATATTATTGAAAAATATCCTACAAAACTATATTTTTTACTTATTAAATTACCAAAATATTCACCCAAAATAAATCATAAAATTACTTTGATACTATAAGTATTTGTTTATTTAATCCATATTTATATAAAAGATTAATTTAATACATATTACATATTACATATTATATAATTACTAGACTATAAATATTTTTAATATAGCTATTTTACTTATATTTTTTGTAAAGTGTATGAAAATAGTTAAACAATTATGTTTTCTTTAATTTATATATTCATTGATATGTTGAATATTTTCAGTTGATATCACTATTTATAAAATAGTGATATGTTATCACTAAAGATATTTATACAAACTAGTTACTTTAAAAGAATAACTAGTTTAAAGTAATATAATTTTGTAATCAACTTTCTCAGAAATCTAAAATAGCGTCAAACGTTTTATCAGCATTAAAAAATAACGTTAATCTTTGAAAATAGGGATCAAAGTTATTTTTGGTTTGGTAGATTATTTATCGAATTATTTAACAGACTTCCAATATTGATACTAACTCAGAACATAACTTACCGATACACAAATATAGTTTTGGAAAGGACTTAAATATCATATTATTTTGCTAAAGAATAAACTGAATATTTTTGAATACAGTATGGTACAGAAATAATGAAATTAATATAAATTTTATTGAGTAAAAAAAATGACTATGGATTATTTGCGTAGTGATAAAATAGATAAAATAGGTGAAGAAACTAAGAATAAAGAGGTTAGACATGTAACAGAAAAAGAAATTTTAGGAATATTTCACAAACATCAAATATATTATGGAAGGATTGTTGCATTATCTAAATCTAGATATGAAGAAAAAAATAAATATGATAAAATCATGTACAATGCAAGAATAATACATAAAAAATATGGCATTGTTTGGAAAGGCGACTTAAATATTACACAAGAATTGGAAATTCTGAAAAATATTAAGAACGAAATTAATGATCCATTATATATTATAGAAGAACATCTTTGTTTTCATTATGAATGGAACCGTAAAACAGAAAATGGTCCAAATACAATTGATGAACTAATTCAATCTGCACAATATAGTTTAATTTAAAATATAATAACTTGAATAATATCCCTAATAATATCCCTAATTATATTATCTTGAATAATATTCCTAATTATATTATCTTGAATAATATTCCTAATTATATTATCTTGAATAATATTCCTAATAATATAATATTATCTTGAATAATATCCCCAATAATATAATATCCCTAATAATATAATATTATCTTGAATAATATCCCTAATATTATAATATCCCTAATATTATAATATCTTTAATTATAATATCTTTAATTATAATATCTTTAATTATAGTATCTCGAATAATATTATAATATCTTAAATAATATTATAATATCTTGAATAATATTATAATATCTTGAATAATATTTTGAGTAATATCTTAAATAATATCTTGAATAATTGATCTACTTATAAAAAAATATTGTAAATATTGTATAATGTTAAAAATCTACTATAAATTAATATTGTTTAGTCAAATAATCGTATGTATAAAAATTATCTAAAAGAGATAGACGTATAATAAAACAGATAATTTAACACTAAATTAATTTAGTAATATACAATAAAAAGAGATACAGTAATGATTAAATCAAAGTAAATTTAATAAAAATTTTATGAATAAAATGGAAAACTTGCGTTTGTGGGAGAATAGGTTTTTTAAAAAGTCGAATGATGTTGTGATATATTTCAACGGATCAAAATATATCTTAAACAAACAAGTATTATTACCATCAAGGACACTGCAAAATTTACTAGGAGGAGGATTCAAAGAATCGTTTGAAGAAGAAATAAATCTAGAAATAGAAGAAATAAGTATTAATACATGGGAATTATTATTAAACTATATATACGATAAACATCTCAATTTTTATAATCAAACATTTGAACTTGATATAGAATATAATAAGTTTCCTAATTTTTCTACTTTTAAAAATGAAGATATAATTCAACTATACATAGCAAGTGATTATTTCGATGTACATATATTGACAGATACTTTAAAAAATTATATAATAGATATTATATATAAATTATTGAAGACTACTCCGGAAGATACTAATAATGATCAATATCTTGCTGAAAATATATATAATGTATCATATATAGCTGAATATTTAATGCAAGATGATATAATAAACTCTGCAATTTCTAAATTAAAAATAGATAATATAATAGAGCTTATGAATTTGTGTACTAATAAAGATAATTATTTTTGTAATAATATATTATTCTACAAGTTACAAAAAATATTTAATATACCTGATAAAATAAATAATTTACAACAATTAACTCAATATTTACAACCCAAGTTAGATAATCTGGACAATTCTCTATCTTCTCTATCTTCTTTATATAATTTTACAGACATTGTTACCAAACAAATTTTATTATATTATTTCCTTCTTGCATATCCAAATATTTCAACTCCAATTCTTGTCAATAAGATTAATGCTATTATAAAAACTGTTAAACGCAAATATTTTTCAAATTCAACCTCTCCCATTAGTAATCTTATCAAATATCATTCTGCTTTATCATCCTCAGGTCAACCTAATCTCTCAAATGTATATATCATAAATAGAAATTTCGTCAATACGGTTCTATATTATATTCATAGACATATTTTCAGAGCATCAACTAAATTTTATTAATTTTCATCTATTTGACCTATATTAAAATAAAGACTCATTTTTGTAGCAATATTACCAATACAATGTAAATCTATTTCACACATAAAATTTGAAAGGTCAATGTAATTTTTAGTTAAAATATTACTTATTAAATATTTATTTACAACTGCTTTATAAATTTTCATTGAAAATTTAAATTATATTGTTATATAAACTAAAATTTAAAGCTAATTTTAAACAAGAATTTAATTTATTTAAAATGTTTATCAAAAAAGGATAATAAACATATCATAAAATAAAAATATATTTTGAAACAACTAAATAAAAATATATTTTGAAATAACTAAATAATAAATATTTAGCATTAATTATGAATTTGATTTACAATTGATAAATGTCGATTATTAATTGAGAATAGATAGTTTATAATTATAATCATTACTTATAGTTAGTTTTACAAGTCCTCTTGTTACTAGTAGTATTGTATCTGTACTTTTTAATCGTTGACTAGATTTTAAAGTCTAATATCTTTATCATGTTTGGAATGTCTAGAAAATCTAGACAATTTTGAAACTTTTCCGTGTTTAATAAAGTCGGACATTCTATTTTCAATAATATTTTTTATTTGGTTAATACTATGATTAGGATATCTAAGTATAAAATAATTAAGTAACATATTTTGGGCTTCTAGATCTTTAAATTTATAAAATTGAGAAAGTGAGTCATATAATATATTTTACTTTCTTTTAGATACTCTGACAACTCATACAAATTATTCACACTATTTGGCATTTTGAATTTACTTGCTAATACATAAAATATTATATTATTGCAGAAATAAGTTTTATTATCAGTACATAAACCCATGAATTTAATTATATCCTCGTAAGAAAATTTGTTTAATTTATCAATTATAAGATTTATAAGAGAAGGATTATCTTCTATATCGTTTCCATATATTAAATTATTCAATATATAAGATGGTTTATCAGACAATATATTATTCAAAGAAGGAACATCAAAGTAATCATTTGCTATATATCAGCTCTCTGAAAATAAGCTAGTAATACACATATAAATGATTTATATAATATTTATATGTATTTAGATATAATAGATTATAAATTATAAAATTATGCTAATTGATAACATTAAATATCTAATTTATCAATATCATACATCAATATATTTTGTATTTTATAATTTCAAATAGTTATATTCTCCATAATAACATAGGTTTAACATATTTTATATTTGTACAAGTATAAATATATCTACTTTATATTATTTGTCATGGTATAAATATATAACAAGAACACAAAATATCTTGATTTTATATTCTTTGTAAAAATATGAAATATCCATGTTTTATATTTTTTTTAAAGTATAAATGTTTATTGATAATATAAATATCTACTTTATATTATTTGTCATAGTATAAAGTAGATAAAGAAAATACAAAATATCTACTTTATATTATTTGTCATAGTATAAAGTAGATAAAGAAAATACAAAATATCCATGTTTTATATTCTTTGTGAATAATATATAATATCTCTATTTTACATAATCAATAAATATTAAATTTGTTGGTTATTTGTGTGATTATTTAGGATGAAGTGATAGTGTATTATAAAATTATATTCAATAAAACCAAGAAATAAATTGAGGGATTAAATATTGATATCGAAGGGGAGATCATTAACAAATAAATAAGCTATACGAACAAAACAATAGATTTTATGACAATCATCAACAGTTAAACAAGAATAATTTGTTCCATAGTTATTTTTAAATAAAAGTAAATTATGTAAAATTTGTTCCAAATTTAAATCGTTGGGTGATTTCTTCATCATATTACGAAATATTTTATGATCATCGTGTTCGAAGATTAAATTATTAATTTGTATTTCAAAACAAAAACTATTTTTTGTTTTATATATAGTACCATCATCTACATAACTATTATAATCATACCATTTTAATGTGGAAGTTGAATTTTTTATAACAATACTCATATTTTCGTAAAATTCACAAATCGTGCCAGAAAATTTTCTTTTGTCTGATCTTTTTATTTTTATGTATATTTCTGATTCTAAAATTTCTTCTACAATTTTATTATATACATTCCATTCTTCTTGCTTTATATTTTTTATTTTGTCATCGAGCGATCGCAAAAATATTTTTTTCTCTGTTCCATTTTGACTTATCATTACCCATTTCATATTTTTCTTACTATTTTTATCATCATTATTTATTATACTTTCTTTATGATACACTTTTGTTCTATCTTTATTTATAACTTCGGTTATTTCTCTAACAATTGAATTTTTGCCAAAATATGAACCCATTTATATTTAATATTCTAAATATAAATATTTTAATTTGTTGATTATAGTATATTGTTAATCCATATTTTGTATAATAAGTACATAGTATTATACATTACAATTACACATTATACATTACACATTACATATTACATATTACATATTACATATTATATATTACAATTACACATTATACATATATTACATATTACACAAAATGTATTTATAAAAATAGTTAGAATTAAAACGTACCGTAATCAAGATACATATTTCTGAACAATGTAGGATTTTTAATATTGTCCTCATAATTATCATCCAAAAAACTTAAAGATCTAAGAAAGTAAAGTTTTGGATAAGCCCCAAAAAAGGACACGTTACTATTATATGAAATATAAAGATTTATCAAGTCATTAAGTGTTTGTGTAGATATCGGTACTTTAGTGTATGGATCAAATGGATAAATAGGTTGTTTTACATTATATACAGTTGTAGATAGATTAGATTCAAAAGATCTTAAAAGAGAAGTTAATTCATAACATTGTGAAAGATCAGGATAATCGCCTTTTCTAATTTTATATTTATTGGGAATATGATCCCACTCTTCGTATGTAATTGGATCTTCATTTGATTCACAATCTCTATCAAAATTTTCTAATATAGTGTTATTTTCATTATTATATTTTTCTATTATAGAAAATAATACAGTAATAAGTTTATATAGTTTTTCAATATTATTTTCAGACATATAGTATTCTATTTTATTGTTAATAATTACATTTCTATAATTACTTGAAAAATTCTCTAAAAAAAACTCGGCTTTACCTGATGAAGTTCCTATTATATAAATTAAATCTCTATAATCTTCTGGTCGTATACCACGTTTAACATCAGCTTGTTTTCCATAAAATGGATAATCTATAAGCGCGTTCAATACCTCTTTTAATTTTTCAACGTCTATCTTGTTTTTTTCAAAAAAAATTATTTTATCATGTTTATCCAAAAATATTTTATTTATATCATTTTTATTTTTTGTCTTATCCAAATACGACATAAACGTTTTCAATGCAACTATATCATATGGTTTTTCTACATCGTATACTAATCCCATTGATATATATAATATATTGTTTACATAGCTAACATCGTATAGTATCTTTCTCTTATTGTTTTGTAATGTTATAGCAATATCTAACGAATCTTTATTATCTACTGTTTCATATACTGTTGTGAGATAATTATATAATAATCTAATCTCTTCTATTCCTATATCTTTATTAGTAATTTTAATCTCATTAACTATTTCATCCGTATTATTTCTATCAAAATCGATAAAATTAAGAGTAAAATCAGTGTTATTTAAAGAGAATCCATTCATTTTTAATTATTAAAATTATTTTTAATAATTGAATTTTGTTATATGCAAAATGTTTGTTTAATTTCTCTATTATGTATATATATTTAATTTCTCTTATTTATACAAAATATAAATATTACATTTATTTTATACAAAATATAAATATTACATTTATATTTTGTATTTTGTATAAATAAATCTCCAATTACCGATAAGCTTACAAATATGATAATTTTATTATATTATAAATAAAAAAATATGATAATTATATTATAAATTATCTGGTATCAAAATTTTCCTCATTTACACCCATAAATAGAAGATAACGTTAAATCTTCCCAAGTAAATAATTTATGTAAATTGTTTTTAGAAAGACGGTTGGATTTATTTTGGGTTTATGTGATAGTAGCAATATAATAATATGTAATGTATAAATGGATACATTAATAATAAATAACTCGTTATTTATTATAGAAATTTACAAAAAAAGATAAAATTTGATAATATTTCTAGTTATTAATATTGGTCTAGTTTTCAAATATGTAAGAAACATATTTTGATATAATGAATGGAAACATTAACAATTCCGAAGATTATATATTTATTGAATAAATATTTGAATAGATTAAATAAAATATCATGATAACTTTGACTTATATGTAATTTTTATTATTTATCTATTTGGTTAATTATTAAATATTGAAATTAACAATACAACTAATAGGGTTAATAAACTATATAAGAATTAAAAGCTGAAGGTTAGGTTTTAATTTGTTGCAAGTATCAGTTAATTTATGTAAATTATTTATATTGCCAGTATTAGTTAATAATTTTGCAATTTTGTAATACTATGTTTGCGTTAAATTAGTTATTAGTATATTTATACAAACTCATTATCATTAAAAGCAATCTATTCTTATATAATGAAATGTATTTTCTATTAATAAATATTATAAAGACAAGATTACTTTAAGTATTTTACTTAAAGATACATTTTCTATTAAAGGACTGGTAGTCTACTATATATGATTATGAATATTCGCTATAACTTACAAGATAAAATATACATCAGTTGAATATAATTTAATAATATCAGACATTGTAAGAGTTTAAATCTGTGGGAATATTTGATTTTTTATATTAAGTTCAATACATTATCATAAAACCATAGCATCGGTTATAAATATAATTAAATATTAAGTTCTATAATTATAGACTCGTTTTTTCTATATTTAAATTTATTTAGGGTTGATTATCGGATCGGTTTTTGAAAAAAATATTTATAATGTTTCATTATCTAAAACACAATATACCAAATATATTCTTAAATAATTAACTAACTTGCATAAACAATTTTTATTTTATATTAGACTGAAATCTCTTTCTGATAATTGTAATTTAAAAATTTTCCATTTAAATAATAACTATAAACATTATGATTTCCTTATATTCTTTCCTATAATAATGAATAAAAATATAATTGCATCGTCTAAAATAAGATTTTCACCAACATATCTTCTTAACTTCTTCTCCAAACTTACTAAGCTCTTAAATAAAATTTTGTGTATGCGACATTTTAAAATTTTATTTAAGAGCTTAGTAAGTTTAAGGAAGTCGATAAATTAAAGTCAATGTAATATGAGTAATCGTATATTACTGGTATTACTTAGATGTAAAAAGGATTTATTTAAAATTTGTATTGTAGTGATCACTTACTATGTGTTGATCTAGATTGATAACTATCCATTAACTAATATAGTATTGTATATAATTTATATAGTATTGTATATAGTTTATAGTTTATAGTTTATAATTCATAGTTCTCACAAATAATTTCTCAATGATTCAAGTGCAAATAATATTATATATAATGTATTATTTATATAATATATAATGTATTATTTATATAATATATTATTTATGATTAAAATTAATAATACTGACAACTGGATAATTTTCGAAAACTGTTCTCTCATAAACCAAAAATATTTATTGGTATTTGCAATAAATATTTTTATATTGATAGTTAATTGAGTCCATGTCCTATTAATATATCAATAGTATTCAAATCAAATGATATTACATTAATAACAATATTTTTATCAATACAAATTCTTTTATCAGTTGGTAAAGATTGATAATTGTTAAAATGCTATCAAATTTTTTATTTATATTTATTAACTTGACTAATATTATATATAATTGGTACATAATGCTTTATTTAATATATTTATCAAAATTATTATCGTTATATTATCAAAAGATTTCCCTAAACATTTCCATTGCAACTTTTTTTACTTGCGCATAACAATTTTCACCTAAATTTTCCATAATTCAGTAAATACAAAAATTATTGCATCAATATATTTTTATATGATTTGTTGTGAATATTTATAATATTATATCTTATAATACAACACTAATATGTTAGTCATAATATTAATATGTTAGTTATATTATTATCATGTTAGTTATATTATCATGTTATAATATTATCATGTTATAATATTGATATGTTATAATATTGATATGTTAGTCATAATATTAATATGTTAGTTATATTATTATCATGTTATAATATTGATATAACTATATCTACGATTAAATATTTAGATGGATAATATCATAATATAGTAACTTATGTACAATATAACAAGGATAAATTATGATAACTAACGAATACCCAATTCAAGATATTTTTCTCTAAATAATATAGGATTTTTAATTATGTTTTCATAATCATTTTCCAAAAAGCCTAGAGATCTAAGATAGTAAAGATGTGGATAAGTTTTAATAAAGTTATTGGTATCGTTATATTTTATATATAAATTTATCAAGTTGTTAAGTGTTTGTGTTGAAATTGGTATTTTTGTGAAAGGATCAAATGGATAAACAGGCTGAGGAACACCATATACAGTTGTGGTTAAATTAGATTCAAAAGATTTTAAAAGGGAAGTTAATTCATAGCATTGTGAAAGATCAGGATATTCTCCTTTTTGAATTTTATATTTATTAGGAATCTAATCCCATTCCTCGGATGTAATTGGATCTTCATTTGAATCGCAAACTCTATCGAAGTTTTCTAAAAATGTATTATTTTCGTTATTATATTGATCTATAACAGAATATAAAAAGGTGATAAAATTATTTAATTTTTCAATATTATCGGCGGTCATATAGTATTTAATTTTATTGCCAATAGTAATTTTATTATTATACCTCGTTAAATTCTTTAAATAGAACTCTGCGTTGCCTGATGATGTACCAAATGTAAAAAATAAATCTTCGTAGTCATGCTGTTGTAAATCATTAATATCTTGCAATTTTTCGTATGGGTAATCTATCTGGTCTTCCAAAATATTTTTAAGCTGTTCAAAATCTATATTGTTTTTATCAAGAACAATAATTTTATCATGTTTTTGTAAAGCTATTTTATTTTTACTATCTGTATAGTTTTCATTGTTCAATAACGTTAAGAAATTTTTTAACTCATATATATCCTGTGCTTTTGTGATATGATATACAAATCCCATTGTTATATATAGCGTATCTATTTTATATCTAATATCATATTCTATTCCTCATTTTTTATTTTGTAAAACTATCCCATCATCATTTGATTGGTTATCTATCATCATATCATATACTTCACTTAGATAATTATACAATAAATTTAGTTCTTTGATTCCTATATCCTTATCGCTAATATTTATTATATTGAGCATATTTCCCTTTATTTTTGGATCAAAATCTATGGAACTGAACGTGAAAGCTGAATAAAGTGTGGAAAATTGGTCCATTTTAGTTTTATTTAAAAATTTTATTCTTGTTGATTTTCCAAAACATAAAATAGTGACAATAGCTATTAATAAAACGATTTGCGCTATTTATATTCTCAATATTATTTTGTTGAATGTTAAAATTATATCTATTTTGTAATTTTATTATATATTAGTACAAAATATTAGCTTTATAATAAATAGCGCTACAAATAATATTACTATATTTTTATTATTCTTATATATTAATTTAATATCTCGATTTAAAAGTTGTAAATTTTATCAATTTAGTATCGCTAATCGTTGTGTTATAGAATAATATTTTTGTATAAAATATTATTCTGAATTTCACCTGTAGATAATTATATTATTTTATAATATAATTATCTATACATAAACTCAGAAACCTTAAATTAAGTCAATAGCTATTTTGAAAAAGATTAACACAATTTTATCTTGATAATAAAACTTTAATGCTATTTTGAGTTTATTGAAATTGCAAATAATAACTTAATAGCTAGAGTACACAATAATATTAATATAGATAATATTAATATTATCTATATTAATACCACCCGTATTAATTTATGTAACTTACAGATAAAGGATTACCCCATAATATATTTATAATCAAAAAACAAAAATAGCGCTAAACGTTACCACTAAAAATTACGATTAGCGTTATTTTTGATTTTTTGGAAACTTATAAGTTTAAATAAAAATTGAACTTATAATATATTCTTATCTACAATATACTAGCCTTTATGTAAATATAATCTAAAATAATATATTCTTATCCAAAATGTATTAATAAGTTGTATTATACTTTATCTAAATCATATATTAATAATTATATGACAGAATTTTATATTTTATAAATTAACTTATATACTATCAAGATAAATTTATCATATTGTATTTATATTTATCAGCAATATAAATATTAGAATATAACAATTTAACTTTGTTTACCTAAAATAGGCAAATAATTTAACTTTGTTTACCTAAAATAGGCAAATAATTTAACTTTGCTTACCTAAAATAGGCAAATAATTTAACTTTGCTTACCTAAAATAGGCAAATAATTTAACTTTGCTTACCTAAAATAGGCAAACAATTTAACTTTATTTACCTAAAAATATACAAACAAAGTGTTATAGGTTTCTTCTTAGTGTAGCAAGACTGAGCGTTCATTGAGCAATAATTTAGTTTATTTAGGATTTAACGACTCGTCACTTAACGCGAAACTCATGTTATAACAGAAAATATATATGTTCTATTTTGAACTTTCTTTATCACAATTAAAAATCAACTCTAATTTATTTTTGCATTTAATATTTGCTCACGAATCCCATAAACCATACCAAGTTTATAAAAATTAATGAGATCAATAAAATTTATCTATGTCCAAATAAATTTTATTATTAAATAGACCGATCAAAAACCTAAAATAACTATGATCTTTTTTAAAACTGCCAAGGTTATTTTTTAGAATTAATAAGAACGATTAAGTTTATTTAGATTTTTGGTGAAAATATTATTAAAATGCATCGCAAATGATAATTACAATCAATGTTAATATATTAACTTTAAGTTAATAATCTGTAAATCCTAAGCAAATACATGAGATTTATTAAAATTCAACCATGTATTAAATTTTATAATATAATTGGTATTAAAATTTAAGCAAAAATCTCGAAAACACACAATTATAACAATATAATTTATAGATAAAATATTATCGAGATATTAATTATTAGATTGTATTTATATCATTTAATAAAAATGTCAATCAAATAAATTCTCAAAAAAATTTATATCAATGGGGAAAGGCAAATCTTCAACCAATAAATAAGCTATACGAACAAAACAATAAATTTTATGACAATCTTCAAGAGACAAATTAGTATAAGACTTTCCGTAATTATTTTTGAATAAATGCAAATTATTAAGAATTCTTTCCCATTTTAAATCTTGAAACGATTTTTTCATCATATATCTAAATAAGCCGTGATCGTCATGTTCAAATATTAAATTATTCATTTCTAATTCAAAGCAGAATCCATGTCTTGATTTATTTATTGTTCCATCATCCAGATAACTATTATTATCATACCATTTTAATGTTGTTGTTCCAGTTTTTATAACAATACCCATGTTTTCATAAAATTCACATACCGAACTTGATTTTCTTTTGTCTGATCTTTTTATTTTTATAAATATTTCTGAGTCTAAAATTTCTTCTACTAATTTATTATATTCGTCCCAATCTTGTTGTTTTATATTTTGTATTTTATCCTTAAGTGATCGTAAATATATTTTTTTATCTCTTCCATTTTGACTTATTATTACCCATTTCATAATTTGTCTATTTTTATCATCATTACTGTTGTTATATACCATTATTCTATTACTATCTATATTCTCAGTTTTTTCTCTAAAAATAGAATTATCTTTGGTAAAATATGCGCCCATTTTATATTCATCTAAACTTAAACTAAAATTTTTTGTTTAAATATTATTTTACGTAATCTTACTTTCTGAGATTATCAATAACTATTTCATCAAATATCTCATCTCAGTATAAATATATTTCTTGTATTTAAATATATTTATATAGTATAATCTAATACAGTATTTATTGTCTATCTATATCTATTGCAAGATTAACATTAAAAACGGTTATAACTATTTTTCTTTCTCTCCATTCCATTTTTTCATCCGGAATTTTAGCCATTCGCTTAGCTAGATCATCTAAATCATCATCATCCAACTCATCTAAATCAACTATTGTTCCATTACCTAAATCAACAACATTGTCATCCGAATCTTCATCTGAATCTTGATCTTCATAAACATTATAATCATATGTTGACCAATATGTTGATTGATACGTTGACCAATATGTTGATTGATACGTTGACCAATATGTTGATTGATACGTTGATTGATGGGTTGATTGTATAGTTTTATGTATAACTCTTTTAACTATTTCGAAGATTTGGTTTATATCCAAAGTGGGATATTTAAGTATGAAATAATCAACTAATATATTTTTGTTTACGGGATCAACAAAATCGTATAATGGACAAACTAAGTTTGACAATCTGAAATTTTTCTCTTTCAAATAATCTTTTAATTCATATAAATTATTTACATGAGCAGGTATTTGAAAACATTTGTTTATAATTTTGAAAACTATATTATTGAAAGAATAATTTCTAACATTCAATGTACACATATATTTTATTATATTATCTATAGATAATTTGTCTAGTGTAAATAATATAATATCATATATAAGAGGAGAATAGTCAATCATTGAATTAATTTTTTGTAAATCATTATTCCTTAAACAAATATTCACACTATCTAACAGAATATTTTTTAATTCGCTGATTAAAATATCTATATCAAAGTAGTCGCTGGTTATATATAATTCCATTATATTATTAATTGTTAATTTTTGCAAATCAATACAATGGTCATTTGTGATATTAAGTTTAAAAATTTTGGAATAAAATTCTATATGTTTATTATATATATAATTTAATAAAATCTCCCACGAATCTTGGGTTATACAATCAATATCCAATTTTATTTCATCTTTGAAAGATTCTTCGAACCCGCCCTGCATCATACTTTTTAATGTTGATGATACATATAATACTTGTTTGTTTAATTTATATCTTGTACCATTAAAATATACAACAACATTACTAGAGTTCCCAAAAAAATCATTCTCCCATAAGCATATTTTCCTCATTATATTAATATAACTATTTTATTCTAAAATTAACAATACTAAAAATACATATTGTATTTTTGGTACCATACTCAATAATAAATTTTCTTGAGTATATAATTATATCTCAGACATTACTTTAAAATTTCATTATGAAATATTTTATATACGAAATATTTTATATTGAATATTTTATATAATAGTCAATATTCAATGGTCAATATTCAATGGTCAATAGTGATTTCATATTTTATGTTTTAAAATATGAAAATAATTACATAATACAAATTTAGCATAATGTTAGATTCTCCAAATTAAGAAGGACAAATGATATTCAGATAATACTAAATATATAAATACAATATTATAATAGTTATATTATTTTGAAATTATATGAAGACGTCCATTATATGTAAAATAAATGTTTTTAATATAAATATGAATATTTATATTAAAATAAATAAAAATGGTGCGGATTGGAAGTAATTTATATACTGTTAAAGTCTGATTAATATATTAATCAATTTAAAATATGGGGATGTAATAAAAAAGTCGAAATTTTTTATCACTGTATAAATTTCAATGAAAACAAGGTATAAATTTTGACATGGTAACAAATATGGACATAACTGAAGGTCTGGATAATTTCTTGGAAAATGTAGAGGCAGAAAAAAGTTATATGGAAATAAAAAAAATATCAGAATAATAGTAAATACTATTTATGGAATAAATGTTAATTTGGATTTATGTGGAGCTAACCTTTAATTATTAACTAAATTTATTGACTATTTTAACTTGGAGATGAAGAAATAGATTTTCAACTTGGAGATGAAGAAATAGATTTTTAACTTGGAGATGAAATATATTTTCTAATAGACGTTAATATAGAAATATGGATGAATTTTTATTATATACAAATTGATGAAAATATAGATAATTATCATAAAAATTCTATATTAGACTATATAAATTCTATAAATACACAATCTATATTTTTACACCCAGAATCAGAAAAAAAGAATTGAGTTACTTATTTCTATATATATGTATTTATTAAATCATCTATACTTTCTACGAAAATAGATACGTTTCACTAATGAAAATTTTACACAATTAGAAAAAAGTGACAAGATTACATTATATTAATGTTCAATATATATTGATAATAAAAATTATTCGATTTTCATAAATAACTATGAAATTATTAAAATAGTTATTATGTATAAATGTATTCTTTAATATCGTACAAATTCAACTTTTTATCAAGTTATAACTTGATTTTAATAATGAATAATAGTTTAACATTATTCATTATTAAAATATTATAATGGGTGTAGATTATTATTCATGTGATAAATGTAACGTTGCTTATTCTGAATATCATTGGGATGAATATGATAGATATCAGTATATATGTAGTTGTGGTGCTTATTATTGTAGAAATTGTAAATTTTATGGAAAATATTATAGTAATCATATAAGCCAAGATGAAGAATATCAAGCCGTTGAAAAGATAAAAGAAATATTAGAACTAAATATTTGTAATCGTATTAAACGCACTAATTTCCATAATAATGTTGACCATATTAAAAATAATACAGATGATATAATAGTTGAAAAAGATATTCTTTTAATAGAGGATAAAGGGTATTTTAAAGAAACTGCAAGCGAAAATTATCTTTCCGAAACAAAAAGTATTAGTGCTTTAAAAGATGAAGATACAAAAGATGAAGCAAAAGATTATGAAGCAAAAGATTATGAAGATACAAAAGATGAAGCAAAAGATTATGAAGCAAAAGATGAAGCAAAAGATTATGAAGCAAAAGATGAAGCAAAAGATTATGAAGCAAAAGATGATAATGAAGATGATAATGAAGATGTTGAAGATGATGAAGATGATAATGAAGATGTTGAAGATGTTAAAGATGTTGAAGATGTTAAAGATGTTGAAGATGATAATGAAGATGTTGACGATCATTGTAGCCCAATAGAATTTAATCCATTAACTGAAGACAAAAAATATGATAAAATAACTATATATAGTTTGGACGATGTATTTTATATGTTTCCGAAAATAATAGACACGTTGTATATAGTATTAAAAAAAAGTGGCATAGACAAAACAAAATATTGTTGTGGAGGGGAAGATAAAAAAGGGGATAAAATTGATGAGGAATATGGTAATTTATTTGAATGTGAGAATTGTACAGTTAATGCGAAATATAGAAAAATTGACTCAGATAAATTAATAGAATGGATTTGTAAAAAAAATAAAACTTCAAGAGAAAAACTTGTGCAAGAATTTCTGGATTGTAATTAATATGCAAATATTAAAGTTTTCGAATGTTTTGTACAACAATACTATATAAAAGTGTTAATTTTTCAAAATCGATAATACATTGAGTTCTATAATTAATAAAAATAATAATATAGTTTATTAAAATGTAAATATTCCATTTTAATAATATTTATTGGCATTTCAAATTTAGTATAAGTTTTGATAACCAACATATAATCATAATTTATTATGATTTAATGTTTAAATCATGCTTACAAATTTTAGTATTTATTTATTATAACCACTAAACAACAGAATTATATTTTCTTTGTTGTTTAGTGGTTATAATAAATAGTTTTATATTATTTTATTTATATAATATGTTGAACTGATTTTACAACATATTGAACTGATTTTACAACATATTGTATAAGATGTTATAATTCTTGTTGTTATACAAGTATTTATTTTATTAAATTATATACTCTTTAATTTAATAGTTATAGGACATAAATATAGAATGTTCCCACAAATATTATATTATAATTCTTTACAAAATATATTATGCAAAATATATTCTACAATAGCATATTAATCCTTTTATAAAATTATTTCTTAATTGTTTTACAGGTATAGTACCTCACAAATATTCTTTAAATAATTATATTATTTTCTTGTGTTAAATAATTATATCGACAGAAAATATTTGATCGAAAATAAATATGAATAGTTAATGAGTAAAATTTAGCAAACTTAATATAAAAGTAAAAAATAATAAAAATTGAATTTTGTTTCAAAAAAAGTACGTTTTTAAACGGGATACATGTACTTCCTTTATCTATTTTTAGATAAAGAAATATTTATTATGTAAAACAATATTTTAATTTTAATTTGAACAATATCTTAATATTTATGCATAATAATATCTTAATATTTATGTAAAACAATATCTTAATATTTATGCATAATAATATCTTAATATTTATGCATAATAATATCTTAATATTTATGCATAATAGTATCTTAATATTTATGCATAATAGTATCTTAATATTTATGAATAATAATATCTTAATTGTTCTGTAAAATAATATTTTAATTTCTATCCGAGATATTTACCTTGCACAATAATATTTATATGTAAATAATCCTTATCAAAAAGTTATAGAATATTATTCTTGTATTACAAATATTATATATTCTTTAAATAATATTTATAATAGATAACTTACAAATATTATTCTCATGTCATAAAATAGTAACTTGTATAGGTTACTTTAAATATTGATACATAAAATTATAGTAATTAATTATGAATTGCTTTATGTGATATATAATTAATATTTATTAATTGACTGATCACTGATATAAATAAATTGATATCATACATAAATTCATCTATTGGATAATTTAATTATTGATACAAAATTAAATTATATTTGTGCGATAGATTATATTTTTACGATGGATTAAATTATATTTGTGCGATAGATTATATTTTTACGATGGATTAAATTATATTTCTGCGATAGATTATATTTTTACGATAGATTATATTGTTACGATGGATTAAATTATTATATATAATAATACTAAAGTTACTTTACCTAAAAAATAGGTAAAGTAAGTACATGTATCCCGTTTAAAAACGCACTTTTTTTGGAACAAAATTCAATTTTTATTATTTTTACTTTGGATGTTTGTCTAGATTCTATCTCTTCGGTTTATAAAATATATCGTATAAGCGGCTCAAAAAAATACATAGTAACCTAAATATATGATAGACTAATATATCAAATGATTTAAAAAATATAATTTTATGGCATAAAATCTAAAAATAATTATTAATGAATTGAATATTGGATGGGAATCAAACTATTGTACTCTGTAAGAATTAATATTTCAGAAAGTTACTATGGTTGTATAAAACAATTAGATTATTATGTTACTTTTAATCAAATTATGCAACATATTGAGCCGAAGGGTGTTATTTATGAAAGATATTATTATAAAAAGCAATTATAATAATATACAACTCAACAATATATAATTTTATAAAATTATATGATTCAAAATTCTAGGATAATAGAAAATATATTAGTAATATATTATTTAGTAGTAAAAAATTAATCTAATGTTATTATACTATTGTACAGTTTGATTATAAATAAGTAATATTTTGTTTAGTGGTAATAATCTAATATTATTATACTATGTACAGTTTGATTATCAATAAGTAATATTTTGTTTAGTGGTAATAATCTAATATTATTATACTATGTACAGTTTGATTATCGATAGGTATTATTTTGTTAGATGAGGAAGAATTATCAAAAGAATTTTGGGATGGATTTCTTATTCTTCTGTGGACAGATATTTTGGGCGGTTTAATGCGTTTATGAAGGACCACAAAACTATTTATTATATTTTTGATTGAATTTATTTCATCAAAAGTTGAATTTGGATATTTAAGGATAATATAATTGAGCAATAAATCTTCAGTAATTGTATCGGTAAAAATATATAATGATGAAAGATGAACGGATAATGCAATTTTTCTTTCTTTCAAGTATTGTATTAATTGATGTAAGTTGGTAAGATTATGGGGTATGTTAAATGATTTTTGTAATCTTTGAAATATTATGTTTGTACAAAGATAATTGTTATTATTTGTACACAAATCCATTATTTGTATTATAATATCTATTGAAAGTAAATCTGCTATAGAATTAGAAGGTAAATTTTCTATTAAAGAGGAAATAAGATCTAAATCTAGGTCATTTGTTTTAGATAAATTAGACAAAATATCAATAATATAATTTTGTAATTTATGAGTTAATACTGGAACATCAAAATAGTCACTAGTGACATATAATTCAATAATATGATCAAACGTTAATGTGGAAAGATCATAAAATGAGTCATCGGTTATATTAATTTCAAACATTTGTCTATAAAATTTTGTGTACTTATCGTATATATAATTTAACAATAATTCCCATGAATATATGCTTATATCTTCAACATTTAAATTTATTTCATCCTTAAATGATTCTTCATATCCACCTTGCAATAGATTCCTTAACGTCGACGATACACTAAGTATTTGTTTATTCAGTTTATATTTAATACCATTAAAGTAAATAATAACATCAGAAAAATTTTCAAAAAAACTATTCTCCCATAAACGCAAATTATTCATTTTATTAAATTATATTATTTATTTGCTGAGAAAATAGTGAATATTTTTATTAATTTACTATTTGTAGGTAGAGTTATAACTCGAACTATTTATCCAATTAAAAATATATTAACTTTAAAGTATATTTTGTTAAATACTTTTTATTTTTATTCTCTTTCTCTTTTGCTAATTACAAGTATTTCACGACATCACAATCTGTATCTAATGAATAATTTATTAGATATATTAACAATACCAATTTATAATAGTCTAAATTATATAGTATAATATGAGTATCATATATGACTTGTATATAAGAATAAAGTAATTGTACGAAAATATATACTAGGTTTTATATAATTATACAAAGCTAAGAGCTGTATTTTTAAGTGATAATTTGAATAAATTGAAAGAAATATTATATATGATACAGATTGTTATGTTCAATATATATCATATATAATTTAGTAAATATTCTGAAATAAAAGAGGATCTTTTATTATATCTTCGTAATTTTTTAACAAATAACTCATGTTTTTAAGATGAGTTAGATTTGGATATTTTTCTGAGAAATCATCATTATATAACATGTATATATTTATTAAACTATATAGTGTTTGTGTAGAAATTGGTATTCTGGTGTATGGATCAAATGGATAAATAGGATGAGGGACATCAAATACATAGGTATTCAAATTGGATTCAAAAGATTGTAAAAGAGAAGTTAATTCATAGCATTGTGAAAGATCGGAATAATCGCCCTTTAAAATTTTATATTTGTTTGGAATAGAATCCCATTCTTCATATGTAATTGGATCTTCATCTAAACCACATTGTTCTTTTATACCAAGAAAGACTGTCGAATTTTCATTATTAATATTATGAATAATATTATCCAATGTTTGAGTTAAATAACTTAATTTAGTTAAATTAATTTCATCAAACATATTGTATTCAATTTTGCAACCTATCAACATAAAGTTCATATTAGTGAGACTTGGTTCTACATAATATGAACCAGTTCCATTTGAAAATCCAAATGTAAAATCATTTGTTTCTTTGTTTTCCTTTACCTTAAACCCTTTATCAAGAAAAACTGTTAATATACTTTTTAATTCTTGGACCTTTATATTATCTTTATCAATATTGATAATATTGTCATTTACTTGCAGACTTATGACATTTTGCATATGTCTTCCATCCTTTTTCATATTCAATAATGTTATAATTTCTTTTAAATAAACTATATCCTGATAATTAGCTCTGTTATATACAAATCCCATACTTATAAATAATTTTTTATCATAAAATTGTATTTTGTATTGTATTTTGTTATTTAATTCATTAATAAATCTGTATTGTATTTTTTCATTCATCTTTTTTATTTTTCTCACATCATTCAATACATTAGAAAGATAATTATTCAATAATTTTACATCATTTAAAGATATTTCTGTATTACCTATATCTATTCTATTAATAAATTTATTAATAATAACTGAATCCAAATCAACAAACCCTAACATAAAATCGGAACCTAAAATTGAAAATTCATCCATTTTTATTAAAATTAATTTTTAATTAATTCTTTATTATTCATATATCTCTTCTTATACTATTTTCATTTATTTCTAACTATAAATCGTATTTCTATTTATACTATTTATATCAAAATTTTCATTTGTTAATATAATTTAATTATATTGTGTTTGTTATTTATACAAAAATTGAAATATATTGAACATGTTATTATAAAATTTATTTCAATACCGTAGTTATTTAACGATATTTTATCATCCCCTAAATCATATATTATCACAATGAACAAGTTAAAGAATTACACAAACAAGTTGAAGAAGTAATTCATTTTGATGATAAACAAATTGACATAATCGAAGAAATATTATTGACGAAGAAAAAATTAAACAAATAAGGATGGCTTTTTGCAAATATGAACTATACTATGGTAGAATATTATCTATGTCTAAATCTCGTTATAGAAAGGAAAATAATACATATAAAATAATGTATTATGTTAGTATAATACATAATAAATATGATATAGTATGAGAAGGAGATTTAAATATCATAAAAGACATGAAAATATTGGAAAATATTATTAAAGAAGCACAGGATGAATTATAATTGTAGATGAACAATATATTTTTTCTTACGAATGGAGAAATTAATCATTCGGAGGAAAAGAAGCGAAAACAATAGAAGATCTAATAAAATTATGATAATATTGCATAAAATTATGATAATATTGCATAAAATTATGATAATATTGCATAAAATTATGATAATATTGCATAAAATTATGATAATATTGCATAAAATTATGATAATATTGCATAAAATTGTGAACGATAGATAAAATATTAAATACTATGACCAGAATATTTATAAAACTTGAAGTATATTTTTATAAATATTTACATATTTTATTAAGTAATCCTGTAAATAAAGGATTATAATTATAATATGCATATTATAATATATAATTATAGAGATGTAGAATGGAAATTATCGTAATAAACACAAGAAATATAATCTTCAAGTATTTCGTTTAGTCTGGTAACAGAATTAGAAAAACTGTTAACAGTATATGTTTTGTTTTTGAATGTGATATATTTATATTGTTCAATCCGCAATTCTTCTATTCTGATACCAGCCAAGTCTGCCAGTTTTTGTAAAGCCATTTTACCGACATGTTTTGTATAGCGTGTATTAATATTATTATCAAGATCAACATATAATAAATATCCATCATCTCCAGCTTGAAAACTTTTTATTATTATTTCGTATGGAAATAATAAATCATATTGTGGAACAATTAAATCACATTGTAAATAATCACAAGCACTTTTTAATATTTCATTTAGTACATTTTTTGTTTCTGATTTGTAAGATTTTTTAATTTCATACCAATGGTCTATTATTATCCTAAATGCTTCTATACTCACATATTTTTGTTCTTCAGGTCCCCAATTTATACATTTTTCTGAATTTTTAGATATCATTTTAAAATTTTCGTTGCTTTTAAAATATTCGCTGAAATTCTTCAACACCATTGAGTGAAGTTTGAAACTTATTATCACGTTATTTTCTTCATCAGTAAAATTTATGGTTGAGTCTTTATATTCATCTAACAAAAGAAATAATTCGCCTATCATTTTTCATACTGTACTATTTTCAACTATAATCAATATTTTCTATGTTTATTAATATTATTAATCAAATTACATATTTTATTTTAATATCTCATAACATTAAAATCTATTATAACGATAATTATCTTTACAGCGAAAATATACAGTATTTATTATTTCCTTATATTCTTTCCTATAATAATGAATAAAAATATAATTGCATCGTCTAAAATAAGATTTTCACCAACATATCTTCTTAACTTCTTCTCCAAACTTACTGAGCTCTTAAATAAAATTTTGTGTATACGACATTTTAAAATTTTATTATAAGTTTAAGGAAGTCGTTAAATTAAAGTCAATGTAATATGAGTAATCGTATATTACTGGTATTACTTAGATCTAAAAAGGATTAGGTTATAATATCTTATTTATGTTATTATAATCTATATTCTCCTATATTATTCAGTGTTATTATGCATGTTTATAATATCCATTTTGTCCCGAAAATCGGAATAATCTTTAAAATTATCGGAATAGTTATTCCTTAGAGTATCAGAATAAATATATCTTAAGGTACCTAAATAATTATTTCTTCAAGTATTAGGATAAAAATCTATTTAACTATTGTGATATATAACTATTCAAGTTTGAGAATGGTTATATATTATTAACTATTCGAGTTTCAAAATAGTTAGATATTATTTAATAAATACATATCAATATTTTAAGAATATAATTGTGATTATAGATGTGAAAATTATATATGAATATGAATATATGAATAAAATATTAAAGTTTACAGAAATTATTTCACTTTAGAGTGAAATACTTGATTATATTGCGAAAATATCAGAATAATTATGTTATCAAGCATTATAAAATCTATAATTATAGATTATTCTATTAAATATTAGAATAATTATGTTATCAAACATATAAAATCTATAATTATCGAATATTCCATTAAAATATCAGAATAATGTTATCGAGCATTATGAAATCTATAATTATCGATTTTTCTATTAGAATATAAGAATTATTACCGGTATGAGTAATACATTTATCATTATTGTGATAAAGTACTTCGATAATAATTTAATCTATAAGCATTGTACTTGTATAATTATCAACATATTGATCTATGTATCAGAGTAACGATATATCAAACTATTAAAGCATCTTAATTATACCCCATAAACCATAAAATCATGATCCAGAATTATATCTTAGAGTATAATTCTGGAACGCTATAGATATAATTCTCAATAAATATCTCTGTCTGGGAATAAATATCTCTTCAAGCGTTAAATCTTATCTCAAGTATAAATATTTAGATCTTGCAAGTACAGTGGATAATTATAATGATATTTAAACACTATAATTTGTAATTCGTAACTCTTATAATATACAATTAGTACAATAATTCTATTGGAGAATCAGTACAATAATTCTATTGGAGAATCAGTACAATAATTCTATTGGAGAATCAGTACAATAATTCTATTGGAGAATCAGTACAATAATTCTATTGGAGAATCAGTACAATAATTCTATTGGAGAATCAGTACAATAATTCTATTGGAGAATCAGTACAATAATTCTATTGGAGAATCAGTACAATAATTCTATTGGAGAATCAGTACAATAAATAGAATTATTATGTTTTAGTATTGGTATAATTCGCAATTATACAGTATAAATATCGTAATTATACTGTATAAATATCGTAATAATTAATTTCAAAGATCAGAATAACTTGATTTTCACTATAATTTCGATAACTATATCTAGAATTACCATAATAATTTTCTTTAGATAAACCAAATAGTACTCCTATTTGGTTATGGGTATATTAATAATTATTTCTTAAAATATTAGGATAAATATTTCTTAAGTTTATAAACAATATCTCTACTTATGGATTATTAATGAATAATATCGAAAAATATTATGACTATCATATTATCTCTTCAAATATATTTTGGCGTAATTATTTATTCAATGTAACAACATGAATAAATATGTATCTTTCAATTATTTCTTATTAATATATAAATTATATAATTTATAATTGTTTGCAAGTATAAAAACAATTATTTCTCAAAGAATATCACAAAATTATGACTTAAAGTATTATATGATGAATATTTTAGTTACTGAAATATTATTATTTATAGGCTTAAATCTCTCCAAATATAGTTATGTATTATTCTGTTTTAGTATGAGAATACTATATATTATCTTTAAATCTCAAATCCCAATACTTAAATCTTAATTTTTGGTTCTAAAATCTAAAATCTAAAATCTCGAATCTCGAATCTTAAATCCAAAATCTTAAATCTAAAATCTTAAATCTCGAATCTCGAATCTTAAATCCAAAATCTTAAATCTAAAATCTTAAATCTCGAATCTTAAATCCAAAATCTTAAATCTTAAATTTCAAATCTCAAATTTCAAATCTCAAATCTCAAATCTTAAATCTTAAATCTCAAATCTTAAATCCCAAATCTTGAATCTCAAATCTTGAATCTCAAATCTCAATTATTAAATTTAGGATTATTTAGATATCAATATAACTATATTTAGTATAAATATTATCATGTTAACATATTATCATGTTAACATATAAGTGTATAATTGTCTGAAATGTTCTTTGAATATGATTATTTTTCGAGTTTATTAATGCAGAAATCTGTAATGTAACGATTAATATATTATGACACATTAATATTCTATTCAAGTATAATATCTCAAAGTTTATTTCAATAAAATAATTCTCTTATGATATAACCGATAAACATAAAATATTGTTAGACGTTTTTAATAGTGCTAAAATTAAACCAAAATAGTTTTTAAAATAAATATTTACGTAATTTTAAGTTTAGGAATAATATCTAGTTAATTGTATAAAAATTATCTTTTATTTATAAAAATTATCTATTAAACTTAACTGCGTAATTGCGAATAATCGATAATTATTTGTATAGTTAAGTCATAATATTATAAAAAGACTTTTTATAATTAAGTTAGTGAATTAGATGTAATATTTTTTTACATCTAATATATATTATAAATATTAAATTTAATATTTATAATATAGGTAAAAGGAGGGAGTTTATCTAAAAATAGATAAATTTTGCACACCTCCTCCCTCCTTTTGCAAAATTAAATTTTATAAAAAAAATAAATTCAATTTTATATTTGATAAAATATGCGAAGAATTAAGATTTAAAGTATCCAACCTATATTTTAAATGTGGAAATTATCATCCTAATATTAATTTTCAAACACAATCATTTTGTATTCAACTTATATTTGTTAAGATTCTTCCTCATAAATAAAAATCAACGTCAATCATAATTTAAAAAGCGATTACTTAAATTTTATCCTGGTAAAAACGTTTAATATTATTTTGGTTTTAGGGTAAATCATAATCTTTTCAAGATATCGTATAACCAAGAATTATACAGTTCAATTATGAGAATAATTATACCTAAATATTATTATCCTCATATATATCTATTGAATAATTATATTATATTAAATTATTCTCTTAGTATGTGACTTATATTATATATCAATAACACAATTTTTATTCCCTTATAAGAATATAACTTTATAATTATAATGTTATTTAAGTTTATTCATTGTATAATTCAATTTATTTTATGTAAGTTCCAAAATAATTGTATTAAGGATAAAAATAATTGTATATAAATATCAAAATTATTGTGTTTGATATAATTAACAATTTGAGAATATCATGAAATATTCGAATAGTAAACTTGGAGTTTATTATTTATATAATTCTATAGCGTCGAGATTAAGATATTACAGAAGAATATAATTCTGTAAAGTAAAGATTAAGATATTACAGAAGAATATAATTCTGTAAAGTAAAGATTAAGATATTACAGAATTATATAATTCTGTAAAGATTAAGATTAGGATATTACAGAAGAATATAATTCTGTAAAGTAAAGATTAAGATATTACAGAATTATATAATTCTGTAAAGATTAAGATTAGGATATTACAAAAGAATATAATTCTGTAAAGATTAAAATTAAGATTAGGATATTACAAAGAATATAATTCTGTAAAGTAAAGATTAGGATATTATATTACAAAAGAATATAATTCTGTAAAGATTAAGATATTATACATAAAATATAATTATGTAAAGTAAAGATTAAGATATTATATTACACAAGAATATAATTCCGTAAAGTAAAGATTAAGATATTATATTACACAAGAATATAATTATGTAAAGTAAGGATTAAGATATTATATTACAGAAGAATATAATTATGTAAAGTAAAGATTAAAATATTATATTACAGAAGATTAAGATATTATATTACAGAAGATTAAGATATTATATTACAGAAGAATATAATATAGTAACGTAAAGATTGATATTATATTACAGAAGATTAAGATATTATATTACAGAAGAATATAATATAGTAACGTAAAGATTGATATTATATTACAGAAGATTAAGATATTATATTACAGAAGATTAAGATATTATATTACAGAAGATTAAGATATTATATTACAGAAGAATATAATTATGTAAAGTAAAGATTAAAATATTATATTACAGAAGAATATAATTATATTACAGAAGATTAAGATATTATATTACAGAAGATTAAGATATTATATTACAGAAGATTAAGATATTATATTACAGAAGAATATAATATAGTAACGTAAAGATTGATAATATAGTAACGTAAAGATTGATATTATATTACAAAAGGATATAATTATGCGATGTAAAGATTAAGATATTAATATTGTAGAAGAATATAATTATGTGATATAAAAGATTGAGGTATTATATTACAAAAGAATATAATTATGGGATGTAAAGATTAAGATATTAATATTGTAGAAGAATATAATTATGTGATATAAAAGATTGAGATATTATACTAAAGAAGAATATAATTATATAGCATTAAGATAATTATACTAAAGAAGAATATAATTATATAGCATTAAGATAATTATATAGCATTAAGATAATTATATTATCTTACATAAGAAAATAATTATAAATTATTTCTTCAAATATCAGAATAATTCCTTCAACTATAATTATAAATTATTCTTTAAGTAGAATAATATGATTGAAATATAAGAATAATATGTAGAAATATATGTAGAAATATAAGAATAATAATCTCTTCAACTATAATAAATTATTCTCCCTAAGTTTGAGAATAATTCTCAAAAGTTGTATATTAGAATTATATGGCAAGCATGAATCTCAATTATACTCCCAATATGATTATCAACAATTCTCTTAGAGTATCATAATAAATATATATTCGAGTTAAATTGTTGATAATTATCTGAAAGTAGTACAATAAATATCTCGTAAATATATTAATATATATTCTTAATTGTATAAATAGAAATAATTTATAATAAAGAACATAATAATTAAAGGAAACAATATTGCACATCATACAATAAAATAATCCAAAGACAAATAGTGTAAATAGTTATTTGAAAAAAATAAATGTTATTTTTAGCGCCAATAAAAAGGATTTATGCTATTTTTATATATGGGAATAATAAGACAATAAAATAATAGAAGATATAAAACGAGAAAAAGAGGAAAATATAAAGGAGGATAAGAGAAAGAAATGGTGGAAAGAAAATAGGGAAATATAAAGAGAAAAAGAAGAGAAAAGGAGGAAAGAAAAGGTAGGAAAAAGAAGAGAAAAGGAGGAAAGAAAAGGTAGGAAAAAGAAGAGAAAAGAAGAGAAAAGGTGGGAAGAAAAGATATGAAAAAGAAGAGAAAAGGTGGGAAGAAAATGCAGGAAAAAGAAGAGAAAAGAAAAGGAGAAAGAGTTTAAAAAAAGAGGAGAAAAAAGAAAATGGAGTTGATAACATTGGCAATGATGGTGAAGGATGAGGAGAAGAGAATAGGAATAACAATAGAATCGTGTATAGAACATGTAGATAGAGTAATAATATTAGATACAGGAAGTAAAGATAAAACAAAAGAAATAATAGATGAGATATGTAAGAAAAGAGGGAAAAAAGTAATAATAGAGGAAGGAGAATTTATAGATTATGCAACAAGTAGAAATATATTATTAGATATATGTGATAAAAAAAGTGAATCATATTTCATATTACTGATGGATGGGAATGATGAACTAAGAAATGGAGAGGAATTAAGGAAATTTTGCGAGGAGAATAAAGATACACAATATGATGGATATATGGTAAATCAACAATGGTATGTGGGATATATATCGAGTTATTATTATCCAAGATTATTGAGACCAAATAAAGGATGGAGATACACGGAAGAAATACATGAATATCCATACAAAAAAAAGAATAATGTAACACCAAAAATAGAAAAAGTAATAATATATCAAGATAGAAGCAAAGATGAAGGAAAAAGTATGAAAAGATTTGCAAATGATAAGAGAATTCTTTTAGAAGATTTGAAAAAAAATCCAAATAAACCAAGAACAGTTTTTTATCTAGCACAAACTTGTTTTGGTATGGGTGATATTGAAGAATCTCTTGAATATTATAAATTAAGAACAAGACTTGAAGGATTTAGTGAAGAAATTTTTTATTCATATTTAAGATGTGCAGAATGTTATCAACAACTTAAATATTCGTGGAATATAATATTTGATTCTTTGTGGAATGCTTTTTTACACACGCCTCGAGCCGAACCTCTTATATCTATTTCTAATTATTATATGCTTAATAAACAATGGCTTCTTTCTTATTTTTATGCAAAATTAGCATGTGATCTACCTTATCCCAGTAATTCATTATTTCTTGTAAATAATGACATATATCATTATCATCGCTGGAATATTCTTTCTCAGGTTGCTATTTATGCAGCTGACTCAGTTGATCCTTCTCGTCGTATTGAATATTTACAAAATGGCCGTATTTCATGTTTAATTTCCATTAATAATTCCCTTAATGATTCTCAACGTTCTTTCCATACTAAATATCTCGTTAATTATCCCGATTCTCTCTTTTCTCTTAATTCTTTCTCTTCTATTTTACCCTCCATTTCTTTCCCATCTGTTACAAATCCCCAAATTATTATATATGATAATATCACTTCTATCCTTTCACAAATTCATGATTCTGTATCATTTTCTCCCTCCAATACTCCAAATATTATTAAATCTTCTAATACTCCAAATACTCCAAATACTTCCAATACTCCAAATATTATTAAATCTTCTAATACTCTAAATACTCTAAATACTCCCAATACTCCCAATACTCCCAATACTCCCAATATTATTAAATCTTCTAATACTCTAAATACTCCAAATACTTCCAATACTTCCAATATTATCAAATCTGCTAATGCTCGCAAAATTCCAAGTACTCCAAATACTTCCAATACTTGCAATATTAATAATATATCCCACAATAAAACAGAAAATTTGCAAACTAAATTACAGACATCGATTTTAACTGATGATAATTCTGATCAAATTATTAAAAAAGGTAAGAAGAAAAAGATTAAAAAAATAAAATCAAACAAAGCTATCTAATATTAATTTATTTAAATACTATATTAATTTATTTAAATACTATATTCAAATACTATATTCAACTTATAACAACACTATTTTACATCAACAATTTAAGTAATAATATTTATTTTCCAATATTATTATTCAATATCAAACAAATATTTTGCTAACTAATATAATTTACTGAAAAGGATGATATCATATAAATATATTACTAGAGTACTGAAGAAATAATATATCAAGAAATAATATATCAAGAAATAATATCCGAAGAAATAATATCTGAAGAAATAATATCTGAAGAAATAATATCTGAAGAAATAATATCTGAAGAAATAATATCTGGAGAAATAATATCTGGAGAAATAATATCTGAAGAAATAATATCTGGAGAAATAATATTGGAAAACAAATATGGAGAAATATGAAGAGATATTAACGGCAGAAATAATATTTCAATAGAAAATATTATTTGAGAAGAAAGTAGGAAATAGAGGAAGATAATTAGATATAATACATAGGTTTAAGTTTTTTGAAACTGACTTTGATTCTAAGTAAAAGAATTTCCAACAATTGAACTAAATTTAAAGAAAAAACACTAGGAACAATATTACGTTGGGCCATTAAACCTCTTAGTTCATCGACATCAACTTGTTCATTGGACATGACAATAAGAGTTTGAAGATCATCATAATCACTATAAAATTGTAAAGAAGATTTCATATCACCTGAAAAATCAATATTGCCAGTGATATTTTGGGGTTGAATTAATCTATTTAGATATTGAATTTCTTTTTGGGAAATGGGTATATTTAAATTGTCGGTTAAATATTGAGGAAGTGATAAATCGTTAGTTTTATTTGAAGTGGAAGGAATATTTGTTTGGTTACGAGAATTAATCCTTGTATTTTTTGACATTATTTTAATTATATTTTTAAATATAATTAAAAATAGTTTTTAATATTTATTTAGTTTAATAAGTTATATATTCTATCTAAATTTGATAAAGTGCTATCAATATCAGTATATTGTGTTTGTAATTCTTTAATTTGTGTTTGCAATTCTTTAATTTGTACTTCTAATTCTCTTTTTTTGTTGACCAATTTGTGTTTAAGAGAATGAGATTCTGACTGGGGTGATTGTGTTGGTTCAGTATTACGAAGGTCTGGATTACGAACACAAGGATGATCAGATAAATTATTTTTAACACAAGTTTTGAGTGGTTTTGGATAAAGTGGTTTATCGTCAGAATTTTCGCTTGTTTCATTGCAAACAGAATTTAATATATGGTCCATCATTGATGCATAATTTTCGGATTCGTCTTGTGTTTCATCTTGTGTTTCATCTTGTGTTTCGTTTTCTCTTTCATTTGATGGACGACCATTCAACATAGCGCCTAATAAAGAATTAAAATCAATACCAGATCGAGAATTAGAATTATTCAAAAAGGTTTCGAATAAATTTGGCATTTGTGGTGTTGGAGGTACTGATGAATGGGATGTTGATGATTGTGATGAATTTAAATTATTGACAAAAGATCCAACTATTTTATTAATAGCATTGTTTGTAATTGATGTTGCTAATTCTCTTACAAAATCTTGATCTACGCTTTCTCTCATATTTGATCGGTCCATTTTATTTTATAAAACTAAAATATATAAAATCAATTTTTATTGAATATTTTGAATCCCAATTTTAAAAAATGAAATATTCAATAAAAATTAATTAATGGTAATATAGATATTTTACCATTAAAGTCAAAAAGTCAAAAAGTTAAAACTAGATTTAGATAAGAGATATTAAAAATATGCTAAATAAATACACAGAAATAATAAAAATTAATATAATTCTTATGATAGGAAAATTAGAAATATTTAACATAAAGAAAAAATTATAAATATTCGACATAAAGAAAAAATTATAAATCAGACTCGTAAACAGCGAAGGGTTCTGCAGCCCATACATCGGATTCAATAAGACAAAAATTTGAGCCACGCTTCATTTTAAAATAACCGGCATTCATATAGGAAGAGCCAAATGAATTACGACACAACCAATAGGGAATAGAAATATTATTAACCTGTTCAGTACCCCAGCCAATAATACTTACAGCATGGGAAAATAAATAATCGCCTTTAGTATCATAATAAGAACCAGTTGAAGAAAATCCAGAATCATCGTAATGATTATCGAAGACTTGGTATCCACATGTTACAGGTCCATTCTTTAATATTTCCTTTTGAATAGCCCTGACATTTTCATTATGATCTTTTTCCGTTTTTGGATTAGTATGAACTGTCACTAAGTATATTCTTTTAGCTCTATAATGAAATCCATCTTTTCTATCTTGATAACATTTATAGCTCAAAGGATGCGGATCATCCTTCATTGATATAACTCCTCTAATTAACAAATATATATGAGCATATTGTAAAAAACCACCCCCGCATCCCATATGACAAAAGTCATCTTGAGAAATATCTTTTAATTGATCAGCTTCAAGATAATTGGCCAAATCACAAACTTTACAACCCGTAAAATAATATGGTGATAATACATTCATTTTTATCTTTTTACCTATCTTGATTTTTTCTGTCAACGGTCTCTTTGTATTTATTTTCTCTATATCCTTATTTATTCTTCCTCTTTCAGTATCACTATTACTACTCCCATTATCACTATCGCTATCATTATCGCTATCATGATCACTTTCATCGTAAATATTATTTATATCATCCTTAGATGTATCCTTAGATGTATCCTTAGATGTATCCTTAGATGTATCCTTAGATGTATCTTTAGATGTAGAGTCAGAGGAAAGGGAAATATTTTCAATATATTTATTGATATAGGAAAGAGAAGAATCAGGAATATGCAAAGATAAAGAATTTTTATCGACAAAATTATAATAACAAATATTATTTTCTTCATATTCATAGGTATTAGAAACTGCTTTAGTTTTATCACTGCTGCCATATTTTGAAAATATTCTTATTCTATCACTTAGGGCTTGGGCACTAGAAAAAGCCCAACAACTGTCGCAAGTTTTTTGATCAAGAACTTCAGAGATAAAGCCATTCCATTTAACTCTGGCATCAAAATATTTGGGAATACGTAAAGCACCATACAAAATTGGTTGTGAGACAAATTTTTCAAGTTTTTGTTTGATAGGAAAAGGAATATATTTTGATAATGTTCTATTTTTATTTATATTTCTTACTTTTTTCATATATTGTCCAGTTTTATAACTTGGATTAGATATTAGTTTTTTAGTATAGTTGTTATTTGGATCAACTGAATTAACAATATTATGTGAATAAAGCGAATTGGAAGAATTAAAAAGATCAACAGAACGAACTGGATAAATGGGTTGATATACAGAAGATTTTGTAGATAATTTTTTATTGATACTTTGATTTAAATAACTATTTTTATTGATATTGTTCGAGTCATATATATTAAAACCATAGTTTTGAATACTTGTACCTGTATTGAATCTTAAAATAACAACACAAATCAAAAGAAAAATTAAAAGAAAAACTACAATTTTAACAGACATTTTTTATTCAAAAAAATTATTTCTTCATAACAACAAAAATGGACAATTCTCAAATCTGGAATCCTCTTCTTATTATTTTGGTTGTCGTTATTATTTTACTGATTCTTTGGTGGGCTTTTGCAAATCCTCGCTCCAATTATCCCCGTGTTTATAATGACAAAGTTTATGTTGCTACGCCTGGCCAATTAACTCCTAATGCTGTAGTTGTTGATACCGCCAATGTTGATGTCGTTGTTCCTGCTCCCACTTTAATTGATCCAAATTTACCAGCCGCTCCTTTAAATCAAACTTTAGTAGGCTCAAAACGCAAAGGTCTAGTATCCGAATCCGATAATCAATATTTATGGAAAACAGAACAAGGTTTACCATCTAGACGTACTAAAGCTCCTAAATAATATTTTTTATCAAATTCTACATTAATTATATAATTCCTTTGATCTTCCAATTATATAATTTATCACTACATAATAGTCCCTATCAAATTCTACATTAATTATATAATTCCTTTGATCTTTCAATTATATAATTTATCACTACATGGTATTTCCTATCAAATTCTACATTAATTATATAATCCTTTAATATTTCAATTATATAATTCATTTACATAATATTTCTCATTAATATATATATATATATAACACCAATTCCTCCCATTTTTAATTATATAATTCCTCTATTTTTCAATCATATAATTCCTCTATTTTTCAATCATATAATTCCTCTATTTTTCAATCATATAATTCCTCTATTTTTCAATCATATAATCATATAATGCATCCTGTAAATAATATTTTTCGTCGTATAGTGAGTAAATAATATAATATATTTTGTAAATAATATTTTCATCGTATAGTGAGTGAATAATATAATATATTTTGTAAATAATATTTTCATCGTATAGTGAGTGAATAATATAATATATTTTGTAAATAATATTTTCATCGTATAGTGAGTAAATAATATAATATATTTTGTAAATAATATTTTCATTGTATAGTGAGTAAATAATATAATATATTTTGTAAATAATATTTTCATCGTATGGTGAGTAAATAATATAATATATTTTGTAAATAATATTTTCATCGTATAGTGAGTAAATAATATAATATATCTTGTTTATTAATATTGATGCTATATAGATTAGATGTTTTGTTGTAGTATTAATATAGTATAGAGGTGAAAAATATATTATCCAATGATAAGACAAAACGAGAAATAGAGAAGATTAATAGAGAAGATTAATAGAGAAGGATTAGAATAGGAAAAAGAAATGGATAAAGAAATGGGTAAAAAGTATAGAGAATATAGGAGAAATTATATGAAAAAAAAATAAAGAGAAAATTTTAGAAAAAATGAAAGTGGAAAAAGAATCTATAAGATGGTTTTTACCATTTACGATAAATGAAGAAGTGCTAATATACACAATAATTGAAAATACAGAAGAAAAAAAACTAATATATGGAATATTGAAAGAAAAAGATGAATATCAAGATCAAATGGTTGCTGAGGAAATGAAAGAAATGATGGGATTAAAATCAATAATAAAGGATGAAATAAGCGGATTTTTCAAATTCAGACCTAATGATGGATGGATAAATGATTTTGGTTATTCAATTAAAAATAATACTGAACTGCTATCCAGTAAAAAAATGAAACATTATTATTTGATAAAACCAAATCTACATTATGATGAAAAAAAATATGTATTGGGTTTTATAGAAGAAGAAAAAATATCAAACAAAGTAATAGAGAATATTTATAGAAAAGAACTTCTAAAAATAGCTATTTTTAGAGACTTAATAGGGTCTACTGCTGATTTTTCTTTTATTATATTAAGAGAGTATCAATATTCTCTCTTTTCTGAATATCAATTATGTCCAGTTTCGTTTTGTGAATTTTTCTTGCACACATCTAATCACAAACATATATTGGATAATTATGATAATACACTAATAACAGAAACTATCACTGATATGTTTACTCATTTCGATTGGTATAAACTTAACAAAATACTAAAAAAATATAATTTGTCTTTCAAATCTTCAAAGTTAATTAATAGACTTGAATCCAGAATATCTTTTTATAAAACTTTATATTCTATAGATGATTTATAAATAGTTATCAATAGTTGATCAATATACTGAAATTTATGATATACTAAAATTTATGATATACTGAAATTTATGATATACTAAAATTTATGATATACTGAAATTTATGATATACTAAAATTTATGATATACTAAAATTTATGATATACTGAAATTTATGATATACTAAAATTTATGATATACTAGATTTATAATATGTTTTAATAAATAATCCACTATTTATTAAAATCTTTTACAGCCTATGTTTCTTTTTGTATTTTATTCATATATTAACCATTCATCCAACTAATTTAATATTTCTGTAATTAAATTAATATCTCTACAATTAATATTTTATTTGAAATAATAAAATATTTTATTATTTTAAAATGCAGGCGTTATGCTTTAATACAATTGATCATAAAATTTGTTTCACAGTTTTACCTTTGACAAATAGTTTGAATTTTAAGAGAGATTTTACAGATAATTATAGTAGTAGAACACAAAATAATTCTAATCTAATAAATCCAACAAATACTAGAGATATTAAACAGACAAACATAAATATGGGAAATAATACAAATAATAAATTTTTACAACCCTTGAGTATTCAAACAAGACAATTGAACAATCAAAATATTAGATCTGTAAATACAGGAATTAATCAGCCGAATAATAGAAATATTATACCAGCGAATAGACAAATACAACAGTTGAACAATCAAAACGCACAACCATTAAGTACACAAGTAGGGTTTTTAAATAATATAAATATGATACAACCGAATACACAAATACAACAGTTAAATAATCAAAATATGCAAGCATTAAGTACACAAACAACATTATCAGAATTTTTTGCAGGAGGATTCAACAAATTTATAACTGATACTGTGATAAATACTGCTAATAGATTTGGATATATTTTAACGAATCCTATATTATCCTTTTTTACAACAACATTTTTATCTTTATTAGTTGCTTATATTACATCTAATATTATAGGACCATATACATCAGGCGGAGCAAATGCAGTTTTGAGAGATTGGGACTCTATTACTATTCCTTTTTCCAATTATTTAACTCAGATAATCAAAAATAATATTTCATTTATACCTAATTCAATAGTTACTGCAATTGTCACTTCTACTATTTCCTATATTTACACATTGTTTTCTCGTCTAGGATTTGACATCGTACAATTTCTCATTAATCCTTCCATTGGTGCGGGTTTTAATGCAATTGGTAATTCAGTTTCCAATTTAATAAATCCCGATTTATCTAATCTTGATATAGGATTTTAATTTATGTTTTCGTATATTAACTTTAAACTTGTAAGTTAATAATTTCCACTAATTGCACATTGTTGCATATTTTAAATTATTGTATAGTAATTTAAAATTGTTAATTATTATCAGTTAACAATTTCGAACAATTATCATAGTGGGCTAAAATATAACGAGACATTTTATTACAAAAAACATTTCTGAACATTTTATCAATATTTGGTAGAATGTTTTATTAAAAATACATTTATCAAGATATAAAATTAACCCAATATATCATAATATACTCATAAGAATAAATATATACTCATAATATTTCATAATATCTCATAATATACTCATAATATACTCATAATATACTCATAATATACTCATAATATACTCATAATATACTCATAATATTTCATAATATACTCATAATATTTCATAATATACTCATAATATACTCATAATATACTCATAATATACTCATAATATACTCATAATATTTCATAATATTTCATAATATACTCATAATATACTCATAATATACTCATAATATACTCATAAGAATAAATATATACTCATAAGAATAAATATATACTTATAAGAATAAATTGGATTTTATATTATAGAATAGATATGATATAAGCTGTTAGTTCCAAAATTTCAGAAGAAAATAAGGAATGCGATATATTTTGAAAAGAGGAAGAATCGAATTTTTTGTTGATTAAAGAAGACTTAAATTCGGTATTGAGAAAAGAAAAAAGATTAATGTTAATACCGTCGGAAAATATATGAAAATCAAGGATAAAATCGTGATGAACCAAAAATAAAATTTGACATATGCCAAAAGTAAAAGAATGATTAAATTTATGGGTGAATTTTAATTTATTATTGATGATATAATTAGGATCAGAAAATAAACTATAGAAATTATTGAAGTCATAATTATTGTGTAAATATTTGTCATCGAGACAAATAATGTTATAAATGGAGTTATATTTTTGGAATGAATTTATTAGAGAAAGATTTAACTGTTCATCAGTTATTGATTTATCAATATCAGATATATTAATAACACGCGACATATAATTAGTAATAGATTTACTTTTTAATTTAATATCGTCATGATTAATATATTTATCCAGTTTGTTTTTATCAACATTGAGTAAAATAGTTCCATGATGTTTCAATATTTTATTATCAATATGATAACTGTTACCTGAAACTTTTTTATTATTTATACATATATCATTTCTTCCTTTTATTTCTGCATTAAGACCAAGACTGGTAAGTGAATTCAAAATTATTGGCATATTGTCAAATTGTGATTTTTCTATTTTTGATATTATTGAAAATAATTTTACGCCTTGATCTATATATATTGTTCCTCCTCCTGAATCTCTTCTTAATAAATTTATTTTATCATTTTCTATGTTTTTAATATTACATTCATTCCATACATCTTGGTATTTCCCTATTGTTATATATTTTTCTGTTTGTATATCATTTATTAACATAATTTTACTGTTTAACTTTTGTGTTATATATATTTTTTGTATATATTTTTCTAGTGCCATACTTTTCATTAAACTTCCTAATTTTACCATAACAATAGTATTTCTATTTAAATTAATCATATTTTCAATTATAATCAATTCATACATTTTCCAATTTTTGTTCCATATTGTTTTATCAATTAATATTTCATTCATAATCAATTATGAATTATCCACATCTATTGTATTGAATTGTTTTTCAATTATTAATAATTGACTTATTTATGTTTCTATAAGTAATACATATTCTAGGATGTATAATTCCAGCATCCTTTTTTATTGAATGTTTCCAATATTTATTTGTAGTATAATCTATTTCATACATACTGCCATGGTTCAGAGAAATACATAAAGTATCCTCATTTTCATCTGTTATATATTTTCTTTTTAGTATCATTTCTCTTGTTGCTCCCAAAGATATTCCTACTATACTACTATTATCAACTAAATTAACATCACTATGTTCTCCTATATAATCATTACCATCCATATATCTAGATATAAGCACAGAATTAAAACTTTGACCAGTTTTATCGCTTAATATATTTCTTATATTAATCAATATATCATTTAGATCATCTTTCAAATGCCAATTTCTGCTATTTATTATACCCCCAAGATATTTATACCCTATAGATAAATCACCATATGCTATCTGATCATCAGGTGTTCTAAAATATTCACGTTCAGGTTTTATTATTTTATCTTTGCTCTTATCCATATTTTTGGCTATTTTTTCCAATAATTCATTGGCTGTTTCATTTTTCATAAAATTCTCTGTATATCTAAAATTTATTTTATTTACTAATGATTTTATATGTTTTGACATTTATATCTAATATTTTAACTCTCATTATACAACTCGTCATTTCTCATATTTAAATATTCATTTTTAGATCAAAATCATCCAAAAATGAATATTTAAATATGATTTCAACAAATATATATTATCAAATAAAATAATCTATATAAAATGGAAACCGAAAATTTATTAAACTTATTCTATGTATTTTTAGGAGTTGTATTAGCTAATATAACATATAACTACATAAAAAAGTGTTTTTACAAATATTAAATCGCGACTAAGTTATATCGCAATATGTATAACACAAAACCAATGAATAGTTAGAATGCTATTTACATAGTATTCAATAACATATCTCAATAATCTATTGTAATAGTGTATAAATAATTTACAATACAGTGAAATACAGTGAAATAGAGTTGATTAACGTGAAATAGTGTGTAAATAGTGTGTAAATAGTGTGTAAATAGTGTGTAAATAGTGTGTATTAGCGTGTAATAGAGTTGATTAATGTGTAATAGAGTTGATTAATGTGTAATAGAGTTGATTAATGTGTAATAGAGTTAATTAGTGTATAATAGAGTGCAAATAGAGTGAAACAGTGTAAAAAATATATAATAGAGTGAAATAAAGTGTAAATATTATATAATAAAGTGAAATAGTGTGAGGGTTTGTTATAATAATATTATAACAAAATATTCGAATATAATAATTATAGATGGAAAATGCATTATAACGAAAAATACAGTGATAGAAAATAGAAAATAATAAAAAAAAAAAGAATAGAATTCAATCGAATAAAAATGGAAGAATATAAAAAAATTGATATAAATGAATTATGGAAAAACAAAAACGAAGCAAAAGGAAGAAGTTGGGAAATAAATGGATGGATAAAGTCGAAAAGAGCACAAGGAGCGAATTTGATGTTTATAGTGATAGGAGACGGTACAAGTGTGAAAACATTACAGGCTGTATGTGAAAAAGGAGGAGAATATAATTATGAAGAAGTAAAAGAGTGTTCGCCAGGAAGTTCAATATGTGTAAAGGGAAAAATAGTGGAAAGTCCAGTGAACAAAGAAAATATAGAAATGCAAGTGGAAAAAGTAGAGATATACGGAAAAGTAGTACAAAAAGATCAATATCCAATAGGAAAAACAAAATTACCATTGGAATATCTAAGATCAATACCGCATATGAGACCAAGAACTAATACATTTGTAGCTATATCAAAAATAAAATCAAGTGTATTTCAAGCGACATATAAATTTTTTAACGAAAATGGATTTACACATGTAGATCTTCCAGTATTAACAGAAAACGAATGCGAGAGTGGTTGTCAAACCTTACAAGTAACACATTTATTGGAGAAAGGATCAGTAAAGGAAATACCATGCAAAACAAAAGATAATACAAAGTCTGATACAATTGATTTTTCTCAAGATTATTTTGGTAAAAAAGTTTCTCTTACAGTATCTGCTCAATTGCATCTTGAAACATATGCATGTGCACTATCAAAATGTTTTACAATTACTAGAGCGTTCAGAGGTGAGAAAAGTTTAACAAATCATCATTTATGTGAATTTAACATGGTTGAATGGGAATCTTGTTTCATAACATTAAAAGATAATATTAAAATAGCAGAAGATTATATAAAATATTGTCTAAAATATGTTATTGATAACAACACAGATGATATTGATTTTTTGCAAAATCATCATAAATCAAATCTTTATGAAAAATTGATTAATGTCATCAACAAACCTTTTGTTATTACATCTCATCATGATGCAATTTTACAATTGCAAGAACATGTAAAACAGGGTCTTGTTACTTTTACACATGAACCTTTATTAACCGATGATTTGGCCAAAGAACACGAAAAATATATCACTGATAAATTATATGATAATTCTATTGTTGTTGTTTGTTATTTCCCCAAAGCTGTTAAGGCCTTCTATATGCCTGTTATTGATTCTTCTTCGGTTCCTCGTGTTGATTGTTTCGATATCCTTATTCCAGGTGTTGGTGAAACTGTAGGTGGTAGTATGAGAGAGACAGATTATACTATTCTTTTAAACAGAATGTTAGAATTGAATATTGATCCATCTTGTCTTGATTTTTATCTCGATTTAAGGAAATATGGCACTGTTCCACACGGTGGTGCTGGTCTTGGTCTTGAACGTTTAATACAATTTATTACTGGTATGGATAATATACGTGACGTTATTAGTTATCCTCGTACTTATAAATCTTGTCAATTTTAATTATCTTTAAAATACATCTTACAATCAAAATATTATTAACTAATAATATTTTATTCATTCCACTTACCTCATTATCTTTATCCTATAAATAATATATCAATTTATCCTATGAATAATATATCAATTTATATTGTCTTGTTCATAATATATAGATTTCATTTACATATTAAATATTCCTACACAAAAAATTTTATCTCCATGGCTAGTAAAATTTTTTTCATTGACAAAATATTTAATCCACCAAATTATTTCTCAGGTCTTAAATTTATCTCCCAATCTTTAAATTTATCTTCCCAAAACCAAAAATAACTATTCACGTTTTTATAAACTTTCTTATTTAGTTTGACTATCTTTAAAGTTAGTATTTATGCAATTTTTCTTTTTATTTTGTCTCTAAATAATTAATATAATCTAGGTTAACAAAACCAAATTATATTAATTTTCAGTAAATTATATCTTTATTATTTTCATAATAATTTATGATAATATACTATTTTCATAATATTTAACTAATATGTTGATTATTTTTGCTAATATTTGTAGTATTGTGATAATATATTCAAGTATATCAATCGTTAATATATACGATTTTTTATTTCAGTTCGTTAATTATAATAATACTTTACAAATCTATTATAATTTTATATAAAATTATATCGGTTTATCGTGTAATATCTCATTCTTAGCAAATGAAGAGTAAATGCTATATTATATTATAATATTACTATAACAGATTATCTGTATAGATAAATTATATTAGACTAATAGATAACTAAAATATAGCATTTAGTTATAGGATTATTGTTATTAAATATTGATAATATTCCAAATATACTTAATACTTAATACTTAATACTTAATACTTAATACTTAAATAATATTCATTTTAAGTATCAAAAAAATTATTTTAAATATATACTTAACAAAAATAATATTTTCAGTAAGTGTTCTTATATAGTATCCAATTATTTTTAATACTTAAAAATTGAAACAAGAAGATATTTGTCTTATTTCTCGACTATTATAAAGCCATAACAAAGTTAATTGTTATTTAAATACCATAAAAGCTACATTTGAACTTTAATAGAATAATGTAATTATTTGAGACCAGGTTTGTTTAAGAATATTCTATAATAATTGAAGTAAAACTCGTCCGGTAAAATATATAAAAATCAATAGCTATGTATAATCCTTAATATGTTGACAAACACTAGTTTACAACTCTTATAAAAATTTTAAATTCAATTTTAAAATTTTGTATTATCATACTACATCTTGATTAATTCTCTTTATCTTTTGTTTATTAAGCTGCAGAATTATAAATTAACTTAAGCGATATATTCAATTAATCTCAGAAATTATTATTCCCTAACTTTAACAAAAATAATTAACAATTACTTAATAAATAATCCAGATAAAAATCGGTTAACAATTAACAATTATACAATTAACTTTAAAGATAAATATTTTATAATTTCGGTTATCAATCGATAACCATACATTCAACTTGAAGATAACAATACAATAAATTTGATAGGTAACTACTAAATTCATATAATAAATATTTAAAGTAAATTTTATATGATATTATGTATACTTATACAGTTCCCGAGTTTTATCCTTAATATAACTATTTTTGATTATCACCAAAGAATAATTATCCTTGATAACCTTTCATATAAATATACTTCGGATAATTATCCTTTCATGTAAATATATTTTATATAATTATCTTTCCACATAAATAACTTAAAAGAAATATACTTCTCCAAGGAAATATACTTCTCCAAAGAAATATACTTCTCCAAGGAAATATACTTCTCCAAAGAAATATACTTCTCCAAGGAAATATACTTCTCCAAAGAAATATACTTCTCCAAGGAAATATACTTAAAAGAAATATACTTTGGGCAAATATACTTAGGAGAAATATACTTTGGGCAAATATACTTAGGAGAAATATACTTTGGGCAAATATACTTAGGAGAAATATACTTAAAAGAAATATACTTAGGAGAAATATACTTAAGAGAAATATACTTAAGAGAAATATACTTAAGAGAAATATACTTAAGAGAAATATACTTAAGAGAAATATACTTAAGAGAAACATACTTTGGAGAAATATACTTTAGTGAAATATACTTAAGAGAAACATTATTAAAGTATTAGAATATTATAAAAGTTGATGGTTCATTATACATAATAAAAGCTATATAAAAACATATAAGATTAACAAAACTATTGCTGGATTAAATAAAATAATAAAAATGAATTTGAAAAATTTATAAGAGTTGTAAACTAGTGTTTGTCAACATATTAACGATGATAACTATATCGAGCCAACATTGAGTTAAGATTAAATCCAGAAATAGAGTAAATATTCTGTAACTTAAAAGAATATTTGTTTCATTATATATTTATGATAAATATATAATAATAACTATAAATAAAGGTAAATAAATAACATCTGAATAGGTTAATATTAGAACTATATAATAGAAAATGATCACATGCGAATTGTTTAGTTATTGAATTATATGTAAATAATATTCCGAAAATTTGACAAAGTTATTGATGTGTAAAATAATATTTTAGTTGTATTATGTAGTTTATCCACCAAGGTGGTATAACTGCAATAAAATCATCACTTTATAAATATTATTCAGTGGTAAATAACACTATTTAGTGGTAAATAATATTATTTAGTGGTAAATAATATTATGATAATCCTTAAGTTAATTAAAATTATTAAATAAATTTTATTGTGTTGACGATAGAAATCCTAAAATAAATCCAAGAGAATTTTATTTAATGGAATGTTATTATTTGACAATATTTATATAAATAATATAAAGTGATTTAAGAAAGATAAATATAATTATAACATTGCAATGTTATATAGTTTAATTAAAAATTGTAATATGTTTATAGTGTTTATTAGAAATAGTATTGTAATATTTTCAATATTAGTACAATATTGAACACTTTATACTTCAAGATAAAAAGGTATATAATTAGTTAGAGCAGTATTATATCGATATTTTCAATAGATATAGTATTACATTGATATAAAACAAAGCTTTATTTACCTAAAATAGGTAAATGAAGTACATATCCCTCGTTTAAAAAACTTCATTATAATAAAAAAATATTTTCAATTTTATTTTTCTAATAACTAGCAATTATAACTTTAATAAGAATATATTATAATTTTATTAATATGGTTAACTAATATTGTTTTATGTTATACATAGGATTATACTTTTCTTAAGAGATCTGAATATATAATAAGAACGTATTTCTTTAAAATTATGATCGGTGTAATTTTTGGTTTTTTGGAATAACAATATTCATATGAAAAAGAAAATACTAGTGAAAAATAATATTTATTGGTGACAAACCCATAAACAAAAAAGTATATCGGTTGTAGTTTAAAATGATTTACGAAAATTTTTGACCTAGATAAAACGTTTTGCTTTATTTTCTATTTATGGGAAGAACAATATTAATAAGAAGAATGGTATTAGTGGTAGCAAGAATGGTATGAAGTGATGAGAAGAATAATATTAATAAGAAGAATGGTATGAAGTGATGAGAAGAATAATATTAATAAGAAGAATGGTATGAAGTGATGAGAAGAATAATTGTTAGTAAGAAGAATACTGGAAAAAGTAGGTAAGAAGAATAAGAAGAATAATTGTTAGTAAGAAGAATAATATTAAGAAGAATACTGGAAAAAGTAGGTAAGAAGAATAAGAAGAATAATTTTACTAAGAAAAATAATAGAAATAATAGATTGTATAGTTTAAAAAAAATCGATAGATTTGGGGTGATTAATAAATATCGGCAGATTTGGGTGATTAATAAAAATTTGTGTTGTAAAAATATAATTTTAAGATTTTATAATTATAAAATGAACCAAAACAATAAAATATGTTTTGATAGCGATTCAAATAGAATTTGTTTTCAGGTATTCAATTTAACCGATACATATACTACTATACCTAACAATTCATATAGTTTGAGAAATAATAATATTAATGAAAATAATAGAAATTATCAAGTTAATAATAGAAATAATAATCAAAAAGAAAAAATAGAATCACAATATGCACATAATTATAACAATCAATATTTGATAGGAAAAAATAATTGCTATAATTATAACAATAAAAATAATAACTATATAACAAGCGATAATACTGACAATATAAATAACATAAATAATACCAACAAAAATAATGTTGACATGCTAAATTCAAAAAATAATTTACTTAATGGAAATATACAAAACAATTTAACTAGACAAAATATTCTAAATAATATGACAAATAGAATAAGTATTGGATCAATAAATCAATCCAATACACAAAACACACAAAATATGCAAAGATTATTAAATAATGGAACAAATAGACAAAATGTACTAAGTAGACAAACAGTGTTAAATAACGGAATAAATAGACAAAACGTATTGGGTGCACAAACAGTGTTAAATAACGGAATAAATAGACAAAATGTATTGGGTACGCAAACAGTGTTAAATAATGGAACAAATAGACAAAATGTATTGGGTACGCAAACAGTGTTAAATAATGGAACAAATAGACAAAATGTACTAAATAGACAAAATGTACTAAGTAGACAAACAGCGGTAAATAATGGAACAAATAATACAGTAAATAATGGAACAAATAATACAGTAAATAATGGAACAAATAATACAGTAAATAATGGAACAAATAGACAAAATGTATTAAGTACACAAACAGCAGTAAATAATAGAACAAATAATACAGTAAATAATGGAACAAATAGACAAAATGTATTAAGTACACAAACAGCAGTAAATAATAGAACAAATAATACAGTAAACAATGGAACAAATAATGGAACAAATAATGGAGAAATAACAGTATTGAGCACAGAAAATGGAACGACATACACACAAAATGGAAAGACAGGAAGCTGGAATACAACATTTACATCAGAAATAGATCCAGCAATACAGCAGTTATTGGCAAGATGGACATGCACAAAAGGAGCATCAGTACCAGATCCAAATGTACCAATACCAGAAAGTTTTGACGCAAGAAATAAATGGCCAAATAGACTAACATCAGTAGTTAATCAAGCACAATGCGGATCATGTTGGGCATTTGCAGCAACAACTGCATTTTCGGATAGAATAAGAATAGCAAGTCATGTAGGGACACATACGTTAAATCAGCCAGAAATAAATCAAACAGGACAAGCGACGTGTTTTGAATATAATGAGACAGTAACATCAGAAACAAATGCGATACCATTAATGTCAGAGATATCATTTTTGATGGAAACAGAAAAATACAATGGATTAGATTTTGTATCACCATATTATTTGGCAAGTTGTCAATTATGTTCACTATCAAGATTTAGATTGGGAGAACAAGTAGGTCAATATATAATTGACAATAAAATATGCGGAACATGTTGTACAGGATCATTCCCAATGTTAGCCCATATATTTTTATTATTGAATGGAGCGCCTGCATTATCTTGTAATCCATTTGAAGGAGTATATGCATGTCAAGATATAATAGAAGAACCATGTAGTGATATAAATAATAGTAATTGTTTTTGTAGAGAACAATATTCATTGGTTGATGAAGCTTTTAGAAGTAATACAAATACAACAAGTTGTACAAATGTTGAACTTATAGCTTGCCCTGTTTATAAACCCTTGAAAGTATATCAAGTTAATACCTATAATCCCCCTGCAGTTAATTTAAATCAAGCTTTAATGGATTTAAGTAATAGACAAATTCAATTAGAAGTTATGATAAATGGCCCAGTTGCAACTACTATAGAAATTTTCCCTAATCTATTGTCAGTAGGTGATTATGTTTATGATCAAACAACTGGTCAAAGTTTAGGTGGTCATTCTGTTGTTATTGTTGGATGGGGTTTTGGTCCAAATTCCCAAGGTGTAATAAAACCTTTCTGGTGGATAAGAAATTCATGGGGTTCTTCTTGGGGTGATCAAGGTTATTTCCGTATTCTAAGAGGACAAAACTTTTGTCGTGTCGAATCTGATGTTTGGGCTTCTTATCCTTGTCAAGTTTATGATCCTGTTTCTACTACTGTTCCTCCTACTCAAGAAAATATAGCTAGAAGTATTCCTTATATTTCTAATACTTGTCTAGATCCAACTGATATCGAATTCTTATCTAACAATCCCCAAGAAGCAGCCTTATACAATCAACTCCTTTCTTCTTCCCAAAATATTTCTAATACTGTTTCTCCTTATTCTGTTCCTTCTCGTTACGTTGCTTAACTATATTTCTCTCTTTATAATCCATATCATCATACATTTTATACAATCATATAATCGATATCATCCATATAATCGATATAATCCATATCATACATTTTATACAATCATATAATCGATATAATCCATATCATACATTTTATACAATCATATAATCGATATAATCCATATAATCCATATCATACATTTTATACAATCATATAATCGATATAATCCATATAATTCATATAATTCATCGCATATTTAAAATATAATGATGTTATATCTATATTTATTACGATATTATATTTATAACAGCGCCTATTTTTTGTTATATAAGTAATTTTAATATAAGTTTTATTAATTATCCAATCTAGATAAATTATTTATATCGGATATAATAAACATATCGTAAATGTAACATTGTAATACTGAAATAAAACTAATATCAAAATTTTGATACTGATGAAACAAAAATTAGTTAAATCGTAATTTTAAGCTATTCAAATAAAATTTTATTCGGACAGTAAATGGGAACATTGGTTTATTGTGGTGCATTGTGCTCAAAATAAGCAATAAAATTATATTACGTCCAGTAAATTAAAAATGTGTTTTTAAATCAAAGTAAAGATATTTGTTGAAATCCAAGTAAAGATATTTGTTGAAAAGTAAGTAAATATATAAATTAATAACATTGTTAGTTTATATATTTTGATACATAAATTTTTTGTTATTATTTATGTCTCGGCTAATTATTTTCAATAAAAATGATCATTTTGTCATTTTTATTATTTTATTATCTCAAAATGAATAATACGTATACATATCAACTTATTCTTGGAGAAGATTATAATATTGTTAAGACTGGTAATATTACGACTGGTTATGAATGGCAATATACTTTAGAACCTATAACAGGGGACATGAAGGTTACATCTGTATATTCTTCAAACACTAATTTTTCTAAATCATCAACCTATGTGGGTGCTCCTGGAATTTGGACATTTAATCTTTTACCTACTAAAATAGGAACTGTTAAATTAACACTTACCTACAAAAGACCATGGTTAACAACTTCTTCATCAACAGATATTTACTTATTTAATATAATTCAATAATTTACATAGTAAATATAATACTTATAAGTATTATATTTATACACAAATTCTTTAATTATGTTAATTTAGCTTGCAAACCTGCAACCGTTATTTGTGTTAATAATGGTGTATTTCCATTATTATTAGTATTGGTATTGGTATTGGTAGTATTGGTATTGGTAGTATTGGTATTAAAATTAGCATTTATATTGTTGGTATTTATAATATTATTGGTATTAATTACACTTAAACAAACAAGAGATGTATCAGTAGCAAAACATAATTGTTGTATAGGATTATTTGGATTATTTAATACGGAGTTTGAATTATTAATTGGAGCCGAATTGTTAAGGGAATTCATTTTTAAATAATTATTTTTTAATTATTTATATTTTGTATCAGTGAATTTTATTGATTTAAATATTGTTTATAAACCTGGTGTTATTGTTACATTAGGACCACTAAGACCACCTGCACCTGCTCCTAGACCAGCACCACTACCGGCACCACTACCGGCACCAGAGGATCTAACAGCCTGTGTTAATTGTTGTTGTAATAAAACACCTTGAGTGGATAAAACATTAGAATTATTATTCTGATTAGAATTATTGGAAGAGTTAGAAGTATTATTCAAAGGAGTAACACTGAGACAAACAAGAGAATTTGGGGTTTGAAAACATAAAGTATTTTGGGAGGATTGATTATTCATTTTATAATAATAAAAAGTTTTTTGACGAATAATTTGGATGATAAAAGAAATGTATGCTTATATTATGAGAGAACAAGCAAGAAGATAAAGAAGGAGGTAAATTTAAAATTTATGTTTGAACATAATATAAAAAATTTTCATAAAATTGTGGAGTTTTATAACAGAAGATATAGATAAAGAATTATATAAAGATACACGGATACCAGCTATAGAACGATGACCTTCAAGGCCAATAAATCCAAAATGATGAGAAAGACAAAGAAAAAGAGATTCTGCGAGAGAGGAAGGAGAATTATTTTTAAGGGGAGATATACGAAAAACTAAATTGAGACGAGAGCGATATAGAGAAGGTGATGTATGATAATAAAATCCAGATGAATTATCGATTAGAGAAAAAATAATATTTGATTTTAGCAATGAATTTTGATACATGAAAGGAATTCCACCCTGTAATTTTATCCAGTTTAACATTAAAGAAGATATATAAATAGAAAAAACACAAGGGGTATTATATAAAGAATTTGATTTTGAAATAATATTATAATTGAGCAGAGAAGGTATATTTGTGGGCGAATATTTTAACATATTTTTTTTAATAATTACCAAAGTAGAACCTGCTATACCAAAATTTTTTTGAGCACATGCATATACCATTGAATATTTTGTTATATCAAATGGACGAGTGAATAAATTACTGCTCATATCAACAATCCAATTAATATTTTTATGCTTTGATAATAAATAATTCATATTTTCTCCTAATTCCACTCCATTTATTGTTTCATTATCGCAATAGTATATGTATTTACAACTATTGTCTACTTTTAATTCTATTGTATTAATATCTTCATTATATACTTCACTATATTTTACAATATTGTTACATTCATCTGATAAACATTTTACTGCTTCCAAATATGCTTGTCGCGACCAATTACCCGTTATTAAGTAGTGACACGTCTCCATATCTCCACCACAAAAATTCAACGGTATACTAGAAAATTGCATATTTGCTCCTCCATGCATCCATAATATTTCATATTCTTTCGGCACATTCATTATATTTCTTATATTATTATCTATTTCCAGCATTATTTCTTTAAATTCATTCGATCTATGACTCATTTCCATTATTGAATATCCATTTTTATAATCCAATAATTCCCCTTTCACTTTTTTTATTATTTCTGTTGGTAATATTGCCGGTCCCGCATTAAAATTATATATTTCTTTTCTTACTTTCTCATCTCTTTTCCTTTCTTCCATTTTTGTTTTAACATTCTCTTTTTATATTGACTTTCATAATTCTTCCCTCCCACAAAATCTTCATTTTTTATTCTAACTTATATTAATCCATTCCTTTTTCTATTTATCTGTTAATTATATTATTATTCTGTATTTATCTATTTATCTATTTATCTATTTATCTATTATTCTGTATTTATCTATTATTCTGTATTAATCTATTAATCTATTAATCTATTAATCTATTAATCTATTAATCTGTATTTATCTGCCCATCTGTTAACTATATTATTAACGTTTATCTATCCAATTCTTATAATATAATATTTTTTGTCCATATAATTATATAATAATTAATTTTTATAATATTAGTAGTGTCCAATAACTAAGCCAAAAGTTATTTAGAAAAGAGTTAAAGTAAATTTTTAGTGGTAATAAAAAGACATAAGGTTATTATAAGTTTATCAATCTATTATGTAGAAAGTAATAGAGTAATAGGCAATAATTATAAATATTAATACAATTATTAAGTTGATGTATTTTATATTAAAGTTGTTTCAGCATTAAAGCAGCTTGACTAATAAAAAATTATGTTTAATTCTATTAAAATAATAGTTTAAATGTTTAAACTTAAAAAAATCTGATGTTTTATCAAGTTGTCGTTTTGTTGAAATATTGAAGCATGAGAAAGATTGTAAATGCTTCTCAACAATTTTAAAAGCCGGATAATTGTCGAATTGTCTACATAAATTCAGCCATAATCTTATGTTTTTGAAATTTGTCATCCAATTTAATTTTATGAAATATTTTATTATATTTAGATCATTAAAATATAATATTAAGTATATAATACTTTCAATTCCATTATAAGAACCGTGATAATTTTTATCGTATTCATAAATATTTAATGATATACCAAATATATCATTTTGATACATATACATATTTATCAACACTGATAATATGTCATTTTCATATTCTATACGCGAAAAATCTCCTTTAATTGCTGATACTAATAATGGAATAATACAAGTGTTTAATTCGTAACTCTTGTTTTCGTTATTTTTTTGGTTATAACCAATTCTGCGGATATATGTCTGCTTCTCCATTAATAGATTTTCTTTCATCTTTTTTCCGCTATATATTTATTTTTGAATCTCTTTGTTTTCGTTTTTTTTCTTTGCTTTTTTGATTTCATACTATACTCATTGTAAAATTAACTATAATGGGTTTAATTTTGCCTATACTAAAAGTTATAGAATAAAATATGTGATTTGTTAAAGCATAATATTTTATTAAAACCAAAGAAATATTTAATTAGCTTTATTTTTTCTAATTCTACTTTGGTATCTTAATATACTTTCTCATTTCCCTATTGAAAGAATATTAAAATCCTTATTAATATTATTGTATTTTAAATATATTCAATGCTATTATAAGATATTTGTTAAATGTGATTGTCAAAATAATTAATTACATATAATATGTACAAGATGGAACATAAAATTTAATAATTTCAAGTATTAACTCTTCTCTATATAAATATGGATCAATATTTAAATTAATAGCAATATCTCTTAGATTATCATCAGTATATAAATCTAAGATATCGTTATATATATCAATATTATCAATATTATTATTATTGATTTTATTAGTTATCAGATTTTGCAATGTATCAACATTTGTTTCATCATCATAATATATAGATAGTGCATCAGCCAATTCAACAAGTTGATATCTAGATAGTATATTTAAAATATATGATATTTTAAATCTATATAAATATTCGTTCATAGGAGTATCCTGATAACACCATTCAAAACAATTTTCGCATTCAGAATAATCAAGATTAAAATCTTTTTTGAGTAGATCTATCCATATATCATCTTCATTTTCTATTTCGTCGTTTAAATTATGTTTACTTAGTAGATCATCTATAATTTCATTATCATAAATCTCAAGTATCTCGTTGATCGACAAATTTTCCAGATTCACCATTTTTATAAATATTTATTAAAATTTATTCTCATAAACTAAAACAACACGTAACTCTATTAACGCTAAAATTTTACGCCAACCTTTTTTAAAACAACTATTTCTTTTTGGTTTTATATTTTCATTAATAAGATTCATTAATAACGATGTTTTAATAAGATGCATCAATAACAATATTTTTAACTTAATATACCTTTATACTATATTATTACCAATATATTAAACTATCCGAAATATTTTTCAGTGTTAGATACTAAGTGTTAGATACTAAGTGTTAGGTACTAAGTATTATAATACCAAAAACCTATTATAAAAATATTATGATACCAACAAACCTATTATAAAAATATTATGATACGAAAAAAAATATTATAATACGAACAAATATTATAATGCGAACAAATATTATAATACGAACAAATATTATAATGCGAACAGAAATATTATAATACGAATAAATATTATAATGCGAACAAAAATATTATAATACGAATAAATATTATAATGCGAACAGAAATATTATAATACAAATAAATATTATAATGCGAACAAAAATATTATGATGCGAGCAAAAATATTGTTATACAAAAATATTATAATGCGGACAAAGTATTATAATAAAAATGAATCAAAGTGGAAGTGAGATATAAACACTATAAATATTGTTTATCATGATTAATGGAGATAAAATTTATAGGATGAATACAAATATAGTATAAAAAGAGTGTGAAAGAATGATATAAAACAATAAATATGAATAGAGAAAATAGTGATGTAAATAGAAAAATGGAATACTGGGAAGATAAATTATTTGATGAGACAAGTGATTTGGAAATGGAAGTTGAAGGCAAGATATACAAAATACATAGAAACATATTATTTATCTCTCCTATATTCAGAAATATGATGAGCGGAAAATACAGCGAATCGATGGAAAAGAAAATAATTCTAGATATAAAAAAAAGAGAGTGGGAAAATTTATTGAGAATATTATACGAATCATATAATAGAACATTTTTGAGAGAATATAATATGGATTGTAATATTAAATTTAATATTGAAAGACTTTCAATAGAAGAATTAATTGAATTACATACATTAGTAGATATGTATATGTAAAATACAATTAAAAAGAAAATAAATATTGTTTTGCGAAAAAAACTTAGTGATATATACGAATATATGGAACAACATAAATGTATAAATATAAATCAAGAATATATAGATAAATTATATCTTATTGACACTATAATTGAAATACTACAAGATAAAACTATAACAATACCTCAAAAATTATATCAACCATTGATATTTGACACTTTAAATAAAAAAACTATTTATAATCATCACTATAAACAATTGGGAAATTTTTTTATTCTTATCTCGCCAATATATATACATCTAAGAATATTATTTTTCTTTTCAAAGACCATAAAGAAAGCTTATTATTACCTCATGTTTCCTCTTACGATCATATATCCCATAAATTAAACATTTGTTCTCTTATTGGAATAGATATTTCTATACATAAATCCCCAAAAATTATATCAACCGAAAATAAAGAAAAGGAATTAAACACAATAATCACCACCCAATTATTGACATCTCTAATCCTTGAAAATTTTGATCTTCTTTCTAATGTTTTTATTTCTCAATTCAGGGTTAATAATGATGCTTTATTTTATACTTTTTTTTCTAGCTTTTTTGATAATCAAACTCCCTCTAAAATATACCAATAAAATTATTTTATATGGCTTGATATTGTCAAATTATTTTTTCCATCATAAAATATTGCCATTATTATATTATGCTATTAACCAAAAATAACGTTATACTTTTTTATTAACGCAAAAATTTTATCTTAAATATTTAAGCCATTTTTGCTATTGATATTGTGTAATCATATTATTTCGTGATATTAAAGTAAATTTTAATATTATTATAGTATATCAATATATAATATTAAATCATATTGTTATATCTCATATAATAAAATTAAAACTATCATTTAATTGATATTGTTAACGTAAAAACTAAAAATCTTGTCGATCTTTAATTTTAAAATGCTTTGCGTTAAATTTTAGTTTTAATAAAAACTTCTTACGTTATTTTATATTTATGGCAATAAAATATAACAAATTATTTAAGAAAATTAAGTATCAGTTGATGACTTACTAAAAGCATACAAAGCCAAATATTTATATCTAATTTAGAACCAATAAAAGAGAAGAAGATTTGAATCGTTTGATGAAAAGGTAGCAGATCATTAAATTATGGAAAATGTTAGGAATATGAGATATATTGAACCTTATATATTTAAATTATCGCCTAATATGGATTTAGAATCTTGTCATCTTTAATACGCTGTTATACTATACATATACATTATACATTATACATTATACATTATACATTATACATTATACATTATACATTATACATTATACATTATACATTATACATTATACATTATACATTATACATTATACATTATACATTATACATT
>Ga0209960_1000352_pt1 | contig 107513 bp, 98 predicted proteins | sample ThiBiot_500_plan_2_FD_183947 | JGI IMG/M metagenome (GOLD analysis project Ga0209960, IMG submission 183947) | Wastewater bioreactor microbial communities from Cape Town, South Africa - Thiocy_expt_500_plan (SPAdes) | ecosystem: Engineered > Bioreactor > Thiocyanate-remediating >... | reverse complement strand
CAGCAGAGCCTCGTATTATGACAGGTTTTTTTATTTCCCGTCAAGACTGAAGGTCTTTCGCGCTTCAGCCCCTTGCTTTTCTTCACCTCTCAGCACCCTGAAGTACCGAGCAGCGAAGCCTTGCATTTTACATCGAAAATCGATGGGAGGCAAGAGTTTGGGAAATTATTTCCTGTCTCCGCTTTTGCTGAACATCCGTTGCAGGCTGTCGTCATCAGCGAAGCCCTGAACTATAGCACGGAAAAACGGCTCCAGCGGACCAACAGGCAGCTCCTTGGCGGCAGTTGCCGCGGCCCGCGGATAATCAGACCCATGGCTTTGATCTCTCTTCTCAATGCACAACTGGCTTTTGGCCATGTGGCGCTGCTGGACCACGCTGATTTTTCCCTGGAGACGCAAGAGCGCGTCGGGCTGATTGGACGCAATGGCGCGGGCAAGTCCTCGCTGCTGCGGATTCTGGGAGGCATGGCGAACATGGACGATGGCGTGCGCCACGTGCAACAGGGCCTGCGCATCGCCTATGTGGCGCAGGAGCCGGATCTGCTGGACGGCGACTCCGTGTTCCAGTCCGTGGCGCGGGGGATTGCCGACGTCATTGCCTTGCGCGATGCGTACCTGAGCGGCGCGCCGGACGCCGACCTCGATGCGATGCAGACGCAGATCGAGGCGCGCGATGCCTGGAATTGGGAGCAGCGCGTGCAGGAGACCCTGCAGCGCCTGCACCTGGATCCCGAGGCGCGCATCGCAGGCCTCTCGGGCGGTACGCGCAAGCGCGTGGCGCTGGCGCAGGCGCTGGTGGCGCGTCCGGAAGTGCTGTTGCTCGATGAGCCGACCAACCACCTCGATCTGGACGCCATTGTGTGGCTGGAGGAATTGCTCACCAGCTTCAAGGGCAGTCTGGTCACCATCACGCATGACCGCAGTTTTCTGGACCGGGTGGCGACACGCATCGTGGAGCTGGACCGCGGGCGCCTGCTGTCGTATCCGGGCAATTTCGCCGCCTATCTGACGCAGAAGCAGGAGCAACTCGCCCAGGAGCAGACCCTGGCGGCCAAGGCCGACAAGCTGCTGGCCCAGGAGGAGGTCTGGATCCGCAAAGGCGTGGAGGCCCGCCGCACGCGCAGCCAAAGCCGCATCAACCGGCTGGAGGCCCTGCGCGCGCGCAGACAGGCGCGGCGCGAGGCCCTGGGCAGCGTGAAGATGGAGGTCGCCTCAGGGGAGCCCAGCGGCAAGATCGTGGCCGAGCTCGATGGCGCGGCCAAGGCGTTTGGCGACAAGACGGTGGTGCGCCCGTTCAGCGCCACGATTCTGCGCGGGGACAAGGTGGGGCTGATCGGGCCGAACGGCGCGGGCAAAACAACCCTGCTCAAGCTGATTCTGGGCCAGTTGCCGCCCGACCAGGGCAGCGTGCGCCAGGGGGCCAATCTGCAAGTGGCCTATTTCGACCAGATGCGCGAGGGCGTGGACCTGGATGCCACGCTGGAGGATTTCATCAGCCCGGGCAGTGAGTGGATAGAAATCGGTACGCAGCGCAAGCATGTGCGCAGCTATCTGGGCGATTTTCTGTTCTCCCCGGCCCGCGCCCGTTCGCCGGTACGCTCCCTGTCCGGGGGCGAGCGCAACCGCCTGTTCCTGGCACGCCTGTTCGCCCGGCCGGCCAACGTGCTGGTGCTCGACGAGCCCACCAACGACCTGGACATCGACACGCTGGACCTGCTGGAGGAACTGCTCCAGACCTACGATGGCACGGTGTTCCTGGTCAGCCACGACCGCACCTTCCTGGACAACGTGGTCACCAGCACCATTGCCTATGAGGGCGATGGCCAGTGGCGCGAGTACGAAGGCGGCGTCGAGGACTGGTTGACGCAGTCACGCCGCAGCCAGGCCCTGGCTGCGTCTGCGCCTCCCGCGCCGGCCCCGCGCAGCACGGAGATGGAGAACAAAAATGGCCTCCAGGGCAATCAGGACAACCGCCAGCAGCTATCAAAAAAGAAGCTGAGCTACAAGGAACAACGCGAACTGGAGCAGTTGCCCGCGACCATCGAGGCGCTCGAGGCCGAGCAGCAGGCGATACGGCAGACCCTGTCCGACGCAGCGATCTACACCCAGGATCCGGCCCGGGCCACGGCCCTGCACGCCCGCGATGCGGAGATCGAGGAAGCGCTGCTGCAGGCCCTGGAGCGCTGGACGGAACTCGGCGCCTGACCGCACCGGGGCGCCCCCGAGGGGCTGCCGAGCGCCGTCAGATGCGGTGCATGACCTTGTCGGAGCTGCTGCGCAGGCGCGCCACCAGGGCGGGGGCAATCTGGGTCAGGGGCAGCACTTCGTCGGCCGCGCCATGGGCAATCGCCTCGCGCGGCATGCCGAAGACGATGCAGCTCGCCTCGTCCTGCACGTAGTTGTAGCTGCCCGCGTCTTTCATCTCGCGCATGGCGGCTGCGCCGTCGGCGCCCATGCCCGTGAGCATGATGCCGAAGGCATTGCGCCCGACCATGGCCGCAGCCGATTTGAATAGCACCTCGACCGAGGGCTTGTGGCGGTTGACCGGCGGACCGTCGTCCACCACAGCCACGTAGTTGGCGCCGCTGCGGCCGATGTGGAACTGCCGCCCCCCCGGGGCGATATAGGCATGGCCCGGCAGAATGCGCTCGCCGTGGACGGCCTCCTTCACGGTGATCTGGCACAGGCTGTTGAGGCGCGCAGCGAAGCTGGTGGTGAAGCCTGGCGGCATGTGCTGGGTGATCACAATGGCAGGAGAGTCCGCGGGCATGTGCACCAGGATCTCCTTGATGGCTTCGGTGCCGCCCGTGGAGGCGCCGATGAAGATGACCTTCTCCGTGGACAGCCGCCCCAGCAGGCCGGTGGCCGGGCTGGCTGGTACGCTGCCCGCAGCCGCTACCGTCCCCGCCGGCACCCGCGGTGCGGCGCGCCGCACCTGGGCGACGGCGGCCACCCGGATCTTGTCGACGATCTGGCTGGCCAGCTCCTTGAGTCCGCTGGTGACACCCACGCGCGGCTTGGCCACGAAGTCGACCGCCCCCAACTCCAGCGCCTTGAGCGTGACCTCGGCGCCCTGCTCGGTCAGGGTGGAGATCATCACCACCGGCATGGGCCGCAGGCGCATGAGGCGCCCAAGGAAATCGATGCCGTCCATGCGGGGCATCTCGACATCCAGCGTGATGACGTCCGGATTGAGTTCGCGAATCATCTCGCGCGCCACCAGGGGGTCGTTGGCCGTCCCTATGCATTCCATGTCCGGTTGGCGATTGATGATTTCGGACAGCAGACTGCGCACCAGGGCGGAGTCATCGACCACGATCACCCGAATTTTCTTGCTCATCGAACCTTACCGTCAAAAAAGATCCACGGTCCCGCCAGCCGTGGAGCTGGCCAGGACTGCTGCATTGCCCCGCTTCTCCTGGGCCACCAGTTCCTCGGGATGGGCGTGGGCCAGGCGCTTGACCATGGCCTTACCCGTCACCGGGAAGAAGCACACCTTGCGCGGATAGATATCGAGCACGTCCTCGGACACGATGGGGATGCGCTCGGTGTGCAGATAGCTGACGACAAACTGGGTATTGCGCTCGCCGACGTTCATGGTCGTGAAGCTGGACATGACCTGGCCGCCGCCAAAGATCTTGGCCTGCATGGTCTCTCGCCGCGCACCCAGCTTGAGCATTTCGTTGATCAACAGCTCCATGGCATAGGAGCCGTAGCGCCCGGAGGCGTCCAGCGAATCGCCCTCCGGCAGCATGAAATGGTTCATGCCGCCCACGCGCATCCGGCTGTCCCAAAGGCACGCCGCGATGCACGAACCGAGCACGGTCATCACGACCACGTCCTCGCTGGAGACGTAGTACTCGCCCGGCAGCACCTTCACCGCGTTGTACTGGAAATGGGGGTCGAAATAAAAGAACGCCGCTTGGCCGGGGCGCACGGGGCGCGACTTGAGTTCCGCCAGCGAGACGCGCGGCGCAGGAGCCGCCGGTGCGGGGTAGATCTCGGGCGACAGGGGCGCGATCCGGGGCGCGCGGCGGCGTTCAGGCGTTCCCGAGGCACTGGGTGGCGATGCGATGGACATGGTCGGGCCTGGGCTGGGTACGTTCATGGAGGGGGCGGATCGGCAGGTCAGCGGCGTTCATAGACCGTCTTGCCGCGCAGGGTGAACAGGTCGCGCGATTCGCTGAAGTTCTCCGCATGCCCGACAAACAGCAGCCCGCCGGGCTTGAGCACGCGGTGAATGCGCTCGAGCACGCGGCGCTGGGTCGGTCCATCGAAGTAAATCATGACGTTGCGGCAGAAGACCACGTCGAACGGCTCGCGGAACGGCCAGTCGTCACGGATCAGGTTGACGCTGAGAAAGTCGATCATGCGCGTGAGCTCGGGCTTGACCCGCACCAGGCCGGCATTGCTTCCTTTGCCGCGCATGAAAAAGCGCTGCAGGCGCTCGTTGCTCAGCCCCTTGGCCGCTTCGATGCGGTACACCCCCTGCGCCGCCGTGGCCAGGACGCGCGAGTCGATGTCGCTGGCCGTGAGCTTGAAGGACGGATTGGCGCCCAGCGTCTCGACCGCCGTCATGACGATGGAATAGGGCTCTTCGCCGGTGGAGGCGGCGTTGCACCACACGCTCCAGGGCGTGCCGGCAGGCCGCGAACGCAGGTGGCTGGCAAGGATGTCGAAATGGTGGGACTCGCGGAAGAACGAGGTCAGGTTGGTCGTCAGGGCGTTGACGAACTCCTGCCACTCCTGGCCATCGTGCGACTCCAGCCAGCCCAGGTATTCGCTGAAGCTGGAATGGCCGGTCTCGCGCAGGCGGCGCGAGAGGCGGCTGTACACCATGGCATGCTTGCCGTCGTGCAGGCTGATGCCCGCGCGTTGGTAGATCAGTGCCTTGACGCGGGCAAAGTCGGCGTCCGTCCAGGTGAACTCCCGGCCTTGGACCAGGGGGCCTGGCGGCGGCGCTACCGGTACGGGCTCGCGCACGGGCCTGCGGCGCTCGGCAGCAGCCATATCCGGCCTGGGCTCAGGGTGGCGAAGCATGCGCGGTCTTTCTGGGGAAGCCGGGGTCCACGCGGTTCTGGCGCGGGGACGCGGACATGGCCGCCAGGCCGGTAGGCTCCATCGGCACAGCCAGTTCCATGCAACCGTTTCAGCCTGCGGAGACGAGACCCATGTCCACCCCGGACATCAGTTTCTCGATATCGAGCAGGATCAGCATGCGCTCGCCCACCGAGCCCAGGCCCATGATGCACTCGCTGTCGATGACGCTTTCAATGTCGGGAGCCGGCCGGACGCTGTCGGCGGCAAGCTCCATCACGTCGCTGACCGAATCGACCACGATGCCCACGACACGGTTGCGCAGGTTCAGGATGATGACCACCGTGAAAGCGTTGTATTCGGCCTTGGAACAGTTGAACTTCAGGCGCATGTCCACGATGGGAATGATGGTGCCGCGCAGGTTGACCACGCCCTTGATGAAGGCCGGCGCGTGTGCAATGCGTGTCGGCGGCTCGTAGCCGCGGATCTCCTGGACCTTGAGGATGTCGATGCCGTACTCCTCCTGGTCCAACCGGAAGGTCAGGTACTCGCGCGCACCGGCGGTCGCCGCGGATTCGGTGGCTTTTTCTTTTTCCATCACGCTCATTCGTTTTCTCCTTCTCGCACTGCAGTCTCAGTGGCGCGCACGGCGCACCAGGCCACCGATGTCCAGAATCAAGGCCACCCGGCCATCGCCCAGGATGGTGGCCCCGGACACGTTGGGCACCTTGCGGTAGTTGGATTCGAGGTTCTTGACCACGACCTGGTGCTGGCCCAGCAGTTCGTCGACGAGCAGGGCCACACGGTTGCCGTCTTCCTCGACCACCACCATGATGGTGCTCGACTTGTCCATGTCAAAGCGCGGCACCTCGAACACTTTTTCCAGCGCGATCACCGGCATGTACTCCTCGCGGACCCTGACCAGTTGCGAGCCCTGGGCCACGGTGTTCACGTCGTCGGGGTTGACCTGGAAGGACTCGACCACCGAGGACAGCGGCAGGATGTAGACCTCGTCCCCCACGCCGACGGACATGCCGTCCATGATGGCCAGCGTCAGCGGCAGGCGCACCGACACGCGGGTGCCGTAGCCTTCGGACGAGTCGATCTCCACCGTGCCGTTGAGCGAGGCGATGTTGCGCTTGACCACATCCATGCCCACGCCGCGCCCCGACACGTCGGTGACGGTATCGGCCGTGGAGAAACCGGGCGCGAAGATGATCTGCCAGACGTCCTGGTCGCTCATCTGGTCGGATACGTCCAGGCCGCGTTCGCGTGCCTTCTTGAGGATTTTTTCGCGCGAGAGCCCGCGCCCGTCGTCACGCACCTCGATGACGATGGAGCCCCCCTGGTGCGAGGCCGACAGCGTGATGGTGCCGTGCTCGGACTTGCCTGCGGCCAGGCGGTCCTGCGGCATTTCGATGCCATGGTCCACGCTGTTGCGCACCAGGTGCGTGAGGGGGTCGGTGATTTTCTCGACCAGCCCCTTGTCCAGTTCGGTGGCCTCGCCCAGGGTGACCAGTTCGACCTTCTTGCCCAGCTTGTTGGCCACGTCGCGCAGCATGCGCGGGAAGCGGCTGAAAACGATGGACATGGGGATCATGCGGATCGACATCACCGATTCCTGCAGATCGCGGGTGTTGCGGTCCAGATCGGCCAGGCCGGAGATCAGTTGCTGGTAGGTCGCGGGATCCAGCCCCAGGCTGTTCTGCGCCAGCATGGCCTGGGTGATCACCAGTTCGCCGACGAGGTTGATGAGCTGGTCCACCTTGCTGACGGACACGCGGATGGTGTTGGACTCCATCTGCGCCTGGCTGCCGCCCTTGGACTCGACCTTGGGCGCAATGCGCGTGACCGGCGAGGTCGGCTCGATGGCGCCCAGGGCATTGCCGGGCTTGCTGCCGGGCGCACCCGGGGCATCGGGGAAGAAGCCGAAGCTCTCGCCCTGGGCCGGCGGTGCACCGTTTTCGTGGATCTGCACCTGCTCCTTGGCCACGTGGAAGGCGAAGAGGTCCAGCAGGTCGTTGTCGGTCGACGAGGTTTCCACTGCGAACAGGCGCATGTTCGGCTCGCTGCTCGGCAGGTCGGTGATGGTGCCCAGGCCGGCGATGTCGCGGAACAGCTCCTTGATCGCGTCGGCCTGCTCCAGGCGCTCGATGGGGCCGATGCGGATCTGCAGCGCGCGCATGCCTGGCCGCGCCGGGGCAGCGGGCGCCGGCGCGGCCTCTGCGGGCTGCGGCTGCACAGGCGCCGGCGTGGCGGCGGGCGCCGCGGGCTTGACGGGCTCTGCCGGCACCTGGCCCGAGGCCAGCTCGCTGATGCGGCGCACGAGATCGGCTGTGGAGGGCGGCTCGTCCTGCGCACCCGACTGGTGGCGCGCCAGCAGCACGCGCGAGATGTCGGCAGACTCCAGCAGCACATCGACCATTTGCGGGATGGGCTGGATCTCGTGGCGGCGCAGGCGGTCGAGCAAGGACTCCATCTGGTGCGTCAGCTCGGCCACGTCTGCAAAGCCGAATGTCGCTGCGCCGCCCTTGATGGAATGCGCGCAGCGGAAGATGCCGTTGAGCTCCTCGTCGTTGGCCTCCTGCAGGTCCAGGTCCAGCAGCATGTGCTCCATCTGGTCCAGGTTCTCGGCGGCTTCTTCAAAAAAGATCTGATAGAACTGTGACAGGTCGAAATCCGCGCCTGCACCTTCCTGGTGGATGTCTGCCATGGGAACTCCTGTGTGCTTGTCGTCGTCGGCCGGACCGATCAACGGATCACTTTCTTGATCACCTCGATCAGGCGATTGGGATCGAAGGGCTTGACCAGCCAGCCCGTCGCCCCGGCGGCCTTGCCGGCCTGCTTCATCTGGTCGCTCGACTCGGTGGTGAGGATCAGAATGGGAACGGTCTTGAAGCGTGGATCCTCCCGTAGCTTGCGGGTCAGGCCAATGCCGTCGAGACGGGGCATGTTCTGGTCTGCGAGCACCAGATCGATGTTCTGGGTCTGCGCCTTTTCCAGGGCATCCTGCCCATCGACCGCCTCGACCACCTGGTAGCCTGCACCCGTCAGAGTGAAAGACACCATCTTCCGCATGGACGGGGAGTCATCTACGGCTAGGATCGATTGCATTGATTGCTCCAACATTCTGATGGGGGTTGTTGTCGAATATATCGGTAATTGCGGGCACGGCCGCTTCAGAACAGCTCGATGGAGCCTGCATCCATCTCGCTCTGGGTCACCGGGTTGGGCCTGTCGGGTGCCATTTCCACGAACGAGGCGGACTCCTCGCCCTCTTCCGCGCCCATGGATTCGGCCGCCAGACGGAAGGCGCAGGCCTGCAGCACCTTGGTGGTGTGCCAGATCAGTTGCGAGGCCATGTCCTGGAATTGCAGCTCCGTCACGGCATTGCGCAAGGCCTCCCGGGCGGTCTGCAGCTCGGGAGAGTCGCCGGCGGTCGCGTCCGTCAGGTTCTGGTTGGCGACACCGAAGCGTTCCATGAGGTTGTCCGTGGCGTGGCTGATCAGCCCCTCCAGCCGGTGCAGATCGTGCATGACCACAAGCAGGGAATCCTGTACCTCCGCTGCCACCATCACGGGCAGGCGGACCACCGGATCGCCAGGATGATTGGGCTCAGATTCCATCACTACTCCAGTGCCGCTGATGGTGACAAGATACACGAATCCTCTATTGCGCCGAATGCGTGAAACCCCAGGTCAGGCACGGTGCGGCCTGGGCGCCAAATGCCCGGAGCCGCGCGCGCCACACCCCCGCTGCGCGCCGGCCCCACCGCTATTTGTACCAATTTGTGTCCTATGATAGCCCCAACCATGCTTTGCGGCACCACAAATACCCGCTTGCGCGTCCTGCACCTGGAGGATTCACCTGCCGACCAGGCCTTGGCGCGCCTGGCACTGCGCCGTGCCGGCTGGGAGGCCAGCGTGGACGCCGTGGACACCCTGGAGGCGTTCCAGGCCTGTCTGCAGGAGGGCGGCCACGATGTGATCCTGGCGGACTACCACCTGCCGGGCTTCACTGCGCTCGATGCCTGGACGCTGGTGTCCCGGTCGCCCGCGCCCCCGCCCTTCATCCTGGTGTCCGGCGCCATTGGCGAGACAGCGGCGGTGGAAGCCATCCGCGTGGGCATGGCGGACTATGTGCTCAAGGACGAGCTGGCGCGCCTGCCCCACGTCATCGAGCGCGCCCTGGAGGTGCAGCGCGCGCGCCAGGCCCAGGCCCAGGCGGCGCGCGAGCTCGCGGCCTCGCGCCAAAGCCTGGCCGAGCTGACCGAGCACCTGCAGACCTCGATCGAGCGGGAACGCGCGGCCATTGCGCGCGAAATCCACGACGACATCGGCGGCGCGCTGACGGCCGTGCTGTTCGATCTTTCGTGGATAGGCCGCCACAGCGAGCAGGCCGGGGTGCGCGAGCACGCCCAGGCGGCCACGGCCATGCTGCAGCATGCCCTGGGAGCGAGCCAGCGCATCATGATGAACCTGCGCCCGCCCATGCTCGACCAGGGGCTGGTGGCGGCCATCCAGTGGCTGGTGGACAATTTTGCGCAGCGCACCGGCATGGCCGTGCACCTGCAGACGTGCCGGCCGCACATCGCGCTCGACGACGCCCTGCAGCTCGTGGCCTACCGCACGGCGCAGGAGGCGCTGACGAACATCTCCAAGTACGCCCAGGCGCGCACGGTGCGCATCGATCTGACCGACACCGAAGGGGTGCTCACGCTGGAGGTGAGCGACGACGGCCGCGGCTTCGATCCGGCCGCCCCGGGCCGGCCCGGGTCGTTCGGCCTGCAGGGCCTGCGCGAGCGGGCCCGCACCGTGGGGGGCTGGCTGGATGTGAGCAGCCGGCCGGACCAGGGCAGTTCGGTGATACTGTCCGTGCCCCTCGACCCCCATCCGGAGAACCCGCATGATCCGTGTAGTGCTGTGTGACGACCATGCCGTGGTGCGCCGCGGCATCCGCGACACCCTGGCCGAATCGCCCGGGATCGAGGTCACCGGCGAGGCGGCCAGCTACCCCGAACTGCGCGAGGTGCTGCGCTCGGCACCCTGCGATGTGCTGCTGCTCGACCTCAATATGCCCGGACGCAGCGGGCTGGAAGTGCTCGCCAGTCTGCGCGAGACCCACTCGGCCATCAAGGTGCTGGTGGTCTCCATGAACCCCGAGGACCAGTACGCCGTGCGCTGCCTGCGCGCCGGCGCCCAGGGCTATGCCAGCAAGGCGGCCGACCCGGTGGCGCTGATCGAGGCGGTGCACACCATCGCCCAGGGGCGCAAGTACCTGACCCCGGAGGTGGCGCAGATGCTCGCCGAGAGCATTGCCCAGCCCGAGGACGTGGCGGCACACACCACGCTGTCCGAGCGCGAGCTGCAGACGCTGCTCAAGATTGCCTCGGGGCGCCGGCTGTCGGAGATTGCCGAGGAGCTGATGCTCAGCCCCAAGACGGTGAGTGTGTACCGCTCCCGGGTGCTGGAAAAGCTCAAGCTCACGAACAACGCCGAACTCACCGCCTACGCGATCCGCAACCAATTGGTGTGAACCAGCCCGGCGCAGACATTTCATGGAAAAATCGGCTCCAGCGCCCTGTTGACGAGCGCAAGCAGCTATTATTTTAATAGCACTTAGAACTGGATGCCCAAGGTATCGAAGGCCTGCTGGAACAGCTTGAGCACGGGCTGCTCCAGCATGGGCAAGGTGGCCGCAATGCCCAGCAGGCCGACGGAGAGCGTGACCGGAAAGCCCACGGCATAGATGTTCATCTGCGGGGCAACACGCGAGATGATGCCCAGGGTGAGGTTGACGAACAGCAGCAGGGCGATCATCGGCAGGGCCATCCACAGCGCGCTGGTGAACAGCGCGCTCCCCATCTCGTACAAGCGCATTTGCGCCAGCGCCTGCAGGAAGTTGCCGTCGGTGGGAAAGTGCTGGAAGCTCTCGACCACGGCCATGAGCACCATGAGGTGGCCGTTGATCACCACGAACAGCAGCATGGACAGGTAGCCATAGAAGCGCGCCACGGCGCTGACCTGGGCGTTGCTCGTCGGGTCGAAGAACGCGGCAAAGTTCAGACCCATCTGCAGGCCGATGACTTCGCCCGCCATCTCCACGGCGGCAAACACCAGGCGCACGGCAAACCCTATGGCCAGCCCCACGGCCACCTGCTGCGCCACGGCCCCCAGCGCCCCGGGGCCGTTGAGCGCGACCACGGGCTGGTCCGCGAGCACCGCCTGGGCGCTGAGGGCGACGAAGAAGGCCAGGCCAATGCGCGCGCGCGCAGGCACGGCGCGCATGGAAAAGAGCGGCGCCACGGAAAACACCGCCAGCACGCGCAGAAACGGCCAGAGCAGGGGCGAGAGCCACGCCACCAGTTGCGATTCGGCAAAGGTGATCACGGCCCGGGCCCCGCGCTCAGCCGATCACGGTGGGAATGGATTCGATGGTGCGCCGGATGTAATCCACCAGCGTGGTGATCATCCACGGCCCGATCACAGCGAACACCGTCACCGCCGCCACCAGCTTGGGCACGAAGGCCAGCGTGGCCTCATGGATTTGCGTGATCGCCTGGAAAATGCTCACCACCAGCCCCACCGCCATCACCGCGCCGAGCACGGGCATGGCCACCATCAGAAGCAGGGTGAGGGCATCGCTGCCGATGGAAAGCACCATTTGCGAGGTCATGGGACGGTCCTAGGTGACGAAGCTGGCGGCCAGCGAGCCGATGAGCAGGTTCCATCCGTCGGCCAGCACGAACAGCATGAGCTTGAAGGGCAGCGCCACCAGCACCGGCGAGAGCATCATCATGCCCAGCGACATGAGGATGCTGGAGACCACCATGTCGATGACCAGGAACGGGATGAAGATCAGAAAACCGATCTGGAACGCCGACTTGAGCTCGCTGGTCACAAACGCCGGGACGATGACGCGCATGGGCGCCGTCTCTGCCGTGACCGCGGGATCGAGCTTGGCCAGCCGCGCGAACAGGGCGAAGTCCGACTGGCGTGTCTGCTTGAGCATGAAACCGCGCATGGGGGCCTCGGCGCGCTCGATGGCCTGCTCGAAGCTGATGGTGTTCTTGGTGTACGGCAGGTAGGCGTCCTGGTAGACCTTGTCCAGCGTGGGGCCCATGACGAAGAACGTGAGGAACAGCGACAGTCCGATGACCACCTGGTTGGGCGGCGCCGACTGCGTGCCCAGGGCCTGGCGCAGCAGCGACAGCACGATCACGATGCGCGTGAACCCCGTCATCATAAGCAGGATGGCGGGCAGGAAGGACAGGGCCGTGAAGAACAGCAGCGTCTGGATGGGGACGGAAAAGCTCGTCCCGCCGCTGCCCGAACCCACCAGCACGGGCAGGCTGCCCGCCGCCTGCGCCCAGGCCGGCGCCTGCAGCAGGCACAGCGCCAGCAGCACCAGCGCGCGCCGGAGGCGCCAGATCTTAGGAGCCATGGCGCACATCGGCAGGCAGGGCGGGAGCGCCCAATGCGGCGGACTCGGCGTGCAGGGTGCGCGCGAAGTCCGCGGCCGTGCTGCCGGCGGTGGCACTGGCGCCAGCGGCGGGCAGCACGTGCAGGCAATGGATTTGCTGCGCCGTCACCCCCAGCACCAGCCAGGTGCGCGCATGCTCGGGCCCGACCTCCACGGTCACCACGCGCTGCTGCGGCCCCACGGCCACGGCGGACACCACTTTGGAGGCCATGGCCTGCCCGGCCCCCGCGTTGGCCTGGCGCTGCTGCAGGCGGCGTATCAGCCAGGGCAAGGCCGCCATGCCCGCCATGAAGAGCACGACGGCGAGGAGCGCCTGCGTCATGGATGCATCAGCCACGGCTGAGCCTGCGCAAGCGCTCGGACGGGGTCACGACGTCGGTCAGGCGGATACCGAACTTGTCGTTCACCACCACCACCTCGCCCTGGGCGATGAGGTAGCCGTTGACCAGCACGTCCATGGGCTCGCCGGCCAGCGCGTCGAGTTCCACCACCGACCCCTGGGCCAGCTGCAGGATGTACTTGATGGGCACTTTCGTGCGGCCCAGCTCCACCGACAGCTGCACCGGGATGTCCAGCACCATGTTGATGTCCTGGTGCGGTGCATCGTTGCTCGCGCCCGAGAACGGCATGGCTGGGCCGCCGGCCAGGGGTCCGCCCTGGTCGCTGGTGTCCGGGCCGTCGGTGCGTTTTTGCTCTTCCAGGGCCTCGGCCCAATCGGCAAACGGGTCGTCCGCCGCTTCGCCTGGTTTGTTGTCCGGGTTTTCTTCAGAGGGCATTCTTCTCTCCCATCCAGCTCACGTCCCCGGTGCGCAGGCATTCCTCGATGCGGATGGCGTACCGGGAGTTGTGGGTACCGTATTGGCAATCAAAAAGGGGCACGCCGCCGATGGAGGCGCGTATCCGGGGCTGGCGGTCGAGCTCGATGAAGTCGCCCGGCTTCATCGCCAGCAATTGTTCGACGGTGGCCTCTGCCGTTGCCAGCTCGGCCACGAGCGTGACCTCGGCCGCCTGGATTTCGCGCGAGAGCACGCGCACCCAGCGGCGGTCCACCTCGATCGAGTCGCCCTGGGTCGAGGAGTACAGCACGTCCCGGATGGGTTCGAGCGACGCATAGGGCATGCAGATATGGATGGCGCCCGAGAGGTCGCCGATTTCGAGCTGGAAGGCCGTGGACACCACGATCTCGCTGGGCGTGGCGATGTTGGCGAACTGGGGCTGCATCTCCGAGCGCTGGTAGTGCAGCTCCAGCGGGTAGATACCGTGCCAGGCTTTCTTGTACTCGGAGGTGATGACGTCGACCAGCCGGTTGATCACGCGCTGCTCCGTAGCCGAGAAATCGCGCCCCTCGATGCGCGTCTGGAACTTGCCCACGCCGCCATACAGGGTGTCGATGACCCCGAACACCAGCGAGGGCTCGCACACGATCAGGCCGCTGCCGCGCAGGGGGCGGATGGCGACGATGTTGAAGTTGGTCGGCACCGCCAGCTCGCGCAGAAAGGCGCTGTAGCGCTGCACGGACACCGTGCCCACGGAGATCTCAGGGCTGCGGCGGATGAAGTTGAACAGGCCGATGCGGAAGTTGCGCGCAAACCGCTCGTTGACGATTTCCATCGTCGGCATGCGGCCGCGCACGATGCGCTCCTGGCTGGAGATGTCGTAAGTACGCACCTCGCCGTTGTCGAAGACCTCTTTCTCGTTCTTCTGACTCTCGCCAGTGACGCCTTCCAGAAGGGCGTCGACTTCTTCCTGCGACAAGAATGATTCGCTCATGGCGCGCTCCCGTGCCGTTCACTGGATGATGAAGCTGGAGAACAGCACACCCAGCACCGGGTTGACCGGCGCCTTGCGCCGCGGGCGGGCGTCGGCGTCCTCCTCATCGCCCCGCGGTTTGGCTTTGGCCGCCGAGACGTCGAAACCCAGGGGCCGCGAGACTTCGCGCTGGATGTCCTTGGCGAGCTTTTCCTTGCCCTCGCGGGTGAGCAGCTCATCGGCCGTGCGCTGGGAGGCGAGCATGAGCACGCCGTTGCGGATGGTGGGCATGTGCTGCTTGACGAGTTCTGCCGTCTTGGCATCGGCCAGTTGGAGGGTGATGCCCAGCTGGGCAAAGCGCTCGCCGCCGTTGTCTGCCAGATTCACGACCAGCATGTCCATGGGCAGGAATACCGGAGGGGCTGCTGATTCGGCCGCCTTGGCAGGCGCCTCCTCACCGTCCGCCGCCTGCGCCCTGCTCTTGAGAAACCAGAGCGTGCCCGCGCCCGCAAGCACCAGCAGCGCCACGACCACGCCGATGATGATGAGCAGCTTCTTGCTCCTGGCGGGCTTTTTGGCGGTTTCGGCGGGTGCTGCGGTGGATGCCACGGTGTTTCCTAGCTTGGGGTGCAAGGGGCTGCCGCCCCATGCTTTCCAGGGGCGGCGGACCTCGCATGGGGTCCATTATTGGACTCCGGCCAGCCGATGATAGCCAGAATAAAACGGCAAATACGGTGGCATTTCCCGTCTGTGGCGGCGCACGGGCTCAGACGAACAGATCCACGGCGCGGTCCGTCAGCACCCGAATGCCTGTGCGCACGCCTTCCACTGCCGCCGGGCCGGCCTGTACACCGGCACCGCCGCGGGGATCCTCCTGTCCGCGCCCACCCCCCTCGCCCCCCGGCCCGGCCCCCGGCTGCTGCGCGTTCTGGCCAATGGACAGTCCAGCCAGTTCCAGCCCATGCTGCTGCAGCAGGTCGCGCAACTGCTCCTGGCCTGCATCCAGCAGTTCGCGCGTGGACGCCTGCTCGGCCGTGAAGCTGACGTGGGCCTGGTTGCCCTGCAGGGCCACGCTCACGTCCACCGGCATGCCATCGTGGCTCACCGTGAGTTCGGCCTTTTGCAGGTTCTGGTTCACCCAGAACGCCACTTCATCGGCCAGGGCCTCCTCGAAGGCGGCCACGCCAGCGTCGCCCGGCAGATCCGCCGTGGGGGCGGAAAATCCGTCGGCGGCAGCAGGCGCGGCCCATGCCCCATCCGCACCGGACTGGAAGGCACCGCCCCCCGGCTCCTGGCGAGGCGCGGGCGCGCGCACGCCCCCCGCCTCGGCAACGGCGGCAGAGAGCGTGGGCTGGGACGCTGCCCCGCCCGCCTGCCGCTCGGCGTCCAGGGCCGCACGCCCCAGGCCCGCCGCCGGCAGGCCCGTGGCCTGCAAGGGTGTGGCCTGCGCGCCGAGGCTGGCCGGGGCCGAGGCCGTATCGCCGGCCAGGGCATACCGCGCCAGCGTCGGACGGCCCGCCGCAGCCGCATCCATGGCGCCCAGCGCAGCGCCGCCCCGGGAAGCGCCTGCCTTGCGCCCCGCCCCCCCAGGCCGGGCGGGCGCGCCCTCGGCATCGCCCACCAGGCCGGCGCCAGCCTGCCGGCCGTCGCCCGCCGCCGCGTCCAGGCGCGCCGTCTGCGCCACCAGGCCATCGGGCAGCCCGGCCGCCAGCAACATGCTGTCCAGGCCCTTGCCGCCCACAACGGCACCTGCCGGCCCTGGCAGCGCGCCTGGTCCGTGCGTCGGCAGCAGCCCGCCGTGCAAGCCGCCACGGCTCTCCGGCACGGAGCCGCCAGCCGCGTCCTGCACGGCGTTGGGCAGCACCGGCATCTCCGGCTGCATCCACCAACCGGCCAGCATGGCCTGGGCCGCATCCTGGGCGGCAGGTTCGTCCTCGGGCGGTGTGCTGCCGGTGGCGGGCAGCGCCGCATCCTGGGCGCTGGTGAGGGCCGCTCCGTCCAGCGGCTCCAGCGCTGCCAGCAAGGACAGAAAGGCGCCACCCCCCTGGACGGCGGCCGCGTCCGGGCCCGCTGCCGAGGCAGCCCCGGGGCGGGTACGCGCCACCGGCCCACCCTGGGGGGGCGGGCTGGAGGGGCCTTGCATACGTGTTGCTTCCATGGTGAACTCCCCGGCCTTCAATGGCCGCTGTGTGTACGCAAGTGCTGCTGTGCAGCACGCTCATCGGTCTGTTTCTGCTCACGCCGCCCGTGCGCCTGCTCGGCCTCCAGGCGGCGCTTGTCCAGCAGTTTCTGCAGGCTGGCCAGGCGCACTTCGGCATCCAGGCATTTTTGGCGGGCCTGGTCCACGCGTGCCGCGTGGTCGCCCACAACGCCCGATTGCAGGCCGGCGGCGTGCTGCAGGCGGCCCATGAACTGGTAGTGGTGGAACAGCACCTCCGGGGCGCGCTGCACCTCGGCACGCACGCCCCAGCGGTTCTCCGTTTCCTGCGCGTAGTTGTGCAGCACCTGCAACTGCTCCTGCGCCGCCTGCTGGGCGCCCAGTGCGTCCTGCAACACGCGGCGCGCCTCATCGCGCTGGCGCGTGGCCAGCTCCACGGCGACGGCAAGGGCGTTGGTCCTGGCCATGGCTGCGCTCCTTCTCAGCCCTGCAGCACGGCCGCCATGGCGCCCACGCTGGCATCCAGGGGGGCGGCCTCGAACATGCCCTGCTGCAGAAAGGCCTGCATGGCCGGCTGCAGGCGGATGGCTTCGTCGAGCGCGGGGTCGGAGCCCGCCAGATAGGCGCCCACCTGCACCAGGTCGCGGCTCTTCTGGTAGCGCGAATAGACGGCGCGGAACTCCCGCGCCGCCTCGAAATGCGCGCGCGGGACCACGTTGTGCATCACGCGCGAGGCCGATTGCTCGATGTCGATGGCAGGGAAGTGCCCCGTCTCGGCCAGCGCGCGCGACAGCACGATGTGCCCGTCCAGAATGGCGCGCGCCGCATCGGCGATCGGGTCCTGCTGGTCATCGCCCTCGGACAGCACGGTATAGAAGGCCGTGATCGAGCCCACGCCATGCAGGCCATTGCCGCTGCGCTCCACCAGCTGGGGCAGCTTGGCAAAGCAGGAGGGCGGATAGCCCTTGGTGGCCGGCGGCTCGCCGATGGCCAGGGCGATCTCGCGCTGCGCCATGGCATAGCGCGTGAGTGAGTCCATGAGCAGCAGCACATGCTTGCCCTGGTCGCGGAAATGTTCGGCCACGGCCGTGGCGTAGGCCGCGCCCTGCATGCGCAGCAGCGGGGGCGCGTCGGCCGGCGCGGCCACCACCACGGCGCGGCCGCGGTCCTGGGCGCCGAGGATGTCCTCCACGAATTCTTTCACCTCGCGGCCGCGCTCGCCGATCAGCCCCACGACGATGATGTCGGCCTGGGTGTAGCGCGCCATCATGCCCAGCAGCACGCTCTTGCCCACGCCGGAGCCGGCAAACAGGCCCAGGCGCTGGCCGCGCCCCACGGTCAGCAGGGCGTTGATGGTGCGCACGCCGGTGTCGAGCGGTTCGCGCACGGGGTCGCGGTCCATGGCGTTGATCTGGCTGCGGTTGATGGGCTCGGCAGCCACGTCCTGCAGCGGCCCGGCATGGTCCAGGGGCAGGCCCTGCGCATCGACCACGCGGCCCAGCAGGCCCGCCCCCAAAGGCACGCGCAGCGCGCCGATGCGGTTGACGGCGCGCGCCGGTTCGCCCAGGCGCGGCACCGGGATATAAGGGGGTGCAGGCACCACGGTGGCGCCGCTGGACAGGCCATGGATGTCGCCCGCGGGCATGAGAAAGGCGCGCTCGCCCGCAAAACCGACCACTTCGGCCAGCACCGGCTCCTTGCCCGGCATCTGCACCAGGCACTGCGAACCCACGGGCACACGGATGCCCACGGCCTCCAGCACCAGGCCGGTCAGGCGGGTAAGCGTGCCGCGCAGCTCCAGGCCTGCATCCTGCGCCACGAGGGTGCGGGCGTTGTGCAGGAAATCGGCCCACGGGGAGGCGTCCCGGGTGCGGCTGTCAGGTGCTGGAGTCATCGCCCTCCCCCTCCAGCGGCACGGCCAGGCCCAACGGGGCAATGGCCCTTTGCCAGCGCTTTTCCAGGGCGCCGTCGATCACCACGCCCGCCTGTTCGACCAGACAGCCGCCCGGAGCCACGCTGGCATCGGCCAGCCATTTCACCGACGGGGCGAAGGGCTCCTGGCGCAGCGCTGCCTCGAGCAGGGCATGGTCTTGCGGGTGCAGGCGCACCGTGGCGGTGGCACTGTCGGCGGCGAGCATGCCCACGGCCTCGCGCACCACGGGCAGCAGGGCCTGGGGATTGGCCTGCAGCTCCTGGCGCAGCACCTGGCGGGCGATGTCGCAGGCCAGCTCCAGCACCTGACTTGCAGCACCCTGCTCCAGTTGTTCCCACTGCTCCTGCATGCCGCGCACGATGGCGTCGATGCGCTCGGCCGCTTCCCGTCCCTGCTGGCCGATGTAATCATCCAGGCGCTGCTGCCATTCCAGGCTGGCCTGTTCGCGGCCTTTTTCCTCGCCCTGCGCCCAGGCCTGGGCGCGCGCCTGCTCCAGGGCCTGCTGGTGCGCAGCCTCGACCTCCTCGGGGGTGGGCGGTGGAGGCAGCTCCTCGGTTTCTTCCGGCACCTCCGGGGTGCCGTCCACGGCGCCGAACTTCCATTGCGTGACGTCGCCCACCTCTTCCCGCGGGATGAAGCGCGCGTAGATCCGGCTGCTCTTAGACGAAGGCGTCGTCACCACCGCCTCCAATCACGATCTGGCCTTCATCGGCCAGACGCCGCACGGTCTTGAGGATTTCCTTCTGCTGCGCCTCGACCTCGGACAGGCGCATGGGGCCGCGCGACTCCAGGTCTTCGCGCAGCGCCTCGGCGGCGCGCGAGGACATGTTGGAGAGGAACTTCTCGCGCAGCTCGGGCATGGCACCCTTGAGGGCCACGATGAGCGTCTCGGAGGCGATCTCCTTGAGCACGGCCTGGATGGCGCGGTCGTCGAGCTTGATCACATCGTCGAACACGAACATCTTGTCCATGATCTTCTGCGCCAGGTCCGGGTCGTGGGCGCGGATGGACTCCAGCACGGCCGTGTCCACGTTCGTGCCGAGCAGGTTGATGATTTCCGCCGCCGTCTTGACGCCGCCGAGCGAGGCCTTGCGGATCTTGTCGCCGCCGGCCAGCACCTTGAACAGCACCTCGTTGAGGTCCTTGAGCGCCATGGGCTGTATGCCCTCGAGCGTGGCCACGCGCAGCATGACTTCGTTGCGCTGGCGCTCGGTGAAATGCTTGATCACGGAGGCGGCATGGTCATGGTCCAGGTGCACGAGGATGGCCGCCACGATCTGCGGGTGCTCGTTGCGCAGCAGTTCGGCGACGGAGAGCGGGTCCATCCACTTGAGGCTCTCGATGCCCGAGACGTCGCCGCCCTGCAGAATGCGGTCGATCAGCAGGCCCGCCTTGTCGTCGCCCAGGGCGCGCTTGAGCACGGCGCGCACATAGTTGCCGGTGTCCGAGACCAGCAGGCTTTGCGCCGCCGCCTCGTTCGAGAACTTCTGGACCACTTCGTCCACCTTCTCGCGCGAAACGGTGCGCATGCGTGCAATGGTTTCGCCGAGCTTCTGCACCTCCTTGGGCGAGAGGTGCTTGAAGACCTCGGCAGCCTCCTCCTCGCCCAGCGACATGAGGAAGATGGCGGCGTTGTTCAGTCCGTCTTCGTCCATGGTATTCCCTGCCGGCGAGCGCGCCACTCAGGCGGTCTCCCCGCCGACCCAGTTCTTCACGATATTGGCCACAGCCACCGGGTTGGAGCGCGCCAGCGCGCGCGCCTCCTCCAGGCGCAACTGCTCGGGCGTGGCCACGGCCTGCTGCTCCTTCCTGCCCGGTGCCGGCAGCGCCGGGCGCTCGGGCTGGTCGGCCTCCAGCGCATCGAGCTGCGCGCCCGCCATGGGGATGGCCTTGGGACTGCCCAGCGCCTTCAGCGCAGGTCGCACCAGCCCCAGCAGCACCAGGGCGGCAAACAGCGCCATGCCCACGGGCCAGGCCAGGCTGCGCGCCAGCTCCTGCGTCTCGGGCTGTTTCCACAGCGGCGTATCGTGCGCCACCACCGGCTCCTGCTGGAAGGGCGCGTTCATGAGGTTCACCGAATCACCCCGGTCCCTGCTGTAGCCCACGGTCTCGCGCACCAGCGCCGTCATCTTCTCCATCTGCTCGGGCGACAGCGGCTTGTGCTCCACCTTGCCCTTGGCATCGGTCACGCTCTGGTAGTTGACCACCACGGCCGCGTTGACCCGCTTGATCGCCCAGTTGTTCCCGCGCGTGACGCGCACCGTCTTGTCCACCTCGTAGTTGGTGGTCGACTCGCGCTTGCTGCTGCCCGTGTCCGTGCCTTGCTGCTGCCCCCCCGCCTGGCCTGCCGCCTGGGGCGCCGGGTTGGCGCCGTTGATGGGCGCAGCCGAGGGTGCGGGCGGCTGGTTGGCCACAGCGCCCACACCGACGGGACCCGTGCTGCTGGAAGTCGCGGTCTCCCTGCTTTCCAGCACCTGCTGGCTGCGCACCACGGCGGCGTCCGGCGTCTGGTTGGGCCGGTACTGCTCCTGCGTGGAATCGGTCTGGCTGAAGTCGAGCTCCGCCGTCACCTGCGCCTTGATGTTGTTGCGCCCGACCACGGGTTCGAGGATGTCCATGATGCGGCGCGTGTACTGCTGCTCGATCTGCTGCACATACTGCAACTGCTGCGCGTCCACCGCCGCGCCATTGCCCGCCTCGCCCGACTGCGACAGCAGCTTGCCGGTATCGTCGAGCACGCTCACGGCCGTGGGCTGCAGCTCTGGCACGCTGGCAGCCACCAGGTGCACGATGCCGGCGATCTGGGCCCGGTCCAGCGTGCGGCCCGGGTAGAGGCTCACGAGGATGGATGCCGAGGGTTTCTGCTGCTCGCGGAAGAACCCGTTTTGCTGGGGCAGCGCCAGGTGCACGCGCGCGCTCTGCACCGAGGACAGCGACTGGATGGAGCGCGTGAGCTCGCCTTCAAGCCCACGCTGGAAGTTCAGGCGCTCCTGGAACTGCGTCACCCCGAAGCGGCCGGACTCCATCACCTCGAAGCCGGTCACCGTGCCTTTGGGCAGGCCCTGCGAGGCCAGGCGCAGGCGCACATCGTGCACCCGGTCCGAAGGCACCATGATGGCGCCGCCACCTTCGGTGTAGCGGTAGGGGACGTTCATCTGCGTGAGCTGCGCGACGATAGCGCCACCATCCTTGTCCGACAGGTTGGCAAACAGGACGCGGTAGTCCTGCTGGCGCCCGAGCAAGACCGCGGCCATGGCCGCGGCCACGAGCAGAACCACGCCGATCCCCAGGCGCAGGCGCTGGGCACGGTCCAGGGAGGAGAACCGCTGCATCCACGCAGGAGCGGCAGCGGCAACAGCAGGGGCGGGCACTTGAGCGGCGGCGGACATCTTGCTTGGCAGTATGACAGGAGCTCGGAAGCAGGCTTTGGTGCCGTCCATTATTCGGCCGCCCCCTGTTCCCCGGCAGCCCGATAAGGCGCGCATTTGGCCATCATTTCGCCACTATGGCGCCGCGCGCCCTGCCTACCATTGCGTCATCCCCCCATGCCACTGCACGGATACCGCCATGGACCTCCGCATTCCCAGCACCACCACCCCGCTTGCGGGCGCAGGCATGGCGCGCCGTGCCCAGCCCACACCCTTGGAAACCCGCAGCGCCGGCTTTTCAGACGCCCTCAAGGGGGCCCTGCAGTCCGTCAGCAGCGCCCAGAACGAGGCCGGCCGCATGCAGCGCGAGGTCCAACTGGAGAACCCCAACGTCAGCCTGGAGGAGACCATGGTGGCCATCCAGAAGGCGCAGATCGGCTTCCAGGCCACGCTGCACGTGCGCAACCGCATGGTCCAGGCCTACACCGACATCATGAACATGCAGGTGTGAGCCGGTGATTCGCTACTGATTTGATAGCTGCTTGCGCTTGACCAGAAAGCGCCAAAGCCATTTTTCCCATAAAAAAAGCCGGCACCGCGAGGTGGCCGGCTTTTTTTATGGGCCGGGCCGCATGGGGCCCACCCGGAGCAGCGCCACCACGCCGCCCATGCGCTCAATGCATGGTCTGCGGCTGCCCGTCGAACAGGTGTTCGAACTGGGCCAGCCAGGGCTCGGCCAGGACACGGATCTGCGCATCGTTGCGCAGGATGCGCTGCATGATGCGGGTCTTTTCCTTGCGGTGTTCGGGCGGCAGCTCGTGCTCCTGCGACTTGAACCGCAGCTCCTCGATCAGCACGGCGCAGGCACCTTCGTAGCGCACCACGCCATCCCAATCGCTGGCACGGGCGGCTTCGAGCATCTTGAGGCTGCTGTCTTCGATGGCCTTGTAGTAGTCGATCAGCATAGCGGACATGGTTCAAACCTCCGCCAATGCGGATTGAATGGTGTTGTTGGCGGTTGCTTGGGCCGGAGCCGGCGCGGAGCCCTTCATGGCCTTCCAGCCTTGGGCAATGGGTTCGATCACACGGGCAACGTCCTGCAGCATGGCATCGTCATTGGCGACATTGGCCTGTATCAGACGGCTCAGCGCGTAGCTGTATACGGTATCCAGATTCGCCGCCACCTCACCACCCTGCTCACGATCGAGCGCGGTGATCAGTCCTTCCTCCAGAATGCGCACCGCCTTGGAGATGCTGGCACATTTGGTCGGCACATCGCCACGCGCCAGTGCACCGCGCGCAGTCGCCACGGCACTGAGCACGCCATCCAGCAACAGGCTGACCAGTTGATGCTGGTCTATGGTGTGCATGCTGGTTTCCACATTGATTCGCTGATAAGCATTGGCCGTACGATGGCTGTGTGCGCTGAACATGGTGCGGGCCCTCAAACTCTGACTACTGGTTGTTTTATCGGCCACTGGAGCCCAAACTGAAGGGGCAATCAACCCTTGCTCTTGTTCCAGGTCGTGACCTGCTGGCCAATGTAGGCGTTGAGAGCATTGAGCCGGCTCATTTGCGAATCCAGTGCGGTATAGCGTGCCTTGAGAAGCTCCTCGGTGCTGTCCGCGCGTGCGTTCACCCGCTCGATTTCCTTGGCATTGCGCTTGAGTACATCCTTGAGCTGTGCATCCTTGGATGCAAAGAACCCCTTGGAGTCCAGCAGACTGGAGGTGGCTGCCTTGATTTTCTCGGCCACGCCATCACTGGTGGTCGCCACGCCATCGGCACCAATGAAAAGGGCCTTGACCGCATCTGGATTTTTCAGGGCCTGGCCCAGCTTGGCGCTGTCGATCGTCAGATCTCCGCCCTGGATGAAGCCCAAGCCAATATCCGACAGAGAACGATAGGCCCCTTGGCTGTTGGACAAGGACTGCACCGCATTGCGCAGCGCGTTTTGCAGTCCGACCGCCGTGGAATCGCCCTGCAGCAGCCCTCCCTGCTTGGTCGCCGCGTCGTACTTGGTCAGATCGTTGAGCGCCTGGTTGGCCGCGTTGTACGCGACGACGAAATCCTCTATGTTCTTCTGCACCGCCGCATTGTCTTTGGTCACAGAAATATCCACGGGAGCGGTGGTCAGCTTCTCGGCTTTGAAAGTCACGCCGGCTACGGCGTTCTCAAAGGTATTGGTGGCGGAAGTGACGTCATAGCTGCTGTTGATCTTGGCCTTGGCATTGGCCGCGGCGTTGACGCCGGGATCGGTGCTCAAGCCATTGGACAGGCGCGAGAGGCCTGCGCCGTCGCCCAGATCATTGTCCACGTCGGTGATCGCAATGCGAAAACCCGCATCCTCGCCCGTGGCCTTGCCGCGCAGCATCAGGCGCTGGCCACTGACGTCGGTCAAGATCGTCGCCGTCACGCCCGCATTCGCACCGTTGATCTTGCCGGCAATATCGGCCAAGGTGTCGGTCGCCGTGATGGCAACATCCACCGATGGGTTGGCGCCCGCCGTGAAGGCGCCGCCACTCCACTTCCCGGTTTCGATCTTGAGCGAACCCGCACCCACCGCCTGGCTGGCCGCGATGGCGTCAGACGTGGAGACCTGCGCCTTGGCCAACTGGGAGACCTCGACGCTGAACGTGGTCTCTACCGTGCCGCCAATGGCCGATGCCGAAACGGCTTTCTCATCCGAAGAGGACGCCTTGACCGCATTCCAGCCCGTGACACTGGCCAGCCGACCCACAGCCCCTTGCAGGGAGGAAACCAGGGACTGCAGCTTGCCGAAGGTGGAGATTTTGGTTTCTGTGAGCTTGGCCTGGTAGTTCAGACCATTGGGGCGCGTGATGGGGAGCTTGACCGCATCCACCGATGCCTTGATAAGTCCGTTGACATCGACACTGCCGCCCAGGCCCACACCGATAGATGAAAAACTGGCCATGATCGCCTCCTGCGCCCGTCAACACCATTGAACACAACAACTGTCATTATCCGTCCGGTGCTCTGCCGGTGCCAACCAATAAGGACGCCGCATACCATCCAATTCACAGCACCAGTCGCGGCACTTCGCCCGGCAAGCGCCAACGCCTGCGGCAGCGCGGCGAAGTATCCTCCGCCGCGCCGCCGCAAGACCCGAGCAGTGAATCGACCGGGCAGCCTTGCACAAGCAAAGCCACCCGGTTTTCTCACTTACCGCAGCAGGGCCAGCACACCCTGCGGCAACTGGTTGGCCTGTGCCACCATGGCGGTGCCCGCCTGCTGCAGGATCTGGGTGCGCGACAGGTTGGCGGTTTCTGCCGCGAAGTCGGCGTCCAGAATACGGCCGCGGGAGGCAGACATGTTCTCGGACGTCACCTGCAGGGCAGCAATCGAGGTTTCGAAGCGCGATTGCAGGGCACCGAGTTTGGCGCGCTCGCCAGCGATGTAGGCCAACGCCGAATCCACTGTCTTGAGCGAGTGTGTGGCCTTATTGAAGTCGGTGATATCCAAATCCGAGACCTTCTTCAGATCGGAATTCAAGGTTGCCGATGTACCAGAAAGAGCATTGGTGGTCGTAGATACGGCGCTGAAGGACTTGTCGGAATCCAGCGTGATATAGCCACTCACTGCCACGGCCACCGCGCCAGCGTTGGTCGCCATCGACACGGTACTGCCCATGGTCGAGACGCCACCTTTGCCGTCCCCTGTCATCTTGGTCACATCGACCGTACCGGCATTGGCTGCGGCCGTGGACCCGATGGCAATGGTGTTGCCTGTGGCATTGGTCAGCACAATGGCCGTAGCATCCTTGTTCAGCGACGCTACCACGCCCGTCTTGGACGATTGTTCGTTGATCGCTTGCACGGCAGCGGACAGGCCTTCAGCCCCCGTTGCAGCGGTGAGCGAGAACGAGATCGTCTTGGGATCTGCCTTGTTCTCCGATTCAATCGTGATCGAATACGAGCCTGCGCCTCCAAATTTCACCTGCGCCTCTGTGCGGGCCACAGCACTGACCCCGGTGGATTGGGTCTGCTGATTCACCGCCTGAGCGATATCCTTGGCATGGGCATTGGAGGCGACAGCAATGTCCGCCTTCCCCAGCGCTCCATTGATGGCAATCGTGCCAGCGGCCACGCCATTGGAGCCATACGCAGAGGCAGTTGCTACGGTAGCCTGTGCCGTGGTACCTCCGGCAGTCGTACCAGACACCTGGTTGTTGCCATACACGCTGGTGCGCAGGTTGGCTGTGGCCGCCACAATGGTCTGGTTGGCATTGGCGCCCACCTGGAACTGCTGCGTGCCAAAACTGCCATCGAGCAGTTTGGAGCCATTGAACTCGGTCGTCTGGGCTACACGATCGAGTTCGGCCACCAACTGGTTCACTTCCTGCTGGAGGGCCTGCCGATCGGAAGCGCTGTTGGAAGCGTTGGCCGACTGCACCGCCAGTTCACGCACCCGCTGCAGCATGTCCCCGGCAGCCTTCATGGCGCCTTCCGCCGTCTGCGCCAGCGAAATGCCGTCGTTGGCATTGCGCACGGCCTGGTTCATGCCACGGATCTGGCTGGTAAAGCGCTCCGAAATGGCCATGCCCGCAGCGTCATCCTTGGCGCTGTTGATGCGCAGGCCCGAGGACAGGCGCTGGATGGAGGTATTGAGCGAACCCTGGCTGATGCCCAGGTTGCGCTGGGCGGTGAGCGAGGCGACGTTGGTATTGATGGAGGCCATTGCAAATCTCCTGAAAAGTACTGGCTGGGGGAGTTCTCTGCCAACCCTGTGTCAGCCCAAGAACGACGGGGGAGCCACCGCTGGCTGCAAACGCCCGTTGAATGTGTTTTCGGGTGTAACGAAGAAAACTTGAGGGCCAAAAGCAGGGAAAGGGTTGTTTTGTCGGTTTTTTTCCGCCCAACAACTTCCACGCCACTGCCCACAATCGGCTCACATTCTCAGGAAAGTCCGCAGCAGGCTGGCGATCGGGCCGGCAACCCAACCACCCAGCACGCCGTACCGCACAGCGCAGGAGTACCAACATGGCAGCCACGATCAATACCAACGTCGCCTCGCTCACCGCCCAGCGCAACCTGGGCATCAGCCAGGGTTCGCTCAATACCTCCATCCAGCGCCTGTCCTCGGGCCTGCGCATCAACAGCGCCAAGGATGACGCTGCGGGCATGGCCATCTCGGAGCGCTTTACCAGCCAGATCCGCGGGCTGAACCAAGCGGCGCGCAATGCCAACGACGGCATCTCGCTGGCGCAAACGGCGGAAGGCGCCATGAAGGCCGCTGGCGACATGCTGCAGCGCGTGCGTGAGCTGGCGGTGCAATCGGCCAACGCCTCCAACTCCGTCAGCGACCGCCAAGCCCTGCAGCAGGAGGTAAACCAACTGGTGGCCGAACTGGATCGTGTAGCCCAGACCACGGAATTCAACGGACAGAAGCTGCTTGATGGCAGCTTTGGAACGTCCCAGTTCCAAGTGGGCGCCAATGCCAACCAGACCATTGTGGCGGCCACGGCCAACCTGCGCACCAGCGTGTACGGCAACAACCAGGTCTCTGGTACGGCCGCCGGGGGAACCACGGCTCAAGCTGCTGTCACTGCAGCCAATGCTTATGCCGCCAATGGCGTAATCGCGGGCTCGCTTGTCATCAATGGCGCGCTGGGAAGCAGCCAGAGCATTACCGTGGCCACTGGCGCGCACGCCAAAGATATTGCCCGCGACATTAACCAACAAACCCAGTTGACCGGCGTGAGCGCAACGGCCCGCACCGAGGCCCAACTGGCATTTTCAACCTCGGGTTCGTACGCCATCACCCTGGAAGCAGACAACACCCCCGACATCAAGACCATCTCGTTCTCACTCTCTGCCGCAACGGGGTCCGAAGGCTTGTCTGCCGCAGTGCAAGCGATCAACGAACAGTCTTCAAAAACAGGCGTGATTGCATCCCTGAACAAGGATGCTTCGGCCATTGTGCTGACCAATGCCACAGGCAACACCATTGCCATTGGCTCCACGGCCGCAGCCAATGCGGGTACGGTCAATGTGACCAAGATGACGGGGGACGGCAATGGTGGCGCCTCGACCATGGGGAATACCGTGTCGATGGCGACCAACGCCGGGGCGGTGGCCGTGGCAGTGAGTGGCTATATCACACTGGATTCGGACAAGTCCTTCAGTGCCGTGTCCACCACGACCAACGCGATCAATGGCGCAGGAGGGGGCACTCAGAATTCTGGCCTGAAGAAAGTCGCGGATCTGGATATTACAGATTTCGCCAAAGCCACCCACTCGCTCAAAACAGTGGATTCGGCTCTTTCTTATATCGCAGGCGAACGCGCCAAACTGGGCGCACTGCAATCCCGGTTTGAGACCAGCATTGCCAGTTTGAATATCACCTCAGAAAACATGTCGGCCTCACGTTCACGCATTCTGGATGCCGATTTTGCTCATGAAACCGCGAACTTGGCACGCACTCAGATATTGCAACAAGCCGGTACCGCCATGGTGGCGCAGGCCAACCAGATACCGCAGGGCGTGCTGGCATTGCTCAAGTAAGCGTGGCCACCCTTGGATTGCCAAGTGATGGCATCTTGCGCACCGCATTGGCGACGCCCCAAACGCCCGCGCTGAAAGACACCACCGCCACGCCATGAAGCTCCACTCCCACGACCCTATGGCTGCCAGGCTGGAAGCCGCCAAAACAGCCCATGATTGGCCTTTGCTCGTACGCCTGTGTCGTCAGGCTTTGCGCAAAAACGCACGCCATCACCAAGCCCACCGGTTACTAGGGTATGCGTTAGGGCAAAAAGGCGATGTGAACACCGCTTTGGAGGCATTCCAAAAAGCATTAGCCCTGTACCCGCGGGATGCTGAGTTGCTGATTAACCAAGCCAATCTATTGATTGACCACGCCCGTCCCTGGGAAGCCTTGCCCATTTTGGAGACGGTGGTGGAGTTGCGCCCCGATCGCAGCGTGTGCTGGATGAAGTTAGCGCAATGCTGCTACCCCATCAATCTGCACCAAAGAGGGTTCGAGGCAGCCCAACGGGCCCAGGAAACCGCCAGCGACACCGTTGACCGCGTGAACGCCCTCGTCATGATGGCCATCCATCGTCGCGAGTTGGGACAAATCCGCGAGGCCGTGCAAAACAGCGCCGAGGCTATCGTCTTGGCGCCGCATTTTGCGGCCAGCCATTCCAACCGCTTGCTCTTTATGTTGGCCGACCCGCAGACCCACCCTGAGGAGCTGACTGCTGCGGCCAAAGAATTTGGCGCGACGTTTGAACCACAGTTCAAACCCCACTGGCCCAGTTACGATGAACGCCGTGGCGACCCCTGGCGCAGGCTGAAGGTGGGATTTCTTTCGCCGGACTTTCGCAAGCACGCCGTGATGTGTTTTGCAGAAGGCATTCTGGCGCAACTCGATCGGCGCCAGTTTGAGGTCTATGCGTTCTACACCTATCCGCAAGACGACAACGTGACCGACCGCGTGCGCTGCCATGCAGACCACTTTATCCGCCTGCACGACCAAGACGACGAGCAGCGGGCCCAGACTATACGCAGCCAGGAAATCGATATTCTGATCGACTTGTCGGGGCACACTGGCCACCATTCGCTGTTGACGATGGTGCGTAAGCCTGCACCCGTTCAGGTCACCTGCATAGGGTTTGTGGCGACTACGGGCTTGACAGCAATTGATTACTACTTGACGGATGCGGTCATTAATCCACCAGGGGTCGATCATCTGTTTACGGAACAGGTGTTTCGCGCCAATGGCTTTGCCGCAACTTATCGCGCCCACAGCCGCAACCCCCTGTGGCGCTACCAGCCACGCTATGCGGTACGACCGACGCCGGCGCTGCACAATGGCTTTATCACCTATGGTTCGTGCAATAACCTGGGCAAATTAACCGATGAGGTGCTGTCTCTGTGGGGTCAACTGCTCCAGCAAATGCCAACAGCGCGCCTGCTGATCGAGGGCAAAGGATTTGAGAAACCAGAATTCGCTCAGGAATATAAAGACCGCTGCGTCAAGCTAGGCATCGATGTTGATCGCCTTATTTTGGTTCCACTGGATACAGATAAACAGTATCTGGCCTACCACAATATTGATATAGCCCTTGACCCTTTCCCGTTAACGGGCGGCACGACCACACTGGATACGCTGTGGATGGCCGTGCCTTTGGTCTCCATGATCGGCAACAGTTCCCCATCACGCATGAGCACTGAGGTGCTGACTTTTTTGGGGCGCAAAGAATGGCTGGCAAAAAACAAAGACGAATATTTGGCCCTGGCCCTGGCTTTTGCAGCAGACATTGACCAACTCGATGCTTTGCGCCAATCTCTGCGTGATGAAATTGAACATTCTCCCTTGATGCGCGACGACATAGCCTGTGCCCACTTTGCCCATGCCTTGCGCACCATGTGGCTGCAATGGCAGGCCGGGCGCGAACATCCGGGTGATGCGCAGGCCCAAGAGCACGCTGTGGCAATCTGGCAGGCCGCCTGCCCGGCGGCATTGCTGGCCCCACCCGTGCCACGCGTGGGTTTGGCAGATGGTACAGAACTGACACTGCCCCAGGCCCATGAGCGATTGCAAAATGTGGTGACCCGCGCTCTGGCGCACGCGACGGACAAGGATCACAGCAGCGCCCCAGGTGAAATGGCCCAGCGCTGGCGCACCGTGACCGAGTTTGCCGAACTCGTACTGAGTGCTGTGCCCAACGATGCTGTTGCCCTGGCCTGCCTAGCCGAAGTGGAGCACGCCCACGGCCATACTGAATTTGCTGTGACCTATTTACGCTACGCCACCAAGGCGATGGCGGCACAAGGGTAAGTTGTCGTCTTGATCCTGGCCCATTTTCACGTGCGCAAGCAGGTGCGTCAGCGGCCTGCCACGGCCGTGCGAAGTACATCCGCCAATTGCAAGGGCGTGCGCAGCACCTGCGCTGCGGGGACGGGCGGCGCGCCCTCAGCATAGCCCCAAGACGCCCAGAAAAATCCCATGCCGCTGGCGTGCGCGGCCTGCGCATCTTCCAGGCGGTCACCCACGTAGAGTGGCGCCCTATCCTCCAGGCTTGGCCGCAGGCGCTGCAGCATGGCCGTCTTATGCGCCAGCGCCGGGGTGCTGGAATCGAGCGCGTGCACCCCGGTAAAAAAAACACCCCAGCCCAGGTGATCGACGATGCGGCGTGCGGCGGCAATGCGCTTGTTGGTCGCGATGTGCAGGCGCAGCGGCAGCCGACTCAGGGCGCGCAGCATCTCGGGCACGCCGGGGTAGACGCGCGACTGCCGGTAACCGGCATCGTCGTAATGGCGCTTGAAATTCTCGGCAAGCACGGGCAGAACCTGCTCGGATGCACCCGATGGCAGCAGCGCGCGCAGAGTCTGCGCCAGCGGCGGGCCGATCAGCGCGCCGGTCAAGGGCTGGCACGGCGCGATACCGGCCTGGTCGAACGCGGCCTGCATGGACGCAAGGATGGAAGGCGCCGAATCGATCAGGGTGCCGTCCAGGTCGAAAACGATGTCGCGCGGGTTCATGCCGACGCCTCCTTGGAAAGCAGCAAGCCCATGACTGCGCCCTGGCGCGCGCCATGGTCAAAGGGCAAGAACAGGGCATCGCGCACGTGCAGGCCGCAACGTGCGGCCAGCCGGCGCACGGAAGCCTCGGTGAAGAAATTCACATGCTCATGCCAGTGGCGCTTGAGCGGCGCCAAGTTGGCGCCCGGCGCATGCTCGCGCACCAGCGCCTCGTGCGGCACCTCCAGGTACAGCAGCGTCTGGTGGCCCATGTGGGCAGCGATGTCTTGCAGCAGCGCCAGCGGATCAGCCACATGCTCCAGCACCTGCATGCACACGAGCACGTCGTCATGCCGCGGGCCGTTCAGGTCGGCCCGCCGGGCGCCCGGCACCAGGGCGCAGCCGGAAATGTCATGCACCTCGACCCGTGCGTGCCCGAGAAAAGGCGTGTTGGCGCCATCGCCGCCGCCCCAGTCGAGCACGCGCAGCGGCGCACGCTGCGGCAGACGCGGGCGCAGCCAGGCCTCGACTTCGGCAACGTAGGCATGGCGCTGCGTGTAGTCGCGCGCCACGGTGGCGGCATAGCCGGGTTCGAAATGCTCACGCTGGCGCGTGTACTCGGCATCGCGGTAGTTGTGGTAGAGCGCGGCCATTTGCGCGGGAGTGAAGCGCAGGTCCAGGAACAAGGCCCCGCAGCCGCGGCATTGCAGCGAATGGCACAGGGTGTAGGCCATGCCGGGGCGCAGGTCGCGCAGCCCCCAGTCGGCGGTAACCTCCAGCGGCGCCTGGCCCAGCGCGCGTGCAGCGACGAAAGGCATGAGCACGGCGGGCGAGGCCGCCAGGTCGGCGCCGCCGCAGCAGATGCAGGCGTCGGCCAGCTCCAGCGTCTTCATCGCACGGCCCCCGCGTGGCGCGCCACCTCGCGCACCGCATCGTCCAACGTGTGGCGCAGCTCCAGCCCCAGCTCGGCGCGCGCCTTGGCAATAGAGGGGACGTAGCGCTGGCGCTGGCCTTGCGCTGGCGCCGTCGCCGTGATGCGCACCGGTTGGCCCGGCGCCAGCAGGTCGCGCACGCGCCGCGCCAGCGCGGCGATGTCGATGGCCTCGTCCGAGCCGACGTTGTAGGCCTGTCCCGCCCGCCCGTGCTGCAGCAATGCCTCCAGCCAGCGCGCCAGGTCGCGCTGATCCATGTAGGAGCGCAGGGGCGTGCCGTCGCCCTGCACGGTGATCGGGCCGCCCGCCAGCGCGTCGCGGATGAAGTTGCCAATGGCGAAATGTGCGTTCAAAGGCAGGTCGCGCCCGACGAAGGCGAAGCCGCGTGCGATGACCGTCTCCACGCCATGCTGCTGCGCGTACAGCGCGCACAGGTGCTCGGCGCAGCGCTTGGCGACGCTGTAGGCGCTGTGGGCATCCAATGGGTCTGGCATGCCGTGGTAGTCCTCGGGGATGCGCGCCATGTCGTGTGGCTGCGGGCCATAGGCTCCGCCCGAGCTGACGAGCAGAAAACGAGGAATGCGCTGCGCCACCGCGTAACCGAGGAGGTGGCGCGTGCCATCGACGATCTGTGTGTAGCGTTGCAGTGGCGTGAGCTGCGGCCCCAGGGTCGAATCGGCCGCCGCGTGCAGGATGTGCGTGAAGGCGGCGCCGGTGGGCAGGCTGGCAGGCGCCAGGATGTCGCCCGCATGGAAACGCAGCCAGGGCAGCGCGGCGAATTCAGGGTGTTGCCGCAAAAAGGCGGGGGGGTTGCGGCTGAGTACCGTGACATGCGGCGGGGCAACGCCCGCCCCTTCAACGGCCTGCCAATGGCGCAGCAGCGCCTTGCCGAAAAACCCGGTTCCTCCGGTCAAAAGCAGATCCATGGGAATCTCTATTTTTGTAGCTGTTCGCGCATGACAGGCGATGAACTGGGCTCAATTTCATTCGAAATCAGGCACGGCATAAAGCACCGAATCGAAAGAGTTGCAACAGTGCTGGCGGACATAGAACCGGTAATCGCGGCACAGGCTGAACAGCAGTTCCGGCAGCTCCCAGATGTCCGACGGGTTGTGATAAAGCGACACCGCCAGCACCGGGCGGCAGCGCTCGATCATGCGTCGCGCACCCTGCAGCACCAAGGCCTCGGCACCTTCCACGTCGAGCTTGATGAAGTCGACTTGGCCCTGGGGCACGATCTGATCCAGCGCGGCGGCGGCGACGCGGATGTCTCCCTCCCCGATAGCGCAGCCCTCGCCCTGGCCGGAGGCAAAGCTCAGGACGCCGTATCGATCCGCTGCGGCCAGCGGCAGGCAGACCGCCTGGGTGTGTTGACCTGCCACGCGCTGCACCAGTCTGGCGTAGTTGTCTGGGTCTGGTTCGAGCAAAAAGGCCTGCTTGCAGTGAATACCGGGCTGACGCAGCAGCTCGATGAAGGTGTCGCCGTCGTAGGCGCCGCAGTCGATGCAGGTGATGGCTTTGCCTTGCAGGGGCGGCAGGGTCAGCGCGTTGAAGTATTGAGGGTCGGCGGAAAGGAAGCTGGAATATTCCAAATCCAGGCCCAGGCGAAAAGCGCACAGCCGCAGCAGGGTCTGGCGGCTCTCGTCGTCGGCCAGCCTTTCGGCCACCTGGGCCAGGCGTTCCAGGTGAGCGACGAGCACGCTGCGCTCGCCCAGCCAGAACTGCCAGCCCAGCGCAGCGGCGCACTGGTCATAAATCTCCCAGGCCATTAGGGGCGGCGCAAAGCCCGCCTGCGTGGCGATGGCAACGAGTTGGTCATGAGGCGTTGCTCGGTTGAAGATGCCCAGCACCAGTTGAGCCTTCGAATCGATTCGTGCCAGCGCCGGCCAGTCCACCACGGGCAAGCCCTGGGTCTCGCGGATACGGGGTATAGTTTCCACGAAGCCCACGACGGCGGTGCCCCGTGCTTGCAGAACGCGTGCCACGACCTGCCCGAAGTTGCCAGCGCCAAAAATCCAGACAGGGCGACCGGGATCGATGCGGCGTACCGTCCGGGCTACGGCCTGCTCGCGCAAACGCAGAAAACCGTCAATGGACATGGGGCTATGGCTCTTGTTGGGCGCTGGCAACGGCACGCAACCCCTGGGCTTGTTCGTGCAAATGGCGTACTTCAGCCGGGTCGAGAAAAGGATGCATATCGTCCAGCTCGGGCGTAACGAACTGGCCTTGCTCGTCCGCGCGCGACTTGATGCGCGGAGCAAATTCCTGCTGTGGGTCGACGTGCAGATCGATCAACAGCGGGCCATCGCCGTGCAGCAGGGCATCCAGCCGGGGCAGGTCGGCCTCGGCGGCGATGCGCTCGGCAGGCAGGCCGTAGGCGCAAGCCACGGCGGTGAAGTCGGGGAAATCCACGCCCGATTCCGGCGTGGCGCCGATGACGCGGCCAAAGAAATTCTGGTGCGTTTGCCAAATCGACAGGTAGCCGCGGTTGTTGAGCACCACGATGATGACATCCAGCCCGGTAGTCTTGAGGGTTTGCAGCTCCTGGATGTTCATCTGCAGGCTGCCGTCGCCGGCAAAGCAGATCACGCGCCGTGCGCGCTCTGTGGCTGCAGCGGCGGTGGCGGCGCCCAGCGCGGCAGGCAGGTCGTAGCCCATCGAGGCGGCGCCCGAGTTGCTGAACAGGCGCTGGTCTTTTTGCAGCACGCCCACCTGGAAGGGCAGGATGCAGGCCGAGGCGTTGCCGCAGACGACGATGTCGTCGGGCCGCAGCTGCTCGAAGATGCGGCTGACCATGGCGTAGGGGTTGAGCGGCTGGCCAGGGCGCTGCCGGTGCTCGGCGGCGGCGTTGTAGCGCCGGCCCACGTCCTGGCACCACTGCGCCCAGGGCTGGTAGCTGGGCAGCGCGGCGGCGGCGAGCTCTTGTTCCAGCACGTCCAGAAAGTCGTTCAGGTCGGCGGCCACCCCCAGGTCAGGCTGCAGCGTAGGTTTGCGCAGCTCGGCCTCGTCGATATCGACCTGTGCCAGCCAGGCGTTCTTGGCGAAGGCCTGCCAGTTGTAGCTGGTCTGGCGGATGTTCAGGCGCGAGCCCAGCACCAGCACGCAATCGGCCGCCTGCAGGCAGAAGTTGCCCGCGCGCGTGCCGATGGTGCCGGGGCGGCCGGCGAACAGCGGGTGGTCGGAGGCGATGAGGTCGTGCGTCCAGGCCGTGGCCAGCGGAATGCCCAGGCGCTCGACCAGCGCCAGCAGGCGGTTTTCGGTGTGCGACAGCCGCACGCCGGTGCCGCCCAAGATCAGCGGGCGGTGCGCCTGGCGCAGCTTGTCGGCGATGAAGCGGCAGGCGGCGCGCAGCGCGTCCGTGGGAGGGTTGGCGGCAGGCGGGGGCGGCGCGGGGATCTGCAGCGCCTCGGCCGACTGCTGGATGTCCAGCGGAATGTCCAGCCACACCGGGCCGGGGCGCCCGCGCGTGGCCTCGGCATACGCCCGGGGCAGCAGGGTTTGCAGGTCTTGCGCCGAGCGCACGAGCCTCGCGAGCTTGCACACCGGACTGGCCATGGCGATGGTCGGACCCTCCTGGTCGCCCAGCTGGCGCAGGCCGTGCACTTGCCGCGGGTCCTGGAAATCGATGCAGGTTTCGCGCTTGATCTGCCCCGAGAGGACGATCATCGGAATCGAGTCGGTGAAGGCGCCGTACACGCCGTTGAGCGCGTTCACCGCCCCCGGTCCGGTGGTCAGCATGACCACCGCAGGCTTGTCGGTGATGCGGGCGTAGCCCTCGGCCGCCATCGCGCAGGCCTGCTCGTGGTGCATGAATGTGCAGCGCAGTTTTGCATGCCCGCCCAGCGCCTGGTTCAGGAACATGGCGCCGCCGCCGGTGACGGTGAAGACCTGCTCCACGCCCTGCGCGGCGAGCCAGTCGGCGATCTGCTCGGAGACGCGCTTCACCTTACAGGCCCCGGTTCAGGATCAGGCTCTTGAGGCCTGCGTTCTGGCTGTAGGGGCCGTCGATGTGCCCGATGGTCAGGCGCTCGTCGGCCGTGATGGGCTGGAGCAGTTTTTCACCGTTCATCACCTCGCGGCAGGACAGCTGGCCCTTGTGCAGCGGGATGGCGAGGTAGAAATCCTTTTCGAAGTTGTCCTTGTCAAAGACGTAGCCCGGCTCCAGCGTGCGGCGGGCATACACGCCGCGCACCAGGGCGTTGAGGTATTCGGTTTCCTTGCGCGAGATCACGCGCCGGGTGTGGGTCACGCCGCCGCACATTTCCTTGGCCTTGTGGAAGGCCTTGAACCAGACGTCGCACTGCTCGGGCAGCGAGCAGTAGCTGGAGACGGGCACGTCCTCATACTGGATGTCGATATGGCGCTCCCAGGTGCGCGCGCCCTTGCCGTAGGAGATCAGCATCGACGAATGCCAGTCATGGTACTCGTGGGTGGACAGACCGATGATGTGATTCGGATAGCGGCTCTTGAGGTAGTCGATCTGGTCCAGGTGCAGCTCGCCGTCCTCGCTCGGGTAGAGCGAGACGCAGTGGTTGATGGCCAGCGGGATGTCACGCCGCTCGAAGAAGCGAACGATGTCGTCCAAGTCTTTCTCCGACGCGCCGCCGGTGGAGATGATGGTGGGGCGGCGGGTGGAGGCGATTTTCTCGATCAGCGGCCAGTCGTTCATGTCCGAGCTGGCGATCTTGACGATGGGCATGTCGAATTCGACGCATAGATCGACCGAGGCCTCGTCGAACGGCGTCGCCATGGGGATGCAGCTCAGGTTCCGGATCTCATCGACCATGCGCGCGAAGTCGGCACGCGAGAGCCGGGTGTCCTCGGTCTTCTTGACGTAACGCAGCTCCTCGTTGCCCTTGAAATCGGGGTGGATGAATTCATCGACGTCGCGGAACTGCAGCTTGATGGCCGCCTTGACGTTGTTGTAGCGCACCACGGCGGCATGGTCGCGCACGATCTTCAGACCGCGCTCTACCCGGCCCCAGTGGTTGTTGGCCAGTTCCAGGACAAACAGGTTTTCAAACAAGTCCTTGTCGCGTTGACTGATGGCGCGCATGGCGTTTCTCCGATTCGGTTATTCAAAGTCGACGCCCAGATAGGCCCTAATGCTCTTGGCGGCAAATTCCAGCATTTCCTGCGTCAGCGCCGGCTGCACGCCGATCCAGAAGGTGTCGTTCATCACCCTGTCGGTGTGCTCCAGCGTGCCGCTTACGCGGTAGTTGCGGCCCAGCATATACGGCTGGCGTGTGAGGTTTCCGGCGAAAAGCAGACGGGTTCCCACCTTGTTCTGGTCCAGGTAGGTGAGCAGATCCAGGCGCGAAACCGGGGCGTTGTCGCGCAGGGTGATGGGAAAGCCGAACCACGACGGATCGCTGCCCGGCGTGGCGTGGGGCAGGATGAGAAAGTCCTCGCAGTCGCGCAGCCGCTCGTGCAGCCAGGCGAAATTGGCTTTGCGCCTGGCGATGAACTGCTCGGCCTTTTCCAGCTGCGCCAGCCCGCAGGCCGCCTGCATGTCGGTGATTTTGAGGTTGTAGCCCAGGTGGCTATAGGTGTATTTGTGATCGTAGCCCATGGGCAGGGTGCCGAACTGCTGGGCAAAGCGCTTGCAGCAGGTGTTGTCCTTGCCGGGCGCGCAGTAACAGTCGCGCCCCCAGTCGCGAAAGCTCTCGGCGATCAGCTTGAGCTCGTCGTGGTTGGTGAACACCGCGCCGCCCTCGCCCATGGTGATGTGGTGCGCGGGGTAGAAGCTCAGCGTGCCGATGTCGCCAAACGTGCCCACCTTGCGCCCCTGCCAGGCGGAGCCGAGCGCGTCGCAGCAGTCCTCGATCAGCCACAGGCCGTGCTGCTTGCACAGTGCGGTGATGGCGTCCAAATTGAAAGGGTTGCCCAGGGTGTGGGCCAGCATGATGGCGCGGGTTTTCGGGCCAATGGCCGCCTCGATCCGGCTGGCGTCGATGTTGTAGGTGCCCAGCTCGATGTCGACGAACACCGGCACGGCGCCAAATTGCAGGATGGGGTTGACCGTGGTCGGAAAGCCCGCAGCCACGCCGATGACCTCGTCGCCCGGGCGGATGGCGCGCTCGCCCAGCCTGGGGGAGGTGAGGGTTTGAAAGGCGATCAGGTTGGCCGAGGAGCCCGAATTGACGGTGATGGCATGGCGCACGCCCAGGAATGCCGCCAGCTTCAGCTCGAAGGCGGCATTGAAGCGGCCGGTGGTCAGCCAGCCGTCCAGGCTGGCCTCCACCATGTATTGGAGTTCCTCTGCACCCAGCAACTTGCCCGAGGGCGGCACGGGTGTCGTGCCCGCAACAAAGGGTGCAGGGCGCAGGCTGGTGGCGGCGTATTGCTGTACCAGACGTGCAATTTCGGCGCGAATGTCCTGTGGATTCATGGGCAAGTCTCAAAAGCTGCGATGTCGGCCCGGCACAGGGCGCGGGCGTCCTGCCCTGCGGCCTGGGCCTTATACCAGGCCATGGTGCGCGCCACGGCCTCTTGCAAGCCCCAGCGCGGCGCCACGCCCAGGGCGGCGCGGGCCTGGGCGGTCTCCAGCGCCAACCAGTGGGCTTCGTGCGGATGTTGACTATTATTTTGATAGCTGGTCGCGCTTTCTGGATAAGCGCCAGCGGCCAATTTCAAGACAAACTCCACCGTGGCCGCCTCGTGCGGCAGCGGGCCGAAGTTGTAGGCGCCGGCCCGCTCGGGCTGCTCCCACAGGCGCTCGGCCAGGCGCAGGTAGGCGGCCAGGGGTTCTAGCACATGCTGCCAGGGGCGGGTGGCCTGCGGGTGGCGGATCACGAGTGCTTGCCCCGCACTCCAGGCGCGCATGGCGTCGGGAATGAGCCGATCCTCGGCCCAATCGCCGCCGCCAATGACGTTGCCCGCGCGCGCGCTGGCCACGGCCACGCCCTGGGCCTGGAGGAAGGCACTGCGGTAGCTGGCGGTGACGATTTCGGCAGCGGCCTTGCTGGCGCTGTAGGGGTCGTGGCCGCCCAGGGCGTCGTCCTCGCGGTAGGGCCAGGGCCATTCGCGGTTGCGGTAGACCTTGTCGGTGGTGACGACCACGGCCACGCGGGCGTCGTTTTGGCCGCGCAGCGCGTCGAGCACATGGGCCGTCCCCATGATGTTGCTGGCGTAGGTGGCCAGGGGCTCGGCGTAGCTGGCACGCACCAGGGCCTGCGCGGCCAGGTGCAGCACGATCTGTGGGCGCACCTGGCGCACGACGGCAGCCACGGCCTGCGCATCGCGGATGTCGCACCAATGGCTGGCGTGCAAGCCGCGCTCCACCTGCGCCAGGGTGTAGAGGTTGCGCGCGCTGGCGGGGGCCAGCGCCAGGCCGGTGACCTCGGCGCCCAGCTCTTGCAGCCACAGCGCCAGCCACGCACCCTTGAAGCCGCTGTGGCCGGTGAGCAGCACGCGCTTGCCGCGCCAGAAATTAGGCGACGGGGTGGGTGTGAGGGTGGGCGTGCTCACCAGCATTTCCAGGGCGCCTGGCCGCTGGCCCAGAGGTCTTCGAGCAGATTCTTTTCGCGCAGCGTATCCATGGGCTGCCAAAAGCCCCGGTGCTCGAAGGCGCGCAGTTGCCCACGGCTGGCCAAGGTCTTCATGGGGGCGGCCTCCCAGGGGATGGCGTCACCGCCTATCAGGTCGATGACTTCGGGTTGCAGCACGAAGAAGCCGCCATTGATCCAGCCGCCATCGCCGGCCGGTTTTTCCTCAAACCCCGTCACCGCACCGCCGTGGTGCGTCAGCGTGCCAAAACGTCCCGGCGGCTGCACTGCCGTGACGGTGGCCAGGCAGCCGTGCGCCCGGTGAAAGGCGAACTGCGCGCCCATTTCTAGGTCGGCCACGCCGTCACCGTAGGTAAAGCAAAACGACTGCCCCGGCTCAAGGTACTCGCGCACGCGGCGCAGGCGCCCGCCGGTTTGCGTGTCTGCGCCGGTATCCACCAGCGTCACGCGCCAGGGCTCGGCGTGGCGGTGGTGCACTTCCATCTGGTTATGCGCCATGTCGAAGGTCACATCCGACATATGCAGAAAGTAGTTGGCGAAGTACTCCTTGATGACGTAGCCCTTGTATCCCAGGCAGATCACGAAGTCGTTCACGCCATGCGCGGCGTAGATTTTCATGATGTGCCACAGGATGGGGCGCCCACCGATCTCGATCATGGGCTTGGGTCGCAGATGCGACTCTTCGGAGATGCGGGTTCCAAGCCCGCCAGCTAGCAGCACAGCTTTCATGGGCGCAGCTTAAGACAGGCGGGTTCTGGGTGAAAAGAGGAATTCCACCGTGTTCACGCCACAAAACCATCGATTGCGCCCTGAAGGAGCGGCAACAATGTGTTTGAGCGAGTGCATGCTTCGATGTGATGGAATGCGTTGCCCGCTGCAATCCGATACATTTAAACCACTCCAGATACCTCCCGGACCACCGCTTTCCTCTTCTTTCGCCTTTGCCGCCCCACGATCCCAAAGTATGTTCGTCATCATCGGCTACGCCCTCACCTTCGGATGCGTCTTCGGCGTGTTTGTCGCCCACGGCGGCAACGTCAAGGTGCTGCTGGATGCCCTGCCCTTTGAAATGATCACCATCGGAGGCGCGGCAGCAGGTGCCTTCATCGTGAACAACCAGCCCAAGGTTTTGAAGGCGACGGCCGCGGCCGTGCCCGCTGCGCTCAAGGGCAACAAGTACACCAAGGCACGCTACCTGGAGCTGCTGGCGCTGCTCTACGACATCCTGCAGAAAGCGCGCAAGGAAGGCCTGATGGCCATCGAAAAGGATGTGGAAACGCCGCAGGAATCAGAAATCTTCAAGAAGTACCCGACCGTGGGGTCGGATCACCACGTGGTCGAGTTCACCACCGACTACCTGCGCATGATGGTGTCGGGCAATCTCAATGCCCACGAAATCGAGGCGCTCATGGACAGTGAGATCGACACCCACCACCAGGAAGCCCATGCGCCGGTCGCCGCGCTCACGCGCCTGGCGGGTGCTCTGCCGGCTTTCGGCATCGTGGCAGCCGTGCTGGGCGTGGTCAACACCATGGGTTCCGTGGGCCAGCCGCCCGCCGTGCTGGGGGGCATGATCGCCTCGGCGCTGGTGGGCACCTTCCTGGGCATTTTGCTGGCCTATGGCCTGGTCGAACCCATTGCCGGCCTGCTGGAGCAGCGGGCCGAGGATGCAGCCAAGGAGTTTGCGTGCATCAAGTCCACGCTGCTGGCGAGCATGCAGGGCTACAACCCGGCCACGGCCATCGAGTTTGGCCGCAAGGTGTTGTTCTCAGGCGACAGGCCAACGTTCATTGAACTGGAAGGCCACGTGAAGGGCAAGAAATAAGCGCCGCGCCGCGCATTGCAAGCCATGGCAGAGAAAAAGCTCCAGCCCATCATCATCAAGCGGGTCAAGAAGGGCGGGCATGCCGCCCATGGCGGAGCCTGGAAGATCGCCTATGCCGACTTCGTGACGGCCATGATGGCCTTCTTCCTGCTGATGTGGCTGCTCGGCTCCACGGCCAAAGGCGACCTGCAGGGGATCGCAGACTATTTCAATTCGCCGCTGAAGGTCGCCATGGCGGGTGGTGACGGCTCGGGCAACAGCTCCAGCGTGGTTCCCGGAGGCGGTAACGACCTCTCGAAAGTGCACGGCCAGGTGCGTCGCTCCGAATCCGTGGAGAACAAGAACCGCCGCATGACGCCGGAGCAGATGCGCGCCGAAATGGCCCGCCAGGACCAGGCGCGCATCAAGGCCCTTCAGGCCAGGGTGGACTCGGTCATCACCGCCAATTCCCTGCTGAACGAGTACCGGGCGCAAATTCGCATGGATGTCACGCCCGACGGTCTTCAGATCCAGGTGATGGATTCGCAGAACCGCCCGATGTTCGACAGCGGCAGCGCTCTCGTCAAACCCTATATGCGCGACATCCTGCGGGGCATAGGCTCCGCCCTGACCGAAGTGGAAAACCGCATCAGCCTGGCCGGCCACACCGACGCCATGCCCTATGGCAACAGCGATCGCGGCTACAGCAACTGGGAGCTGTCCGCCGACAGGGCCAACGCCTCCCGCCGCGAACTGGTGGCCGCGGGCATGCCCGACGACAAGCTGGCGCGCGTGGTGGGGCTGGCGGCCAGCGATCCGCTGCTGCCCGAAGACCCCCGGGCAGCCACCAACCGGCGCATCACCATCACCGTACTGACCCGCGAGGCCGAGGAGCGCCTGCTCGGGAAAACCATACCCACGGTTCCTGCGGCACAATGGGTCGAAGAAAAGAGCGACAATCCCCCTGAAAACGTCCAGAGGTAACAACTTGTCACGCCTCTGGTCTTCCCCCACAATTCTTGAAGATATTTCCGACCGAAAGGGTCCCAAGTGACCACACCCCTTCGTTTCCTCATCGTTGACGACTTCTCCACGATGCGCCGCATCGTGCGCAACCTGCTCAAGGAAAGCGGCTTCACCGAGGCCGATGAAGCCGAGGACGGCGTGGCCGCACTCAACAAGCTGCGCAACAGCAAGTTCGATTTCGTCGTCACCGACATCAATATGCCGAACATGAACGGCTTCCAGTTGCTCGCCGAGATCAAGGGTGACGACAAGCTCAAGCACCTGCCCGTCCTCATGGTGACGGCCGAGGCCCGCAAGGAAGACATCGTCGCTGCGGCCCAGGGAGGTGCCGCGGGCTATATCGTCAAACCTTTCACCAAGGCCACCCTGGAAGAAAAGGTCACCCTGATCATCAAGAAACTGGGGTTGTAAGCGCCATGGACAACGGCCATATTCAGGAAACCGCCCCCCCGGCGGGCGACGGCGACAACATCCACACCAAGATTGGCCAGCTGACGCGCCAGCTCCACGACGCCCTGAAGGAACTGGGCTACGCCGACCAGTTGACGGCCACCGTCGGGGAGCTGCCCGACGCCCAAAGCCGCCTGTCCTACATCGCGCGCCTCACGGGCGATGCCGCAGAGAAGGTGCTCAACCGCGTGGACCAGGCCAAGACGCACAATGACAGCCTGGCCGCCGAGGCGCGGGAGGTCATTGCCGCCATGGTCAAGAACCCGGTGGCAGCGGTCGCCACGGGCCGGATCATGAACTTCCTGCGGGACGTGGAGCAGGCCACCCAGACGGCGGACGAGCACTTGACCGAGATCATGATGGCCCAGGACTTCCATGATCTGACGGGGCAGGTGATCGCCCGGGTGGTGGCGCTGGCGGGCACCATCGAGCAGCAACTGGTGCAGCTCGTGATCGAAACCGCCCCGGCGCACGCCGCCATACAGGCTGCTGCAGAGCGCAAATCGGAGCACCTGTCCGGCCCGGTGGTAGACCCCGAGAACACCCCGGACGTGGTGACCGACCAGTCGCAGGTGGACGACCTGCTCGCCAGCCTGGGTTTCTAATCCCCTTCCAAGCCCGAATAAGCGCCGCCACAGGCCGCTATTCGGGCTTTAGTTTTCGCCCCCCCTGGCCACAATGGCATGACAGCCGAGTCATGCCACCATGGAATCCAGCCAGGAACGCAACCTTCCCGCGACGGAGCGCAAGCTCCAGAAAGCCCGCACCGATGGACAAGCCCCCCGGTCGCGCGATCTCTCGCACCTGGCGATTCTCGGGGCCGGCGCTCTGGCCCTGCTGGCGCTGACCCCTGCCCTGCTGGAACACCTGCTGCGCGGCATGGGCCAGCAACTGGCCTTCGACGCGCAGACTGTGCAATCCCCCGCGAGCATGCTCGCGCGCCTGCAAAGCATGGCGGCCGTGGGCTTGATCGCCAGCGGCGTCTTCTCGGCGCTGACCGCCGCTGCGGCCCTGCTGGCTGCCGTGCTCGCAGGCGGCTGGATCTTCAGTACCAAGCCCATCGCCCCGCAGTTCAACCGGCTCAACCCGCTGTCCGGACTGGCGAATCTGTTTTCCAAGCAGCAAATGGTCAACGTGGCCAAGATGGTGCTGCTCACCGGTGTGCTGACCGGCGTGGCCTGGAAATACCTCAGCGGCAGCATCGACGAAGTGGCCGTGCTGGTGCTGCAGCCGTCCAGCGCCGCACTGCGCCATGTGGCCGACTGGCTCACCCAGGGCCTGGGCCTGCTGCTGCTGGTGGTATTCCTGGCCGCGCTGGTGGACGTGCCCTTGCAGGCGCTGCTGTTCAAGAACCGCCTGAAGATGTCGCACGAGGAAATCAAGCAGGAGCACAAGGAATCCGAGGGCAGTCCGCAAATCAAGAGCCGCATCCGCCAGCGCCAGCGCGAGATTGCCGACCGCGCCAGCATCACGGCCGTGCCCCAGGCGGATTTTGTGGTCATGAACCCCACGCACTACGCCGTGGCGCTGCGCTACGACGACCAGGCGATGAATGCCCCCCAGGTCATCGCCCGCGGCACCGACCTGCTGGCATTCAAGATCCGCGACATCGCCCAGAACCACGACATCCCGGTGCTGCAATCCCCGGCGCTGGCGCGTGCGCTCTATGCCCATGCCGAGCTGGACCAGCCCATTCCGGCGCCGCTCTACACCGCCGTGGCCCAGGTGCTGGCCTATGTGTACCGCCTCAAGGCCGCCCTGCGCGGCCAGGGTCGCATGCCCGGCGCCCAACCCGACCCCTACGTTCCGCCCGAACTTGACCCGCTCCAGCGGGCCACCCACCGAGGCCCGCAGCCATGACCATCTCCCTTCAATCTGCACGGCAATGGGCCGGCACCAACGCCGCGGCCGTCCAGGGGCTCTCCGCCCCGCTGCTCGTGGTGGCCATCCTGGCGCTGATGGTGCTGCCCATCCCCGCCTGGCTGCTCGATACCTTCTTCACCATCAACATCGCCGTGGCCCTGATGGTGATGATGGTCGCGGCCTACATGCTCAAGCCGCTGGACTTTGCCGCCTTCCCCTCCGTGCTGCTGCTCACCACGCTGATGCGTCTGTCGCTCAACGTGGCCTCCACGCGCGTGGTCCTGCTGGAAGGGCACACCGGCCCGGGCGCTGCGGGCGCGGTGATCGAGGCCTTCGGCCACTTCCTGATCGGCGGCAACTTCGCGGTCGGCCTGATCGTGTTTTCCATTCTGGTGGTGATCAACTTCATCGTGATCACCAAGGGGGCCGAGCGCATTGCCGAAGTGTCGGCACGCTTCACGCTCGACGCCATGCCCGGCAAGCAGATGGCCGTGGATGCCGACCTCAATGCCGGCCTGATCGACGAGACCGAGGCCAAGCGCCGCCGCGCTGAAGTCCAGGAAGAAGCCAACTTCTTCGGCTCCATGGACGGCGCCTCCAAGTTCGTGCGCGGCGATGCCATCGCCGGCATCCTGATCCTGCTGATCAACATCATCGGCGGCTTCGCCATCGGCATGCTGCAGCATGGCCTGCCGGCGGGCAAGGCGGCGGACACCTACATCCTGATGGCCGTGGGCGACGCCCTGGTGGCGCAGATTCCGGGCCTACTGATCTCGGTGGCTGCGGCCATGGTGATCTCGCGCGTGGGCAAGGAATCGGACATGGGCCAGCAAATCGTGCGCCAGCTCTTCACCTCGCCGCGTGTGCTGGGCGTGACTGCGGGGATTCTGATCTTCCTGGGCCTGATCCCCGGCATGCCGCACCTGGTGTTCCTGACCATCGGCGCGCTGCTCGGCTATGCCGCCTGGGTGCTGCTGCAGCGTGCCAAGGCACCGCCGCCGGTGGAAGCCCCGCCCCCCGCCGTGGGCGACGGCGAGGCCACCTGGGACGACCTGCAGCCCGTGGACCTGCTGGGGCTGGAGCTGGGCTACCGCCTGATCGCGCTGGTGGACAAGTCGCGCCAGGGCGACCTGCTCACGCGCATCAAGGGAGTGCGGCGCAAGTTTGCCCAGGAGGTCGGCTTCCTGCCCCCGCCCGTGCACGTGCGCGACAACCTGGAGCTCAAACCCAGCGGCTACCGCATCACGCTGCGCGGCGTGGTGGTGGGCGAAGGCGAAGCCTTCCCGGGCATGTTCCTGGCCATCAACCCCGGCGGCATCACCACGCCCCTGATCGGCACACCCACCACCGACCCGGCCTTTGGCCTGCCCGCGCACTGGATCGACGAACGCCAGAAGGAAGCGGCGCAAATGGCTGGTTTTACCGTGGTTGATTCGGAAACCGTGCTGGCGACCCATTTGTCACACTTGATGCAAATGCACGCCGCCAAGCTTCTCTCGCGCACCGAGACCCAGCAACTGGTGGAGCACGTGGGCAAGCTGGCCCCCAAACTGATCGAAGAAGTGGTGCCCAAGATGGTGTCGATTGCAACGTTCCAGAGAGTGCTGCAGCTGCTGCTGGAGGAATCGGTGCACATCCGCGACATCCGCACCATCATCGAAACCCTGGCCGAGCACGCCGCCGCCACCACCGACCCGGCCGAACTGGCCCGCCGCGTGCGCATCGCCCTTTCACCCGCCATCGTGCAGCAAATCTACGGCCCCACGCGCGAACTCAGCGTCATCGCCATCGAGCCCGGCCTGGAACGCCTGCTCATGCAGGCCCTGGGCAATGCCAGCGGCCCGGCGCTCGACCCGGGGGTGGCGGACATCCTGACGCACAAGGCGGCCGAAGTCGCGCTCAAGCAGGAGGAAATGGGCCTGCCCGCCTGCCTGCTCGTGCCCGACGCCATCCGCAGCAGCATCGCGCGGCTGGTGCGCCGCATGGCACCGCGCCTGCAGGTGCTGGCGCACAGCGAGATCCCTGAGACGCACACCATCCGCATCGGCCCCATCCTCCAAGGAGCATAGGCATGAACATCAAACGCTTCCACGCGGCCACGTCCCGCGAAGCGCTCGCCAAGGCCCGCATGGCCTTTGGCGAAGGCACGCTGATCCTGTCGAACCGCCCCACCGCCAATGGCGTGGAAGTGGTTGCCACCACGGAGGAAACCCTGGGCGCGCTCGACAGCGGGAGCGACGCCCCGCAGGAACGCCGCCCACAGGCCTCGACGGCGCAGCCCCCCGCACGCAAATCGCTGCAGGAGCGTGCCGCCCTCTCGGCGCCGCGCAGCCCCATCCAGGAAGACACGGAACAACTGGCCATGAGCACCCTGTCCTTTCAGGACTATGTGCGCGAGCGCATGCTGCGCCGACGCCATGAAGCGCTGCAAGGCGTGACCTCGCTGCAGACCGCGCAGCCCCCCGTGGAGCGGGACATGGCCGCCGAGGCCGAGCGCCCGGCGCCCACGCCCGTGCAGCGGCACAACCCGCTGCGCCAGGTGCAGCATGAACTGTCCGTGCGTCCCGTGCGCCGCGACAGCGCACCGGCCCCGGTGTCCCTGGCCGCGCCCAGCATGGACACCCAGGGCCTGATGCAGGAGCTGCATGCCATGAAGGGTTTGATCGAGGACCGCTTCAACGCACTGTCCTGGCTGGGCCAGGCGCGGCAGGACCCCATCCAGTCCAGCCTGATGCTCAAGCTCATCCGTGCGGGCTACTCGCCCACGCTGGCGCGCGCCGTGCTCGAACGCATGCCCGAGGGCATGGACGCCGGCGACTCGGTGCGCTGGCTCATGGAAGTGCTGGAACACAACCTACACACGGACGCCGGCCAGGCGCCGCTGTACGAACAAGGCGGCGTGTTCGCACTCGTGGGCTCCACCGGCGTGGGCAAGACCACCACCACGGCCAAGCTGGCCGCGCTGTGCGCGCGCATCCACGGTCCGGGCAGTGTGGGCCTGATCACGCTGGACACCTACCGTGTGGGTGCGCACGACCAGTTGCGCAGCTTCGGGCGCATGCTGGGCGTCGTCGCCCACCTGGCGCACGACCGCGCCGCTCTGCAGGATCTGCTGGGCCTGCTCAGCGGCAAGAAGATGGTGCTCATCGACACCACCGGCATTGCGCCGCGCGACCCGCGCAAGCGCGACATGCTCGACGTGCTCGACCTGCCCCAGGTGCAGCGCCTGCTGGTGCTCAATGCCAGCAGCCATGGCGACACGCTGGACGACACGCTCGCCGCCTTCAAGACGGCCGGCGGCGCGGGGGCGCAGCAGGCCATCCTGTCCAAGATCGACGAAGCCGTCAAACTGGGCCCGGCGATCGACGCGCTGATCCGCCACCAGATCGTGCTGCGCGGCGTGACCAACGGCCAGCGCGTGCCCGAGGATTGGGCCGGCGCCGATGCCCACCAGCTCATCGCCACCTCCATGCGCGCCCCCGTGCGCTCGGCCTTCGACCCCAAGGCCACGGAGCTCAATTTCTTCTTCGCACCGGCCAGCGAGCCGGTCCATGACAAGGGACTGGTCGATGCTTGACTTCGGACTGCACCAGGGCCTGGGACTCCAGAGCCACGCACCCCGTGAAGACCTGCGGCTGCTGGCCATGGTCAGCACGCCCGATGCCAACGGCGGGTTGGAGACGCTGTGGCAGCTCTGCCTGCACCTGCAACACCTGGGCTACCCGGTGGTGGTGCTCGACGGCACGGCCAGCGAGACCGCACACAGCCCGGGCCTGCAGGATTTGCTGGCCCAGCCCGCCTGGGCCGACGGCCTGCGCACCGACGACAGGACGGGTGCCGGCACCCTGGCCGTGCTGCCCGCACAACAGGGACTGCAGACCCTGGCCCGCCACAACGCGCCCCCGGCCCAGGCCCTGCAGCGCCTGCACCCCTGGTTGCGCCACTACGCCCTGGTGGTGCTGTACGCGCCGCTCGACATGCTCGCCTCGCCCCTGTTGGAAGGCAGCATGGCCACACCGCTGGTGCTCATGCAGCCGGGCCAGACCGGGGTGATCGGCAGCTACCGCCAGCTCAAGCTGCTGGCGCTGCACGCGGGGCTCACCGGCCTGGTGGCCTGCCTGGGACGCTCCTACCCTGCCCAGGCGCAGCGCCTGGCGCAGGAGTCGCTGGAATCGCTGCGCCGCTGCGCCGCCCGGCACCTGGGCCAGCAACCCCGCACCACGCTCATCCGCGCCGACCGTCCTCAGGAGATGCAGCGCCTGGCGCTGCAGTGGCTGGAGAATGCCTGCACCCTGACGGCCCCCATGGACCAGTGTGCGCTACCATTGACCTATCCCCAAGGCACGCCCGCGCATTTTGCCCAGAGCCATTGAATCGAAGTGGTTGAAGTGACTTACACCGCCAAAGGCCAGCTCGATCGCAACGCCTTGCTCCAGCAGTACGCTCCGCTGGTGCGCCGCCTTGCGCACCACATGATCGCCAAGCTGCCGGCCAATGTGGAGCTCGATGACCTGATCCAGGTGGGGATGATCGGCCTGAACGACGCGCTGACGCGTTACGAGGCTTCCCAGGGCGCGCAGTTCGAGACCTTTGCCACGCAGCGCATCCGCGGCGCCATGCTCGACGAACTGCGTGACAACGACTGGATGAGCCGCGGCGCACGCAAAAGCCAGAAAGACATCGAGAAAGCCGTGCAGCGCTTGGAACAAAAGCTCGGGCGCAGCCCGATGGAATCGGAAATCGCCGTGGAGATGGACATGAGCCTGGCCGATTACCAGAGCCTGCTGACCAAGGTGCGCGGCACCCAGCTCGTGTACCTGGAGGACATGGCGCGCGGCGGCGAAGACGACGAGGGCTTCCTTGAACGGCACGAGTCCCCCGACAGCGAGGCCGACCCCATGGCCCTGCTGCGCAACCAGCGCCTGCGCTCCTCGCTGGTCCATGCCATCCAGTCACTGCCCGAGCGCGAGCAGTACATCATGGGCATGTACTACGAGCACGACATGAACCTCAAGGAAATCGCCGCGGTGCTGGGCGTGACGGAATCGCGCGTGTGCCAGTTGCACAGCCAGTCGATCGCCCGTTTGCGCGCCAAGATGCGCACGCACTGAACGGGCTCAAGAAACCGAGCGGTAGATGCGCGCGGCTGTGGCCCCAGGGCTCTTGCCGTAAGTCGCCGGGGCGTGCTCGGCGGGCGGCAGCAGCGAGGCCACCTGCCGCTCCACCAACGCCCCCAGCCGCGCCAGTTGTTCACGCTGCAGGGCCAGTTGCTGGCTCACCGCCTGCAGCCGCGGCTGCAGGGCGGCGGGCCAGGGCTGGCCTTGCAGGGATTGTGCAGCCACGGCAAAGGCGCCCAGCGCCGCGCGCAACTGCGCCGCACTGCGCTCAAGCACCAATGGATCGGCCGCCAGCATGGCGGCCGATATGTGGGCGAGCTCCTGTTCTACCTGGTGGAGCGAATGTTCAAGTTCCATGGGATGGATACTGTGGCCACGGGCGCCCTGCCCGCACGCTCAGGCGCGCCCGCGCGCCAGAAACTCCTGGCTGTTGGCCAGCATTTTGTCGGCAACGGCCTCGGCATCCACCTTGAACGTGCCGCTTTCGATGGCCGTGCGCACGGCCTTGACCTTGCCCGCATCGAAGTCACCCTGCAAACGTCCGGGGGCCACACCCTGCCCGCGCGCGACGCTGGAGAGCGTGACCGGCACTCCCACCGAAGCCGCCGCGGCAGCACCGCCCGCGGCATTGCCTGCACCCACGGCAGGCGCAGCCTTGGCCTGAGGCCGGGCTGCTGCGCCCGGCGCGAGGGCGCTGGGTGCTTCCGGGTTGTGTCCAATTTTCATCGCGTGCTCCTTCGGCCCCTGCAATCCAGGGCTTGGTAGCCGTGTTTTCGACCGTCAGGACGCAGACTTTAGCGGTGATTGCAGAAAATCACCTAGAGAAGTGCGCTTATTGTTCCATCATCAAGAACAATTCCCTCTATTATTTTTCCATTAGCCATTCTCACGCGCACATTCTGCCCCACCGACCCGGCCGACAGCGCCTGACCCGCCGTGCTGATGGCAAAGCCCGGGCCCTGGGCCGACACCCGCACCTGGGCGCCCATGGGGAAGAGCTGCGGGGCCTTGACCATGGACTGGCGCAAGGCCTGGCCGGCCTGCAAGGGGCGCGCGGCCACCTGCCCCACCCACAGCGCGGGGTCGGCGAGCACCGGCGCCGGGGCAGCAGCCCAATCGACCTCGGACTCCACGGCGTCGGCGACCGTCAGGACGGCGCCGGCAGGCACATTGCCTGTCAGCACCCATGCGGGGCCGAAGGCCTGTACCGTGACAGGGAGGAACACATTCCAGCGCGTGGGTCCGTCCACACAGCGCAGTCCCAGGCGGGTACGCCCCCACAGACGCGCACCGGCGGGCAGGTAGGGCTCTGCACGTGCGCAGGGCGCCAGGCGCAGGGAAGGGTCGAGGGCGCCCACATCCACCTGCAGGCGCAGGGGAGACTTTTCCGCCAGGCCGCTGCTGTGCACCGCGGCGTCGGCCCAGCGCTGCACCACCTGGCTCCAGTCGGCTTGCGCGCGAACCGCCGTCGCGCCCAAACCCAGGGCCAGCGCAGGCAGCAGCCGCGCCAGCCAGTGGCGGGCGGCCCAGGGGTGGCGATGGCGGTTCATGGCAATTCTCCCGGTGGTCTGTGCAAAGAAGGCGGACGCAGGCCCGGCCCGGATCCACTGTAGACGCCAGCCCCGTGCGCAATGGCCCGAATTGCGCCCGCATCGGCGCTTTCTTCCTGCTTTAGAAAAGCCCCTGCGTTTCCATAATCAGCCCAAGCCGGAAAGCCCTGCGGGGCCCTTCCGGCATTCCAGGCTGTCTGTGGTGCGAGGTCCCCCATGCTTGACAAGATGACGAACCAAATCGGCTTCCAGGGCACAGCCCTGGTGCTGCGTGCCGAGCGCCAGCGCATGCTTGCCAGCAACATCGCCAACGCCGACACCCCGGGCTACGTGGGCCGGGACATGCATTTCAGCCAGGCGCTGCGCGAGGCGACGGGAGCGGCGCCCCAGGCGCTCGCGCCGTCGGGCGGCACGCTGCAGGCCGCACAGGCACGGCACTTCGCGCTCAGCACGCAACTGCCCAGCAGCAGCCAGAACAGCAAGGCGGGCTACACCGTGCAGACGCAGCCGTCCCTGGACCGCAATACGGTGGACATGGACCGCGAGCGCGCCAACTTCATGGACAACGCCGTGCGCTACGAGGCCACGCTGCGCTTTTTCAACGGCCAGGCCAAGACCATGCTCAGCGCCATCCAGGGCCAGTAATCCTGGCAGCCAGAGAGGTTCCCCATGTCAATGTTCTCCATCTTTAACGTCTCGGGCAGCGCGGTGAGCGCGCAGTCCCAGCGCCTGAACGCCGTGGCCAGCAACCTGGCCAACGTGGACGCCGTGGCCGGCCCCGATGGCAAGGCCTACAAGGCGCGCCAGGTGGTGTTCCAGGCCCAGCCCATGGGCCCGGACCAGGCCGCGGGCGTGCGTGTCTCGGCCATCAAGGAGAGCGAGACCCCGGGCCGCCGCGTGTTCGACCCCAGCCACCCGGCGGCCGACCAGGAGGGCTATGTGACGCACTCCAACGTGAATGCCGTAGAGGAGATGGTCAACATGATCTCGGCCTCGCGTTCGTACCAGAACAACATCGAGGTCATGAACACGGCCAAGTCGCTGTTGCTCAAGACCTTGCAGATCGGCCAGTGAGCCGCGAGGAGCCGCCATGTTCATGACCCCCATAGACACCAGCGCCATCGATGCCGGTGCGACCAGCACGTCGAAGAAAACCGACAGCGCGGGCGATGCCGGCGCCGCCCAGGACCGCTTCCTCAAGCTGCTGGTCGCGCAGCTCAACAACCAGGACCCGATGAACCCGCTGGACAACGCGCAGATGACCTCGCAGATCGCGCAGATCAACACTGTGACGGGCATCCAGCAGCTCAACGAGACCGTCAAGGGCCTGATGACCCAGTTCTCGGCGCAGCAACTGATGCAGGCCGGCAGCATGGTGGGCCGCCAGGTGCTCGTGGAGGGCAACACCATGGCCGTGGACGAAACCACGCAGAAAGCCAGCGGCGCCTTCGACCTCGCGGGCTCGGCCGCCAGCGTCACGGTGCAGGTGCTCGACCCCACGGGCAAGCAGGTGGGCACCATCGAGATGGGCTCCCTGCCCGCGGGCCGCTACAACTTTGCCTGGGACGCCGCGCAGTACGAGGGCGGCGCCAACGTGCGCTTCAAGGTCGTGGCCAACAACGCCCAGGCGGTGGTGGACGCCACGCCGCTGGCCATCGACAAAGTGAGTGCCGTGAGCATGGACGGCAGCAAGCTCCAGTTCCAGCTCGGGCGCGGGGGCATGGCCACGCAGGACGGCATCAAGGCGATTTTGTAATTTTCCGGACTTTCCACCAGGAGCACCACCATGGCATTTCAGCACGGCCTCTCGGGCCTCAACGCCTCCAGCAAGAACCTGGACGTGATCGGCCACAACATCGCCAACGTCGGCACCACGGGCTTCAAGGCCTCGCGCGCGGAGTTCGCCGAAATGGTGGCCGCGTCCATGGGTGCGGGCGGCGGCAACTATGGCATCGGCGTGGAAGTGGCCGCCGTGTCGCAGCAGTTTTCACAGGGCAACGTCACCGTGACGGGCAACAGCCTGGATGTGGCCATCAACGGCAATGGCTTCTTCAAGGTCATGCAGACCGATGGCTCGCCCGCCTACACCCGCGCGGGCAATTTCAAGCTCAACAAGGACGGGGATCTGGTGACCAATGCCAATGCCAAGGTCATGGGCTTCAAGGTGGACCCGGCCACCGGCCTGAGCACCTCCGAAGCCATACCGCTGAACTTTCCCACGGGCGCGCCCATCCAGGCCAAGCAGACCGACAACATCACCGCCACGCTGAACCTGGATGCGCGTGTGGTTGACGCTACCTCTGTGACTCCGAACACGCCGCGCTCCACCTACGGCACCTCCATCAACGTGTACGACACGCAGGGGGTGGCCGTTCCTGTCAACCTCTATTTTGTGAAAAACGGGTCGAACACCTGGGACGTATACACCACATTGGACGAATCCATTGAACCCACGGGTAGCCCAGGAGCGGGAACGATTGCGTTCGACGGCAACGGTGTGTACGACCCCGCCGGCAGCGCGCTGACACCCATCATGATCGATCCCGCGTCCACCAACCCCAACAACCCGCCAATCCCTTGGCCGGTGAATCTTGATTTGTCCAAGAGCACGCAGTTCGGCAGCAAGTTCGCTGTGGCCGACCTCACGCAGGACGGCTATGCCTCGGGCGATCTCACGAGCATCAACATCTCCAAGGACGGGATGGTGATGGCCAGCTACTCCAACGGGGTGACCCGCGCCGAAGCCCAGGTGGCGCTGGCCAACTTCCGCAACCCGCAGGGCCTGCTCTCGGTGGGCGGGAACAACTGGGTCGAATCCTTCGATTCCGGACCCGCCGTGCTGGGCAAGCCGGGGGACGGCAATTTCGGCGCGCTGCGCTCGGGCGCACTTGAGGACTCCAACGTGGACCTCACGGCCGAGCTGGTCAACATGATGACCGCGCAGCGCGCCTACCAGGCCAACGCGCAGACCATCAAGACGCAGGACCAGATCATGTCCACGCTGGTGAACCTGCGCTGAACGCAGGCCCCTGCACTAAACCACAGAGCACGCCATGGACCGCATCATCTACACCACCATGACCGGGGCCAACGCGGCTGCGCACCGGCAGGCCGTGCTGTCCAACAACCTGGCCAACGTATCGACCAACGGCTTTCGCGCAGAAATGTCCACGTTCCGCTCCGTACCGCTGCAGGGCGACGGCGCGGGCACGCGCGTCTTTGCGCTCGAGGCGACCTCGGGCCACCGCGACACGCCCGGCCCCGTGCAACGCACGGGACGCAATCTGGACGCCATGGCCGTGGGCAATGCCTGGTTTGCCGTGCAGGGCCGCGACGGCACCGAGGCCTACACGCGCTCCGGCCATTTCGAGGTCTCGGCCACGGGCCAGTTGCTCACGCCCACGGGCCTGCCCGTGCTCTCGGATGGCGGCGCGCCCATCGACGTCCCGCCCGGCGCCGACATCTCCCTGGGTGCGGACGGCACCATCACCGCGCGCATCGCGGGCCAGAACCCGCAGGCCCTGGGCCGCCTGAAGCTGGCCACGCCCACGCCGGAGGATCCGCTCAAGCGCAGCGACGATGGCTTGTTCCGCACCACCTCGGGCGACCCCCTGCCGCAGGACGGCAACGCGCGCATGCTGGCCGGCGCGCTGGAGGGCTCGAACGTGAACGCCGTGGAATGCATGGTCGGCATGATCGCCGCCTCGCGCCAGTTCGAGCAGCAGATGCGCCTGCTGCAGACCGCCGAAACCAATGACAAGACCGCCAGCCGCCTGCTGGGCATGAATGCCTAAGTCCCAAGGAGCCACGCCATGATGAATTCACTCTGGATCGCCAAGACCGGCATGACCGCCCAGCAAACACAGCTGGACGTGATCTCGCACAACCTGGCCAACGTCTCGACCACCGGCTTCAAGCGCAACAACGCGGTGTTCGAAGACCTGATCTACCAGAACCTGCGCCAGGTGGGCGCCAACACCACCGAGCAGAACCAGTTGCCCACCGGCCTGCACCTGGGCCTGGGCGTGCGCACCGTGGCCACGAGCCGCAACTTCACCCAGGGTTCGCTGCAGGAGACCAAGAACAACCTGGACGTGGCCATCAACGGCAATGGCTTCTTCGAGGTCACCATGCCCGACGGCACCCTGGGCTACACGCGCGACGGCTCCTTCCAGGTGGACGCACAAGGGCGCCTGGTGACCTCCAGCGGCCTGCCGGTGGCCAATGGCATCACCATCCCGCAGGGGGTGACCAGCGTCAGCATCAGTGCCGACGGCATTGTCTCGGCCCTCATCTCGGGCAACACCCAGCCCCAGCAGTTGGGCAGCCTGGCCATGTCGAGCTTCATCAACCCGGCAGGCCTGGAGCCCATAGGACAGAACCTGTTCAAGGAGTCCGCCGCCTCGGGCCAGCCGCAACAGGGCACGCCAGGCACCAACGGCCTGGGGTTCATCAAGCAGGGCTTCCTGGAGTCGTCCAACATCAACGTGGTGGAGGAACTGGTCAACATGATCCAGACCCAGCGCGCCTACGAGATGAATTCCAAGGCCATACAGACCTCCGACCAGATGCTGGCCAAGCTGAGCCAGCTCTGAACCGCACCGCACCTTGCCTGCCAGGACCGCCGCCATGTTCCGCCTCCGCACACCGCCCTCCCCCGTCCGCACCGCCGTGCTGCTGGCCGCCGTTGCCCTGGCGGGCTGCGCCAGCCTCTCGCCCGCACCACCGGTGGACGTGCTGCCCACCACGCCGCCCGCCCTCAGCACCACGCAGCGCGCCCCGGCCGCTGCCACGGGCAGCCTGTACAGCCAGGCCAGCTACCGCCCGATGTTCGAGGACCGGCGCGCCCGCCTGGTGGGCGACCTGGTGACCATCCAGATCATCGAGAACATCACGGCCAGCCAGAAGTCCTCGTCCACCGTGGACCGCAACTCGGAAACCTCGGCGGGCATCTCCGCCCTGCCCTTCGTGGGCAAGGCCTTCACCGACAAGACCACCCTGGGCGCCAAGTCGGCCAATACCTTTGCCGGCAAGGGCGGCACGGAAAGCGCGAACAAGTTCGAGGGCTCAATCACCGCCTCCGTCATCGACGTGCTGCCCAACGGCCACCTGGTCGTGGCCGGGGAGAAGCAGATCGGCGTGAACCAGAACGTGGACGTGCTGCGCTTCTCCGGCACCGTGGACCCGCGCATGCTGCAGCCCGGCAGCGTCATCGCCTCCACCCAGGTGGCCAATGTGCGCGTGGAGTCGCGCGGGCGCGGCGCGCAGAACGAGGCCCAGGTCATGGGCTGGATGGGGCGCTTCTTCAATTCGGTCACGCCGTTCTGAGGTCCGGATCACTATTGATTCCATAGCTTCCAGCGCTTGCCAGATAAGCGCCGGAAGCCATTTTTATTTCCAATTCCACGCGCCGTCGCCGCCTTTGCGCACGGCGCGCCGGCCTGCCCGGCGGCGGTGCACCGCGCACGGCCCGCAGCCGTGGCAAATGGCCCGCAAAAAAGGCGTTTTTCGGGTTTTAGAAATTCGCCCCCGCGCCCACAATGGGCAGCATGCAAGCTCCGTCTTTCTCCCTTTGGTTCACCTTGCGCCGCCTGCTGGGGCCGCTGGCGGCCCTGCTGGTGCTGTGCGCTGCGACCCCCGCCCAGGCGCTGCGTATCAAGGAAGTGGCGGCCGTGCAAGGCGTGCGCAGCAACCAGCTCACAGGCTACGGTCTGGTGGTGGGCCTGGACGGCACGGGCGACCAGACCACGCAAATGCCCTACACCACCCAGTCCATGCAGAACTACCTGCAGAACATGGGCGTGAGCCTGCCGCCCAACCTGGTGGGACAGTTGCAGCTCAAGAACGTGGCCGCCGTGATCGTCACGGCACAGCTCCCGGCGTTCGCCCAGCCGGGGCAGTTCGTCGATGTGAACGTCTCCTCCATGGGCAACGCCAAGTCGCTCAAGGGCGGCATGCTGATCGCCACGCCGCTGCGCGGCGCCGACGGCGAGATCTACGCCCTGGCCCAGGGCAGCCTCGTGGTGGGCGGCGCAGGTGCCTCGGCCGGCGGCAGCAAGGTACAGATCAACCACCTGAGCGCCGGACGCATTCCGCAGGGCGCGCAGGTCGAGCGCGCCGTGCCCACGCCGCTGCACGAGGGCGACAGCGTGACGCTGGGGCTCAACGCCTCGGACTTCCAGACCGCACGGCGCGTGGCACAGGCCATCAACGCCCGCATGGGCGAGGGCCGCGCCCTGGCCCTGGACGGCCGCACCGTGCAGGTGCGCGCCCCCATGGAGCCCAACGCGCGTGTGAACTTCATCGCCGAGCTGGAAGAGCTGCCCATCGAGGCCATGGTGCCCGCGGCCAAGGTGGTCATCAACGCGCGCACGGGCTCGGTGGTGCTCAACCAGGCCGTCACGCTCGGGCCCTGCGCCATCGCGCACGGCAACCTGTCCATCGTCATCAGCAGCACGCCCGTCATCAGCCAGCCCGCGCCCCTGTCGCAAGGACAGACGGTGGTGACGCAAAAGAGCGACATCCAGATCAACCAGGAGCCGGGCAACATCATCCAGGTGCCGGCCTCGGCACAATTGCCCGACGTGGTGCGCGCCCTCAACGCCCTGGGCGCCACACCGCAGGACCTGCTGGCCATCCTGCAGGCCATCAAGGCGGCCGGGGCGCTGAACGCGGAGCTGGAGGTCATATGACCGCAGCGCTGCACCCGTCCCACGCACGCCGCACCCCGGAGGCTTGAGCCATGGCCCTCTCCCTGCCCCTTGCCAGCAGCACCAGCCACGCCAGCAGCATGACCGGCCTGGCGGCCGACGCACGCTCGCTCGACCGCCTCAAGCTCGACGCCAGCCAGAACGACCCCGCCGCCGCGCGCGAGGCGGCCAAGCAGTTCGAATCGCTGTTCATGCGCGAGATGATCAAGAGCATGCGCGAGGCCACGCTCAAATCCGGCCTGCTCGACGGCGCCCAGGGCGACCTGGGCACCGACCTGCTGGACCAACAGCTCTCGGTGCAGTTGTCGGGCCAGAACGGCGGTCTGTCCGACGCCATCGCACGCCAGCTCGCGCAGGCCATGGGCGTGGCCCCGGCGGCACCGGGTGCATCCGCCCCCTCCACGCTGAGCCTGGGCGCGACGGGAGGGCGCAAGGCCGCCGCCGCCAGTGCCACGCCCGCAGCCACCGGACCGGTCCCCGCGGGGCGCGACGACTTCGTGCAGCACCTGAGCGGCACCGCCGAGCGCGTGGCCCAGGACAGCGGCATCCCCGCCGCCTTCATGCTGGGCCAGGCCGGGCACGAGACGGGCTGGGGCAAGAGCACCATCAAGAATGCCGACGGCAGCGACTCGTTCAACCTGTTCGGCATCAAGGCGGGCAAGGGCTGGACGGGCAAGGTGGCCGAGGTGACGACCACCGAGTACGTCGATGGCGTGCCGCGCAAGGTGGTGGCCAAGTTCCGCGCCTACGACTCCTACGAGGACTCGTTCCGCGACTACGCCCGCCTGATCAACGACAACCCGCGCTACGGGCAGGCGCGCAGCCAGACCGGCTCGGCCCAGGCCTACGCCTCGGCCCTGCAGAAGGCCGGCTACGCCACCGACCCGCAGTACGCACGCAAGCTCAGCGGCGCCATCCAGAGCGCGCTGCGCGCCATGGCCTGAATATGCAACACCCTGCTGTGTCGCTTCGCGCCTTCCCCTCGCTCGCGCAGGACGGCGCCATGGACCACCTACCGAACCGCTCAGAGGATTTGCCATGAGCCTGCTCAACGTCGGAGCCCGCGCCCTGCTGGCCAACCAGGTGGCCCTGCAGACCACGGGCCACAACATCGCCAACGTCAGCACCGCGGGCTACTCGCGCCAGAGCGTGGTGCTGCAGACCGTGCAGGGCCAGTTCACGGGCGGCGGCTACATCGGCAAGGGCGTCGAGGTGGAGACCGTGCTGCGCAACCACAGCGAACTGCTCACGCGCCAGGCCACGGCCGCGGCGGCCATGGATGCGGGCGACACGGCCCGCCTGGAACGCCTGCGCCAGTTGCAGGACGTGTTCAGCGGCGGCGAGAGCGGCATCGGCGCCTCGGTCAACCAGATGATGAACGCGCTGTCCGACGTGGTCAGCGGCCCCATGGACCTGACGGCGCGCAACGTGGCCCTCACGCGCATGGACGAGCTGGCCGCACGCATGCGCGATGCCTCGCAGCGCCTGGACGAGATCGGCTACACCGTGGGCGAGCAGTTCAAGGGCAGCATATTCGCCGTCAACAACCTGGCGAAGAACATTGCCGAGGTCAATGAACAGATCGCCCGTGCCAAGGGCAACGGCCAGCCCGCCAACGACCTGCTCGACCGGCGTGACCAACTGCTCCGCGATCTCAACCAGCACATCCAGACCTCGCAGGTAGCGGCCGACGACGGCTCGGTCAGCGTCTTCGTGGCCGGCAGCCAGCCGCTGGTGCTGGGCAACAAGGCCGCCTCGCTGTCCATCGACGACCCCGCCGACTTCGGCGCCGGCAGCGGGCGCAAGGTGCTCAATTTCCTGGCACCGGGCTCCAGCGTGAAGGTCGAGCTCAACGAAAGCATGCTCGGCGGCGGTGACATCGCGGGCCTGCTGCGCTTTCAGAACAGCGACCTGGCCGAGGGCCGCAACCTGCTGGGCCGCATGGCAGTGGCCATCAGCGAGTCCATGAACCAGCAGAACCGCCTGGGCCTGACGCTGGACGGCCAGGTGGGGGGCAACCTGTTCGCTCCCATCAATCTGGGCAATGCCATTCCCAGCAGCAGTAACACATCAGGGGCCACACTGGCCTTATCGGTGACCGACCCGACCCGGCTGCAGGCGTCGGACTTCACCATTGACTTCAGCGCGCCGGATGCGGGCTCGCTCACGCGCCTGTCCGACGGCAAGGTGTTCGCCTTCGACGGTGCAGGCGTGCCACCCGTCACCTTGTCCGACGTGCTCACCACGCAGGGCCTCGGGGGCGTGCTCACGGGCCTGCCCGCCGCGGGCGACCGGTTCATGATCACCTCTCTCCAAGGTGGCGCGGCGGAACTCAAAGCCCTGCAGTATTCACCCATGGACCTGGCGGCGGCCAACCCGGTCAACGTGGCCATGGGCAACTCCAACCAGGGAAACCTGCAGATGGTGAGCCTCAAGACGCTGACCAACCCGCCGGGCGCCACCGTACCTGTGACCCTCACGTTCACCGGGTCCAACAGCTACACCCGCAGCGACGATCTGGCGATCCCCCCGACCGTATACACCTACACATCCGGCCAACCCATCACGTACGACAACGCCACCCCGCCCACAGGCTGGTCGCTGACCGTCGCCGGTACACCGCGCGCAGGCGACACCATCGCCCTGGACAGTTCCCTGAATCCGGCCTACGGCGACTGGTACAAGCGCGACGCAGGCAACGCCCGCTCGCTCATGGACCTGCGCGACGTGCCCATGTTCGACGGCGCCACGCTGTCCGACGGCTTTGCCAGCGCCATCGCCCAGGTGGGCACGCGCACGCAAAGCGCCAAGTTCGCTGCCGAGCTGTCCTCCGCCATCGCCGCCAACCTGGAGCGCGACCGCTCGGCGGTCTCCGGCGTCAACCTCGACGAGGAAGCCGCCCGCCTGATCCAGTACCAGCAGGCCTACCAGGCCTCGGCCAAGATGATCCAGATTGCGCAGAATATCTTCGACACCCTGATCCAGGGCCTGACGCGCTGAGCGTCCAGAACAGGAGTCCGCCATGGCCAATGCCCTCTACCGGGTGAGCACCGCCAACCAGTACGACAGCGCGCTGCGCAACGTCAGCCAGCGCCAGAATGCCCTGTCCAGCCTGCAGGAACATCTCACCGCGGGCAAACGCGTGGTGCGTGCCAGCGACGATCCCGTGGCCGCCGCGCAGGCCGAGCGCGCCATGACCCGCATCGAGCGGGTGCAAACCGAGCAACGCGCCCTGGAACTGCAGCGCAATGCCATCGCCCAGGCCGAAACTTCGCTCGGCGAGGCCATAGGCCTGGTGCAGGAACTGCGTCAGCTCACTGTGAATGCAGGCAGCGGCACACTCACTCCCCAGGATAGGCGCACCATCGCCATGCAAATCCAGAGCCTGCGCGACCAGCTCTTTACCGTGGCCAACCGCAAGGACACCAATGGCCTGCCGCTGTTCAACGGCCTGGGCAGCGCCCTGGCGCCCTTTCTGGGCCCCTTGTCGCCTGCCCCTGATTACAAGTTTGACGGCTTGCCGGGACAGTCGTATGGCACCGATGTGGGCATTCCGCTCACCCTGGACGGCGACGCAGCGTTCCTGTTCCAGCCCCAGCGCGACGGCGTGTACCACGCCAGCATCTCCAGCACCATGCCCGCCGACCGGCAGTTCGGCTCCACCAGCATCCGCACCACCGACCCCGCGCAGGTCACGGGCGACAACTACCAGATCGTCTTCAGTGGCGTCGGCCCCGGCGCCACACCCGGAACGCTCACGGCCACCTACACCATCACCAACACCACCACCATGGTGAGCGACCCGCCGGTCACTGTCCCCGACTTCCCAGCCGACAAGCCCTTGACCATAGGCATCAACACCATTCCGGGCCTGAGCTTCGAGATCAAGGGCACCCCTGCCGACGGTGACACCCTGGACCTGACACCCAGCAGCAGCATCTTCAGCGTGGTCGATACCGCTGTGCGTGAAATCACCAACGCCCCCAACAGCAACGCTGCTGCGCAGGCTGTGGGGCAGGCACTGGCCAATATCGACCGGGGCCTGGAGCGCCTGCACGCTTCGCGTGGTTTTGCCGGCGAATTGCTCAACCGCGCCGACCGCATCACCGGCAACCAGGAAACGCGCAACATCCAACTGCACGAGGACCGCTCGCGCGCCGAGGACCTCGATATGATCAAGGGGGTGTCGGACTTCCAGAACCAGCAGGTCGGCTATGAGGCGGCGCTCAAGTCCTACTCCATGACGCAGAAACTCTCGCTCTTCAATTTCATTTCCTGATGGTGCAATCCGTACTCGGCAGTCTGGTCCTGGGCTACCGCCCGCTGTGGGGGCAGGCGCGCACGCTGGTGGGCGTGCAGTTGTACGTGCGCGATTCCACGGCCGTGCCCGTCGACGCCCCGCACCTGCTGCGCACCCTGCAGGAGATGTGGGCAGTCAGCTCGCCGCCGCTGCTGATCTCGCCGCTGTCGCGCCAATTGCTCAGCGACCTGTTGCAGCACGCGCCGCGCGGCACCCCCTGGATCGTGGTGCCCGGCGCCTGGCTGGACGACTCCGCGCTGTTCGCCCAGGTGCAGGCGGCCCACCAGCGCGGGCTGCGCCTCGTGTGGCGCGGGCCGCTGAGCCGCCTGCCCGAACCCGAGGTGGCGCGCTGTTTCGACAACAGCCTGCTGGCGCTGCAGGCCGAGGACGCCATGGCCGCGCTGCAGGCCGCGCCCCCGCCACGCCCCGGCCAGCCGCACCCGCCCGGGCGCGGTGCCAGCCCGGTGATCGACGGCCAGATGTACGAGGGCGTTGCCAGCCGCGCACTCATGGCGCACTGCCTGGACACGCACCACGCACTCGCCCTGGCCGGCTGGCCGCAGGAAGACGTGCTCTACAGCCTGCGCCACCAGCCCATGCAGCCGGCGCACGCCACCATCCTCAAGCTGCTCAAGGCCATCGACGCGGAGCAGTCGCTGGACGTGTTCGAGGACATCCTGGGCGAAGACCCGCTGCTGGCCTACCGTTTCATGGTCTATACCAACTCCGCCGCGCTGGGCCTGCGCACGGGCATAGACTCGCTGCGCCGCGGCCTGGTGATGATGGGTTACAGCTCCATCCGCAAGTGGTTGTCGGACCAGCTCCCGCACGCCAGCACCGAACCCGACCTGCGCCCGGTGCGCGAATCCATGGTGCTGCGCGCCCGCCTGACCGAGCACCTGATCGAGCCCGGCGCGCAGCACGAGCTGCGCCGCGAGGTCTACCTGTGCGGGCTGTTCTCGCAGCTCGACGAGCTGCTGGGCGAACCCCTGGGCACCATCCTGCAGCGCATCCCGCTGTCCGAGCGTGTGTTCAACGCCTGCGTGCTGGGCACCGGCGCCTACGCCGCCAGCCTGCAGCTCGCGCGCGCGCTGGAGACCGACGACGTGGCCGCCATCCGCCAGCTCTGCGAGGACCACGAGCTGGAGCAGGAGAACGTCAACCGCATCCTGCTGCGCATGCTCGCCGGCACCCGGCGCGGCACCCCCGCCTGAGCGGCCGCACGCCTCAGGCGGGCGCCATGTCGGCGCGCACGCGCGCGAACACGCGCCAGAAGGCGGCGTCCTGCGTGGTGCTGAAATTGATGCGCATGAGCGTGCTCGGCTGGCGGCTGGCATGGAACAACGCCCCCGGCGCCAGCAGGTAGCCTTCGTCGAGCATGCGCTGGGCCAGCACATCGGTGTCCACGCCCACATCCACCCAGCCGAACAGGCCCGCGGGCTCGGCCGCAAAGCGGCAGCCGGCCTCCAGCGCCAGTTGCACGCTGCGCGCGCGCGCCTGGGCCAGGCGCAGGCGCATGCGCTCGGCATGGCGGCGCAGTTGGCCCTGGTCTATGCACAGCGCCATGGCCTGCTCCAGCACCGAGGGCGTGGTCAGCGTGGACAGCAGCTTGGTGTCGAGCAGGCGCTCGCACAGCTCCGCGGGCGCGGCCAGGTAGCCCACGCGCCAGCTCGGCGCCAGGATTTTCGCGAAGCCGCCCACGTAGATGGTGCGCCTCAGGCCGTCGAGCGCGCTCAGGCGCGTGGCATGCGCGGGTGCGATGTGGCTGTAGGTGTCGTCCTCGACGATGTGAAAGCCGTACTGCCCCGCCAGTTGCAGCACCTGGTGCGCATGGCCCGGCGTGAGGCAATGGCCCGTGGGGTTGTGCAGCACGCTCACGCTGACGTACAGCCGCGGCGCATGCACGGCGCAGTAGCGCGCCATCACCTCCAGGTCGGGGCCGTCGGCGCGGCGCGGCACGGGCAGCACACGCATGCCCAGGGCGTCGAGCCGGGCAAACTCCACCGACCAGCCGGGCTCCTCGACCATCACCGGGTCGCCCGCCTTGAGCAGCGTGCGGCTCACGATGTCCAGCGCCTGCGTGGCACCCACGGTGGTCATGATCTGCGCGGGCCGCGCCGGCACGTTCAGGTCGGCCAGGCGGCGCGCGAGCACCTGGCGCAGGCCGGCGTCACCCATGGGCTCGCCGTAGTTCAGCGCGCCCGAGGCGAGCGCGCGCCCCGCCGTGATCTTGCGCAGCGCCGCGGGCATGAAGCGTGCCTCCTCCAGCCACTGCTGGGGCAGCACCCCGGAACCGGGCTGGGGCTTGCCCGCGCCCTGGTGGAACATGCCGCGGATCAGCGCCGTCGCGTGGGTGTGCGCGCCGCGCGGCAAGGGTTGGAGCGCAGCAGCGCCCTCTTCACGAGCTACCTTTTTAGGAGCTGCTAGCGCTTGCTGGTATTGGCCTGGGAGGCTGTTTTGTGTCAGATCGCGCACAAAAAAGCCGCGCTGGCGCCGCGCCTCCACCAGGCCTTGCGCGAGCAACTGGTCGTAGGCGGCCACCACGGTGTGCGGGCTCACGCCCTGCTGGCGCGCGCAGTCGCGCACCGAGGGCAGGCGCGAGCCCGCGGGCAGCAGGCGCGAGCGGATGCGCTCGGCAAAGCGCTCGGCCAGTTGGTCGGTCAGGGTGCGGTGCGGCGTGCGGACGAGCATGGCGGGCTGTACCGTTCCATGCACCAGCACAGTTCGGCGGTTTGTCGGGAAAACTGTACTGGGACTGTAGCGGAATTTCCCCCTACAGTGCAGACATTCCTCTTCCACTGGACACCATGCCCCCCGCCGAATTCACCGCCCTGCTGCTGCTGGCCACGGCCATGAGCTTCACGCCCGGCCCGAACACCACGCTCTCGACGGCGCTGGCCGCCAACCGCGGCCTGCCGCACGCCATGCGCTTCGTCTGCGCCGTGCCCGTGGGCTGGTCGGCCCTGCTGCTGCTGTGCGCCGGCGGCGTGGGCGCCATGGTGGTGGCCGCGCCCCTGCTGCGCTGGGCGATCAAGGCTGTGGGCATTGGCTACCTGCTGTGGCTGGCCTACAAGCTGAGCCAGACCGCGCGCCTGGCCGAGGCCGACGCCGCGCGCCTGGACGTGGGTTTCTGGCAGGGCACGCTGCTGCAGTTCGTCAACATCAAGGCCTGGCTGCTGGCGCTGACCATCGTGGCCGGCTGGATCGCCGGGCGGGACGACGCGCTGCAGCGCCTGGGCGTGGTGCTGCCGGTGATGCTGCTGTTCGCCTTCAGCAGCAACCTGGCCTACGCCGCCACCGGCGCCCTGCTGCGCCGCTGGCTCGCGCAGGGCCGCCGCCTGCTGTGGTTCAACCGCGGCATGGCCCTGGTGCTGGCCTTCACCGCGGCCTGGATGGCGGTCGCATGACACGCCGCGCCGAAACCCGCGGCCTGGCCCTGGGCCTGCTGGGGGTGGCCATTTTCGCCCTCACGCTGCCCATGACGCGCCTGGCCGTGGGCACGCCCGACGCGCCGCTGCTCTCCGGCCTGTTCATCGGCATGGGGCGCGCCGCGGTGGCGGGCGTCCTGTCGGCCCTGCTGCTGCTGTGGCAGCGCGCGCCGCTGCCCGCGCGCGCCGACTGGGGGCCGCTGGCGGTCAGCGCGCTGGGTGTGGTGTTCGGCTTTCCGCTGTTCACCTCGGTGGCCATGCGCTACGTCGGCGCCGTGCACGCCGCGGTCATCCTGGGCCTGCTGCCGCTGACGACGGCGGCGGTGGGCGCCCTGCTGCACCGCCAGCGGCCCTCCCTGGCGTTCTGGGCCTGTGCGCTGCTGGGCTCCGTGCTGGTGGTGGCGTTTGCGCTGCTGCGCTCGGGCCAGGCGGGGCTGGCCCTGCACCCGGCGGACCTGCTGCTCATGGCGGCCGTGGCCTGCGCGGCCGTGGGCTATGGCTTTGGCGGCAAGCTCTCACACCACATGCGCGCCGACGCCGTGATCTGCTGGGCCCTGGTGCTCTCGCTGCCGCTCACCCTGCCCGCCACCTGGTGGTGGTGGCCGCCCGGCCCCGTGCCCCTGGCGGCCTGGGGTGGCTTTGCCTACGTGGCCGTGTTCTCGATGTGGCTGGGCTTTTTCGCCTGGTACCGCGCCCTGGCCCTGGGCGGCACGGTGCGCGTGAGCCAGGTGCAACTGGTGCAACCCTTTCTGAGCATGCTGTTTGCCGTGCCCCTGCTCGGCGAGAGCATAGACGCCACCAGCCTGGGTTTTGGCCTGGCAGTGATGGCAACCGTTTTGGCAGGAAGACGCATGCCGGTACGTAGCAAACCCTGACAAAGCCCCGCCGCCCCTGCGGTTAAGCTAGCCCGCCGGCGCCCCACCCCGGGCTGCCGCCGGGCTGCACAATGGCCCACCCCTGACCCTGCGCCCACCCGCAGCGCACCCATTGGAGACCCAAGCAAATGACACACTGGACCCTGGCCGCACGCGCCGCCAAGATGAACCCCTCGGTGATCCGCGAGATCCTCAAGGTCACCGAAAAGCCCGGCATCATCAGCCTGGCGGGCGGCCTGCCCTCGCCCAAGACCTTCCCGGTCGACGAATTCGCGCGTGCCTGCGAGGTGGTGCTGGGCCATGACGGCGCAGCCGCGCTGCAGTATGCCGCCAGCGAAGGCTACGCCCCGCTGCGCGAGGCCGTGGCCGCACACCTGCCCTGGGACGTGGACCCGGCGCAGGTGCTCATCACCACGGGCTCGCAGCAGGGCCTGGACCTGGTGGCCAAGGTGCTGATCGACGCGGGCAGCCGCGTGCTCGTGGAGACGCCCACCTACCTGGGCGCGCTGCAGGCCTTCACGCCCATGGAGCCCGAGGTCGAGGGCGTGGCCAGCGACGACGAGGGCGTGCGCATCGACGGGCTCGCCGCCCAGGTGGGCAGCGGCGCCGGCAAGGCCCGCTTCCTGTACGTGCTGCCCAACTTCCAGAACCCCACCGGACGCACCATGAGCGAGGCGCGCCGCGCCGCCCTGGTGGACCAGGCCGCGCGCCTGGGCCTGCCGCTGATCGAGGACAACCCCTACGGCGACCTGTGGTTCGACCAGCCGCCGCCCGCGCCCCTGACGGCGCGCAACCCCGAAGGCTGCATCTACCTGGGTTCGTTCTCCAAGGTGCTTGCGCCGGGCCTGCGCCTGGGCTATGTGGTGGCGCCCCGGGCCGTGTACCCCAAGCTGCTGCAGGCCAAGCAGGCGGCCGACCTGCACACGCCCGGCTTCAACCAGCGGCTCGTGGCCGAAGTGCTCAAGGGCGGCTTCCTCGAACGCCACGTGCCCACCATCCGCGCGCTCTACAAGCAGCAGCGCGATGCCATGCTCCGGGCGCTGGAGCGCGAAATGCCCGGCCTGGGCGTGCACTGGAACAGCCCGCAGGGCGGCATGTTCCTGTGGCTGCGCCTGCCCGAAGGCATGAACGCCACCACGCTGCTGCCCCAGGCGGTGGAGCGCAACGTGGCCTTCGTGCCGGGCGCGGCCTTCTATGCCGGCCAGGGCGACGAGCGCACGCTGCGCCTGTCGTTCGTCACGTCCACCACGGCACAGATCGACGCGGGCATCGCAGCCCTGGCAGCCACGATCCGCGCCGCCGCCTGAGGGCCCAGCGCACTGGAGGACGGCGGGTGAGGCGCATTACCATGCAGGCATCATCGGAGGTACGCCATGCGAGCCCGGAGCTTTCAGCAGATTGACGTCTTCAGCACCCGCACCGGCGACGGCAACCCCTTGGGCGTGGTGCTCGACGCCGAGGGCCTGCAGGACGCCGACATGCAGCGCTTTGCCACCTGGGCCAACCTGTCGGAAACCACCTTTCTGCTGCCGCCCACCGCAGCCGGTCGCGCCGCGGGTGCGGACTACCGGGTGCGCATCTTCAGCCCGCGCGGCGAACTGCCCTTTGCCGGACACCCAACCCTGGGCAGTTGCCATGCCTGGCTGCGCACGGGCCAGGCGCCGCGCATCCCGGGCACCGTGGTGCAGGAATGTGCCAGCGGCCTGGTGCGCATCCGCCTGCAGGGAGACATCCTCGCCTTCGCCGCGCCGCCCCTGCAGCGCAGCCCGCCCAACCCTGCGCTGCTGGCCCTGGTGACCGGCGCCCTGGGCCTGCGGCCCCAGCAGGTGCTGGCCGCGCAGGTGCTGGACAACGGCCCGCGCTGGCTCGCCCTGCTGCTGGGAAGCAGCGAGACCGTGCTGAGCCTTCAGCCCGACCATGCCCGCCTCAAGGACCTGGGCCAGGACGTGGGCGTGGTGCACGTTGCGCCCACGGCCAGCGAGACGCAGACCCCGGGCGTAACGGTGCGCGCCTTTGCCGACCCCATGGGCAATCCCGAAGACCCGGTCACCGGCAGCCTCAACGCCAGCCTGGCGCAGTGGCTGATCGCCGAGGGGCTGGCACCCAGCGCCTACCTCGTGGCGCAGGGCGAATGCCTGGGCCGCGCGGGGCGCGTGCACATCCGCCAGGACGGGGATGGCCAGGTCTGGGTGGGCGGGCGGGCCCTCACCTGTATCGAGGGGACGGCCCTGCTGTGACGGCCTGCGCCAGCCCCTGAGCCCCTGTCTGCCGGCGCCCGTTCGGCCGCCCCGGTTTCCAGTCCTTTTGCCACCCTTTTGCTCCGCCCCAGGAACCCGCCATGCGCCAGCGCCCTTTCCAGCAAGTCGATGTGTTCACCGCCACGCCCTACCGGGGCAACCCGCTGGCCGTGGTGCTTGACGGTGCAGGCCTCTCCACCGAGGCCATGCAGCAGTTCACGAACTGGACCAACCTCTCCGAGGCCACCTTCGTGCTGCCGCCCACGCCCGAGGGCGCCGCCGCCGGGGCCGACTACCGCGTGCGCATCTTCTGCCCGGGGCGCGAGCTGCCCTTCGCCGGCCACCCCACGCTGGGCAGTTGCCACGCCTGGCTGGCCGCCGGCGGCCAGCCCCGGGTGCCGGGGCGCATCGTGCAGGAATGCGGCGCGGGCCTGGTGACGCTGCGCCAGGACGGCGAACGCCTGGCCTTCGCCGCGCCCCCGCTGGTCCGGAGCGGCCCGCTGGATGAGGACGAGGTGCAGCGCATCGCCCGCGGCCTGGGCGTGGCGCGCGCGGACATCCTGCACCACGCCTGGTGCGACAACGGGCCGCACTGGCGCGGCGTCATGCTGCGCTCGGCCGCGCAGGTGCTGGCGCTGCGGCCCGACGCCGCCGTGCTGGCCGGCCTGGACGTGGGCGTGGCGGGCGCGAGCGACGCCGAGGGCATCGCCTTCGAGGTGCGCGCCTTCTTCCCCGGCAACCACGGCCTGGCCGAAGACCCGGTCACCGGCAGCCTCAACGCCGCGCTGGCGCAGTGGCTCATCGGCGCGGGCCTGGCGCCCACGCGCTACGTGGCCAGCCAGGGCACGGCCCTGGGCCGCGCCGGGCGTGTGCACGTGGTGCAGGACGGCGCGCAGATCTGGGTCGGCGGCCACAGCGTGACCTGCATGGCCGGTGAAGTCCGCCTCTGACCGTTGGCCCTGCCGAAAGCCTGCCCATGACCGACCTGCTCCCCTCTCTTGCCAACATCGAAGCCGCCGCTGAGGTGGTGTACCGCGACTTCGCACCCACGCCGCAATACCGCTGGGGCCTGCTCAGCGAGCGCCTGGGCACGGGCTGCTGGCTCAAGCACGAGAACCACACGCCCGTGGGCGCGTTCAAGATCCGCGGCGGGCTCACCTATTTCGACCAGCTCGCGCGGCGTGGCGCGCTGCCGCGCGAAGTCATCAGCGCCACGCGCGGCAACCACGGCCAGAGCATGGGCTGGGCCGCGCGCCGCCATGGCGTGGCCTGCACCATCGTCGTGCCGCGCGGCAACTCGGTGGAAAAGAACGCCGCCATGCGGGCCCTGGGCGTCACCCTCATCGAGCACGGCGACGACTTCCAGGAGGCGCGCGAGCACGCCATGCAACTGGCGCAAGAGCGCGGCGCCCACATGGTGCCCAGCTTCCACCCCGACCTGCTGCGCGGCGTGGCCACCTACTGGTGGGAGTTTTTGCGCGCCGTGCCGCAGCTCGACGTGGCCTATGTGCCCATCGGCCAGGGCTCGGGCGCCTGCTCGGCCATCGCCGCCCGGCGCGCGCTGGGCCACGGCGTGCGCATCGTCGGCGTGGTCAGCCGCCACGCCACCACCTACGCCGACTCCATCGCCGCCGGCCGCGTGGTGGAGGCCCCGGTCACCACCCGGCTGGCCGACGGCATGGCCTGCCGCGTGGCCGACCAGGCGGCGCTCGACATCCTGCGCCCGCACCTCGACCATGTGGTGCAGGTGAGCGACGACGAGGTGGCCGCCGCCATGCGCCACCTGTTCACCGACACGCACAACGTCGCCGAGGGCGCGGGGGCGGCGGCGCTGGCCGCCGCGCTGCAGGAGCGCGCGTCCCTGCGCGGGCAGAACGTGGGCCTGGCCCTGACCGGTGGCAATGTGGACGCCGCGGTGTTCGCCGGCGTGTTGGCCGGGCGCGACTGAGCTACACAATTGATAGCACCCGTCGCCCCTGTGACAAGTGGCGATGGCGACCTTTGGTCACAATCGCGCCCATGGGAACCCTCTACCTTGTGCGCCACGGCCAGGCCTCGTTTGGCGCGGACGACTACGACCAGCTCAGCCCCCTGGGCCGCCAGCAGGCGGTGCGCCTGGGCACGTACTGGCGCGAGCACGGCCAGCGCTTCGACGCCGTGCTCCTGGGCACGCTGCGCCGCCATGTGCAAACGCTGGAAGGCATCGCCGAGGGCCTGCCGGGCCTGCCCGAACCCATCGCCCTGCCCGGCCTGAACGAGTACGACAGCCACGCGCTGATCCGCGCCATCCACACCGAGCCGCTGCAAAAGCCCGACACGCCCGAGCTGTACCGCCACCATTTCCGCCTGCTGTGCGACGCCATTGCGCAGTGGATGGCCGGCGTCATCAGCCCGCGGGGCATGCCGAGCTGGGAAGAGTTCGCGGCCGGCGTGCGCGCTGCGCTCGACAAGGTGCGCCACGAACACGCGGGCCAGAACGTGCTGCTGGTGAGCAGCGGCGGCCCCATTTCTACCGCCGTGGGCGAGGTGCTGGGCACGGCGCCGGAGGTGACCATCGCGCTGAACATGCGCATCCGCAACAGCGCGGTGACCGAGTTCAGCGTCAGCCCCAAGCGGATGATGCTGCAGACCTTCAACACCTTGCCGCACCTCAATGGGGCGGAGCATGCGGGGATGATTACGCACGCTTGATTTGGGCTCTGATGCTTGCTGGGATTGCGTTAGCAGCTATCTTTTTCATAGCATTTCTGGGGGCTTGGCGAAGGGCGGAGGCCGGGTCTCGGCCCGGCGGCCGACTCACTTTCTTTCGCTTCGCCGAAAGAAAGTAAGCAAAGAAAGGGCGACCCTCAGTCTGCGACCCCTGCGCTGCGCTCCGGGGCAAACCTGCGTCGGGGCGCTTGCGGGGTGCGCCGCATAACTCACTGCGCGCCTGCGGCGCTCCGTTCAGACAAATGCGGCGAGTCAGATGACGAAGCATGCGCGCTGGCGCGCGCATGCCCACCCCGCAAACACCCCGCCGCAGGCGCAGCCACAAGGGGTTGCAGTCCTCACGGGCCATCGCTACGCTCGGCCTGACGGTCGCGACGCGCAGCGCCTGCGCGTTGGGGGCCGAGCGCAGCGATGGCCCGAATGGCACCAAGCCCTTAGACCGTGCCGAGAAGCGCAGCGCGTGGGGCGGGCTGGCGCCGCAGGACGCCAGCCTTCGTGGTCTGGATTGCCGCATTTGTTTGAACGGAGCGCCGCAGGCGCGCAGTGAGTTATGCGGCACGCCCCGCGCGCGAGCATCGCAGGGCAGCCCGCAGCGCAGCGAAGGGCCACGGGCTTCAGGGTCGCCCTTTCTTTGCTTACTTTCTTTCGGCGAAGCGAAAGAAAGTGAGTCGGCCGCCGGGCCGAGACCCGGCCTCCGCCCTTCGCCAAGCCCCCAGAACAACTATAAAAAAGATAGCAGTTCGCGCAATCCCAGAAAGCGATAGCACCGAAAAGAGCCCCCAACTAAGAGAACGCCCCCTTCTCCACCACCGTCCCCACCGGCAGCGCACACAGCTCCTGCAGCAGCAGCGCCAACTGCGCCCCCGCAGCCTCCACCACGGCCCGCCCCTTCTGCGCCGTCGCCCCGGCCGCATTGCCCACGGCCCCCGCCGGGTGGTAGTCCTGCATGGCCCAGCCCATCTTGGCGCTCTTGCCGTTGCCCAGCAGGGCGTAGCGCCCGGCGCGGTCCTGCGAGCTGGAGCGGAAGTCCTGCGCCTGCTCCATGCGCACCGTCTGCGGCGCCAGGTGCAGCATCATCGAGGTCTCGATCTCCCCGGCGTGGATACCGAAGCGGTGCTCCTCGGCGCTGAACTGAGCCTGCACCGCATCGGGCAGGGGCAGGCTGAACCAACTGCTGCTGTAGGTGAGCAGGCCGTGGTGCTGGCGTAACTCGCGCGCCACGATGTCCATCACGCTGACCTGGCCGCCGTGGCCGTTGAGCAGCAGCAGCTTCTTCACCCCGGCGCGCGCCACGCAGGCGCCGATCTCGGTCCACAGCGCGATCACCGTGGCGGGCGCCAGCGACAGCGTGCCAGGGTAGGCCAGGTGCTCGGTGCTCAGGCCCACCACCTGCGGCGGCAGGAACAGCACGGGCAGATCGGCGGGCAGCCGCGGCAGCGCGGCGTCGACCACGCCCTGCAGGAGCGTGGCGTCCACGCTCAGCGGCAGGTGCGGCCCGTGCTGCTCGACGGCGGCCACGGGCAGCACGGCCACGGCCTGCGCGGCCAGGGGGCCATCGCGCAGTTGCGCGAAGTCGCGCGTGGTGAGCTCGTGCCAGAAACGCGAGGGCAGGGAGAAGGCGGCAGCGGTCATGCCGCCATGGTAGTGCAGGCGCCGGCGCGTCAGGCCAGCACGATCTCGTCCTGGTGGTTGGCGATGTGCCAGGCATGCGCGCGGGCGTACTGCGCCTTGTCCAGACGGCCGTAGGCGAAATGCGGCGCCAGCGCGCCGCCGTGCCCTTCGAAGCGCGCGATGGCCGCGCGCAAGCGCGCCATGGAGGCCGCCAGGTCGCCGGGCAGGGTGAGCGCGGGCGCACCGGGAATGGGCTCGTCCAGCCCATGGTGCATGCGGCCGCGCCACTGGAAGACGGCGAAAGCCGCCGCGCCCACGGTGTTCTGGAACAGCGCGCTGCGCGGCTGGGGGTAGCCGTCCAGGCTCATCTCTATGCTTTGCGCCAGGTGCTCCAGCACGGCCGGCAGAGGCCAGGCGCCGGTGGCGCGGGCGCCCCGGGCGGCGGCCACGCGGTCGAGCCAGCGCAGCGCGTCCTGCAGGCGGTCCACCTGGGGCAGGTCGGCGCGGGCGGCCAGGGGGGTCAGGGCCAGCGGCGCCTGCAGCAGGGTGCGTCGTTTCATGCCGCGCATGGTAGGGCGGCACACGTTTTTTTGCACGGCACTGCCGCTACCATGGCGCCATGACCGAAGAACTGTTCCGCCAGGATGCCTCTCTGCGCGAATGCGGCGCGCGCATCACCGCTCTCTCCGAGGCCGGCATCGAGCTCGACCGCACCGTGTTCTACCCCCTGGGCGGCGGCCAGGCCGGCGACAGCGGCGTGCTGGTGCTGGCGGGCGGCGCCCTGCTCGCCATTGCCGACACGCGCAAGGCCAAGGACGCCGAGGGCCAGCCCACGGGCGGCATCGTGCATGTGCCCGCGCCAGGGCAGGAGGCGCTGCTGGCGCAGCTCGCCCCCGGCCAGGCCGTGACCGCGCGCATCGATGGCGAACGCCGCCACCGCATGATGCGCCTGCACACCGCCAGCCACCTGCTGTGCCATCTGGTGCCCCACCTGGTCAACGGCTGCTCCATCACGCCCGACTACGCGCGCCTGGACTTCGCCACGGCCGAGCCCATCGACAAGGAGCAGCTCACCGCCGGCCTGGCCGCGCTGGTGGCGGCCGCGCACCCGGTAACGGTGGCGTCGATCAGCGACGCCGAACTCGACGCCAACCCCCAGCTCGTCAAGAGCATGAGCGTGCAGCCGCCGCGCGGCACGGGGCGCATCCGCACCATCCGCATCGGCGCCGAGGGTGGCCCGCTCATCGACCTGCAGCCCTGCGGCGGCACGCATGTCGCCCACACGGCCGAGATCGGCGCCGTGGCCGTCACCAAGGTCGAGAAAAAGAGCGCCAACACGCGCCGCGTAGTGCTGAGCTTCGTCGCCTGAACGGGCGCCGCCGCCCGCCCCGCGGCTGGCCGACAATACGCCCTGGTGCAGCGGCGGCCCGGCCCCGGGGGCAGCGCCCCGCCGGAACCAAAGCCCCGCGCCACGCTCCCACAGGACGACCATGTCCCGCATTCGCCTCCACCGCTTTTTGCTCGCTCTTTTTTTCATAGCTGCCAGCGCAGCATGGACGTGCGCAAGCGCCCAATTGAACCTGAAAACGGCAGACGCCCCCGGCAGCACGGCGGGCACGCCGCAGGTGCAGGCCGAACTGCTCGCCCACACCCCCGAGGGCCTGGGCCCGGGCCGGCCCATGTGGCTGGGCCTGCGCCTGCGCCACGCCCCGGACTGGCACACCTACTGGAAGAACCCAGGCGACTCGGGCCTGCCCACCGAGTTGCGCTGGGAACTGCCCGCGGGCCTGGAGGCGGGCGCCGTCGCCTGGCCCGTGCCGCGCCTGATCCGTGTCGGCAGCCTGGCCAACTATGGCTACGACGGCGACGTGCTGCTGGCCGTGCCCCTGCAGGCGGCGCAGGAGCTGACCCCAGCGCCCGCCGGCCCAGGCACGGTGCGCGTGGCCCTGCACGCCAGTTGGCTGGCCTGCCGCGTGGAGTGCATCCCGCAGGAGGCCCGCCTGGCCCTGGACCTGCCCGTGCAAGGCTCCACCGCCATGCACGCCGCAGCCTTTGAGGCGGCGCAGGCCGCGCTGCCCGCCAGCCTGCGCGCCGCCAGCACGGCGCGCGTGCAGGGCGAGCGCCTGCACCTGAGCGTGCACGGCCTGCCCGAGGGGCTGCGTGGCCAGCAGCTCCAGGTGTTTGCCGAAACCCCGGCCGTGCTCGTGCCCGCCGCCCTGCCCGGCAAGGACTGGACGCAGGCCTGGGACGGCGCCGTCTGGACGGCCGACCTGCCCCTCTCGCCCGAGCGCGGCGCCAGCCCCGGCCAACTGCCGCTGGTGCTGGCCCCGGCGGCCGGGCAGCCCGCCCCGGCACCGGGGACGCCGACGGGCTGGCACACCGTGGCCAACGTGGAGGGCCACTGGACGGCCAGCGCCGCACCGGCCGGCGTCTCGCCCGCGCTGGCGGCCGCGCTGCAGGCCAACCAGGCGCAGGCAGGCGCCGCAGCGGGCGCCGCAGGCAGCGGCGGCTCGCTCTGGGCGGCGCTGCTGGGCGGCCTGCTGGGCGGTCTGCTGCTCAACCTCATGCCCTGCGTGTTCCCGGTGCTGGCCATCAAGCTCATGGGGTTTGCGCGCCACGGCAACCACCTGCGCGCCCAGCGCCTGGGCGGCCTGGCCTACACGGCCGGAGTGGTGCTGTCCTTCCTGGCGCTGGGCGGGCTGCTGCTGGCCCTGCGCGCCGCGGGCGAGCAGCTCGGCTGGGGTTTTCAGCTCCAGTCGCCCGCCATCGTGGCGCTGCTCGCGGCCTTGTTCACCCTCATCGGCCTGAACCTGGCGGGCGTGTTCGAGTTCGGCCATTTCCTGCCCCAGCGCTGGGCCACGCTGCAGGCGCGCCACCCGGCGGCGGACGCCTTCCTCACCGGGGTGCTGGCGGTGGCCATCGCCTCGCCGTGCACCGCCCCCTTCATGGGCGCGGCGCTGGGCTTTGCCGTGGGCCTGCCCGCCGCACAGGCGCTGGCCGTGTTCGGCGCCCTGGGCGTGGGCATGGCCCTGCCCTACCTGCTGGCGGCCTGGCTGCCCGCCGTGGTGCGCTGGCTGCCGCGCCCCGGCGCCTGGATGGACACCTTCCGCCGCGCCATGGCCTTTCCCATGTTCGCCACCGTGGTGTGGCTGGTGTGGGTGCTGGGCCAGCAAAGCGGCATCGACGGCGCGGGGGCCCTGCTGGCCCTGCTGCTGGCCGGCAGCAGCGTGGTGTGGGCGCTGACGCTGCGCGGTCGCACGCGCACCGTGCTCGCTACCGCGTTGATCGCACTGAGCGCCTGGCTGGCGGCCGCCATGGGCCCCAGCGTGCTGCAACCGGCCGAGGCGGCCACGGTACCCGCGCGCACCGCCGCCGGCGCGGGCAGCGCCGCCTGGCAGCCCTGGTCGGCCCAGCGCGTGCAGGAGCTCACGGCCGCCGGGCAGCCGGTGTTCATCGATTTCACGGCCGCCTGGTGCATCACCTGCCAGTACAACAAGCGCAACGCCCTGGCCGACCGCGCCGTGCTGGCCGACTTTGCCGCCAAAAACGTGACCCTGCTGCGCGCCGACTGGACGCGCCGCGACAGCGCCATCACCGCCGCCCTGGCCGAGCTGGGGCGCAGCGGCGTGCCGGTGTACGTGCTGCTGGCGCCGGGGCGCGATCCCGTGGTGCTGAGCGAAGTGCTGAGCGTGCAGGAGCTGCGCGCGGCCTTGGCGGCACTCACCCCCTGAGCCGGCCGCCGCGCCCCGCACGGAGCGCCCCCCCGCCGCACGCGGGGTTTTGTAGTCAGGCTGTCACATCCGGCTGTTGCAATGGCCCCAAGCCACTGGCGCCTTCCTGGCGAAGGCGCCGATGCGCTTGCCTTTTCAACACCATCACCGGAAATCGAACCCATGAAGAAATCCCTGATCGCCCTGGCCCTGTGCGGCTCGGCCGCGGGCATTGCCTCGGCCCAATCCAGCGTCACCCTGTACGGACGCGCCGACGCCGGTCTGGGCCAGCCTTTTGGCGGCAAGACGCAGATGATCAACAGCTACAAGGAAACCTCCATGCTGGGTGTGCGCGGCCAGGAGGATCTGGGCGGCGGCCTGAAGGCCTCTTTCAATTTCGAGCAAGGCATTGACATCGAAAACGGTGCCGCGGCCAACGGCTGGAACCGCGCCGCCTGGGTGGGCATCGGCGGCGGCTTCGGCGAAGTCAGCATGGGCCGCATGACCACGCCGCAGAACCGCACCATGGGCGTGTTCGACCTCAACGGCACGGCCAACAACACCTCGGCGCTGAAGAACCTCGGTCTGGACGCCAACGGCTCCCTGGGCGGCAACCGCGCCAACAGCCAATTCATGTTCACCTCGCCCAACCTGAGCGGCTTCCAGGCGCGCGCCTCGCTGGTCATGAAGGAAGACAAGGGCGCCGCTCCGGCCGCCGGCACGGCCGACACGCGCAAGAACTCGTACCAGCTCGCTGCCAGCTACAAGAGCGGCCCGTTGACGCTGGGCGCCGTCGTGCAGAGCAAGATGGCCGAAGGCGCCAGCCACCGCACCGGCTACGCGCTGGGCGCACGCTACGACTTCCCCTCCTTCCAGGTCAGCGCGCTGTACACGCAGGACGAGTCGCGCAACACGGGCAAGGGCTTCGGCCTGGGCGTGGCCGTGCCCCTGGGCGCGGTGGTGCTGGGCGCGCAGGTGGCCCGCGTGACGGACAACCCCAACCCCGCGCGCGACGGCGCCACGGCCTACGAGCTGTTCGCCAACTACCGCCTGTCCAAGCGCACCACGCTCTACGCGGGCTACGGCGGCCTCAACAGCGCCGGCAAGGCGGTCAAGGGCGTGACCGGCTCCAACACCTTCGGCCTGGGCCTGGTGCACCGGTTCTGAGCCGCGGGGCCACTGCCATGCCCCGCGCCCGAGTCGGCGACAATCGGGGCATGAGCTTCGTCCCCCTTTCCAACGACACCTTCCTGCGCGCCTGCCGGCGCCAGGCCACCGACTACACGCCCCTGTGGCTGATGCGCCAGGCGGGCCGCTACCTGCCGGAATACAAGGCCACGCGCGCCCAGGCCGGCAGCTTCATGGGCCTGGCGATGAATGTGGACTTCGCCACCGAGGTGACGCTGCAGCCGCTCGAGCGCTTCCCGCTCGATGCGGCCATTTTGTTCAGCGACATCCTCACCGTGCCCGACGCCATGGGCCTGGGCCTGTCGTTCGCCGAGGGCGAGGGCCCGCGCTTCGCCCAGTCGGTGCGCACCGAATCCGACGTGGCCCGGCTCGCCGTGCCCGACCTGGACAAGCTGCGCTACGTGTTCGACGCCGTCACCAGCATCCGCAAGGCCTTGAACGGCCGCGTGCCGCTGATCGGCTTCTCGGGCAGCCCCTGGACGCTGGCCTGCTACATGGTCGAGGGCAAGGGCAGCGACGACTACCGCCAGGTCAAGACGCTGATGTACAGCCGCCCGGACCTGATGCACCGCATCCTGGCCGTGAACGCCGACGCCGTGGCGCAGTACCTCAACGCCCAGATAGCCGCGGGCGCCCAGGCCGTGATGGTGTTCGACTCGTGGGGCGGCGTGCTGGCCGACGGGTGCTTCCAGGACTTCAGCCTCGCATACACCAAGCGCGTGCTCGCGCAGCTCCAGCGCACGGGCGTGGACGGGCAGGACGTGCCGCGCATCGTCTTCACCAAGGGCGGCGGCATCTGGCTCGACGACATGAAGGACATGGACTGCGAGGTGCTGGGCCTGGACTGGACGGCCAACCTGGGCAAGGCGCGCGCCATCGTCGGAGGCCCCGTGGGCGGCCCGGGCAAGGCGCTGCAGGGCAACATCGACCCCAACGTGCTGTTCGCCCCCCCGGCGCAGATCGTCACCCAGGTGCGCGCCGTGCTCGACAGCTTCGGCACGCCGCACACCGACCCATCCACCGCCGGCCCCACGCACATCTTCAACCTGGGCCACGGCATCAGCCAGTTCACTCCGCCCGAGCATGTGGCCGCACTGGTGGAAGCCGTGCACAGCCACTCGCGCGCGCAGCGCCAGCGCTGAGCCCCCGGGCGGCGGGCACACTGGACTTATGCACACATTCCCTGGAGCGGGGAGTGCGTCATCCGGGACTTCCCGCAGGCGCCCGTGCCTGCGCCCCTGGGCGGCCGCAGCACGCAAGTGCTTGATGGATAAGGATTTTCAAAAATGCCGGTTTTGCGTGCAATCCGTGTCCAGCACGCAGTGGCGCGGCTTGCGGGCCGCTCTCCCACGCTCATCCACATAGTTATCCACAGAATCCGTGGATACCGGCAAAAACCCTTTGTTCATCAGGCACTTGCATGCCAATGTGAAGAAAATGAGTGAATCCGGGCCGCGCCGGCAGTGTTTTGCAGCCGCGTGTCAAGGCTTGACAAGCACGATCTTCCACAGTTATGCACACTTTTGCGGGAGCGGCGTCTGTGGATTCGTGGCACGATCCCACCCGCGCCAAGGCGCGTTGTTACAGCGCAAGTCATTGATATATAAAGATTTTCAAGATACATGTAACAAACACTCTGGGTCTTGACCGCCATCAGCCTCCCGCAGCGTGGACTCCGGCATGCGGGATGTCAACAAAGTTATCCACATACCGGCTCACCCCTTGGAAATCAACGACTTGGATGCCTCGCCCCACCCGGCACCGGCCACGGACGGCGTGGTCCGCGTGGCCGTGCACACCCCTGCGCACAGCGGGGTGGACGAGCTGCTGAGCTACGCCAGCGCGCAGCCCCTGGCGCCCGGGACCCTGGTGCGCGTGCCGCTGGGGCGGCGCGAGGTGCTGGGCATCGTCTGGGACGAGGCGCCGGCAGGCGCCAGCGCCGCCCCGGCGGTGGCGCTCAAGCCCGTGGCCGCCGTGCTGGACGGCATCGCGCCGCTCGATGCCGCCTGGCGCCGCCTCGTGGGCTTTGCCGCGCGCTACTACCAGCGCAGCCTGGGCGAGATCGCGCTCGCCGCCCTGCCGCCGCAACTGCGCGACCTGGGCCCCGAGCAACTGGCGCGCCGCCTGCGCCGCCCTGCAGCCCCGCCGGTGGCGCCTGAGACTACTGATTTGATAGCACTTAGCGCAGAGCAGGAAAGCGCCAAGGCCGAAATTCTCTCCCAACCTGGCCCCTTTCTGCTGTTCGGCAGCACGGGCAGCGGCAAGACCGAGGTCTACCTGCGCTGCGTGCAGGAGCTGCTGGCGCACAACAGCGCGGCCCAGGCGCTGGTGATGGTGCCCGAGATCAACCTCACGCCCCAGCTTGAAGAGCGCTTCACGGCGCGTTTCGGCGCGGGCGCCGTGGTCTCGCTGCACAGCGGCATGACGCACCCGCAGCGCCTCAAGAGCTGGCTGGCGGCGCACAGCGGGCAGGCGCGCATCGTGCTGGGCACGCGCATGGCGGTGTTCGCCTCCCTGCCGCAGTTGGCCCTCATCGTGGTCGACGAAGAGCACGACCCGAGCTACAAGCAGCAGGAGGGCGCGCGCTACTCGGCGCGCGACCTGGCCCTCTGGCGCGGCCGCGAGCAAGGGGCCCGGGTCGTGCTGGGCTCGGCCACGCCCTCGCTGGAGAGCTGGCACGCCAGCCGCCGGCCCACGCCCGAGGACCCCGCGGGCGGGCGCTACCAGCGCCTGTGCATGCCCAGCCGCATCGGCGCGGGGGCCCTGGCGCGCGTGCGCCGCGTGGACATGGGCCACCAGCCGCGCGGCACGGTGTTCTCGGCGCCCCTGCTGGCCGCGCTGCAGGAGCGCGTGGCGCGCGGCGAGCAAAGCCTGGTGCTGCTCAACCGGCGCGGCTACGCGCCCGTGCTGCATTGCCAGGACTGCGGCTGGAAAAGCGACTGCCCGCACTGCAGCGCGCACCAGGTGTTCCACAAGACCGACCGCACGCTGCGCTGCCACCACTGCGGCGCCGCGCAGCGCGTGCCGCGCGCCTGCCCGGCCTGCGGCAGCCCGGACATCGCCACCCTGGGCCGGGGCACGGAGCAACTGGAGGAACAGCTCGCCACCCTGCTCGCCGGTGTGCAGCGCCCCGACGGCACGCCCGTGCGCGTGGTGCGCATCGACGCCGACACCACCCGCGCCAAGGGCGCGCTGCAAAGCCAGCTCGCGCAGGTGCACGCGGGGGCAGTGGACGTGCTCGTGGGCACGCAGATGATCGCCAAGGGGCACGACTTTCGCCGCGTCACCCTGGTGGCGGCCGTGCAGCCCGACGGCGCGCTGTTCTCCAGCGACTTCCGCGCTCCCGAGCGCCTGTTCGCCCTGCTGGAGCAGGCCGCCGGCCGTGCCGGGCGCGACGCCGCCTACCTGGCCGCGCAGGGCACGCAGTGCGAGATGTGGGTACAGACCGCGCACCCCCAGCATGCCGTGTACGAGGCCCTGCGCACGCACGACTACGCCGCCTTTGCGGCGCAGCAATTGCGCGAGCGCCACGAGGCCGGCCTGCCCCCCTTTGCCTACCAGGCCCTGGTGCGCGCCGACGCGCGCACGCAGGACGCCGCCCAGGCCTTTCTGCGGGCCGCCAGCCAGGCCGCGCAGGACGCGGCCCTGCCCGGGGTGGAGCAAGTCACGCTCTACCCGCCCGTGCCGCTGGCAGTACAGCGTGTGGCCAATGTGGAGCGCGCGCAAATGCTGCTGGAGAGCCCCAGCCGCGCCGCCCTGCAGCGCCTGCTGGCCGCCTGGCAGCCCCTGCTGCACGCCGAGCGCCGGCAGCACAAGGGGCTGATCCGCTGGCTGGTGGACGTGGACCCGCTGGCGATTTGAACGTCAAGGAGCCTCTGCACGAATCGTCGCGCCGTGTGCACAAGCGCCAGCAGCTACCCAATCAATAGCACTCAAGCCCACAACGCCACAGCCGCCGAGAAGCTCAGAAAGGCCAGCGCCGTGGACACCAGGATGATGCGTGCCACGCGCCCGGTGTGCGCGCCGTACTTTTCTGCCAGCAGCGAGACATTGCTCGCGCTGGGCAGGGCCGCCACCAGCACCAGCACCGTGAGCGCGAATGGCGACAGCGGCACGCCCAGGGCCATGGCCGCATGCCCCGCGCCCCACACCAGCAGCGGGTGGACGACCAGCTTGGCCAGCGCCACGGGCACGTAGGCGCGCGCGGGCACCTGGTCGTGCTGGTTCATCTGCGAGCGTGCCAGCACGGCGCCGATGGTGAACAGGGCCACGGGCGAGGCCGCGTCGGCCAGCATGGCCACGGTCTTGTCCAGCGGGCCGGGCAGGCCCCAGCCCAGGGCCGAAGCCAGCGCCCCCAGGCCTATGGCCCAGGGCAGCGGGTTGCTCAGCACCCCGCGCAGGGCCTGGCGCAGCGCCACGGCCGCGCCATGCGCGCCCGCGCCTTCCAGGCGCGAGAGCGCGATGCACAGCGAGGTGGTGAGCACCATGTCCACCACCATGGTGACGATGACCGGCCCGGCGCTGGACGCTCCCAGCAGCGCCACGAGCAGGGGCACGCCCATGAAGCCCGAGTTGGGAAACGCCGCCACCAGCGCGCCGAAGGCGGCGTCGTTCCAGCCGATGCGTCCGCCGCGCGTGGCCGCCACCGTGCCGCCCACCATGAGCAGGGCGCACAGCAGGTACACCCCCGCCACGGCCGGGTCCAGCAGTTGCGCAATCGGCGTGCTGGCGCCAAAGCGGTAGAGCATGCACGGCAGTGCAAAGTACAGCACGAAGGCGTTGAGCCCCGGAATGGCCGGTTGCGGCAGCACGCCGCGCCACGCGGCCAGGTAGCCGCAAAGCACGAGCGCGAAGAAGGGGAAGGTGACGAGCAGGACGGAAAGCACGGTGCCGATTGTGCCGCCCGCCCAGGCATCCGGGCGCCAGCCCAGCGGCCCCGCCTGGGCATGCTGGCGCCCCACCAGGGGCGCGGTGCATACTGCGCAGGTTCTGCCCTGCTGCACGCCCATGATGTTTGCCGACGAATCCTCCCTGTCCCCGCCGTGGGCCGCCGCCACAGTCGCCGTGGCGAGTCTGCTGGCCAACCACCTGTGGCAGTCGTGGTTCTCCCAGGCCGACGGCATGACGGGCTTTGTGCTCATGTTCGCCTGCCTGCTCGGCTGGCCGCTGACCACGGGGCTGATCGCCATGCTGCTGGGCGGCGTCCTCGGGCTCTGGGAAGACCACCCCGTGCTGCGCCTGGCCGTGCTCTCGGGCGTGGTCGGAGCGACCCTCGCTGTGTACGGCATGCCCCGCCTGTGGAACCTGCTGGTCTGCGCCGCCGTCGCCATCACCGTGGGACTGCGCCTGCGGCGCACCGCGCAGGACGAGGCCGACCTGAAGAGCCTTTGAATGGCCACCCGGGAAGCACCGCCGCCGGGGCTGCTCGAAGGCTTTTCCGCGCCGCTGTGGGAGCGCCTGCGGCTGGACCGGTTGCGGCCGCTGTCGATCGTGCGCGGCCAGCACCGCGGCCATGACTGGATAGCCGTCGAACTGGAGCACGGCCCCACGGGTCTGTTCTCTACCGGCGCACCGTCGACCGAGACCACCACCGTGTTCGTGGTGCGCTTGCCCCGCCAGTCTGCCGGGTGGTATCTGCCGGACGACCGCATCACGGCCACGCAGCAGGTCTGCGTGGACGACGAACATGTCTACGCCGCCGCCCTGGGCCAGCGCCCGCGCGTGCGCGACTGGCGCCGCTGGCTGGACACCGCCATCGACGCGGCCCAGGAAGTGGTGCGCACCGAAGGCCAGCGCCCGGCGGCGGACACCGCCCAGGCCGCGCGCCCCTGGAACCCGCACGACCGCCGCTGGGTGCTGGCGTGGGCGGTGCTGACGGTGCCCCTGGCTTTCATGCTGCTGGCGGTGCTCATGGACGCCTTCCAGGAATGGCGCAGCCTGGGCGCCATCGTCTGGTGCGATTCCCGCACGCACCTGGGCTCCACGCTGCGCGGCTGGAAGGCGGCGGCCTGCTTCGGCCTGTTGCTGCTGCCGCTGGCGGGCCTGCTGCAGCTCGCGCGGACCAGCGTGGTGCACATCCATACACCGGGCTTCGCCCTTCGGCTGAACCTGCAGGGCGTGGCGCTGGCCGGTGTGTCGCTGCTGGTGCTCTACGCGTTGCAGGCGCTGATGGCGTCGGCGCGCGGCCCGTGCTGAGCGGTCACGCTTTTTCAGGCGTTTTGGCCCTCATGGACCCACGGAGAAAGCGCCTTAAGCTATCGAATCAATAGCACACAACCCGCCTGCACAATGGTATCCGAGAAGCGCAAAAAGGCCCGCGCGGTGGACACCAGGATGGGTGCATACACGCGTCCACTGGCGGCACCGCGCTTCTCGGCCAGCGGGCCTGGAGCGCGAAAGGGCGGAGAGGCGCCCTGCAGGCCGGACAGCACGGACCCGCAGGGGACGCCCGCCCGCTCGGGCAGGCAGGGGGCGGGCCCCCGCCGCACCCTGGGGCCCGGATGTCAGCGGAGCTTGAGCGCCTCGGCCTCGGCCGCGCACTGGCGCGTGGTACCGCGCCCGCTGGCGCGCAGCGCGCGGATCTCGCCGGCCGCCGCCTGCATCTGCGCCAGGAACACCGGGTCGGCGTGCAGGCGCGCCACGGCGGCGGCGCCCATCACGCGGCCCGCGTCCACGTCGCTCTGCCAGTGCACGCCACACACCACGCGGCTCTGGCCGAAGGCGTGGCCGCGCGCGATCAGCGCGTCGCTGCGCTCGGGCATCAGCTCGGCCAGCACCAGCGCCCAGCCCCAGCCCAACGCGCTGTGGCCCGAGGGGTAGGAGCCATCCTTGACGAGGCGCGGCTCGTCCTGCGGCGTGCAGGTGGCCTCCTTGTGCACCACGAAGGGCCGCGTGCGCTGGTAGTGGTCCTTGGCGCCGTAGGTCGCCAGGCCGGCATCAACCAGCGTGCGGCGCAGCAGGGTGTAGAGGTGGGGCGTGGTCTCTGGGGTGATGTCGAGCCCGGCGGCGCAGGCGAAAGTGCCGGCGGCGGCGGGAAAGTCCAGGCGCGCGTCGCTCGCCGCCAGCGCGCCGCGCGGCGTGGCCAGCAGCGCCCGGGTGGCGCGGTAGGCGGCCTGGTCCGCTTCAAGCGCGGCCGAGCCCGCGGCGGGCGGGGGCGGCAGCAGGCCCAGACTGTCGGGCACGGCCTTACGGTCCAAATACCCCTTGAGCATGCCGGGGCGCAGCTCGCCGATGTCGGCCGGCGCGGTGGGGGGCTGCGGGCCGGCGCAGGCCGAGAGCAGCGCCAGCAGGGCAACGGCGGCCAGGCCGCCCAGGGTGCGTGCGGGGGTCATGGGAACGTCTCCTTGTGTGTTTTTCGCGGTTGTCACGGCCCAGGCAGGTCGCCCGGACGCCGTCCAGCATAGGCGGGCAAAAGTGTCCGACATGTTACGGCGGTGACAAGCCATGTGCGTGCCCGGCGCGGGGCAGGGGTTTGCCACCATGCGAAAAACGCAGTCCGGGGGCGCCGGTATCATTGCGCGCTCCGTTCCCCCGCCCTCCCGTTTTTCCCCTCCCCCATGTCCGCAGGTCTCAACCTCGCCCAGCTTCAGGCCGTCCATTACACCGAGGGCCCCTGCCTGGTGCTGGCCGGCGCCGGCTCGGGCAAGACGCGGGTGATCACGCACAAGATCGCGCACCTGATCGAGAAGGGGCTGGAGCCCAAGCGCATCGCCGCCATCACCTTCACCAACAAGGCGGCGGCCGAAATGCGCGAACGTGCCAAGGGGCTGATTGGCCGCGCGGCCAAGGACGTGCTGGTGTGCACCTTCCACGCGCTGGGCGTGCGCATGGTGCGCGAGGACGGCAAGGTGCTGGGCCTCAAGCCCCAGTTCAGCATCCTCGACCAGGATGACGTGACCAGCATCCTCAAGGACGCCGCCGGCGGCACCACCGACGCCGCCACCGCGCGCCAGTGGCAGTGGACCATCAGCCTGTGGAAGAACATGGGGCTGAACGCCACGCAGGCGCTGGCCCAGGCCAAGGACGACCACGAGCGCAGCATCGCCCTCATCATGCAGCGCTACGAGGAGCGCCTGGCGGCCTACCAGAGCGTGGACTTTGACGACCTGATCGGCATGCCGCTCAAGCTCCTGCGCGACCACCCCGAGGTGCGCGCCAAGTGGCAGGCCGCACTGGGCCATGTGCTGGTGGACGAATACCAGGACACCAACGCCACGCAGTACGAGCTGCTCAAGCTCCTGGTGGGCGAACGCGGGCGCTTCACCGCCGTGGGCGACGACGACCAGTCCATCTACGGCTGGCGCGGCGCCACGCTGGACAACCTCAAAAAATTGCCGGTGGACTTTCCCGCGCTCAAGGTCATCAAGCTGGAGCAGAACTACCGCTCCACCTCGGCCATCCTGCGCGCGGCCAACAACGTCATCGGGCCCAACCCCAAGCTCTTCCCCAAGACGCTGTTCAGCGAACTGGGCGAGGGCGAACCCGTGCGCGTGGTCGATGCCGACAGCGAGGAGCACGAGGCCGAGCGCGCCGTGGCGCGCCTGCAGGGCCTGCGCGCCGCCGCCAACCCGCCGCCGGACTGGAAGAGCTTCGCCATCCTGTACCGCGCCAACCACCAGGCCAAGCCGTTCGAGAAGGCGCTGCGCAAGGCCGGCATTCCCTACAAGGTGTCGGGCGGCACGAGCTTCTTCGACCGCGCCGAGATCCGCGACCTGTGCGCCTGGTTCCGGCTGTGGAGCAACCAGGACGACGACCCGGCCTTCCTGCGCGCCATCAGCAACCCCAAGCGCGGCATCGGCCACACCACGCTGGGCCAGCTCGGCGCCTTCGCCGCCGCGCACCACACCAGCCTGTTCGCCGCGCTGTTCTCCCCCATGCTGCCCGCCGCCCTGCCGCGGCGCGCGCTCGACGGCCTGCACGAATTCGGCCGCTACGTGAACGACCTGGAATACCGCGCGCGCCAGACCCTGGGCGCCGAGAGCGCCCGCAGCTTCCTCGCCGAATGGCTGCAGGAGATCGGCTACGAAAAGCACCTCTACGACGGCGAGGACAGCGAGAAGGTGGCGGCCGCGCGCTGGAGCAATGTGCTGGAGTTCTGCGACTGGATGGCGCAACGCGCCGGCGGCCAGATCGATGACACGGCCGGCGCCACCACGCAGATGGAGACCAAGAGCCTGCTGGAGGTGGCGCAGAACATCGCCCTGCTGTCCACCCTGTCGGACCGCGAGAAGGACCAGGACGTGGTGACGCTGTCCACCCTGCACGCCTCCAAGGGCCTGGAGTGGCCGCACGTCATCCTGGCCGGCGTGACCGAGGGCATGCTGCCCTTCAAGCTCGACGATGACGAGGGCCGACAGCAGAAGGTGAGCGACGACATCGCCCAGCGCCTGCAGGAGGAGCGCCGCCTGATGTACGTGGGCATCACGCGCGCCCAGCGCACGCTGGCCGTGAGCTGGACGAAAAAACGCAAGAAGGGCCGCGAGATGGTGGCCGCCCAGCCCAGCCGTTTCATCGCCGAGATGGCGCTGGACAAGACCACCGCGCGCGAGGACCCGCGCGAGAAGCTCAAGGCCTTGCGCGCCGAGTTTGCGCGCAAGGCGCAGGAGCGCACGGCAGCGCCCGGCTGATGCGTGTTGCTACATATTTCATAGCTTCTCACGCTTACCTGGAAAGCGCGCAAGGCATTATTCATGAATAATCCGGTCATGACTGCACGCCCCTTTCTCGCCGCCCGCGCCCCCCTGGCCTGCACCCTGGCATTGCTGACGCCGCTGGCGCTGGCGCAAGCCGCCCCCCCGGAGGGACCCGCGTCCATGGCCTGGCAGCGCTGCACCGCCCTGGGCGAGGCCGCCGCACGCCTGGCCTGCTTCGACGCCTGGGCCGGGCAGCAGGCCGGGCCGGCGCCGGGGACAGCCGCTGCACCGTCCGCCGCCAGCCTGCCGCCGCCCAGCCCCGTGGACACCACGCTGCCCGCCACGCGCCTGATCGAGGTGGCGCGCGTCGATGGCTGCCGCGACCCGCAGTACTCGGAGCTGGCCCGCTTCTGGGAGCTCGAAAGCGGCAGCAGTTGCGGCGTGCTGCGCTTTCGCGGCTACCGGCCCATGACGGCCGCGGTGGTGGCCTCGGACGGCGTGAACCGCCAGCCCGGCTCGACCGCCCCCGGCCACACCGCCGCCGAGCCCGTGGCCTACCGCGGCACCGAGGCGCGCATCCAGCTCTCGGTGCGCACCAAGATCGCGCAAGGCCTGCTCACCCAGGGCCACCCCACGCGCAAGGACTCGCTGTGGTTCGGCTACACCCAGCAGTCGTACTGGCAATTGTTCAGCCCGCAGATCTCGCGCCCCTTCCGCACCACCGACCACGAGCCCGAGGTGGTGTACGTCTACCCCACCGAGCTGCCCTTGCCCGGCGGCGGCCGCTGGCGCTACGCCGGCATCGGCGTGGTGCACCAGTCCAACGGGCAAAGCCTGCCGCTGTCGCGCAGTTGGAACCGCGCCTACCTCATGGCGGGCCTGGAATGGGGCCAGCACGTGAGCGTGCAGGCACGCCTCTGGAAGCGCATCCCCGAGAATGCGGCGAGCGACGACAACCCCGGCATCAGCGACTACCTGGGCCGCGGCGAGCTCGCTGCATACTGGAACGTCAACCCCGACCACCGCCTGGGCGTGACGCTGCGCCACGCCCTGGCGCGGCCGGCGCGTGGCTCGGTGCGCCTGGAGTGGTCCCAGTCCCTGGCCTCGGGCCTGGGTGGCGGCACCAGCAATCTGCGCCTGCAGACCCAGCTCTTCAGCGGCTACGGCGACAGCCTGGTGGACTACAACCGCCGGCGCACCGTGCTGACCGTGGGCCTGAGCCTGGTGGACTTCTGAGCGGCGCCGCACAATGCGTTACGCACTGCCCCGCGCAGCCTCTTGAGCGCGCGCCGCCGGGCCGCGACAATCCCCTGCGGGCCGCGAATAAACGGCGCTTTCGCATTGTTTTCCGGTACATTGCGGGCACACAGGCCCCCGACAATGCAGCCTCGGGCAGAACGACTGGGGGAAACGGACCATGGACTTGCAATACCAGCTCAAGGCAGGCAGCTACTACCTGTACGACATGCGCGACCCCCCCAGCGCCGTCACGGGTGAGCGCCGCTTCAAGCTCAAGACGGACACCGTGGCCATCGCCTTCGACCTGCACACCGGCAAGCTGCACCAGCACGGCAGCCCCACGCGCATCCAGTCCTGGGCGCGCAATATGCGCCGGCGCCTGCGCGCCGCCGGGGCGCTGGACATCGCCAACGATATCGTCGTCGTCTCCGGCCCCCTGCCCGTGGACGAGCTCAACAAATGCCTGTGGATCAGCGGCTACTGCCGCGGCATGTTCAAACGCCTGGCCAGCCTGCCGCACGGCAAGCTGCAGCCCCCGCGCGAACCCTTCCGCCGGGCCGCCTAGGCCCTGCCGGCGGACAGCTCGCTCTCGTCCTCGCCTTCGTCCGGCGCCTCCGGCAGTTCGGCGTGCTTGACGATGGTCACCGGCACGGTGCTGGTGTGCACCAGCTCCTGCGACACCGAACCCAGCAGCGCGCTGCGGATGGCCCCCTGCCCCCGCGCGCCGATGATGATCTGGGCGCAGCCCGTGCTCTCGGCCAGGTCCGCCAGCATGTGGGCGGGGTCACCCACGGCGATCTCGCTGGTGTAGGCCGCGCCCGCCGCGTCGAGCAGCGCGCGCGCCGGCGCCATGAGGTGCTCGCCGGCCTGCACGCTGGCGGCGGCGATGCGGTCCGGGTCGCGCGAAACCACCAATTCGTACAGCGAGGCCGGCTCCTGCACATGGGCCAGCACAAAATCGGCGCGCAAGCCCTCTTGCACAAGTTGCAGGGCGTGGCGCACGGCGTCCAGCGACAGCTCGGAGCCGTCCACGGCGATCAGGATACGGGGCATGCTCAGTCCTCCTCGGGGTTCATGCGGTCAGTGTAGCGGGCCACGGCAGGCCATCTGGGACAATCGCGCCCATGCTGCAGTTCCAGATTCTTGCCACCGACCCCTCCAGCCACGCGCGCCGCGCCACGCTCACGCTCAACCACGGCGTGGTGCAGACCCCCATCTTCATGCCCGTGGGCACCTACGGCACCGTCAAGGGCGTGATGCCGCAAAGCCTGCACGACATGGGCGCGCAGATCATCCTGGGCAACACCTTCCACCTGTGGATGCGCCCGGGGCTGGACGTGGTGCAGAGCTTCGGCGGCCTGCACGGCTTCGAGCAATGGCACAAGCCCATACTCACCGACTCGGGGGGCTTCCAGGTCTGGTCGCTCGGCGCCATGCGCAAGATCACCGAGGAGGGCGTGCACTTCGCCTCGCCCGTCAACGGCGACAAGCTGTTCATGTCGCCCGAGGTGAGCATGCAGATCCAGACCACGCTGAACTCCGACATCGTGATGCAGCTCGACGAGTGCACGCCGTATGAAACCAACGGCCACCTGACCACCGAGGCCGAGGCGCGCAAGAGCATGGAGATGAGCCGCCGCTGGGCTGCGAGGTCGAAGGCCGAGTTCGAGCGCCTGGGCAACCCCAATGCGCTGTTCGGCATCGTGCAGGGCGGCATGTACGAGCACCTGCGCCAGGAGTCGCTCGACGCCCTGGTGGAGATGGATTTCCCCGGCTACGCCGTGGGCGGCGTGAGCGTGGGCGAGCCCAAGGACGAGATGCTGCGCATCATGGCGCACACGCCGCACCGCCTGCCCGCGCACAAGCCGCGCTACCTCATGGGCGTGGGCACGCCCGAAGACCTGGTGGAGGGCGTGGCCCAGGGCGTGGACATGTTCGACTGCGTGATGCCCACGCGCAACGCGCGCAACGGCACCATCTTCACGCGCTACGGCGACCTGAAGATCCGCAACGCGCGCCACAAGACCGACCACCAGCCGCTGGACGTCAGCTGCACCTGCCATGCCTGCGCCGGCCAGGCAGGCGTGGCCTGGGACGCGGGCGGACGCGGCGGCTTCTCGCGCGCCTACCTGCACCACCTGGACCGCTGCGGCGAGATGCTGGGCCCCATGCTCACCACCATCCACAACCTGCACTACTACCTCCACCTCATGGGCGAGATCCGCGCGGCACTCGATGCCGGGCGTTTCGCCGCGTTCCGCGCGCAATTCAAGGCCGACCGGGCGCGGGGCGTCTGAACCTCTGCGCGCGCCCGGCGTGCGGCGCGCAAGCCGGTGATTTCCCCATGGCCCGCCCCTGCGCCCCTGGGCAGAATCAGCCGCCATGCACGACCCCTCCGAACGGCAGCAGGCGCTGGAGCTGGCCTTCAACCTGGCCCCGGTGGGCATGTGCGTATCGCGTCACCGCACCATCGAGCTCTGCAACGAAGCCTTCGCGCAGATGTTCGGCTTTGCGCAGGACGCGCTCACCGGCCAGTCCATGGCCTGCCTCTATCCTTCCGTGGAAGAGTTCACGCACATCGGCAACCTGGGCCTGCCGGTGATGAAAGCCACGGGCACTTACAGCGACGAGCGCATCATGGCGCGCGCCGGAGGCGCGCTGTTCTGGTGCCATGTGGTCGGCCGCGCGCTGGACCGCTCCGACCCCTTCGCCCATGCCGTGTGGATGTTCGAGGACATCTCGCAGCGCCGCCCGGTCAGCGCGGCGCTCACCGTGCGCGAGCGCGAGATCGCGCAGCACATCGTCACCGGCGCCACCAGCAAGCAGATCGCGCGCATCCTGAACATCAGCCACCGCACCGTCGAGGCACACCGCGGGCGGCTGATGCGCAAGCTGGGCACGACCACCACCGGGGAACTGATGGCCGTGCTGCTGGGCAAGGCCGCCCCCTGAGTGCCCGCCCGGCGGCGGCGCTCACTTCATCAGGCGCCCCGAGCGGCCGATCACCGTCACCTCCACATAGCGCGAACCCACGCGGTTGCTGGGCGAGAAGTTCACGGTGATGCCGCCCAGGTCGTACGGCCCCAGGGTTTCCAGCGCCTTGAGCACCTTGGCGCGCGTGGGTGCCGGGCCGGCGCGGCGCAGCGCCTCCACCAGCACCTTGGCGCCCAGGAACTGCTCGAAACTGGTGTAGTTCACATGCTCTTCGGGCGCGTACTTCTTGAGCAGCGCCTGGTATTCGCGCACCACCGGCAGGTTGGGCGAGTAGGGGTAGGGCACGACCTGGCTGATGCCCAGGCCGTGCGCGTTCTTCAGCCCCGCGAGCTTGACGATCTCGGCCGGATCGACCACCGAGATGTTGTAGAGCTGCGCCCCGCCCCCGGCCTCGCGGTAGCGCTGGATGAAGGCCGAGGCGGGCTTGTTCACCGCGATCATGATCACGGCCTGGGCGTCGGACTGCAGGATCTTGGCCACCGCGGCGTCCACCTGGTCGGTGTTGCGGTCGTAGGGGGCGGCGGCCGAGAGTTCCAGGCCGCGCTTGGCCAGCGCCTTCTGCACGCCGTCGAGCCCGGCCTTGCCGAAGCCGTCGTCCTGGTACATGACGGCGATGCGCCTCATGCCCAGCGTGGTCACCTGCTGCACCATGTGCTCGGTCTCGTCGGCGTAGCCCGCGCGCACATGGAAGATCCAGGGGTTGAACGGGTTGCGCAACGGCTCGCCCCCGGTGTAGGGCGCCACCAGGGCCGCGCCGCCCTGCTCCAGCACGCCGTCGCTCAGCAGCTTGCCGACGTTGGACGTCCCGGCGAAGCCGTACAGCGCCACCACGTCGGGGTTGGCCAGCAGCTCGCGCGTCAGGCGCACGGTGTCGTCCACCTTGTAGCCGTCGTCCACCACTTTCACGGTGATTTTCTGGCCGTGCACGCCGCCCGTGGCATTGACATGGCTGAAATAGAGGTGGCCGCCCAGCACCATCTGCTTGCCGGTGCTGGCCAGCACCCCCGACAGCGGGGCGGCCTGGCCAATGACGATGTCGGCCGCGCGGGCCGCTGTCATGGGCAGGGCCAGCGCCAGCGCGGCCAGCGCGCACCAGCGGCCCGCGCTGCGCACGGCCTGGCGCAGCCGGGTCCAGGCAGCGCGCTCGCCGGATGTCTCGATGGCGCTGGGGGCGCGGCGGGTGTGCGGGTTCATGGCATCTCCTGTGGGTGAGGAGCCAGAGCCTATGCGGTATTGCCTTCACTGCGCCAGTCGTGCAGTTACTTCATCGGGCTTGTCTCGATGTAGTTCCACGTATTGACCGGCAGGGCCTTTGACCTGCCCAAAGAAAAAGCGCCTGCCATCCGGGATGGCAGACGCCTGCAACGAGCGCGGGTGCGGGTCAGTCGCGCAGCTCGGGCGGCAGCGTGCCGCCGTTGGCGGCAATGCTGCGCATCACCTGCTTATGCAGCCAGATGTTCCAGGCGGCCGAGCCCGGTTCGTCATTGCCGCTGTAGAGCAGTTCTTTGGCCAGTTCCTTGCGCGCAGCCAGGCTGCTGTCCAGGCCCAACAGCTTGAGAAGGTCCACGATGGAGGTGCGCCAGTTCAGCCCCTTGGCACCGGGCATGGCATCGAGGATGGGGGCCACGTCACCGAGCGGAATGGAGGGCGGTGCTGCGGGGGCCGCAGGCGCCGCTGCGGCAGACGGGGCGACTGGCGGCGGGGCCACCACGACTTCGGCCGCATTGGCCGACGGGAAAATCTTGGCAAAAATGTTGGAAAAGAAACCCATAAGTGCTCCCGAAATGGTGTGAAAGATGGCGTGAAGCCTGGTTCCCCAGGTCGGAACCCGGGGGGCCGGCTGCCGTTGTATCACGCCGAAGCGGCAGGCAATGTAGGCGCAGACCCTGCCTTCTGGCTGGATGTCCCGCAGGCATGGCAGAAGCGCGCGAACGCACTCTTGCGTGTGCCGCAGGGGCCGCAGCGGTCGAACAGACCAATGCCGCAGTGCGGGCAGAAGTCGATCTTGTCGTTTTTCAGGTCCACCAGCCGCTCGCAACCTGGGCACACATTCTTGGCCAGGCGCGCCAGGGCCACGTCGTAGCTCAGCTCCTTGCGCCGCTCCTGGTCGGGCAAGGCCTCGGCCTGCTTCTGGCGCTCCAGGTAGCGGTTCAGCGCCAGGATGGCGTAACGCCCCACCAGTGCGGTGACGGCGATACCCACGATATTGCGCACGTAGCCGCCATAGCTTGGCAGGTAGGGCACGAGTTCGACGAAGAAGGCGAACAGCGCAAAGAAGATGAAGCCCCAGACGAAGGGCCAGTAGGTGCCCTTGCGCTTCTTCACGAACAGCCAGCCGGCCGCGACCAGCAGCGGCAGCGTGAGCGCCAGGCGGTAGAGGAAGACGCGCAGTTCCACCTTGCGGCGCTCGGCGTGCAGTTTTTCGGAGGCGGCCGCTTCGAGCCGGTGCAACTGCTGCTGCGCCGCCGTGGCCGCCTGGCGCGCATCGAGCAGCGCCTGCTGCTGCGCCTCCACGGCCTGTTGCGTGCCGCGCTCGGCCTGCTTGAGCGCATCGAGCGCCTGCGTGCGCGCCAGCACCTCGGGGTCGTGCTCGGCGCGCTGCGTCACGCTGCGCGCGGCCAGCCAGTTGTTGAAGGTCTCGCGCGCGGCCTGGCTTTCGCTGCGCGCCTTGCTGCGCTGCAGTTGGGCCTGCTCCAGCGCGGCCTGGGCATCCTGCTGCGCCTGCTGGGCCGTGCGCACCTGCTCACGCAATGCCTGGGCCACCGGCTTGTCCAGGAAATCGTCCATCTGCAGCGGCGCCTCAACCTTGGGCAGATCGCCCACGATGGTGCCGCCCAGGCCGATCAAAAAGCCGGCAAACACCACCGCCACCAGCCACAGGCCGCGGCGAAACCATTTTTCGGACAGGCGCAGTGCTTTGCTCATGGAGTGCCTTTGCTCAGGATAACTATGTTTTTTATAGCTGTTCGCGCTTGCCAGTCAAGCGCAAAGCCCATTTTCACTTCATTTTCAATCGACAGAACCAGGCCAGTTCACATCTGCTCACACCCCTTCGCACGCGCACTACACAGAATTGACATGCGGCCGGCACCATGCAGGCACCGGGTTCCGCACGGAATCCTTCTGACAAGGAGAACACCATGTCCCGCTACACCGTCACCGCTGCCGCCCTGTCCGTGCTGGCACTGTGCGCCGCCGCCCCGGCTGCCCAGGCGCGCACCGAGGCCACCGTCATCATCCAGACGGCGCCGCCCCCACCGCGCCACCAGGTGGCGCCACCGCCGCGCCGCGGCATGGCCTGGGTTCCCGGGCATTGGGAATGGCGCCGCCACGGCTATGTCTGGGTGGAGGGCTACTGGGTCAAGGCGCGCCCGGGCCATGTGTACCGCCCGCCGACCTGGCAGGAACACAACGGCCACTGGCAGATGCAGCGCGGCCACTGGGAGCGCAAGCAGCGCCGGCGCGACCGCGATGGCGACGGCGTGCCCAACCGCTACGACCGCGACCCGAACAACCCCTACCGGCGCTGAGCCCGGCCCCGGGCTGGCGCGGCCCCATAAGCAAGCATTGCCGTGCATAAGCCCCGGCGCAGCACCGCAACCGCCGGGGCCGCCCTAGAATGGGCGCCGCAGGAGAGCGGGTGTCCACACCCCACCGAAGGCGCAAACTCCCATACACGCTCAGGTACCGTACTGCACCCATACCATTGCCGTCTGGAGAGCCGCCACCGCCGTGGCGCACCGAAGGAGCAAACCGCAGGCTGGAGCAGCCCGCGGTGAATCTCTCAGGTACAAGGACAGGGGGAGCGGCAGTCCGGCCCATGCACGCTGGCTGTCTGCTATTGTTTCAATAGCTGGTCGCGCGCGCCCGCCGGGCGCTAGAACCTTGAAAGGCTCTCAAAATGCGCGTGATCGTTCTCGGCGCCGGTCTGCTCGGCGTCTCCTCGGCCTACTACCTGCAGCAACTCGGCCACGAAGTGACCGTCATCGACCGCCAGGCCACGCCCGGCGCGGAAACCAGCTTTGCCAACGGCGGGCAGGTCTCCGTCAGCCACGCCGAACCCTGGGCCAACCCCAGCGCGCCGCTCAAGGTGCTGCAGTGGCTGGGGCAGGAGGATGCGCCCCTGCTGTTTCGCATGCGCGCCGATCTGCACCAGTGGCTGTGGTGCCTGTCCTTTCTGCGCAACTGCACGCCCGCGCGCACGCGCCACAACATCCGCCAGATCGTCAACCTGGGCACCTACAGCCGCGCCGCACTGCAACAACTGCGCCGCGACACGGGCATCCAGTACGAGCAGCGCACGCAGGGCATTCTGCACTTCTACACCAGCGCCAAGGAGTTCGACGCCGCCCTGGCCCCGGCCGAGCAAATGCGCCAGCTCGGCTGCGAGCGCCGCGTCATCGACGCCGACGAGGCCGTGCGCATCGAGCCGGCGCTGGCGCACATCCGTCCCCGGCTGGCCGGCGCGACCTACACGGCGGAAGACGAATCGGGCGACGCCAACCTGTTTGCACGCGAACTGGCCACGCTCTGCATGCAAGCGGGCGTGCACTTTCGCCTGGGCGAACACATCACCGCGCTGCGCACGGCGGGCGGCGCGATCGACCATGTGGAGCTGACCAATGCCGAGGGACGCTTCGAGCGCGTGCGCGCCGACGCCTATGTGCTCGCCCTGGGCTCGTTCAGCCCGCTGCTGGCGCGGCCGCTGGGGCTCAAGCTGCCCATCTACCCGGCCAAGGGCTATTCCGTGACCATTCCGGTCAAGGACGCGCGCCTGGCGCACGAGGTCAGCCTCACGGACGATGAGTTCAAACTCGTGTTCTCGCGCTATACCAGCGCGCAGGGCGACCGCTTGCGCATTGCGGGTACGGCCGAACTCAATGGCTACGGCCGCGAGCTCAACGCCACGCGCTGCCAGGCCATCGTGCGCCGGGTGGAGCAGCTCTTTCCGGGCGCCGGCCACACCGAACAGGCGCAGTTCTGGACGGGCCTGCGCCCTGCCACGCCCAGCAACGTGCCGCTGATCGGCCGCACCCACCTGCCCAACCTGTTCCTCAACACCGGCCACGGCACGCTGGGCTGGACGCATTCCTGCGGTTCGGGCAAGGCCCTGGCCGACATTGTGAGCGGCCGCGTGCCCGAGGTCGATTTCGCGTTCACCGGGATGGCGGCAGCGCAGCCTGGACCGCACCTGCAGGCGGCGTGAGGCGTCCGGCCGGCGGCGGGGCCGCGGCGCCCCCCACCATCCGCTCGCGCAGGAGCTGCTCGCACGCGGGCGCAGGCAGCGGACGGCTGAACAGGTAGCCCTGGATCTCGTCGCAGCCCTGTTCCTGCAGGACCTGGCGCTGCGCCTCGGTCTCCACGCCCTCGGCGATGGTCTGCAGGCCCAGGCTGGCCGCCATGCGGATGATGGCGCTGACGATGGCCTTGTCCTCGGCGTCCTCGATGATGTCGCGCACGAAGGAGCGGTCGATCTTGAGCTTGTACACCTGGAAGCGCTTGAGGTAGCTCAGCGAGGAATAGCCCGTGCCGAAGTCGTCGATGGACATGCGCACGCCGCGCGCATGCAGGTCGGCCATGATGCCCACGGCGCGTTCGGGATCGTCGCTGGCCACGCCCTCGGTCAGCTCCAGCTCCAGGCAGCCGGGCTCCACGCCGTATTCCTGCAGCACCTGGGTCACCAGGCCCGGCAGGTCCGGATGGCGGAACTGCACGGCCGAGAGGTTCACCGCCATGGTGAGCTCGGGCAGCCCGGCGCGCTGCCACTGGGCCAGTTGCTGCACGGCCGTGCGCAGCACCCATTCACCGATGGCCAGGATCTGCCCGCGCTTTTCCGCCAGCGGGATGAATTCGGCGGGCGAGACCATGCCCCATTCGGGGTGCTGCCAGCGGATGAGCGCCTCCACGCCCATGACGCGGCCATCGCGCAGGCGGCACTGCGGCTGGTAGTGCAACTGCAGTTGCCCACCCTCCAGCGCACGGCGCAGCGCGCTCTCCACTTCGAGGGCACGCGCCGCGTGGGCCTGCATGTCCGGCAGGAAGAAGTGGAAGGCGTTGCGTCCGTCCTGCTTGGCGCGGTACATGGCCACGTCGGCATGCTGCAGCAGGGTTTCCAGCGCGGAGCCGTCCTCGGGGTACATGGCGATGCCCACCGAGGGCGTGACCATGAGATCGTGCTCCCGGATGTGGATGGGCGCGGCCACGGTGTCGAGCAGGCGGCGCGCCAGCTGGGCCGCGCCGTCCTTGTCGGTACCCGGCAGCAGCAGCACGAATTCATCGCCCCCCATGCGCGCGACGGTGTCCTGCTCGCGCACCAGCTCGCGCATGCGCCTTGCCACGTTCACCAGCAGCTCGTCGCCCGCCCCGTGGCCCAGCGAGTCGTTGATGTGCTTGAAGTGGTCCAGGTCCAGGAACATCAGCGCCATGGGCTCCTTGCCGCGCTCGGCCATGCTCACGGCGTGCACGAAGCGGTCGGCCAGCAGGGCGCGGTTGGGCAGGCCGGTGAGCAGGTCGAAATGCGCCATCCAGCGGATGCGCTGCTCGTCGGCCTTGCGCTGGCTCACGTCCGAGAAGATGGCGATGTAGTGCGTGACCTGGCCTTCCGCGTCGGTCACGCGGCTGATGGTGAGCCACTCGGGGTAGACCTCGCCGTTCTTGCGCTGGTTCCAGATCTCGCCCTGCCAGAGTCCATGCTCGCCAAGGCGCCGCCACATGGCACCGTAGAAGTCGCCGCCATGCCGCCCCGAGGACAGCAGCCGCGGGTTGCGCCCGACCACGTCCTGGGGCTCGTAGCCCGTGATGGCCGTGAACGCGGGGTTGACCAGCAGAATCTTGTGGTGAGCATCGGTCACCATGATGCCGTCGTGGCTGTGCGAGAACACCTCGGCCGCCAGGCGTTCCTGCTCCTCGAAGGTCTTGCGCTGGATGGCGCTGCCCATGAAGTGGCCGATGCGGCGCAGCAGCGCACGGTCGTGCTCGGGTATGGCGTGCTGGCGGCGCTGGTACACGTCGAGCACGCCCAGCAGCGCGCCGTTGTCGGCCCGGATGGGCAGGGTGTAGCAGCCGGGCAGGCTGCGCGCGCGCGCCATGGACTGCACCAGCGTGCGCAGGTGCGTGTTCTCCACCGTGGGCAGGCCCTCGCCGGTCTCGGTGAAGGCCACGCTGCCCCATCGGCCGCGGTCCCCCTCCACGGGCTGCACGGCACGGGCATCATGGAGCAGCGGCGTGAGGGCGGCGCTCGCACGCGGCAGCAGGGCGCCGCTGGGCTCGTCCAGCAGCCACACCAGCGCCTTATCCGTGGGCAGCAGGGTCTCCAGCCGCTCCACCAATTGCACCAGGATGCGCTGGAGGTCGCTCTCGCTGGCAATGAGCTCCAGGGCCTGGGCGCGCAGCTCCTCCAACTGGTGGGTCTGGCGCTGCAGCGTCTGGTCCATGGCCGTGCCCGTCACGCGCACGGGGCGACCCATCTTGTCGCGCGAGACATAGCCACGCGCCAGCACCGGCACATAGTGGCCATTCTTGTGGCGCAGGCGCAGGTCCTGCACCACCACCGACAGGCCCGCATCCTTCAGGTGCTCGCGCTGGGCGCGCAGCAGCGGCAAGTCCTGCGGGTGCACATGCGCGCGCACGCGCACCGGGCCCTGGGGCATGTCGTCCGGCCCGTAGCCCAGCATATGCCAGCCCTGGGGCGAGAAATCGAGCCGCTGCGCACGCAGGTCCCAGTCCCAGGGGGCGTCGGTGGAGCCCTTGAGCACGAGTTCGAGCTGCTGTTGCGACTGGCGCAGCATCTTCTCAGTCTGCTTGCGCTGGCGCTCGTGGGCAAAATAGCCCAGCGCGAAGTCCACGTCGGTGGCCATCTCCAGCAGCAGGCGCCGGGCGTCCTCGTCGAAGGTCTGCGAGGGCTCGGCCACGAGCACGAACACCGCATCCACCTTGCCCGCGCAATGCAGGGCAATGGCCACCGTGGGGGCCACGCCCGGCAGATCCTCGATCCAGACGGCACGGTCCTCGCGCAGGGCCGTGCGCGCCGTACCCTGGCCCGGCAGCGTCTGGGCCGCCGCGCCCGCGGCTGCCACCGCCACCAGCGCATCCGAGCCCGGTACCTGCCGTCCTATCCAGGCCGCCTGCATGCCGCCCAGGCGCACCGCCGTCTCGCAGATGCGCCCAAACAGCGCCGCCTCCGTCGAACTTTGCACGATGGCCTGGTTGCAGGCGCTCAGCGCCGCATACAGGCGCGCCTGGCGCTGGATGCGCGCCTCGGCACGCACACGCGGGGTGATGTCCTCCAGCATGACCACGCACTTTCCCGGCTCGCCTTCCTGCAGGGCCGGCAGGCGGCGCAATTGCAGATTGACCCAGGCGCGCGTGCCGTCCCCGCGGCGTATCCTGCGGTCCACGGCGTAGACCTCGTCGCGGCCCAGGGCCACGCGCGCAAAGCCCTTGCGATCCTGGGCGTCGTCTTCCGGCGCCACCAGATCGCCCCAGCGCATCTGCAGCATGCGCTCGGGCTCCAGGCCCACGATGGCGCAGAAATGCGGGTTCACGCGCTCCCACTGCTGGCGCCGCAGGTCCACGGTGGCAATGCCGATGAAAGGCAGGGCAAAGAACTGCTCCATCATGCGGTCCGAGCGCGCCTTCTGCGCCCACGACTGCCACTGCTGGTTCAGGCGGATCTGGCGCCAGAACAGCGCCAGCACCACCGCCAGTGCCAGCATGGCGAGGCTGGTCACGCCCACCACCCACCAGGCCAGCACATGCACGGGGGCCAGCACCTCGGCCTGGTCGATCTTCGCCACCAGGCGCCAGTCGGTTCCGGCCACAGGGCGGTAAGCCGCCAGCACCTCGATGTCGCGGTGGTCACGGCCGCGCACCTGGCCGTCGCCACTGGCGCGCAGCGCCACGGCGGCCGGCAGGTCCTGGCGCCCCATGGGCAGTTGCAGCGTCATGGCGGTGCCGCTGCGGTGGCGCAATTCATTCATGAACACCACGTGGTCGCCGTCGCGCCGCACGAGCAGGGTCTCGCCGCTGGCGCTGGAGGTGGGCCAGGTCTGGATCACGGGAAACAGGAAGCGCCGGGACGAGATGCCCATGCGCACCCAGGCCACCAGGCGCCCCTGCGGGCCGCTGAGATCCTGCACCGGCAACTGCCACTGCAACAGCGCATCGCCCTGCTCACCGGGCTGCATCAGCATGCGCACCGCACGCCCTCCTGGAGCCGTGGGTGCGGGAAGCTGCACAGCCTGGCCAGACTCCTCCCAATCGCCGCCGACCATGGCCACCCGCCGCCCATCGGGAGCGAAGAGCTCGATGCGGTCGTAATCGAAAGCCGTGCGCAACAAGGCAAAACGCTGCAGCACGGCCTCCTGATCGGACAGGCTGTGCGCAGGCTGTTCCAGCATGCGCTGCACATGCTGGGCAAAAAGGGCATCGGCCGCGAGCAGCTCGGCATTCTTGTGCCGCTCGCCCAGCCAGTTCTCGATTTGGTCGGTCTTGAGCCGGGCGATGGACCAGAGGCTGGCGTAGGCCTCGCGCTCGGCGTGGGGCCCCTGGATGCTGACGACCAGCCAGCCGGTCAGCGGCAACACCAGGGCCAGGGCGAGGAGCAGCCAGGCGAAATGGCGCGCGGAAGCCGGGGTGCCCTGGGGCACCTCGGCAGGGTTCAGGCCAGCGGTGTCTGCGTTCATTCCAACGCCAGCCGCGGCGCGGGTTCTGCGCCACCTCGCTCGGCCGCACCCGCCAGGGAGCGTCCCCCTTGCAGGCGGAAGACATCGACCACGGCCACCAGATCCTGTGCCTGCAGCTTGAGGCTGTCGGCGGCCGAGGCCATTTCCTCCACGAGCGCGGCGTTCTGCTGCGTCACCTGGTCGAGGTGGGTCACCGCCTCACCCACCTGCGACACACCCATGCTTTGCTCGTGGCTGGCGGTGCTGATCTGGTTCATGAGCTGGGTGACGCGCTGGATGGCCTGCACCACCTCGTGCATGGTCGCGCCGGCCTGATCGACCTGCGTCGTGCCCTGCTCCACGCGCTCGACGCTTGCGCTGATGAGCTGCTTGATCTCCTTGGCGGCCTGCGCCGAGCGCTGCGCCAGGCTGCGCACCTCGCCGGCCACCACGGCAAAGCCCTTGCCCTGCTCGCCCGCGCGCGCCGCCTCGACGGCGGCGTTGAGCGCCAGGATATTGGTCTGGAAGGCGATGGAGTCGATCACCTGGATGATGTCGGCGATCTTGCGCGAGCTGTCGTTGATGCCCTTCATGGTCTCGACCACCTGCGCCACCACTTCGCCGCCGCGCTCCGCAACGGTGCTGGCGCTTTGCGAGAGCTGGTTGGCCTGCGCAGCGCTCTCGGCGTTCTGGCGCACCGTGGAGTTGAGCTGCTCCATGGCGGCCGCCGTCTGCTCCAGCGCGCTGGCCTGGCTTTCGGTGCGTGCTGCCAGGTCGTGGTTGCCCTGGGCGATCTGCATGCTGGCCGTGGCCACGCCATGCGCATCCCCGCGCACCCGGCCCACCACGTCCCCCAGGCGGCCTTGCATGTCCATGAGCGTCTGCATGAAGCGGGCGATTTCATTCGTGCCCTGCACGTCGATGCGGCCGGTCAGGTCACCCCCGGCCACGGCATGCGCCAGCCCCACGGCCTGGTGCACCGGCCCGGTGATGCTGCGCACGAACGCCAGAGCCAGCGCCACTGCGCCGGCCATGCCCACGAAGAGCAGCGCCAGCATGCCGTAGGCCAGGCGGCTGGCCCGGCTGGCCTGTTCTTCCAGCACCTGGCTGAGCATGGCCATGGCGTCAGCGTTGAAACGGAAGATGCCGTCGATGGTGCGCGTGAAATGGTCAAAGTACACGTCCGGCTGCAGGCCCGCCTGCGCAGCGTCGATCAGTTCCTTTTGCGCCAGGCCCAGGGTGGCGCCCACTGCCTCGCTCTGCTGGCGGGCCGCCGCCTCCAGGCCGGTGCGGATGCGTCCATCGGCCGCTGCGGCCTTGCCCAGGTTGCGGGACCAGTCGCCCTGTGCCTGCTGGGCCAGGCGGTGCAAGGCCTGCAGCGCCGCGCGCCCCTGGGGAGTGATTTCCCCCTGCGTGAGCAGGGCCGTGCCGCGCGCGCGCATCTGGCCCAGGTACTCGGTCAATTGCATGGCGTTGACCAGGCTGGCGCGCGAGAGCATGTGGGTCGCGAGGTCGGAGTCCAGCGACAGGCCGAAGGCGTCCATCACGGCGTCGCCGAACAGCAGGGTGGACGCGATCAGTTGCGTGTGTTTTTGCGTGCTTTCATCCACCGACAACTGGCGGCCCGCGACCGCCGGCTCCAGGCCGGCCCAGGCCTGGCGGCGCTCTGTCCACTGCGCCTGGATGGACTCCGGCGCCTGGACCTCTTTGAGCACCTGCTCGACTTTGTCCATGGCCTGCGTGAGGCCTGCGCTCACGCCCGGGCGGCGCTGCTCCAGTGCGGCATTGCCGCTGAGCATGCCCGCCGACAGCCCGCGGTGCACCTGCATGGACTGGACCACGCGGTTGACTTCACCCACGACCCGGCCGCCCTGCACCTGGCGCTGCGCCAGCGCCACATCGGCAAAGGCGCGCTGCAGGTACAGCACGGTGGGCAAGGCGACCATGCACAGGGCCAACAGGCCGAGAACGGTGAACTTCTGGGCCAGGCCCAGTCGGTGCAGGAGGTTTGACATGCGCGTGGTGTGGTGAAGCGGTCAGTGGGGGCGAATTTCCGCCAAGAGACTTTGTATTCCCTGGGCCGCTGGGCCGCAAGAGGACGGACGCGCACATCCATCGGAAATGCCATTGTATTGATGTGACACAAATTGCAACATTCCCCGGGGCCTATATTTTAAGTACTTGGTACCCGGTAGTAAAGGCATTACAGGGGTGCGCATCCCGCCCGTGACGCGCACGCACGGCACCTCAACGCGCCGCGCGTTCGTTCTGGATGACGTAGCGGGTCAGCTCGGCCACGGTGTGCAGATCGAGCTTGCGCATGATGTTGCGCCGGTGCACATCCACCGTGGACGGGGCGATGCTGAGGATCTCCCCGATCTGGCCGGACGTATGCCCCTCGGCGACGAGCTTGAGCACCTGGCGCTCGCGCATACCCAGGCGCGCACGCGACACCCCTGCAGCGCCCTGGCCCGTGACCGCGCTGGCCACGGCGCCGGCCACGTCCGGGCACAGGTAGGTGCAGCCACGCAGCACGGCACGGATCGCGCGCAAGAGCTCCTCGCTGGCCTCGGCCTTGGTCACATAGCCCACGGCGCCTGCCTGCAGCATGTCCAGCACATACTGCTGGTCGGAGTAGGCCGACAAGGCAATCACCTTGACCTGCGGCAAGGCCGCCAGCAGGCTGCGTGTGACCTCCGTGCCATCCATGCCGGGCATGCTGATGTCCATGCACACGACCTGCGCGTGGCAGGCACGGGCCTGATCCAACACCTGCAGGCCGTTGCCGACCTGTCCGGCCACCACCATATCGGGCTGCGAGTCGAGCAGGTGGCGCAGCGCCTCGCGGAACAGTTGGTGATCGTCTGCCAACAGGATCGGCGTCTTCATCGGCCTGGCTTTCTGCGTCCTCGGGTCGCCACCGGCCCGACACAGGGTCCCAGACCGCCCCGCCCCGCCCACGGTCATGCCGTCGGCCGTGTGCGCCTGCAGGTAGCCGGGCACGCGCTCCAGCATCTCGGGCGTGAATTTGCGTTCGAGGAACGAGCAGTCATTGCCCCCTTGCAGGTCCTGCACGGCGAGATTGGTGTACTCCGGGAAGGCCAGCAGTGGCAGCATGGCCACGCACAGCAGGAACAAGAGCTGGGTCCGTATCGATTGGCGAAAGATGTTCCGGACTCCCGGAGAGGAATGCGGCCTTTGCCCGCCTGCGCAGCGCCGCCGTGCAAGCAGGATGCACCGCACGGTGCCCGGCAGACGGGAACAGCGCGGCTGCAAAGGCAATGAATGGCGGGCGCAATGGCGCCCGCCGGCCCTCATCCCTTCTTGCGCGCCGGGGCCTTGGCGGCGGCGCGCGGGGCCGTCTTGCGGGCCGCGGGCTTGCGTGCCGGCCCTGCCTTGGCGCGGGTGGCCTGGGCAGGTTGCTCGGCAGGCGTGGCGGCGGCTCGCCGCGCGGCGCCCTGCACGGTCTGCACGCCCCGGGCTGCCATGCCGGTGGCGGTCTTCAAGGCCTCTTTGGCGAGTCCGGTGGCCATGTTGCGGGTGGTGTCCAACGCGGTCTGCTTGGCCGCATCCTTCATGGCGTTGGCAGCGATGTGCTGGAACTGCTGCGTCAAGGCGCCCCACCACTGCATGGGATCGACCAGGCCCGGTGCGGCGGCAGCTGCCGCCTTGGGCTTGCTGCGCGCCCCGGCCTTGGCCTTTTTCGCGGCGGGCGCAGTCGCGGCGGCCTCTGGTGCTGCCTTTTCCGCCACGCGGCTGGCCGCCCCCGAGACGGCCTGTGCCGCATGCGCCAGGGTTTCACCCGCCTTGTGCACGCCCTCCATCACGGTGTCGGCGGTCTTGAGTTTGAAGGCGTTGGCAACATCACCCACACTGAAGTTCATGCCCTTGAGCGTGGCCAGGGTCATCTTCTGCACCTCCAGCGCCTGGATGGTCGCGGCCAGGGCGCGCGAGTTCTGCTCCAGCCAGAACTGGACCGACTTGAGCTCCTCGATGCGCTTTTCCAGCTCCTCCACGCTGATCGTGGGGGCCACCCAGTTGGCCAGGCTGGGCAGTTGCGGGATATTGCTCGATGCGCCTTTGGCAAGGTTCTGAAGGAACTCGAAGCCTGGCACGAACTTGCCGAAACCAAGGGGGGATGCGTCGCTCATGGCCACTCCGGTGGGGTTGGGAATTGACGATGCGGACAGCTTACTCCAACAACGGCCCCTTCCGCCACGGGCCTGGCCCGCTTGGGCCGCGCGGCCCCGCATGCCAGCGCTGTGCCGGCATGCGGGAATGCAGCGCCTTACTTGTGCTGCGGCATGCCGTGGCCGCCCCCATGGGGCGCGGCGCCCCCCTGCACCGCGACCGGCGCCTGCAACTCCAGCTTGCTCTCGACGCCCTGGGCGTTCTTGAACACCAGTGTCAGCGGGACGGAATCCCCCTTGGCCAGCGGCTGCTTGAGATCCATGAGCATCACGTGGTAGCCGCCCGGTTTGAGCTCCACGGACTTGCCCGCAGGAATTTCCAGGCCGGCAATGGCGCGCATCTTCATGACATCGCCCTCCATCTTCATCTCGTGGACCTCGGCCACACCGGCAACGGGCGAAGCCACACCCACCAGGCGCGTGGACTCCTGCGCCGTCAGGCGCATGAAGGCGCCGGTGGCTTTTTGCCCCTGCACACTGGCCCGCACCCAGACGCCATCGGCGGCAACAGGTGCGGAAGACTGTGCATGGACGGCGCCGGCCCACAGGGCGAGCGCAGCAAACAAGGGGGTGGCAATGCGTGAAACGTACATGGGAACTCCAAAACTTCATTCATCTGTGGCGGACAGCGCACACCGGCAATCCCGGCGAGCCCACCGCACACCATTCAAGGGAAATATGACTCTAGCGCGCTTCTAGCAAGCGCAAGCAGCTACTAAAACAATAGCAAATCTGGATAAGGGCGCGCTGCGGGCTCGCCTGCCCAGACCGTCACGCCCATCCCGCTAGCTGCAAATACCCGCGCGGAGGTGCCCGCGCCCTGTGTGCCTTGCGGGGGACGCTTCCCAGAGGTGCGGCGGCCCAGTGCGTGGGCACAGCGCATACCCCCAAGGCCTGCAGATGCAGCCGCGGCGCCGCGGACTCGGGCGCCCACAGGGGGGGACACAAGGGGCAATCGATACCGTGAGCGCTCGGGGAAGACTCTCCTACGCCCTGCCAGTCCACCACACGCCACTGGACCTGTGGCTGCGCCGAACAAATGCGCTCCGCCGCATGGGCCGTGCGCAGCCAGGGCGCGACCAGGGCCGCCACCAGCACCACGGCGAACGAAGCCAGCAGCATGCTGGCAAACCGTCGGAGGCGTCGCGGAGTCGACATGCAACTATTGTAGGAGCGCCGAGGGCGCGCCAGGCCGCCACCGGATGGCCCGTGGACACCGCCGCGTTCTGCCCCGTCCCCCGTCGAACAAGCGTTGGTCATCATGCCCCAATGCAGTTCCAGGGTGCACCAACAAAAACGCCCACTGTGGAGTGGGCGTTTTGTGTGCAGCAAGCTGCTTTGTTTGGTTGCGCGAGAAGGATGGTTATGAGTTTGAAGTCTCCTTGAAAACCTGAACCACCCGGAAGTAGAGAATTCCCCCAGACGGAGTCTCTACATGAAGAAATCCAGATTCAGCGAAGCGCAGATAGTCGGCATCCTCAAGGAAGTCGAGATGGGCGCGAAGGTAGGCGAGACGTGCAGGAAGCACGGCATCAGCGAGCCGACGTACTACAAGTGGAAGAG